>Ga0326727_10005846_pt1 | contig 34598 bp, 46 predicted proteins | sample MB2enrmetagenome_FD_207643 | JGI IMG/M metagenome (GOLD analysis project Ga0326727, IMG submission 207643) | Lab enriched peat soil microbial communities from McLean, Ithaca, NY, United States - MB29MY | ecosystem: Environmental > Terrestrial > Soil > Wetlands > Peat | place: USA: New York...
CAGTGTCACGATTTTCGAAAAAACCCCGATTTTAGAGGGCTTTTCCAACTTCAACGATCAATCTACCGATGTCGATCCAGGTATCCAGTTGAGCCTGTTCGACTTGTAATGGGACAGCACTGATTGTGGATGATGGACGGAAGCCGGGCGAGTGTAGCAGGCCGTTTCATTAAGTCTTCAGTCTTCATCAACAAGCAAAAGTCGATGACCTGCCTACAGGTCCGGGGCACCTGCTCCCGAAACCTTCCATGACGAAACCCGCCGCGCCAGCAGACAATTTGTCTCGCGTTATTTGGGGCGAACACAGAAGCCATGCATGCACTGCACGAGTTCGTGTATCATGTCGGCGTGTCGAAACTGATCAACGACGTTCACATACGTGCCGCAATGAAACGGGATCTCCGCCTCCAATATGAAGGTGACCACGAGACGGTGATTATCGAAGAGATGGGCGTCGGTCACGGGATCTCGCGGATTGACCTCGTGGTCGTCAATGGCGTATTGCACGGATTCGAGTTGAAGAGCGACCGAGACACGCTGTCCCGGCTTCCTGAGCAGGCGCGTGCCTACGGCACTGTCTTCGACCGCGTCACACTCGTGGTTGGCGAGCGTCATCTGTCCCGTGCGGTCGACGTGGTCCCTGAATGGTGGGGGATAAGAGTAGCGCGCAGAGAAAAGGAGAACGTAAAATTTCGTGACCTGAAACTACCACTCCGGAATCCGGCTCCTGACCCGTTTTCGGTTGCCAGTCTGCTGTGGCGCGCGGAGGCATTGAATTTTCTTCAAGAGCTAGGTGGAGTGAGCGGCATGCACTCCTGGTGTAGAACGAGAATCTACTCGGAGATTGTTGAAAGGATTGCCTTCGATGTTCTCCGCGAGAGGGTTCGACGATGCCTCAGGGAGCGGCGAGATTGGCGATCTGACGGGCGACGACTGTCATGTGGTGATTGATTCCAGCCCGCAGCCATGTTTCGTAGTTACCAGTGCCACCCTGGCGAAGACTCTTCTGGAAAATGTACTTGTCCCCCTCGCTAAAGTCCTCCCCATAGAATAATTGGGCGTCCTCACAGAGTAGCTGGGCGTGCCCGTACCACTGCTCCCGTCCCGGGCGCGTTTCCGACGTCTTCGACGTCGCTTTGCTCACCGGCGCCTCGCCACGCATGACCAGCCACTCGTCCTCAAGCGTGTACCGCACACTAACACTTGGGTTGCAACCTTCAACTGGCTCTTTGTACGCTCCCCACTGAATTGTGTAATCTGAGAAGCTCGCTCTCCTGTGAGTGGTTGCATCGTCGAAAAACTGTGCTTTCCAACTGAGCCAGTCATCTCTGAGAATCCGATTTTCGCCAAGCTGGCACTTTCCCAGGTTCTCGGGAAACGCCCCGCGCGCAACGGTGAACGAGCGCCACGCCGGGAGCGCGGGGACTCTGTCCAGCAAGTTCTTCAGGCTGGGATTATCGGGCGCGAACGTCTGATAGTCCAACAGTAGGTCCACATTGCTCTTTTCGAGCCCGAGCCTGTCCAAGAGCGCTTCTATTCGGGTTCTAAATTTTGCGGCCAGTACTTCTCCCGGTGTCAGTCTGAAGCAGACACCGCATCCGTGTTTTTGAATTATTTCGGCAATCGCGCACTGATATGGCCCTTTCCTGGCAATCCCGGTGACGGGAACTATTGCCAACTTGTATCCAAGGGCGACGTCGGCGATACAGGCCAACGGGTGGCGCACGCCGCTTATTAGCGGAACAGAAAACTCTATCAGGCCTAGGTCCAAGAAGAATGGAGCATTTCGCCAACTCTCCAGGAGTGTCTTGGCTTGTTCCTCTAACACCGTTCTTGCATCCGGCTTCTTGCCCGCGTTGGCGCCTGATCTAGGAGCATTGAAACTCTTCGGCGTGATTTCGATGAGGGGGGTAATCCTCACCCTGTCCTCATCACGAAGCTCTTTAAGCGCGAGCCTCTCAGCTTTCTTCCAACGAAGAATTGGCACGTAATGTTCTGCTCCGAACACGTTCTACCTGCCTGTCGACCACGACGTTTCAGGAAAGAGCCGCCTTACCTCTCCTTGACCAACAAGGCGGTTTAGCACGCGATAGGACCTATAGTGGTGCCTGATCCGCCCCGCAACTATTGCGGGGTGAATTCTCAGGCGCCTCGCGAGATGTTGTACGGCTTCTGGCGTACGCAGAGTGCTCGCTGGACTTGAGCTCCACTCTTTTTCGGGTATGAGTGCTTCTCCTGCAATGCGGTCGGCCTCCAGTTCCTGCGAGTTCGTGGGGTCTTCAAGATCGAGGTCATCGTAGAAAGTAGTTATACCGCCTCTCAGGTGGCTGGAAATATGAGCCAGTTCATGCATTAGAACGAACCAGAAATTATCGATCCGGTCGTGACGAATTGTCAGTGCTGCAACCGGTCGATCGGGAGCAGCCAAAATCGCCGCACCATCAATGTATGTTTCGGGAAGGTGCGGTTCAATAACCAGAGAAATCCCCACCTTCGCTAAGTATTCTCGAGCATGCTTTGGCCCGTCAGTGAGCGCACTGAGATGAGCCAGTTCATGCATGAAAATCGGAGTAACAACACTTGGCTCAAATCTAACCGGAGGCAGCGATTCAGATGCGCGAGTACACACCCTAGCCTTCCATGCGGCCAGAGCGTACAGATCCATTTGCCGAGCGGACCGTACATAGTGGGTTTGCTTATAAAGCGCAACTGGTACCCAGTCTCTTCCGAGAGGGGCGAAGAATCGTTGCATGACCTCCTTTGCTTGACGACGGATGTCAACGACCCTCTCCTTAATCCAGCCGCGCGCGACCATCTCGCGTATGGGGAACCGATCCCAATCCATAGCGTCTTCGCCGAGGTCAAACAGCAATTGCTCCCGCAAGAGAGCCTTTGCCGGAATACCCAAGCCCTTGTGAAGTGCCCGTACCATCGAAAGCGTAAGGGGCCTCTTTCGCGAAAGCACTTCAGAAACTTTGCTGCGGCTGCCAATGAGCGGTATAAGGTCCCTTGACGTCAAGTTCATTTGCTCCATCCGAAACTTGATGGCCTCAATCGGGTCGGGGTACTGTGATTCGACCCGCTTCCGCTCGTAGTCCTGCACAAGTAAGGTGAGAAGATTAAGGCTGTCTCCGTCTGGAGTCCCGGCACGCGCGCCGCGATCAATAAAACGCTCAATCTCGGCGAGAGCAGCTTTGTAATCGACCTCGGAGTTTATGGCGGTTATCATAAGATGCCCCTCAGAGCTTCCATTTCGTGTATTCCGCGTGCGTACCTATTCGCTTGACCAGAAGGACCTTAATCTCGAAACTGATTTTCGTCTCAATCCTGAATTTGTTCCCCTTTATATTGAAAACGACTCGGTTATCACTCAGAATACTTGCGCCCGGATATCGAGCCTTGATGTCTGCGGGCCCACCCCAATCTGCGTCCTCCACCTCGCAAGCCCAAGCGTTCAGCGGCCCTCGCACCTCCGCATGGGAACCTGCAAAGTCGTCAAGGAGTTTTCGACCGACTAACCGCATTTTGCGAAACCGCCGTTCGCGCGGAAGATTACTGTTCCCAGTGAGGGAGCGTAATTAATGTTCCCTCATAGGGAACATTATATTCTAGAGGGCCATTTGTCAAGTGGAATTTGAACGCAAAAGTAAATCTGCGTGGAGAGTCGTGTGTGTCTGGGTAGCGGTCAACCCCACGGGTGGCGCAGACATTGAATTGTATGTCTGCGACGCCACTCCCTCGACCTGGGAGAGGCTTCGGAACGTACGCATAGAAATCAATTAGTCGAAAGCGGTCAAGTTCCGCCGCGGAAGCAGTCGGGGTTCAGGGCAAGGGTCAGGGTATCATTCCCGAGGACGGGAGTGCCGGGCGGCGACATTTCGATCTTCTTGGAGTGGTGTGGCCTGGCCCGGTGAGCCAGCTCAGGCGCGTCCGGCTACCATGTTCGCATTTTTCGGTACTGGTAGAGTTTGGTGCAGAGGCGGCTTTACGCCGTCACTTGGCGAGCTAAACTCGCCGCTACGACCTCAAACCGTACCACTCCGCAGTTTTCGCTTGACAAATCCAGGGGTATATGGTAGCCTATAGTTGTGGTGATTTTGTGGACACATTGTCGTGGGCAGGCTTCCGACCGCGAGGAAAAGTGCAATGGTCTCGGCACTGGGGGAAACCAGGGTCCGAAAAAAACAAAAAATAGTACGAACGAAGCCAGTATGTTACTGAAAACAAAGAGGGCATTTCAAGAACGAACTAAAACGAACTCAAAACGAACCCCCATTGAGTGCTCAAATGCGCGAAATGGAGCCAGAATTCGAGCTTTTTGACATCGCCCACGTTGGGGCGGGGGACTGGATCGTTGGGGATGCGGCAGGGACCGAAATTCCCCGCCTGAGGGAAACGCGGGGGACCACCAGAGAATTCAAAAATCCGGGGAACAAAGCCAGAATGTTGATGAAAACAAAGCACATCACTTTTTTGGGTGGTGCAAATCAGGGGCCTTGGGCGCGCCAATCGGCACAAATCAGGCCCTGATGGGAGCAAGGGCAATTTGGGAAAACGAGGTAAGGCTTGACCGCCGCAAGGCGAGGCAGAACAGGGACAAGTTGTCGGCTAGACAAGACTGAGGCTTTTCAGCCACGACTTGTCAAGAATGACCTCCGGTCCAGGGGCCATCGTAAGCTGTTGCCGGGGTTTTCCGCCGAGCGCTGAAGTGGCTGCGCCTAGCCACTGCCGGTGATCCTCCCGACAAGTCGAGGCGGCAAGACACACACGCGGTCGAACGCGGCCAGCGCCATCTGCAATCCTCACCCTGCCGTTCGCATCCCGATACCAGCGCGCACCCAGGGCTACCGGTTCGACGAGTTCCGGGCGCGGCAGAATTTCCAGAAAGAGCAGCTCCCACGGAGCAAGATCCAGCGCGATCTTTGAGCTGGCCGCGACGCCATCGGCGATTCCCTTGCGATAAGGATATTGTGTGTAGCAGACGGCGTCGGAGAGCCGGCTAGGGCAGCCTGTCGTTGCCAAATCAAGCGTAAACCTTCTTGATTCATTGGGAGGATTCCGGATCGCCGCCGTCTGCACGCTGCCTGAGCAACGCGCCCCCAGTTGACACCAACCATCATGAAAACATGCGCTCCGGGATTCGAGAGCCCGAGGGCAAGGAGGAAGTATGCAAAACTCTACTATCTGTTTCTTTCAGGTTAGGTCATTCCACTTCGCGAACGAACAACGCTGTTGGGAGCCAAGGAGTATTCACTGCCGTGATTGTCATAGTCCACCACACGCCCTGCGAATAGGACTTGATGATGACAGACCTCCACCACGAAGATTGGCTGCGGTGGCAAGGTCAGACCCCTGGACCACGCCCACAGCGCACTTGGGTTCTCTGGTGATGTAATTCGGAGGCGAAGATTCCCCTGGGATATGGGGTCAGACCTTTGGAACAAGGGCAGTGAGGGGGTTACCTGCCGAGCGCATCGACGGCCGCGATCCACTGGTTCCCACCAATCCGGTGTGCGTCGACATGATGCATGGCCTCGGCATTCCAGCCCATCGATGAGGCTCGCACCACCGGAGCCTCGATCATCTTCTCCGAGTAAGTTGTGGTGCTGATGTCCGTAATTTGAAAGGCATGCACTTGGTATCCATATACCGGCAAACAGTCCTGTCCCAGCCGGTACAGCCTTCCATCCAGTAAGAATGGCCTGCCGGCAGGCCGCGCGGTATGCAGGTCCTTCTTAATCACAGGGCTTAGAGGATGTTCGGTCCACGGCCCCTTGAAATCCCGCGCATAGAACAAGCGCAAGGTTTCGTTTCCTTCCACGCAGATGAACATCCACCACGTGTCCTTGTACCAGACCAGCGTCGGGCTAATGAAATGATCGCCCGTGAGCAGGTCTTTTTGGTACTCCCACTTGTCGGGAAATGCCGTCGCTTTGTACAGCCGCACAGATGTCTCCGTATGGGCTTCCGGAATCATGTAGTACTCATTCTGCCACTTGAACACGTACGGATGAGCGAGGACAAACGGCTCATGAACAACAATGTGCCCGTATCGCCAATTCAGGCCGTTATTGCTCTCCGCCATTCCGATACCGCCCTTGTCACTCTTGAGGTCCTTGGCCGTAAAGAACATGAAATACCGCGAGCCGTCAACGACCATGAATGGATGGGCAAGGGTATCGACATTCAAGTCATTGACATCCGCCCCCGTCAACACCGGGTTCCTGACATTCGCCGGGGCTGAAAGTTGCAACGGGGACGGGCCGGTATAGATGCCGATGGTCCAGTGGCTCTCTGCCTTACTGGAAGGCTGTTGAGCATTGCCGCTCAACAGCAGTCCACAGGCGCAGATGCCTACCCACAGGCCCAGTACAAATCCGCGTTTCATCTTGATTCGCCTCTTGCCCAGGGTTTCCATTTTGTCCTGAATATCCATTTTGAACTCCCGAGTCCTGTCCAGTATACCCCCAGCCGACCTGATCGATTCCACGGTGCAATCAGCCTGCTTCCATCAAGTACTCCGCCCGCGTCGAAGGGTTAACCAACCCTCCGTGGTCAAATCTCAATTCTCAGCTCCGGGCTATCGCCCGGGAAAGGATGTGCTTATGCCAAAGACGATTGCAGTGGTTAAACTTCCTGATATTTTAGGTAACGGATTGAGCCATTTGGTGAAGCTTGCGGGGAAGATTGATTCCTTTTCCCTTTTACTCCGCGAAACGCCGGAGGGTGAGTTGAAACGCTCGATCGAAGTCCAGTTCCACTCGATGGTGTTCGCCACCCGCAAGGAGATTCGTAAGTACTGCCCTCGCTATCGCTCTCTGCCTGGAGAAGGGATCTTGGATTTCAATACGGACTGCACTTCCGGCCAACTCGAGCCGGGTGATCCTGGCCAGGCCCTACCACCCAAGCGGGGCAGGCTCTGCGAGACGTGCTGCTTCTACTTGGGCGAGTTCGAGCAACAAGCTCCCAAAAGCAGCATGAGCGGGTGCCGGACATAGAAATGGAAGTTTAGCAACGTTCAGCTACACGCCTTGACAATTCTATCTCCCGCCGTTAGAATAGTTCCATCGGGCTAATTGCTCAACTCTGAATCGCCACATCATGAACGGAGGAGATATGCGTAGTCCCAGCCTACTTGTCGTGCTGATTCTGACGTGCTTCACTGTCGCCGCTCACAGTCAGGTGACACCTGTTGCAAGCGGCTTAAATAATCCTCGCGGTCTGGCGTTCGGCCCAGGCGGCGTCCTCTACGTAAGCGAAGCCGGCCTCGGCGCCGGAAACGGAGAGGGCGGCGTAGGCCTCGGTGTTGGTTTCACTGGATCAGTCGGAGTCATTGAGGACCTGTCGTCCCCGCACCCGAGCTTCCGGCGCCTCGTAACCGGCCTGGCATCGTGGGCTCAGACAACCGGTGTGGTGGGCCCAGATGGCGTCTCGGTCCTGGGCAACGGCAACATTAAGGTCATTATGGCGGAGTCGACTTCGGCTGCGCGGGCCCAAAACCCGGATGCGAGCCCTGAACTACTGGCTGAGTTTGGCCGCCTGCTGAAGGTATCGCATGGTAGGTACTGGAAAGAAGCCGCCGACGTAGGAGATTTCGACTTCAGGTGGGCTGGTGAGAATGCAGACCAGCCCTGGGCCCCGGTTGGACAGTTTCCAGACGCAAATCCCTACGCGGTCCTCTCCCTGCCAAGCCATCAATACATCGCAGATGCGGGATCGAATACGATCGATGAAGTGAGTGAAGACGGCTCGGTCAGGATCCTTGCGTACGTGCCCAACCCGCTGCTGGCGCTCGGGCCGGGCGGGGCCTTGGTACCGGTCAGCGACTCGGTGCCGACCTGCGTGGCGCAAGGACCTGATGGTTTTCTGTATGTGGGCACGCTTGCCTTTGGCGCCAACCTTGCCACTGGCACGGCTCAATCAATAGTCTATCGCATCAATCCCGACAGCACGGATATATTGATCGGCGACGAGGATGTGTGGGCTACCGGATTCCACCCCATAACGGGCTGCGGCTTCAGCGGAGGCGCTTTCTACGTCACCGAGTTCTTTACTGCGGGCTTCGGCACTCCAGGCGACGTGATCCGGGTGGAGCTTAATCCTGACGGCTCTGCTGGTGCGCGAACAACACTGGGAGGCGGCGGGGCTTTGGTCGCTCCGAACTTTTTCGCCGCGGGGCCAGACGGTGCCATCTACGTTTCAAATTTCAGCACCTTCCCCGGTACCAACGCCACTGGTCCTGTGGGTCAGGTCGTGCGCGTAGCTCAATGAGCTGACTCATGAGCTAGACACTTGAAGCTCTCCTGGCTGGACGCTAGATTTGTGCCCTCCAGCCACACCAACAAAAGCACCTCGATTCGATAATGGCTCAGTTCAGCATCACTCCGAACAGGTGTCGCCACGCAACGCCCCTACACCCTCTTTCGCTATGATTGGCACCATGATGAGGCCCGAAATGGGGTCGGCCCACCATAAGTTAGCCACCGCATTTAGAAGCAATCCGCCGAGCAGGATGGCTGACAGACACATGCAAAAGTCTGCCTGCTTGGCTTCTGCGTGCATTGCGCCGCTCTTAAGTTGTACCGCCACGCGCCGCTTTGCCCGAGCAAGCAGTGGCATGACCGCTAGTGAGACGCAGGCAAGAATAATACCGGCAAGGCTATGTTCGGGAGTTTTCCTCACGATCAGATTACTTACAGCTTCGTAACCCACATAGGCCGCCAGCACGAGAAAGCATGCGCCTACAATCCGAAGCGTCACCCGCTCGATTCGCTCTCGGGACCGTTCCTCTGCGTCGACGGACAAGTTCGCCGGCAGCTTGGGAGCCATGGTCGTCGAAGGGCCGACTGGGGTGCAGAGTGAAATCGGTTCATTTCAGTTGACCAACGCACAGCGGCAATGGATTTGGGACCATCGTTACGTGCTCACGGGTCAGATCGCTGAGGTGAGAGCCATGAATGTCAATGAAAGCGGAGCAATCCGCACGGGAGTGTTCGTGCGGTTTCACCCGTCCAAATCCGAGCAGGGACTGCTGCTATAGAGCGAAAGCTTGGCGGGGTCGACGGATCCGGACGAGAGCCGGCGGATGATGTTTCGACTGAAGAGCTCGACAGGATGGAGGAGGTAAGCTAAGTGAAGACCGGTACCTCCTCACGCCCCGCGACCTCGCATCACGTGGTTTGGCTCCCAGAGGAAAGGGCTTTGAAGGCCCCAGAATCGTTCGAGAAGCCCGAGTGGGTGCCTAGCTACAAAACGGCCGACAGCAAATGCCGTCGGCCGCGAGAGTTTCGAGATATGACGGAATCTACCTGCGTCCACCACCATGGGAACCGCCTCTGCCTCCGCCTCCACCGAAGGCACGTCCGCCACCACTGAAACTACGTCCACCGCCACCGAAGGAACGTCCACCTCCTCTGTAGCTACGTCCGCTTCCACCAAAGGCACGCCCACCGCCGCCGAAGCTACGTCCACCGCCATTGAAGGCGCGTCCGCCACCGCCGAAGCTACGTCCGCCTCGAGGGGCATAACCGTTACCGAACCCGCCGCGGTATCCTCCGCGTCCGGAAAAGGCCCGCCCGCCTCCATAGTAGCCCCGCCCGCCAAAGCCACGTCCCCCATAGAAGTGGTGCCCACCCCAGCCCCACCAGGGCCCGATGCCAATAAAGACTCCGCCCGAGAACCAGCTAGGTCCATAGTAACCGTAGGGCGCGCAGGCGTAAGGGTAAGAAGGGTAGTAGCCATACGGGCACGCCGGAGGTGGCCCGGGATCATTGAAGACCTGACCCCCATAGCCCGGATCCGCGTAACCCTGATCCGGATTCGCATAACCCTGATTTCCATAGCCCTGATTCGGATCCGCATAGCCTGGATTCCCGTAGCCTGGATTTCCGTACCCCGGTTGCGCCTGCGGTCCAGCTTGGGCATTTGCAAACGGTGCAACCAACAAGCCTAGCCCCAATAATGTTAAGACTTTTACGTTTTTCATTTGATTCCTCCCTCGAGCCCGGTTCTTGCCGCACTACAACGCCAATAGGAGAAGCAATCGGGCTGCCAAACCACATGACTCGAAAGCTCTTAATTTCATGGGGTTAGGGGCAGAGCGACCAAGCCACACGATGGCCCAGTGCCCGTCTGGTGGTGGTTTCCGGTCGGGTTGGTGGTTTTCGGCCTAGCCGCTGGCCGGAGGACAAAAAGGGGGTGGGAAGCCGAGGTGGTGGATTCGTGACACGGGCTTGGTAACGCACCCTCACACGTGCTCTTACCGATCTATTCGCCAGATCCACTCCGCCTTGCAGGAGATCCAGACGTTCACAGGTGGCCGCTTGGCCGGGATCAAAAGCAAACTGGTGATTAGGCCGGAGGAGGTCAGTTACTTCGACCGCAAGGAGAAGAGGACGAGGACTTCCTCCATTTGGGCGCTGAGTCTGGAGGTTGAAGGCGACGACATGCGGAAACTCATCGCCAATCTGACGGAGAAGGCTCGCCTGTTCGCCGAGACTCGCAAGCTGCTGGCTGGAGGTAACGTCCTTGAGGTGGTTGAAGACGAGAAAGAGCAGGCGCCAGAGCTGACAGCGGAGTTCTATCCGGCGAATGCTTCTTCGAGTACTGAATCAAGGGAGGCAAGTTCTGCCCCTGTTAATCTGCCTCCGAGTGCAGCGCCGACGCCGGAGCCACCGTCCCCTCACAGTAACTCTGCCTCGAATTGTCCCGGCTAGCCCTATTGCGCGCGTCAAGCCATCTAAGAATGTGTATCCGTCCTGTAGACCCATTGCGGCGAGGCCAGGGCTGTGCGTGGGCAGGACGTGTGCGTGCCAGCGGAACCGAGCTAACATCAATTGATGCAAGGCGGACGAGGTTTCTGGTAACCACAGGGGTAGCCGGCAAAAAGGGCTCGTCTACTGCCTTGGCGCGGAACGATAATTCAAACATCCGCACATTGGCGACAGCAGGTTGGTTGACCAACTCTAATGACCAATCTTAATTTGATTCCAGACACAGAAGATGCTAAACTTCGCCGCAGAGGTCCAGTGGGCCATCAAGATGGCAAAGATATTGATTATCGATGGCTACTATTTAAGGGAGAACGGCCCATTTGCACGGTGAAATTGCCTTGGACCGAGCCCGATTCGCGAGGTTGTAGCGGGTCGTCGCCAAATTCCGATTCCTTCTTGTGCCACTGACCCGCCCTTAGCAAGTCAATGGGGGAGTTATGGCAACGAAAAGTCAGCCTGCCGAGTGGGAGGCCGCCCTCTCGGGAATTAAGGACGGGAAGACTGCGCAGGAATACGCCCGGAACCGCGATATCTTCACCAAGCAGAAGGAGGGTGTTCTGACGTTAGAGAAGAGCCGGCATAAGGTTGTCAGACCCAACGGCAAAGGCAAGCCTGCACTTGTTACAGCGAACGGGAAGACTCAGCCCATCGATTGGACAGCATTCCTCGCAGCGATCTCGTGCGGGAAAACCGCTCTGGAATACGGCGCGAACCGCACGATCTATGCGCAGGGAGACCTTGCGGATTCCGTGTGGTATCTCCAAAAAGGCGAGGTGAAACTCGCGGTGACCTCCCAAGAAGGTAAGGAAGCGATCGTCAGCGTTCTGGGCCACAACGAGTTTTTCGGTGAGGGATGCCTGGCCGGACAGCCGTTGCGCATCTCCACGGCAGTCACCGTGAGCGATTGCACTCTTTACAGGATCGAGAAGGCACTGATGGTGCGTCTGCTCCACGAGCAGGACGGTATCTCGGAATTGTTCATCACGCATCTGCTTACCCGCAACACTCGCTTTGAAGAGGATCTGGTCGACCAGCTTTTCAACTCCAGCGAGAAGCGCTTGGCCCGGATTCTCTTATTGCTGGCGCATTTTGGCAAGGAAAGCAGAGCCGAAAGTGTCCATCCCGGAATCAACCAGGAGCACTTGGCCCAAATGGTGGGCACCACCCGCTCGCGGATCTGTTATTTCATGAACAAGTTCCGGACGCTGGGCTTTATCGATTACGCGGGTAGCGGCGCGTTGACGGTTAACAATGGCCTCTTGAGCGTTATCCTACGCGAGTAGCAACAAAGTCAACACGCGACAATATAGTTCTCACCGCCCCCATCAACCTGGTGTGCAATTTTGAACAGACACGGCGCCGGGAATTACTCACACTCACGTCTTGCCGGTCCGGATTGGAAACTGCGGGGAAACTGTCAGCCACGCTGCAAGGCAAATCCGTGGGGGCATGATTTCCTGAATGGTATTGTTAAGGAATGTTGCGGGTGAGGCCGCCAGGCATCTAACCAAGTGGCAAGTGCCATTGTGTCGGCTACACGGCGATGCGGGACAGCCGCTGGGCCAATAGAATCCGATGAAACCCTCTCAGGCACATGGCCGATCCGAGCGGCCCCTAAATGGATGACATTATGAGCAATGATTCACGTCCAAGCGTCACGCCCATTTTGCACGGCAACGGAACGAAAATGATGCTTCCCCCGCAGACCCGGGATTTGGCCGAGCGCCTTATTGCTAACGAAGGCGCTGCGGGCAACACCTCCGAACCCATGGAATTCGCGGCCTTTCGCGTCTGTGAGACGTTGCGCCGGCCCGTATGTGCACTTGCGGGAGTGCCCGGCTTCCGCTCACTCCTTTCTCGTGCTCTCGCGCTGGCCGTGGTGGAAGCTCCCATTCTTAGTGCCGTGCAGGTCGCGGCGGATGGCTCCTTACACGGTCTGGACGAGCTTGGGAGGCAAATTGACAAGGACCAGGTCAGGGAGGGAGGAGTAATTCTCATTGCCCAGTTGCTCGGGCTGCTTCTCACGTTCATTGGCGAAACGATGACGTCACGGCTCGTGACATCTGAAGTTCTCCCCCCCTTGAGGTCCATTCCGAATATCGGTGTACGCACAGGTTTTGAACTGATCCTGAACGAAGTTGACCAACTCAAAAGCGTCAGTGCGCGTCTGGAGGGACTGGCGGACCAACACCCGCCCTTCACCGAAGCGCTGATGACGGTCGCGGGAAACATTCGCAACACTGCCACCGTATTGGCAGTGCTGGTGGAGGTTAGAAGCCCCAGGCCGAACTGAGTGCAGCGTGCGCGTCTTGCCCGGGAAAAAAGATAATGACTCCTACCGTGTCGCGAGATTTAGCCGGGCACCTTCTTGCTTACGAAGCCGCTGCGGGCAAGGATTCCGAGCCCACGGAGTCAGCGGCCTTTCGCGTCTGTGAGAAGCTGCGCCAGCCCCTCTGTTCCCTCGCGGGAGTTGCGGGGTTTCGCTCGCTTCTTTCTCGTGCTCTGGCGCTGGCCAGGGCGGAAGCACCCAGTCTTAGTGCGGTGCAGGTGGGTGCGGATGGATCCTTGAAGGGTCTAGACGAGCTTGGACCGCAACGAGACACGGACAAGGCTATGGAGGGAGGAGCCCTTCTCATTGCCCAGTTACTCGGGCTGCTTCTCCTCTTCATTGGCGAAGGTATAACGTTGCGCCTGGTTCAGGATGTTTGGCCGGAGTCCGCCTTCGACGATCGCGATTCCGGGAAGGAGAAGAGAGCTTGAGCAGGCAAGATAAAGTGACCATAAACCAACTGCCGACCGGGGTCCCGGGCCTCGATGAAATCCTGGGTGGCGGTCTCCCGGAATTTTCCTTTAACATCATCGCGGGCGCCCCGGGAAGCGGCAAGACCACGCTGGCGCACCAAATCGTATTTGCCAACGCGACGCCAGAGCGCCCCGCGCTCTATTTCACTATCCTCGGCGAACCCGCCATCAAAATGCTGCGATACCAGCAACAGTACACCTTCTTCGACCAGGCCAAGCTGAACAACGCCGTCCGCTTTATCAACCTGAGCCAGATTGTGTTGGAGCAGGACCTGAACGCGGTCCTGGAGGAGATTGCGAAGGAGGTGGAGAAGGCCAGCCCCGGCATTGTGGTCGTGGACTCGTTTCGCACCGTGGTGCGGAAGGCGCTCAGCGGCTCAAACGAATTGGAACTGCAGTCCTTCATTCAGCGGTTAGCGCTGCTCCTGACCAGTTGGCAGGCAACGACTTTTCTCGTCGGGGAATATGTCGAGGGTGAGATCCGCGACAATCCCGTATTCACGGTCTCCGATGGCCTCTTGTGGCTCTACCAGAGTTCCGACCGAAATTCCATTCTGCGGAAGCTGCAGATCGTGAAACTGCGTGGACAGGGGTCCGTGCCCGGGCTGCACACCTTCCGCATTACCAATGGCGGGCTGCAAGCCTTCTCGCGCACTCTTGGGCTGGGCGGACAGCAAAGGAAAATGGCCAGCACGCGGCGCCTTTCCACCGGCATTCCGAAATTGGATGCGATGCTCGGGGGGGGAATCCCCGAAGGCGATAGTGTTCTGGTGGCAGGGGCTTCGGGGACGGGAAAATCGGTCCTGGCAACCCAATTCATTGCCGAAGGCATACGCCAGGGGGATCCGGGAATTGTGGTGGTCTTTGAAGAGCGACCGCAAGAGTATGCGGGACGGGCAGGCAATTTCGGTCTGGATTTGGAAACGCCGCAGCACGAGAGGAAACTCGAAATCCTCTACCTCCGTCCCCTGGACCTCTCGGTGGACGAAACCATGCGCGAGATTCTCGACGCGGTCCGGAAGATTGGCGCCAAGCGCCTGGTGATTGATTCGCTGGCGGGCTTTGAGATGGCTCTGGCGCCCAGCTTCCGCACGGAATTTCGCGAATCGCTGTACCGGATGATCACCGCCTTGACGGGAATCGGGGTGACGATTCTAAGCACGGTTGAGATGGATGAGTCTTTCACAGAATTCCCGTTCAGTACCTACTCAATTTCCTTTCTCACCGATGACATTATCCGGCTTCGGTACGTGTCCATCGACGGCCAGCTTCGCAAGATCCTGGTCGTTATCAAGATGCGCGGTGGCAAACATAGCAACGATATCCGCGAATATGAAATCACCTCCGCGGGTATGGTCGTCAGCGACGACCGCCTGACGGGTTATCAAGGCCTTATCACCGGGATTCCTGTGCGTTTGAACCGGCCCGGTCAAAAAGAGAAGCCCGCACGTGAGCCGAAACCCAAGAGCTAGGGCTAGAAGCAATCTGGGGTAAGATTCATCACAAGAGAACATGCGCCTGACCTGAGCCTCTGCCGCCCTGACGAGCAGCTCCAGGGGAAACCTCGTCTCATGGCCAGGCTCCTTGCAGGTGCTGATGGGGCAGTTGTGATCTCAGCTTAGGATTCGCCCTGAAAAACGCCCGACTATGGCGAGAGATCAGTGCCTATCTCGACTTCGGTGTCCTCGGACGTTTCAACGAAGCCCAGCCGAGCGGTTTGCCGCTGCGTGCAAGCCGTAGTCAAGTGCTGCGAATGCTGACGAGCCGTTATGACGTAAGGGATTTCGGCCCGCAGTCGGTTGAAGTGATTGTCGACCCAGACGGGCGAGCAGAAGTCACTGGATTCCCCGTCCTTGGCTTGCCCTGGTGGAAGCTGCGCGGTGATCTGCAAACTCGTAAAGTTGATGTTTCAAACTTAGATGCCACGGGGACATGCCGTGTGCGCGCGCCTCCTGGTAGGCGCGGTCGGCGCTCCAGTCCTGAAAGGCGATCCGATAGAGACCTACCATGAGGCCGGTTCGGTCGGCGCCATGCTCGCAGTGAACGAAAACCGGATAGCTGTCGCGGTCGCGCAGCACCTGGAAAAACATTTGGATTTTGCTTTCGGGAACGCGCTCCCACGGGCTAATGGGAATGTGCACGTAATGGAGGCCCAGCGATCTGACTTCCTCCGCTTCTCGATTCTCATGGCGCAGGTTGATGATGGTCTTGACGCCGAGGTGTTTCAAATACTCATACCCTCGCCGGTGGGGTTGTCCACCACGGTAGAAACCCTCCGCGACCTGATCGAACCGCGGAATCGGCTTCGAATCCGGCACCGCGTGCCCAAGCTGGGCCGCCACAGCCCAGGAGGACGCAATCACCACAATCAGAGGGATGGCTGTTTGGATGGGCTTCATCAGAATTCTACCCACGCGAGAAGAGTCTTGACCCCCCAAAGATCATTGTAACCGGAATTCCCGTGTGCGCCCCAACGCTCACATAGAAATTTGGATTCAGACATCTTTTCCCCAAGGAATACAAACATGATTCGATCTATGGAAGAGTTTGTGTCAGTTTTTCATGCCGCACGCTGCGTGTCGACCCCGCTGGTCGCCATCCGCACGGCGGACCCTGCCAGCACCACGTACTTCCTCACCGACGCCCTCAGGCAGGGCCGCCAGCCTCCTCCATTGCTCGGCTGGGATGTGATCCGCGGTCTCTATGCGATCGGCAACGACAGCGGCGAGGAACTTGCTCGCGTGTTGGGTGATCGTGAAGCTGCGACGGCTGGCCCAGCCGATGCCCTGTCTCTTGCCCAGCAGCTTGGCGAGAATGGGCTCCTGCTCTACTCCAACGCGCGCCGCTTCTGGGACGAGCGTGGAGTGATGCAGGGAATCTGGAACCTGCGAGACTCGTTCAAAGCAACAGGACGAATGCTGGTCTTGTTAGCTGTCCCTGGTGCGACCTTGCCAATGGAATTTGAGAGTTCCTTGGTGGGTGCTTCCACGGAGCGGCTGCGCACGGCGCTCAAGATCATTGATGCGGTTTCCCAAGACCGCATGCTCTTCATCGCCACGTGCAATTCGATCGCAAGCCTTCCCCCGGAACTGCGCAGGCGGTTCACACTGGGGACGTTCTTCTTCGACCCGCCTACCGAGGAGGAGCGGGAGATTATCTGGCAGATCTGTTTTAAGAGGTACGGGGTGACGGGTGACCTTCCGAACGGCGAAGGCTGGACCGGCGCGGAAATCAAAGAGTGCTGCCGGAAGGCACACCGCTTGGGAATGACGCTCGTTCAGGCTGCCAAATACATCGTGCCGGTTTCACGTTCAGCGGCTGAGCAGGTGAAGGCGCTTCGGCAGATGGCTTCCGGGAAGTTCATCAGCGCCTCGACACCGAGAATCTATCAGTACCGGGAAACCGCGCCGGTACACCGAGGACGCGTCATGCGTGAATTGGATGGGCCGCTTACCGTCATGCCACGCTCGAATTCCGAGGCCTGAATCCACATCTTCATTTCAAGTTCCGTGCACAATACTTTGGATGTCCGGCAGCATCAATATCTGTGCAGGGTTTAAGCCGGACCAAGTAAATTTCAGCGCCTCGGGCAAACCAGCCGCTAGGCGGAGTGCAAGCCATCATTCACCGTCCCGCGTGATCGACTTTTGGCTCGCCATGGCAAAGGCCTGCGCTCGCTGTGTTCCGTCTTTCTGGCCGCAGCACAAAACCCCGCTGCCTCCCTCTCCAGAGCTTCGTACTGCTCCTCGAGGCTTGCCCGCCAGAGCAATTCATTGACGCGTTCAATCCGCGAAAGGCTGTAACCCTTACGTTTAAGGTAGTCGAGGATGGAACGATCAATAGTAATGGGCGAAACCATTGTGTCCTGCCACAGGTGCCTTCACGGGCCGTCAAAATGATATTCCTTCACAAGGCTGTCAATACCTTGCAACGGAGGGAACAAACAAACTAATTCCCGCGCTCATAATTTCATCGCGCACTTTCAAGAATTCAGCCACCACCATGGCGCAAAGACACGGCGGCATAGTGTGATTCTATGGGGGCAAATGACGCAAAGTCAGTGTGAAGGCAAACATTCTCGTTACAGGAACAAGTTATTTACCATTTGGTAATGTTATCGCAAGAAAAGACTCAGGCCCCGTCCGGGGTGACGCGGGAACTGTGGGAATCGACCCGGAGAGAGGTGTTGAAAGAGAGCTAAAAGGGCTGTTTCTGTCTCTCACCCATCGGGTATTGGCGTCCGGAGCGCCTTCATCACGTTCGAACCCGTATGAATATTCATAACGGCGACGATCTGCAGATTCAGAAATATATATCAAATTGGAAATGTGGGCTGAATCCCCCTTGCCAAACTATGCCAGGATCGCAAGTGGATTTTCCACAACGAGTACCGACACAAAGCGCCAGGCAAGCCACCGATCCGTCCGTCTTGCAGGCTACGGTCTGGGAACAGCTAAGTCGAGAGGCTATTTGCTGCGCGGCGTGCGAAAGAATCCGCGGGGATAGGTTAGAGATGTCATTCGCGTTTTCCAGCTTTTCCACATAGAATCCCCTGCCCTTGCCCTGGGCGGGACTTCTCCAATTGCCGGACGGTATCAGGCGAACCGGGAGATCACTTCAACAAGGCCCGCACGTGTGCGGACAGCTCACTAAGTGAGAATGGCTTCGCCAGGTAATCGCTGGCCCCGAGATCCAGCCCTTTCATTCGATCTTCCACCTCTGCCCAACCGGACATGATCAATACAGGGAGAGACGGCTTTTGGGTGCGTAAGTGATTCAGCACTTCGAACCCGTCAGCCTTGGGAAGCGCCAAATCCAGGATCACCAAGTCAAAGTCAGCCTCATCAACCAGCGACTGGGCCTGCTCGCCATCGTACGCCACATCCACCGCATAATGGTTCGATTCCAGACCTCGCTTCACAAGAGTGGCCACCGGCTTCTCATCCTCGACCAGAAGAATGCGCATTGTTCCTCCCGATTAGGCTGAGCGCTTTTCCAGCACTAGTCTGCACTCGCGCCTGCCGGCTCTCATTCTTTTTCACGTCCCCTTCGCTCATTGAAGAGTAATGCTATCTTGATATGCGATCCATTAAACCTCATCAACCTGGTTTGCGTAGATCAGCTCGGGCTCGGAGACGCCATTGGCCGGAAGGCCGAAGACGGCCTTACCGGGCATGATTAAGGGCTTGCTCCCCGCCACGGCATCGGTGGTGGAGGGAGATCCCGACCGATCACTCAGCAATCTATTCAGAAGCGGGATCTTCTCGCGGTTCGATTCCACCAGGTCCACGCCGTGCGCCGTTATGGTGAAGTCTGAGTTGTCCGCGATGGTGATGTATTGCTTGCTCTTCAGATACCACATCGTGAAGTCCAGGTAATCGCGGGGGAACCCCATGCGGCGCTCCACCTCGGCAAGTGGAACTTCCGGGGTGAAGGGTTTGATGCGGCGCTGAATATAGAGCAGCGCCAGCACCGCCACCCGCCGGTTGAACTCGCCGTCGTTCTTATTCATAAAATCAACCGAGTTGGATAAAGGCACCGGTTCGGGCGCCTGCTGCTTCTTATAAGTCGCATCGTATTCGGCGCGGCGTTCCGGATCGGACAGTACGTCAAAGGCTTGCTTCAACAGCACGAACTTTTCAGCATCCCCGGTCCCAGGGATGTCCGGATGGAAGCGGGCCGCCAGGAATCGGTAAACGCGAGAGACTGTGTTCGGCTCGGCATTGGGGCTGATTTGGAGGAATTCGTAGTAATCCGGAAGTACCTTAGCGGCTTCCGCATGGAGGTACAGACCAGCCGCAAACCTTCCCTTTCCGGCCGCCTTGCACCAACGCACGAGACCTTCCCGGTCCAGTGGTTGGCGACCGGCAGCCCGTTGGATGTCGCCGACAATCTCCACGAGCGATCCCTCCGCCAACTGGCTCTCGACGTCGACGCCCATTCCTTCCTCGCTGAAATCGAGGAGCCTGGCCGCCATCATGCTCCGGCTGGCCCCGAGCTGGCAGATGATTGTGAGCTCCCGCTGACCTGGGAATGACTTAGTTCGCGGGTGGCGACGGCATTGCGGATACGGGGCCATAGTGTACCTCCACCTCAGGACCGGGCGTTGACTTGAGACCTTCACTAAAGCTACCGGTCTCGCGGCGGTGGTAAACCATTCCCCTGGACACGTCAACTGAGATTTCCTCGCTCAGGGCCAAAGAAAGTGGGCAGCTCAGCTGTAGCTCGAGCGGGGCGAACCACCGCCGGTGGGGGGGTAAGCCAAACGCCTTGTCATTACGACATCATCGCACAACGACATACACCTTCAACTAGCTCATGCGGATGCACAATGGTACTGAAGTACCGAGTTAAGACTTCCAACCGCAACAAGGAGGATCAAATGGCGACTGCAGTATCAATCTTGGATCTCCAGGAGCCTGGCGCAGACGTAGCCAGGAAAACAGTCTTCATCAAGCTTCACCTGGGCTTGCTGGGCGACAGCCGCAAGGTCAGTTCATCCCAGGTGGAAGTGGATGCCGATAAGGAACTCATCCGGGTCTCGAAGAACTTGCTTGATTCGGAGGAGCTGCAAGCCATCCGGAGCCTTGATGGCGACATCCGCCGCTACCTGTACGACACCTGCCTGCCCTTCGACGTGGGCATTCACCTGTTGCCGCTGGGGCCGATCGAAGCCGTGGATGAGCGGCTGCGGGAGTTCAAAGTCCAGCGTGATGAGTTGGTCGAAGCATTCTTGCTGGCTTATCCACGCCTCTGCCGGGAGGCTGCTGTACGCCTCCGTACGCTCTACAACCCTGCTGACTACCCGCCCGTGGAGGAGGTTCACGGCTGCTTTACCTTGACCTGGCAATACATCAGCTACGGAGTGCCAGAGCAACTGGGAGAAATCTCCGCCCGCATATTCGAGACGGAGCGGGAGAAGGCTGCCAAAGCCATGTCCCAGGCCTGCGATGAGATCCAGCGGGCGATGCGTGCCTCGCTGCTGGAAATGGTCAATCACCTGCGTAACCGACCGACCAGCCGGACGGCAAGCCGCAGCGTCTGCGGGAATCAACCTTGCAGAAGCTGCGTGATTTCCTGGGGACTTTTGACTTGCGCAATGTGGTGGACGACCAGGATCTGAAGGAGCAGGTCGACAAGGCACGAGCCTTGCTGGAGGGAGTCAGCACGGACGCCCTGCGGAACATGCCGCTGATTCGTGCCCAGGTACGGGAGGGCATGGCAGACCTCGCCGCTCAAATGGACGTCCTCGTTAACGATCGCGTGAGCCGTAAGTTCCGCTTTGACGAAGCATAAGGTCAGGTCCGTCGGAACGTTCTACTCACAATAGCGAAAGGAGGCAACTCACACATGTTGAATAAGGTCCTGCTTATCGGATACGCCGGCGCCAACTCCGAGATGAAGTTCACCCAAGCCGGCATCCCAGTGGCAAACTTCTCTTTGGCCGTGAAGGAAGTTTACAAGAACGGTGGCGGGGAGAAGAAGACCAACACGCTCTGGATTCGCGGCGTTGCCTGGCGCCGCTGGGCAGAAATAGCGGGCGAGTTTGTGACCAAAGGGAAATTCCTCTTCATCGAAGGAAGGCTCCAGTTGCGCAGTTACCAAAATCGGGAAGGGAAGAAGCACGACCTAACGGAAGTGGTCGTCACTCTGCTTCGGCCACTGGGGCCAGCCAAGAACGGGAACGGTGCAAAGCCGGTTGAATCCTCGAAGACTGCGGAGCCTGTCGAGGAAAGCGACAACCCCTTTAACGACCCGGGTGGCGAGACGACGGATCAAGAGATCCCTTTTTAAGGAGCTGTCCCCATCAGCGGCTTAACTGGGTGGAACACTGGCTTCTATCCGTCAGCGGCGAAGACGCTTTACCATCGTGACCCTTCTCCCCGACCGCGAGAACCTTACGCGGTCCATGGCGTGCCGAATCATGAAGAGCCCTCGTCCATGGGTTTCGAACAAGCGCTCCGCCTGGGTGGGATCCGGAACTTCCTTCGGATCGAAGCCCGCGCCTTCATCCTCGACCACCAACAACATGCCTCGATCGGGCTGGCAGAAGCATCTCACATCAACCTTCTTGGCTGGGTCCTGCCGGTTCCCATGAATTACAGCATTGGTGAGCGCCTCTCGCAAAGCCAATTCGATCTCCGCGAAATGGCCTTCTCCACACCTCATTTCACTTGCCAGCACCATGATATTTTGGACGACCCCTTCGACCGCCTGCAAGGTGGCAGGAATGGTTTCACCAAAGCGCAGGGACAGCCGTTCTTTCTCCATTCGACATCGCGCCGAAGCGGCGGGTTTCGGTCTCGCTTTGTGCTTGGTCTGCACGCGATTTATATCTCCCTTCAAGCGGATCCAACCTTGTAATATACTCCAATTGTCCAACTTCTGCCCCTGCCACGTAGTTCGGGGCGGGAGAGGATAAGAAAACTTCAGGCAAGTTGACCACGGTGAGGGTCTGCGTAGGGAGTTCTACAACCAAGGGGATTGCTTTCGAATACGCCACCCGGGACCTCAGATTATCCCTGAAGATTCACTGGTAAATACATCTCGACTTCGCAGGGCCTCTCTGATTGGCGTTCTTGCCTACTCTTTCAAGCGTTCATTGCCATGGAGTACCTGGATGGCGTGACGCTAAAGCACCAGATTCAGGGCCGACCCATGGAGTTGGAGCGGCTGCTGGAGATCGCCATCGAGGTCACGGATGCCCTTGATGCGGCTCATAGCCAGGGCATCATCCATCGGGACATCAAACCGGCTAACATTTTTGTAACCAAACGGGGACACGCCAAGATTCTGGATTTCGGCTTGGCCAAGGCCACAGGTGGGGGCAGCCCTTCCGGCCAAGGTGCAACCTTGAATGGTCTAACCGCCGCCACCGAAGACGAACCGCATCTGACCAGCCCAGGGATGACAGTGGGGACGGTATCGTATATGTCGCCGGAGCAGGTGCGGGCCAAGGAACTGGATGCACGCAGTGATTTGTTCTCCTTTGGTGTGGTGCTGTACGAAATGGCGACGGGGATGTTGCCCTTTCGCGGTGACAGCTCAGGCGTCATTTTTGAAGCCATTCTGAACCGTACGCCCGTGCCCCCGGCTCGGCTGAATCCTGAGTGTCCCCCCGAACTCGAACGAATAATCAACAAGGCGCTGGAGAAGGACCGCGACCTGCGTTACCAAGTCGCCTCGGAAATGCGCGCCGACCTGAAACGACTGAAGCGTGATTCGGATTCGCGCCGATCGGCCGCAACAGTTGTCGTCGCGGCACCGGAGTTGAGTGAATCGGCGAGGGCGGAGACGCGTGCTGGAACGAGCCCTCCCTCGCAGAAAAGATGGATCTTGGCGGTCGTCTTTTTGGCGGTGGTACTGATTGCAGTCACATTGGCTTACGTCTGGACGCGCCCTTTGCCCGTCCCGAGGGTCTCAAATTACGTCCAGCTTACCCACGACGGGGCGCCGAAGGAGTTGGTGGGCACGGACGGGTCGCGGCTTTATGTCCGGTCGAGTTCGGGTATCGCTCAGGTGTCCGTCTCGGGAGGAGAGCCAATGCGGATTCAGACGCCCTCCGTGACCATGTGGCCACTCAGCGTCTCGCAGGATGGCTCTCACCTTCTGGTCTCGGACCAGCCTGGTAATACTCTCATTGGGCCGCTGTGGAGTCTTCCCGTTCCAAAACCGGCGGGCAGTCGCTCTGGGGAGTCTCTGCCCAAGGCACGAATCTGCACCAGTTGCTCGGCGGCTGGCATAATCCTCCCCACGAATGCTGCGGCACGTGGACGGCGGACGGCAGATACTTTGTTTTCAGTTCGAATGCCCAGATCTGGGCACTTCCGGAAAAGAAAGGTCTTCTCCGCAAGCCCAGCGCTGTGCCCATCCAGTTAACTTCCAGCCCGCTCCGCTTATCTGCGCCCCTTCCCAGCAAAGACGGCAAGAAACTCTTCGTGGTAGGACAGACTTTTCGTGGCGAACTGATGCGCTACGACTCGAAGGCTAGCCATTTCTTGCCCTTTCGCTCCGGGATTTCAGCGGAATTCGTTACCTATTCTAAGGACCGTCAGTGGGTTGCTTATGTGACTTATCCAGAAGGTGCTCTCTGGCGAAGCAAGGCGGATGGGAGTGAGCGTTTGCAACTTTCATACGCCCCATTACACCCCCTTGCCCCTCGTTGGTCTCCCGACGGCAGGCAGATCGTTTTTTGGTGCCGCATCCCGAGGAGACCCGAAAGAACTTTCGTGGTTTCTTCCGCGGGCGGAAGCGCCCGGCAACTGATGCCGGACGACCCTGAACCTCAATCGGACCCGAATTGGTCACCGGATGGTGGAAAGATCGTCTTCTCGCATTCCCCTGACGATCCTCATTCAGACATTTGCGTGCTTGATCTGAGCAGCCACCAGGTTTCAACCGTGCCTGAATCCCAAGGGCTGTACTCGCCCCGCTGGTCACCGGACGGTCGATACATTGTCGCCATGCCCGTAGACTCGCTAAGCCTCGTCCTCTTCGATTTCCAGACCAGGAAATGGTCAGAACTCAGGAAGGGAAGCGCTGCCTTTCCGAACTGGTCAGCGGATGGGCGGTATGTTTACTTTTGGCAGCCCGACAATCCAGCGGTCTACAGGGTCCGTATAAGCGACCACAAGGCGGAACGCGTTGCCGATATGAAGGACTTTCCGATTGCTGGTTCGCTCGGCGGTTGGCTCGGCCTCGCTCCTGATGATTCGCCACTGCTGCTTCGCGATGCCGGATCGGCGGACATCTACGCCCTTGATTGGGAAGCGCCGTAGCAGTCTGCTTCCGTCGGAGCGACACTCAAGAATCCCGTCCCGCACTCCGATCCTTAGCTCGATCGAGCCCTCCTGGCACTGGTCCCTCGGCGAATCGTAAATCCATCAAACTAGCAAAATATATTCTGCTCCAGCCTTAACGAGACTTCTCGGAACCCTATACTAACCAGGAGCGTATGACAGAAGTTTGGTTTTCCCTTGTCTCAGGGCCGGTAGCCGGCAGCTGTTGGCCTCCCTCACCGGAGGCAGGGAGACAAGGGGTAGGGAAGATCAAATGCACGCCATAGTTCGAATCCTTCGACAATCGACCGCATTTGGATTGTTCCCTTGCAAGGAAAGATCAGGGAGCCCATTGCCTCTGGCTCACAAGTTCTCGGGCAGATAGGATCTTGGCCATGAGTTATGGACTGATACAGACAAGGCGGGGAAGCATGTTGGTTCGTACCCCGTCTCCTGCTCAAAGACGGAAAGCTCGGCAGCAAGCCAGGAGCGTCCGTCGTGCCATGGCTAAGCGTTGCAAGTGTTGGCATGGTGCAGCTGCTCAGGAGTACGCTGAGCAACTGGCTATGCGCATGACGGGGCCTGTGAATCCAGATTGCAACTCATGCCAGCCAGCAAGCAAGGCTGGAGTATCTGACAATGTAATCTCCAGCAGGCGAGAGGTAGCGGATGCCCCTCCAGAGGGAGCCAAGCCCCAGGTACACAACGCAGGATGCGCTTTGAAACCTCCTGGACAGTCTGTGGGGACGGATAGCAAGATTGACTCTCTGGCACAGAAGAACGTGCTGACTCTGGCTCCAGCTCTACGAGTTGGTGAGACCGCGCAGGATAGCCCATCAAATGACCGGACCGTGCTGGGTCAGAATTCGCACGATTTGCACCGAGCATGGGGCGTGCCGCGCGACGTTTTCCGCAACGCTGCCAAGTAAGAAACGTTGGACACCTTTTCGCCCGTGGGAGCCCAAAACGATGAGATACGCACGGGACTTCGCAGCAGCATCGAGGATCTTCCCTCTGATGTCACCGGTTTCGACCGCACCGCACGTCTTGAAACCCGCAGCGCGAAGCTTCACGACCTCTCGCTCTACCAACTCGTGTCCTTCCTTTACCCGTGTCTCAAGTTCAGGGGTATAACTCGGCGACATCTGAGGGGGAGAAGAGAGCGTGATCGGCTCCACAACGTGCAACACCAGCACTTCCGTGCCCTGCGGGGGAATCTGTGCAATCACCGCCTGCAGAGCTGCGTCGGAAAACTTCGAATCATCAACCGCCAGCAAAACCTTCATGATTACCTCCCACAGAGAATAAGCACCCGCTCCGCGATCACGCTGTAGCTGAGGGCAGAGCCTCTGTACGCGGTCTCAGTCGCACAATACCTGCTCTCACTTTGTGTCATCCAGGGCTTTACGTTTTAGCTTTCCGGTCGACGCGCAAGATATCATTGACCTCATCTCGAAGCAACGGCTGGTCGAGTTCTTAGCCTTCCGTGCCTCAGAACCGCCGAAGGGGACCTATTTTGCCACTTCCCCACCAACTGGTCCGCCATCCACTTCTTTCTTGCCGATCACCTGCCTGGGTGGGGTGTATCCTGCCTTAGCTGCTTTCTTTGCGGCCTCGATGGCTTCCTCGGAAGAGAGGAGCGGTGTCGTTTTTACGGATTTGCAAGCGCCTTCCGCCGCCACCAGCATGGAAAATGCCGCCGCCGTAGCGTCATCCGGCATTCGCAGAATCGCCACCACGTCATATTCCCCAAATGATAGCCACCCACCCACAACACTCCCGCCCAGGTTCTGAATGGCCTTTGCTACAATCTCGATCCGATCCTGGGGGTTTTTGAGCATATTCACCCACGCTTCAGAGGTGTATGCCACCTGCAAGAGATAATGAGCCATTGGACCCTCCATTTAATTGGAGTTTAGAGTTCGTGTTCCGCGATGACCCGTAATATACACGGGTCTTGGTGCGCACGCAATGCACACCTAATGCGGGCTCGGCCGCGGGGAAGTCCTTGCCGGCCGCACTGTGCTCATCTCGGTGAGTGGAATGCTCCAGCAGAGCAAGCCGCCTCTGCTTACGACGGGAGGGTGCCAAGGACTGATCTGGCACTCCAGTACCATTGCCTCGAAGCGAGACTTGGGACATTTTGAGCCCATGGATGAAAAGGACTCCCCAACTCTATTCGTTCGGTTGGCCTTACGCGCCGCGATATATGGTGCCGGTTTGGTTGCGATTTACACCGCGCTCGCCAGATTCGAGCTGTGGCTCGGCCTCGCTCCTAAATGACGAGTCTTATCACAGACCGGGCGGGGTGCCGTTCCCAAGGACCAGGTGTGGAATAATCAAAGTCAAACTGTGCGTCTTTCACACTCTGCAACCGTGGGCCCGGATTTCTTGCGTCCTGGCTCCCTCTCGCAGCAAGCGCGGACTGCAAGAAACTGTAGCGGCACCACCGCTCTTGACGAAGACCTGCATTGATGACAAGCACCAGGTAACCTGCTGACTGCATACGCGTTGTGGCCCGCAATCGTACGGAATCCCTCCCATAAATCCAACCCTGCCTGGCAGAAGCGTCTCCTGACGTGCTGTCCTGCCAGCAACCCTTCAAGTAAGGCCGCTCTTCCCGCATGGAGAATCTCATTAAAAGTCAGAGGGTATGACCCCTTCGAACTTTAGCACACTGGCGCTGGAAGGGGATTCAAGAATTGGAATCCTGCCTGACCAGCTTGGGCCGAGTCAGCCTTGCCTACCCAGACTACGCGGGCTTTAATAAAGCAGTCGGCGTTGGCGGCAAGAAGCAAGCCCACGGGCTGGCCCGGGGAAAGGGTGGCGTCGGATTGCAGTCGCAGGCCATAAGAGGAGAGGTCAACGGTAGTGCCGACGTATTCAGCCTCGTCACCCCTATCACAAGCCTCACGGCCATTTGGACACGCTTACGCTCAGCCGAGCGCTTAACCGAAGGTGTGTCGTTAGACATGCCATAAAGTTACATGAAGAAGGACGGAGAACCAACTGCCCTCGTTGGGGATTGATGACGTGAGGAAAACGCTTATTGACACAATACGGCGCTGGAGTTTCTCCCCTGGAAACGTCCACAGTCAACCCGGATGTCGTGGGGGCGGCTTGCAGTCGGGCCTTGGCCACTATCCGCCGCCATTTGAGTACTTGTCCCGATCAACTCAATCTTCGGTAGTGGGGCAGTTTCCTGAATGGGCATTTGCAGTAATGTGGTTGACTTGCGAGTATGCCATCCGGAGCGGACACATCGGTAAATGTTGGGCGACTACCGAGGAGTTGATCCCTCGAGCGCCGTAAATAGACCACGGCCTGCGCATTTCCATACTGCAGATTCACCAGTATTGTGGAAGCAGCAGACTCTGAAGGCGTTCACTGGTCGGTGTGAAATACCTGTTATCGATAGTGCTTACGTTTTTGAGGCCATTTGGATTGAATCCACGCTCCTGCTAACATCTACGTGTGCGACCCCCTGCATCGCCGTCCCCTGCCGAACTCACCCACAGCCAACGCTGGCTGTCTCTTCTGGAAGTCGTGCTCGGCGGATTCATCGTCATCGGCCACAATATCTTCCACATTGTGCCGAACGAGGTGCCAATCCTCTTCGCGCTCTTCTGGCTTTCACTACGGGTTCGCGACGGCGGATGGGGTGTGGCAGGACTCACGCGGCCGAATTCGTGGTGGAAGATTGTGGTGATGGCCATCCTTGCGGCTGCCCTGCTGCTACTCGGCAGTCAATTCGTCATTGAGCCGCTGGCCAGCCACCTTTGGCATAGGCCGGAAAAGGTCTCCTCGTTGTTAAAGGTGCCCGCACACGACTGGAAGTTCGCCGTGCGCAATTTGGCCATCGTTTGGGTTTTTGCGGGGTTCGGCGAGGAGGTGAGCTACCGCGGCTACCTTCTCACACGTGCTGCGGACCTGGGCAACCGGTCGAAGACCGCCTACGTCGCTGCGATGCTATACGTCGCAGTCCTGTTTGGATTGGCACACTTCTACAAAGGTCTGACAGGCATTATGGACTCTATCTACTCCGGCCTCGTGCTCGGCGGTGTCTATCTATTCTCCGGCCGTAATCTGTGGGCTGCGATCCTCGCGCACGGAATATCCGATACAGTCGTTGTCCTAGCTATATTTATGGGATGGGCGACGTAGGATGACAATTCAGTAAGGACGAAGTGTTGTTAATCGCAAACTGACCCCAGTATTCAATCATCCCAATTAACAAGACACCTGGCGCTGGCGAAAGTCAGCGCCTGTGCCACGAAAAGGAGGTTCTGTGTTCGTTGAACTCATGCCGTTTCTTGCCGGCCGCACTGTGCTCATCACGGTGGCCAAGGTGGATGACAAGACGCTTCGTGTCAACGTTATTCCCACCCAGGCCAAGGCCGACGAGAACCTGGCTCTGACCACCCCACTTACCTATACCGGCCTGCCCGAGGAACTCGATGCCGAACTCGGCAAGCATCTGGCCGGCCACGTCCAAACCCACCAACAAACCGCCAGCACGCTGGCCGAAGCCAAGGCGACCATGGAAGCTGCCGCCAAAGCAGCCCAGGAACAGGCAAAGCGGCAGGCTGAGGAGCGCAGGAAGGCAAGTCAGAAGGCACCCGCGACTGCTGCGCCTGGGTCTGCCTCGCCTGCACCGCTAGCTTCTGCTGAGCTGGCGCCCTCCCAGACATCTCCCGGCACACTTGGACTCTTCCCGGCGTGCTAGTTCCCGCGATCACGTTGTCGGTGATAATCGGGCAGCGAATGCTCACTATTTAGCGGGGCCGTTCTGAACCAGTAGGCCGCCAGCCATAAGCAACACCGCCGCCGAACCAATCATCTCGTTGCCGAGAAACACGCCTATGAAGGCCAGAGTCAATGCCGTTTCGACCAGAACGGCCACGCCGCAGAACAAGACGAGGATCTTGCGCAGCTTCGTTTCCGTAAAAGCAGCCAATAGCGCGACAATTGCAATGACGATCCAGTCCCATCCCACCAAGAGAAACACGGCGCGCAAAGGCTCCTGCAAACGCACATTCAAATTCGACGCACCCAGCGCAGTCGAAAGTCTTGGGTAGGCAGCGAGCGAATGCAGCGCGGCGCTAGCGAATAGCACGAGGCTGCCCATCGCAACCAGAATCCGAGCCGCCTTGTTCCGCCCGCTCATCCCAGGCTCCTTGCAGTTGTACAAGCTTAGAGTGGCCACCCGCACCTTCATTATACTCGCAACGGGAGAAAGCGTGTCTGGGACGCTCCGCTGGGGGCCACAATCCTGTCCGGAAGGATAATTCTGAGACTCATTTTCAAGAATTCTGCCACGGAATCTCACTAATTCTCACAACCTACCAAGGAGGTTTGGCACTGTGATGGAAAGCCATCCACTCTCCCGCCATTTCGAGTTAATGGGGTTCGACTTCCCGATATTGACGAGAAGCTCTCGCCAGAGGAAATACGCACCCTGTACTCCCACCAGTATCCCGACATTGCTACGGCGTTGATCACCGGGCCGGAATCCCTGACCACTTGAAGCCGGGCACCTTCATCTCACGCAGGTACACGGGAGATGACCCTCGCGCCCATATCGTAATCGGGTGCGTGGATACGCGGGCCGCAAGAGTTGCGATTCGCGATTCCGTCAGCGGGCGGAGTTCAGTCTCGTATCTAGTCGATGTGGGGAACAACTCTGACAACGGCCAGTTCATCCTTGGGGAGCCACTTAATGAGCGCAATCGAAGGGCAAGGCTGCGACTCCGAACTTCGGGGGGTTACTTCCTGAGATCGTGGACCCGACTCTCGACGATGACGGCCAGCCAAGCTGTAGCGCCGCGACTGCCCTGGAGAGACAAGAACCATTTATCAACTCGACCCTTGCACAGCATGCCCTAGCCTTGCTGGCAAGGCTGTTTCGTTACGGAGAGTTCAACTATCACGGCGGCTTCATCAACTTGGCAACAGGGGCGGCCTCGGTGCTCAAGATCGACCCGCAGTGCTGGAAACGAAGCCGCCTGAGAGTAAACAAGCGCAGTTCGCAGATTCATCAGAACTGACGGAAGCACCGCGCGAATGATTACCGATGGGCCAGCCGAGTGGGTAGGTAAACAGCAGGCCGTCAGAACTACAGAGTGCTGGCGGCCTTCTGCATGCGATTGCGGAGGTCATCGAGCATGGAAGTGACGGCTTGCCGGGTTTGACCGAGAATCTCGTCCGCGAGTAGATTCACTTGTTTCCGGAAGGCTTCGGCAGCTTCTTGAGCATCCGCTTTTGTGTTCGCCTGGAACTGCTGCTCACATTCGCGCAGAGCAACGGCTGTGGAATCGAGCCGATTCGAGATTCTGGCACAACCAGCCTGCACGATTTCCTCGGTTTCCGTCCTGACCCGGCTGACGGCATTCCTCACCACGTTATTGCTTTGCACCACCAGTTCCTGGATGCAGGCGTCCCGTTGCAGGGCCAAACACCCTTTCAGCTCATCTTCGACCCCCCCTGCGATGCTGCGAACAACGGTCAGGATTGAAGACTTAGCCTCTTCCAGCAAACCCTCGGTTGCGGGCGCCGGCACAACTACACCCTGGGATTGCTCGGGCGCCGCCGGTTCGGGCGTTGCGCCCGCCTCAGCCACAGCCTCGCCGGCTGTTGGAGAATGGGTTTCCAAACAAGCCGGCTGCCCCGGTGCCACTTCGGCTTCGGTCCGGTAAACTGCATTGTTCGCGCCGTCCAAGTTTCCACCTGGTATCACAGGGATCATGGCTTCCGCCGTTTCAGGGTGGGGACCCACAGAACTCGAAGTAATCGCGAGAGGCAACTTTCCCACTCGGCTGGCGATTTCCTCATGAGTCATGCCCAATCGGGCAAGCTCATGTATCCAGATGGCTTGCTCGGAGGAGGTCAGTTCTTTGTGGTGCAAGTTCTCGGTCAAGGCGATCTCGATCGCCTCAGCGTCGTCCACGTCTCTTTCAATACAGGGAAGTTCGCTCAATCCCGCGGCGCTCGCGGCCTGATAGCGGCGCTGCCCGGAGATGATCCCGTATTTCCCAGAGTCTGGCAGAAATCGCACCAGCAGCGGGTTCAGTACGCCCATTTCGCGCACGGACTCGGTAAGCCTTTGTAAATCGCCTGCATCCCTCCGTGGCTGGCCGGCATTGGGCTCGATTTCCTCAATAGGAATCATGCGGCCAATGGCGATACCGCCTCGAGAAGTGATTTCCTCCACATAGTGAGCGTCATGGCGCATCTTTGCCGCCGGTGGCAAACCAGTAGGCTTAACGGACACGTTGCATAACCTCCCGTGCGAGTTGCGCATGTCCCTGCGCTTCGGAGATTGGGGTGAGGAATCCGGTGAGGCTCGCACACCTCCCGTTAATCGTCTTCGAAACGGGGGACGCGCTCACCTGTTTGCGATCATCTCCTGCCAGGCGCCTATGCTGGTCGCCGTAGTGCAGAGGCAGCCGCGGTTTGGGTTTCCTCTGCGGTTCTGACGGTCAGAGCAAAAACAACTCCAACTCAGGATTGAACAACCTGGGCCTGCGCTTCAGCGTTTCCTGCTGATTGTGGATTCCTCCTCGACAGCGGGTTTCTCTTCGCTGCTCATGGCCCAACCATCAGAGTCCCTGTCGAAAGCGGAATATTGCGAGTATACCATGGCCATTAGAAAGAATTAAGAAACCTTAACATAGAGTAGTGACTCACTTTGATGTGGCACGGCCATCTTGGCCGTGTCCGTGCACGGGCAGGATGCCCGTGCCACCGGAGATTGAGTCACTGCCTAACATAGGGCGGGGGGTTCAAAGTCAGCTGCCTACCGCCAAGCGGGCCGCATCCTCTTCGCTGAGCCCGTATCGGCAACAGGGCGCCCACTGACGCCGTTGCACGCGGGGCACGTTGGCCTCCTGGCTTGCTCTGGACTCCTCAACGGCATCTTCGGCTCAGGGGATCAACGCCCTATATCGTGCTGGCAGGCGGTGAAGGTGTGCTAGTCAGAGGGTCGAAGAAAGTGTTCCTGAAATGGATTGGCAGGGGACTAAGGCAGGAGAGGATCACGTTTCCCGAAAGCAGTGGGCCCGTCAACTGGAGCTTGGGCACGAACTTCTTCCGGACTGGCGAGATTAAACCGGAAGACGAAAGCGCCCAGGAGGTAAATGGTGAAAATCCCACCATGCCCGCGACACAGGAAGGAGATTTATGCGCATCGTTTTGAAGGTTCCCAACAGCAACGATTATTGCAAAGGTGGATGTGAATTCGACCTCGTGGATCTGACGCCGGCACTGGCCACTTTCCGATAAGGCGCCCTCTTAAGCGTTTCGGTTAAAGAATCGGTGATGGATCCGCTTGAGCCCTGTTTCCAGATGAGTCTCATCAAGAACCATTATTAAGCTATTGGGCGAAGAACCTTGGGAAATGAGATCCAGCCGCAAGTCGGAAACAGCTCCCAAGGCCAAAGCTGCTATGCCCGGCTGCTGGATCAGTCCCTGCCCCACCAAGCTAATGGAGGCTTTCCCCCGTTCAATTTCCACCGTGCCCAGACGATGTAATTCCGGAAGAGACCGCTCAAATGGAAGGCTGGCGTCCAGTGCTAGTCTGCAGTGCAACGATGAGATGGCTGTCAAATCGGGCGTAACACGGTGCCGGTCTAAAACCTCAAGCACTCCTTTCATGAATTCTGAAATCGGCTTCTGCCGGTCCGAGACGATGTGAAGCAATGCCAAACCGCGCTTGAAGGCAATAGAGCGCACGCCTTGAGGAGGTGTCACCGCATTTTCTTGAATGATTGTCCCTGGGTCTTGCGGCTGCCAGGAGTTGAGGATTTGGACAGGGATGCGCTTCTGGGCCGCCGGCCAAACCGCGCGCGGATGCATCAATTTGGCGCCAAAGTAGGTCAGCTCGGCCATTTCATCGCAGGTGGCCGTTGGAATCGTCTGCGCATCGGAAATAACGGCGGGATCGGCGCTCATCAATCCAGGCACATCCTTCCAAATCTGAATGGCCGTCACATTCAAAGCCGCCCCGACGAAGGCAGCTGTGAAATCAGACCCTTCAAAACCAAGAGTGGTTGTCGCCCCCGCCAGGGTCGCCCCGATATATCCTTGCATCACCGGGGTGCGGCCCCGCTCCAGTTCGGGAGTCAGGGCGGCCAGAATTCGCGCTTGAGCGGTTTCCTCGATCGGCTCCGCAGCTGTGAAGTGATCGTCGGTAATCATGAGCGTCCGTGAATCCAGGAGCTGCACCTTCACCCCGCGGGACTCCAGCCCGGCGGCAAGTATGGCCGAGGAAAGCAACTCGCCGTAGGCAGCTATGACATCCTGGCTGCGCGCCGAGAATTCTTTCAAGATGGAAAGACCTTTTGCCAGGTCATGCATTTCGCTGAAATATCCCGCCATAAGGGAAAACACCGGAGAGTTTCTGTGATCTTCCACTAGCGGCGAGAGCACGGCATGATGATAGGCCTCAAGGGCCCCCAGTTGGCCAAGTGCCTCGCCTGTTTTCCCTTCCGAGGCCAATGCCCCGGCGGCGAGCAGCTTCCGCGTGGTCTTGCCCATGGCGGAAACTACGATCACCGGGTTCAATGGCAAGTGCTCCTGGATGATTCTGATGACCCGCTCGATGGATTCCGTGTCCTTGACTGAACTGCCTCCAAATTTCATGACAATCATCGGTTCACCGGAGACGGAGAATTCCAAGATTCCAAAACATCAGAACTATACCTTTAAATCTGGGACTTCTCGCAAGGATCATTCTGAGTCAAAGCAAAACTGGCGTACCTCACCACTTCGACCGCATCCCTCTGCCTGACAAAGGATTACCCGCCTGTTCAGGCGACTCCGAGACAATAGGAGCTGTATTTAACGATTGAGCTCATTGCGAAAGGAGGAGACTGTGTCTCTGCCCGTCACGATCGCGGATTACCTCGGCACCTACAGTTCCCTGCTCGGAGCGAGAATCCTGCAAACGTTCCCACCCCTGCACGCTATCGACGACCCACAGTCACCCATGATCTGCAAGCTCCTATCAGGAGCTAGGCGAAGATATTCCTGCCACTCTAGCGGAGGAGGAAACACATTCATGCGAATCATCATAAAGGTCTCAAGCAGCCCGAGACATGACCGTCCTATCGGAATCCGTGGACCTGGGGAAAATGAATCCCCAGCTTATAGCAAATGAAGAGAACCAGGATCGCGCCCAGTGTGGAGAAGATAAGGCCGGCGGGATGGTATCGTTCGTTCCTCGATCGAAATAACAAATGGGTAACGG
>Ga0326727_10005847_pt1 | contig 34595 bp, 22 predicted proteins | sample MB2enrmetagenome_FD_207643 | JGI IMG/M metagenome (GOLD analysis project Ga0326727, IMG submission 207643) | Lab enriched peat soil microbial communities from McLean, Ithaca, NY, United States - MB29MY | ecosystem: Environmental > Terrestrial > Soil > Wetlands > Peat | place: USA: New York...
ATTCAGCTGAGCCCAGGGCGAAAGCTCTGGGCCTTTTGGTTTTCAGGGGAGCTTGGCGGCAGCCTGCATGCCGCTCTCGGAGATTTCCAGGGCATGCTGGGCGGCGGCGGCTTCCTCGGGACGGGGAAAGTGGATTTTGTTTCGAAGCTCCCGAAAGACGGGATCGTCGCGGAGCGGGAGCAGATCCGGATCTTCGCGCATATAGATGAACTCCGGCCGGCGATGCTCATCATCGCGGCGCAGCCATAGCAGAGCTTCGTCTTTCCGGCCCAGGCGCATCGCGGTCTTGGCCAGCAGGATGCCTGCCAGGTTGCCATCGGCGTAGCGCCGCTTTTGGGCGGCGTAGAGGTCTTCAAGCAGGCCGCGCTCGCCGCTGCGCTGGAAGCCCGCCCGCGCCGCCGCCGTGATCTCGCGCAGAGTGCTGTCGTGGCTCAATTCGGCTACTCTTTCGTTTTCCTGCAGGTAGTTGGGATAGTCGCGTAGATCCCAGGCCATGCCGGCAAGGTAACGATGGGGCGAGAGAAACTGGGGCTCCAGGCGCGCAACCTGGCGCTCGGCCTCAAGGCCGGCCTCGCGTTCTCCCAAGTCAAAGAGCAGCCCGCCTTTGTCGGCAATAATGGCGGGCGAGGAGGGGTCGAGCTCCTGCGCCAGATCGATCTCCCGCAGACAGAGCGAATTCCAGCCGGGTCCCCTAAAGGCATTGGCAAACCAGAGATGCGCGATCGGGTCGCGGGGATTGAGCGCGATGGCGCGCTCGAACTCCCGCAAGCCCGTGTCGAAATCCTCGTTGCCCCATACCTCGCCGAAGGCCAGGGAGCGGTGCGCCTCGGCGAGGGAATCGTCCAGTTCGACGGCTCGGCGCGAGGCGGCGATGGAGCGGCTGAAGGCCTCCTTTTGCGGCATCAGCGAGAACTCGCGGAGCAGGTTATAGGTGTCCGCCAGGCCTACATAGTTCTGTGCGTTGGCGGGATCGCGGACAATGGCCTGGGTGAAGTCGTCCAGCGCCCGGTTCAGGCTCTCAGGAGTCCGCTGGTTCCACTCGAACCGGCCGCGGAGATAAAGCTCGTGGGCGAGCTGTTTCTCCGCATCCGAGGGCGCCGCCACGGGCCTAGCCGGCTTCGAATCGCGGAAGAGAACAATATGCCCGCCGCCGCGAAGAACGAAGAAGATTGCCGCTCCCGCCAAAACCGCCAGCGCCGCCACAAGCAGGGAAACGGGAATGCGTCGGACTCTGCTCCTCACCAACCCGGATGAGGACCCCGCCACCGCGGCTTCCTCGCTCTCGGGCAGAAGATCGGGAAGAACTTCGCCGGGAGGAGCTGCATCCATTTCGCTCTCCCCCGCCACTCCTTCTTCGTCTACAACGTCCATCTCCAGCACCCGGGCCGAAACCAGCCATTCATCCAGCTCCGCGGCAAAAGCGTAGACGCTGCCCCGCCCGCCGCCGGGCAGGCGGTGAATCGGCAACCCGCGCTCCGTCTCCCACCGCTTGACGGTGCGTTCGCCCCGGCAAAGATAGGCCGCGATCTGCTTCCACGAGTCCAGGCGGAGCGACGCGGCGGCTTGCTGCGGATTGGATGTTGAGGAAAGCTCAGGCGGCACGAGATGACCCTTGAAAACCTGAGATGGCATTTGCTCTGAATGGCTGTTGCTCTCGATTATAGCTTCCGATGGACGTTTTCTTGTGAAGACTTGGGCAAAGGCCTCTACGAGAGCAATGGGCCGTTTTTCACGCCATTTACGCAATCTCGGTAGTGGGCTCCCTCTCGGCCGCTTCCGTTGGAGGCGCCATAAAGGCAATCAGTCGCCGTCCTCTTCTCTTGGCGGCACTTAACCAGCCGGATTTCGGTTTCCGCGCCGGAGACGGCTCCGCAAGATCGGCGCGATTTACTCGCAAACCAGTAGCGCCGCCAGGCGTTTCCCTGGCCACTCTTCTTGAACGGAGGATTTCTCTCGAATGAAACGCAGACATTCCGCATTTCTCTGGTTATCGATCGCCGTCTCCCTCGGCGCGGCTTTGACGGCGACAAACGCTTGGGCCGATTCCAACGTCGCCCTCAACGCCCAGGTCGTTCTCGCCGCCACCGATCCCGACCCCAACGCCACCATCAACAACGGTACCGCAGGCAATCTTTCCAAGCTCACCGACGGCACATTCCTGCCTGAAGACACCGCCTACTGGTCAACTCTGGCCTCGCAGAACGCTTTCGAGTGGAGCGGCGCCGAAACAATCATCCAGATCAACCTCGGCGGCGACTATTCGATCGACGCGCTCACCATCCAGGCCGACGGGAACGACGAATACCTGATGCAGTACTACAACCTGTCGACAGATTCCTGGGATACGCTCTACAACGTGCCGATATTCCCCAATGGAACACCCATCGTCACGCGGCCCGACCCAAACGATTCCACGGCCGAGTATGTCCTTCCCTCCCCCATCGTCACCGATGCGGTGAGGGTCTCCGGCGGATCCAGTGACGACAACGGATGCTTCGACGGCACCTGCGGCCAGGGCGGCTACGCGGTTTCCCAGGTCGCGCTGTACGGCACAGCGGAGCCGGCTTCCTCCGCCACTCCAGAGCCATCCAGCCTTCTGCTTCTGGGCAGCGGACTGGTGGGATTTGCCGGCCTTGCGCGGCGCAGGTTTGCCCTTCGCGGCTGAACTGCGCCAAATGCTTCAGTTGGAACGCCAAACCCTGCTCAGCCATTCTTGTCGCGTTCTTCCGCATTTGAGGAGGGGAATGCCAGCAAGAATGCCGTCTTACATCTTCCCTTGAACTGGAAAGGCCCAGGACGCGAACCCTGGGCCCTCTTTTACATGCCCCAGATTGCTTCCCCGCCGGATCAAGGAAGATTGCAACAGGGTGTCCTGGCTGGGACCGGACTGTTTGCTTTTTAGCTTCTACTGCCGATCCGCGGCCCGAGCGCGGGCCACGAACGCCCGCACCTTCTCCGCATCCTTGCGGCCCGGCTCAGCCTCCACCCCTGAAGCCACATCCACGCCCCAGGGCCGCAAAGTGGCAATAGCTTCCGCCACGTTCTCCGGATTCAATCCGCCCGCGACAATCAACCGCAGGCTTCCAGCGCCCGCGAAGACCGTCCTGCGCGCCTCCACCCAGTCGAACACGACGCCGGTGCCGCCGGCGGCCGTCGCCGTGCGCGAATCCACCAGGACCGCATCCACGTGCGGATTGCGGGCGTGGCTGGCAATTCGATCCGCGATCGGCTCCGCGGCCCCGGCGCCAAAGTGGACGACGCGCAGAATCCTCAGCGACGGCCCCAGCCGCGCGCGCAGCTTCGCCGGCAACTCCGGGCCGCTCTCGAAGTGCAGTTGCACGCCGGTCAGCGAGCAGGCGCGCACCGTGGAATAAATCTCATCCAGATCGGCATCGACAAAAACGCCGATTCTCTCCACTGTTGCGGGCAGGTACGGCGCGATGGCAGCCACCTCAGCCGCCGTCACCCGTCGGGGGCTGGGCGCAAAGACGAACCCCAGCGCGTCGGCCCCGGCTTCGACGGCCACAAGCGCGTCCTCCAGCGATGTGTTGGCGCAGATTTTGATCCACAGGCTCATGGTTGTACCCAGGGATCGCCCGAAGAGCAATCGGCGCGGCCTGACAGGCGGCTTGCCCCAGCCAGCAGCGCCGCCAGCGCCCCGCCGGGATCGCGCTGGCGCATCAGGCTCTCGCCGATGAGAAAAGCGTCAAATCCCGCCGCCCGCAACCGCGCCAGATCCTCAGCGGTCGAGATTCCGCTCTCGGTCACGCGCAAGATGCCGGCCGGTATCCGCTCCACCAGCTCGAGCGAGGTTTCCAGGCTCACCTCAAAGGTCTTCAGGTTGCGGTTGTTCACGCCGATCGCGTCCGCGCCGGTCTCGCCCAGCGCGTCCAGCACGCGGGCCAACTCCTCCTCCGTATGCACTTCGACCAGCACCTCGAGCTGCAGGCCGCGAGCCAAGCCGGCAAAGCGCTTGAGCTCAGTATCGGCGAGCGCCGCGGCAATCAGCAGAATTGCATCTCCCCGGTGGGCGCGGGCCTCCACGATCTGGTACTCGTCCACCGTGAAATCCTTGCGCAGGCAGGCGAGCGGCGCGGCCGCTGAAGCCAGCTCCAAATTGCGCAGGCTGCCGTGGAAATACGGCTCATCGGTGAGCACCGAAAGCGCCGCCGCACCGCCCGCGCAGTAGCTCCGGGCCAGCTGCTCCACGTCGAAATCCTCGCGGATCAGTCCTTTGGAGGGCGAAGCCTTCTTGATCTCGGCGATCACCGCCGGGCCAAGCGCCGCCTGCCTCCGCAAAGCCGCCGCAAAGCCGCGCGGCTGGTGCTCCGCCGCCCGCCGCTCCAGTTCGGCCAGCGGCACACGCGCCTTGGCCGCAGCCACCGTGGCCCGCGTCGCGGCCAGGATCTCTTCGAGATGGGTAGATCGCTGAGTAGCCATGCTCTGGGTTGAGTATAAGTGGAATGGCCCGCGAGCGGCTTCCACCATTGGCCTTGCTGCCAAATGACGGATGCAGCCTTCCAGCGCGGGACGCAAAATCTGGACACAGAGCTGTTTTCCGGCTTCCGGCATGAAGACGGAAGAATGAACAGCACAGGTACTCGCCGGCTCTTGCCCGCCCCGCTGATTCTAGGTCGATCGATTGGGCCTCGGCTCCTCTTGGCGAAAATCGGCAGCCTCAAACCTCCGCCTGGCGCCATGGCGAATGTGAAGCACCTCTACCCGCTTCTCGTCTTCCAGCACGCGGTAGATCACGCGATAGACGTGCGGCTTGCGACCGTAGAGAAGGTGCCTGAATCCTAGGTTCTCGCTTGTCCGCGGACAGCGATTGGGCAGCTTCTCCAGGCTCAGAACGGCTTCTTTGAGCCCTCTGTACCACTTGAAGGCCGTCTCGGAATCCCCGGCGTGAATCTCCTCATACAGGCTGGCAAGGTCGCGCTCCGCGCGTGCCGTGATGTTAACGAGGTAGGCCATGGGTAGCTTCAAACTCGGCGAAGAACTGTCTGGCTGGCCGGACCTTCCCATGGATGGCGTCCTCCAAGCCCTGGCGAATGCCCTCCGCTGCGTCGGCGCGCGCGGCAATATCGAGCAGGCGCTGATAAGCTTCGGCGTCCTGCACAACGGCTGCTGCCTTCCCCTTCACCGTGAGCACCATGGGACGTTTGCTCTTTTTAAGCTGCTTCATAAAGTCGCCGGAGCAGCGGCGAAAGGTCGTCAGCGATTGGATGTCCGTCGCGATATTGAGCATGTGGTCCTCCGCTTGTAGCACCTTTTTAGGTGCTCTTAGAATACCGCATTTACGCAGGAATTCACAGAAGCTCGATTTCTGCACATTCTGCAAGTTTCCGAAGCTGACGGTCTTGTGGCGCACCTTCTGAATTGGCGACCGACCGGGATTCTAGGCTACACTCCTCCCATGCACGACGAGCAAGCACTCATCGCGGCGTTCGTGAAGCGCAACAAGCGCGACCGTTACCGGGAGATCCTCTCCAGCCCACGCCTGCGCCATAAGTTCACATGCCAGCTCGCACACTTCAAAGATTTCGATCCCAGGTACCGTCTACCCATTCCCAGCAACAAGCTCTTCACCGACATCATCGTTGTGGAATTGCAGATTCGGCACTCTCCCAACATCGTCTTCGCCATCTCTGAAGACCCCGCGCTCGACCAGAAGGAACTCCCGCTCATCGAAGCACTCAAGCAGGTCGTCGGGCGCGGCATGGGCACCGTACTCTCCTGCCTTCCCGGACGCCTCGCCTTCGTCGAGACAGAGCACGAACGCTTCATTCTCGAGCGCAACGATCCGCTGGAAAAACGCGAGTACATGCGGTTCGTCGTCGGCCGCAAGGATGAGGACAGTCATGTTGAGCAGGGAATCTTTCAGGCGACGGCGCGGGCGCTGGAATGGAAGCAGATCACGGGCTCTGATGCCGACGAACTGAACGAGTTGCGAACGTGGTTCAACGAGAATCTGGAGAAGCCAGAGTCCTTTGGACGCGGCAGGCTTCGCCTCGGCATCTGTTGGTTCAAGACCAGCGCCAGCGAGCACATCTCCCGCATTTGGGAGATGGCCCGCATTCTCGAACGAAACGGCATCTACGTAAAAAGAATCAAGACAGACAAGCCCGGCTACGTGATCTATGAAGACGAATGGCAACTCGTTGCCGAACCCTTTCGCAAAGGTACAATGCCGAGAAGATAGGGAAACCCGACCCAACGGCTAACGCCACTGAACCTGATTGTCCCCCAACACCGACAAACTGCACCGCAACCAAAAGTCATTCGCCATCACTCGCCCCGAAGAACTCCTCCACATCCGCAATCTCCGCCGTCATCCGGTAGGGCGGCAGGCTGGCGAGGAAGGTTTGGCCGTATCTTTGGCGGCGGATGCGGGGATCGAGCAGGACCAGCACGCCGCGGTCTTCGAGCGAGCGGATCAGCCGGCCGAACCCCTGTTTGAGAGTGAGCACGGCCGCCGGAACCTGGTAGTCGTTGAAGGGCTTGCCGCCAGCCTCTTCGATGGCCTTCATGCGCGCCGCGACCACCGGGTCGCTGGGCACGGCGAAGGGCAAGCGGTCGATGATGACGCAACTGAGCGCCTCGCCCTGCACGTCCACGCCCTGCCAGAAACTTGCCGTGCCGAAGAGAACCGCGTTGGGCGTCGAGCGGAACTCCTCAAGCAGCGCCTTGCGGGGCGCCGTGCCGTGCAGCAGGATGGGAAAGTCGAGCACCGGCAGCAGCCGCTCGTATAGGTCGCGCATCTGGCTGTAACTGGTAAACAGGCAGAAGGCGCGCCCGCGGGAGAGCGAGAGCACGCGCCGGATGCAGAGCGCGGCGGCCTCGGGAAACTCCGGGTCGCGGGGATCGGGCATCTCCGGCGGCAGGTAGAGCAGCGCCTGCTCGCCGTAGCGGAAGTGCGACGGCACCACCAACTCGCGCGCCTCCGCTAGGCCCAGCCGCTTGCGCATGTGCTCGAAGCCGCCCTGCACGGTGAGCGTGGCCGAGGTGAGCACCACGGTCGGAATCTGGTCGAAGACCAGCTTGGAGAGCAGTTCGGAGACGTCGATGGGCGTGGCCTGCAAGAAGGTGGTTCGCGACTGCGGACGAAACCCGCCTCGCGCCTCCGCGGACGAGGGCCTGTCCAACGCCGCTGCGGAGATGCGCCGCTCCATCCAATAGACCATGTTGCTGGAGTCCGATTCGAGCAGAAACTCAAGCTCCGAGCGCAGGCGGGCGACGCGCTTCTTCAATCCCGGCGCCTCGTCGATGCCCGTCAGCATCTCCATCTCCGCCTCCAGGCGCTTGAGCGTCGTGCGCACGGCCAGATAAAGCTCGCCCGAGGTTTCCAAAAACTCCTCGCGGCCCGTGAAGGGCTGGCGGCCGTCGCCGGCGATGGGCAAGCCGGCAAAGAACATGCGGGCGCGCTCGCGGAGTTGCTGCGTAACGGCGGGCAGCTTCTGGGCGCCCTCTTTGCCGCGCAGCAGCGCGTCGGTGTCGCGCGCCAACTCTTCAAAGCGTATGTTGCTCACCGATAGGCCGAAGTAACTCGAAGCTACCTCCTCCAGCTCGTGCGCCTCGTCGAAGACCACTGCGGCGGCTTCGGGCAGAATCCCCGCATCGGGCGCGCCCGCGGCCTCCTGTCTGACGCTCAAGTCGGCAAAGAACAGGTGGTGGTTAACGATGATGATGTCCGATTCAAGCGCCTTGCGCCGCATCTCGGTGATGAAGCAGCGCCGGTAGTCGGGACAGCTCGATCCCAGGCAGGCCTCGGTCCTCGCATCCAGCTTGTTCCACAGTGCGCTCGACTCGGGCATCCCGGATAGCTCGGCGCGGTCGCCGGTTTCCGTCTCCCGCTCCCACTCGGCGATCTGCCGGTACTGGTCGATCTCTTCCAGTCCGGAGAGTATCGGCTGGTTGCGCAGCGCGGCGAGCTTGTGGCGGCACAGGTAGTTGGCGCGGCCCTTCATGTAGCAGACGCGCAGCTCGCCGACCAGCGTTTCGAGGAAGGGAACATCGCGGAAGTAGAGTTGGTCCTGGAGGGCCTTGGTGCCGGTGGAAACGATGACCCGCTGGCCGGTGCGCAGGGCGGGCAGCAGATAGGCCAGCGTCTTGCCGGTTCCGGTGCCGGCCTCGACGATCAGGTGGCGGCGTTCTTCGAGAGCCCGCTCGACGGCCTTCGCCATCTCCAGTTGCCCCGGCCGGTACTCAAAGGGCAGCGAGGAGTGCGCCAGAATGCCGCCCGGCGCAAAGAACTCATGCAGGGTGGGCAAGGCGCGGGTTGGGCTGTCGTTTGGTGGCATCGGGGCCGGGTACTTACTCCATCATAGTGAGCCCGCGGGTCGCCGGGGTCTGGCGGAGAGGCTTCAGTCCCGAATAACCCCGGAGGGAGTTCCTTTCCACTGAACGCGTCCCCTCAACCTATGGAGTCTCGCCGGATCGTCTTACAGAGTTCTATCCGCGAGAGCCACGGCCAGTTGAAGCAATTGCTTTCTGTTAGTCATGGGCATGGGCTCGTTCCCGGCCGGGGCGGTCTCCGCAGCCTGCGCCAAAACCTGTTCAATCCGATTGATGTCCAGGCCGCCCGCATTGCTGTTCTTGAAGCGGTCCAGCACTTCCTTGGCCTTGGCGATCTGTCCCGTTTGAAAGTAGAAGACACCCAAAGTCGAATAAGCGCCGGGCCATTCCGGCAGCATGTCCACCGCACGCTCGAACTGCTCGCCGGCCTTCGCGGTGTTTCCTTCCAGAGCTGAAGCCAGTCCCAATCCCCAGACAATCTTTCCGGAGCCGGGGATGCGGGCCTGACCTTTCAATAGCGTCTGCTTCGCATCCGCGATGTTACCGGCGCGAAACTGGAGCAAGGCCAGCGAAAGATAGTCCTGATCGTTGTCCGGATTGCGGAAAATGGCGCTGCGGAAGATCTCCTCGGCGCGGGCGGCGTCGCCCTGATGCGCGTAGATATCTCCAAGCAGGGCGAGGTAGGCATCGTCCTTGCGGCCTGCTTCTGAAACCTGTCCGGCAATTTCCAGCGCCTGGGGATAACTGTGCTTGTGGAAGTAGGCGTTCGCGAGGTCGAACTTCACTTCGTCCGAGCCGGGGTTCATCTTGAGCGCAGTCTGGAAATGCTGGATGGCGTCGTCGTACAAATGATAACTGGCCAGCAACACACCCACTCCCGCCTGCATCCGGTAATCTCCTGAGCTTATTGTGTCGAGCTGCGCGATCGTGTTTCTCGCTTCATCGACTTTTCCAACTTTCAGATAGGCCTCGGCCAGCAGGTATTGCACCTCGGGCTGATCGGGATGCTTCGCCGCCTCCTCGATGAGTCCTGCCAGATCCTCTTGATCGCGAACGCCGGGTGCGAGTTTCGAACGGCTATCAAGGTATTCGAAAACATGCTCGTAGGGATTGGAACTAACGGTAACATTCTTGGAGAGCGTCTGAAACAGTTGCAGGTCCCGATCGGCGGCCGCCGTCTGGTGCAAGCTTCTCTCCGCCATTGCCAGCTGATAGTATCCGGTAGCCGGGCTGGGGCTGACGCGAACATACTTCCTGAGCAGTTGCTCCGCCTCCGCGAATCTCTTGCCCTCGATGCGGAGTTTAGCCAGTTCCAGCAGGGCGTCGGGAAAGTTCGGATTCGATAGAAGCACCTTCTGGAATATGGCGGCGGCGCCCGCGGAATCTCCCTGCCGCTCCGCGATATAACCCAGGTTGAACAAACAGGCGCTGTTGTGAGGATCGAGCTTAAGCCCGTTTTGGAAGGACTGCTTCGCTTCGTCGAACCTTCCCAGGTGGGTATAGGAGAGGCCCAGAAAAAGGTAAGAGTGCGCCGACGGTTCGGCATCGATCAGTCTCTTGAACTCTTCGATGGCCTGGTCGACCTTGCCCGACATGTAATAACTCTCGCCCAGGGCGGCGCGCAGATCGGAGCGCTGCGGCGCGATCTGGAGGCCGGATTGCAAAAGCGGTATCGCATCCTCGTAATAGTGCCGGGCGATGCCGACCTGGGCCATGAGGAAGACGATATCCACGTTGTCCGGCGCTAATTTGTGCGCGCGGACCAGCAGATCCAGGGCATCCAAAGGCCGCGACTCGTTCGTATACGCCTGCGCCAGCAGATAGAGAGTCTCCGGCGACTCGGGCCTAAGTTTCAGGGCCCTGGTCAATTCGAGTTCGGCCTTGGAGTATTCGCCGTTGCGAAGAAGGTCTTCTCCAAGGTTATAAAGAATCTCGAAGGTTCCGGGCTGCAACGCATCAGCCTTTTCCAGTTCCAGTTGGGCGGGCTTGTATTGCTTCTCCGACGCCAGCAACACGCCAAGCGAAAAATGCACCTGGACGTCGTTTTTGTTCTGAGCGGAAACCTCCGCCGCCATGTGCAGCGCTTCCGCGATACGCTTGCTTTGCAAGTAAGCGCGAATCAGGTTGAAGCGCGTGGGAAGATTGGCCGGACGCGCGCGCTCAAAGTACGGAATGGCCGCGACAGGCGATCCCTTCTCCATGAGGAGCACGCCCAGGTTGTAGTTCCCGTCGCGATTCCCTGGGTCGAGCCGGAGGACGGTCCGAAATTCCTTCTCCGCCATGTCCATCCTCTTCTGAGCTATGTACACGTTTCCCAGGTTGTTGTGAGTCTTAGTGAAACCGGGAGCAAGTTGCAAGGCTTTCTGGAATGCCGCAAGGGCACCATCATAGTCTTGTAAGTCGCCGTCGATGATACCCAGCAGGTTGTAACCGTCCACGCTCGCGGGATTCCGCTGGAGTTCGTCCAGCATCTGCGTCCTGGCTTCATCGAGGCGGCCTTGCTGAACCAGCGCTTCCACTTGCGGGAAGTTAGCCTGGCTCTTTGAGGATTGCCCCTGGGCAGCGCCCGCCTGGCAAACAAGAAGAGAGATCGACAGAGTGAAAATGCTACCCAAGCGTAACCACGCCATAAGGGCTCCGATCGTGTTTTGAAATGAGGCGCAAATGCCCATCGCCCATACCTTTCGAGCGCCCATCGAGACAATCATTGTAACATCTCCAGGGCCTGCAGGGCGCCCGGATTCTGCGGTTGCCGGCGCAGCAGCTCCCGCAATACTTCCCTGGCCTTCTCCCTGTCGCCGCGCAGCGCGTAAAGGCGAGCGAGATTGAGATAGGACTGATCGAAGTTCGGAGCGGCGCGCATGCCGGTCTTGAATTGTTCTTCCGCCTTCGAGTAATCCTGCGCGCGGACGAACAGAACGCCGAGATTGTTCAAGGCTTCCGGATAGTCCGGACGCAGGTCGATCGCTCTTTGCAGATACTCCGATGCGCGATCCAACTGGCTTTGCTGGGCGTAGAGCATTCCAAGGCTGTAACTGATTTCAGGATCGTCCGGCTGGATCTCCAGCGCGTGACTCAGGCTTTCCTCGGCCTTCCCGAAATCCCGTTGCCGCCGATAGACATTGCCCAGGTTCAGGAGAGCGATGGCGTATCTCGGCCTTAACAGAAGCGATTGCTGAAAGTCCTGGATAGCTTCCTCTGGGCGGCCTTCCTGGGCGGCCATCATGCCCAGATTGTTCCACGCTTCAGGATAATTGGGACGCAGCTTCAGAGTCTGTTCAAGATAGCGGCGCGCCTGCGGAAAATCGTTTCTTCTCAGGTTGAGAGTGCCCAGGTTGTAATACGCGTCCGGATCGTCGGGCTTCGCCGCCACCACCTGCTCAAAGGACTCCCTCGCCTGCTCCAGGTAGCCTTGCTGGAACAGGACCACGCCGTAGGTAAAATCGTTGCGCGCAAACGCGCCCTGGTAAAGCTCTCCGGCGAAGGGAATCGCTTTCTTCATGCGCTCGGCCGCCGTGGCTGGAACAGATTTCGCATCCTCCAGCAGGCGCTGTGTATCTATCTGCCCCTGATAGACCTTGACGATCATACCCTCCCTATCCAGCAGAAACGAGGTCGGGATTCCCAGATCCCTGCGGCGGTCGAAGAGGTGACGGTAGATGATGTTATAAATGCCGGCCATATCTTCCGTCGCAAAAAGTACTGTAAAGGAAAGTCTCTCTTGCGCCGCGAACGACCGGGCCGCCCGAATTCCGTCCGCCTCATCGACATTTACGGCTAGAATCTCCACGTGGCTTGCGGCAAGCGCCGGCCGGCGCCGATCGAGAAGCCGCAACTGATCGAGGCTGGGCTGCGCCGCGGCTGCCCAGAAGTTAAGAAGCACAAAGCTTCCCTGGAACGATCTTAGCTGGCGCATCTTGCCGTCGAGATCGGGCAAGGAAAACTCCGGCGCCTTCAGCGGGTCAATGAGCCATGTGTCTACCTGAGCGGGCAAGGGTTCCAGCGCCGGCGGCGGCCCGGGCTGCGCATAGACCGACGCCGGCGGGGCGAAGGGTTTGGCCGCGAAGGCCGGCGATCCCTCCTCAATCTCGATCCTGTGGTTTACCGGCAGGCCTTCAAAATCCTGGGAGAGCCCGCTTGGCCAGCGGATCGTAGCCCGGATTGTTTCTTCCAGTTTTCCCACTCCAAAGAACATATCTTTGGAGTGCTGGGCCAGAAAGCCCGATCCTGCCTGCAGATACTTAGTCTGGCGAATGGTTCCCGCTTCGACCGTGATTGCGGTTCCTATAGCATCGCGATTGCTCTTATGCCCTCGCAGGCGGAATGCAATCGAGTGGCCGAGGTCTTTCATCGCGTTGTGCAAGATGCGCAGTTGCGGGGCATTCCTGCTTTTGAGGATGACCTCCAGCCGTCCGTCATGGTCCAGATCGGCGAGAACGAAGGTGCGGCAGTCCTCGGGAAAGTCCATGCCCACCGGGCCGGAAACCTCAGAAAACGTGCCGTCGCGGTTGTTCGCAAACATGACATTCCTCGCGTAGCCGTGCCATGTGTGGTCGGATCGGACCAATTCGTTGATGGCGCTCCATCCATGCTCGTAAGCCAGCGCGCCGGTTGCGTCTTCAGACGATTTCGCCACCACCTGGCGCCAGAAGAAGCTTGCCAGGTCGCTCCTGTCCAGTCCGGAAAGATAACCATTGGCGACATATAGGTCCGAGTAACCGTCATGATCGAAATCCCAGAAATCCGACGACCAGCTCCAACGGCCCATCTCAACTCCAGCTTGCCTGCCGAGGTTTTGAAACGTACCGTCCCCGCGGTTTCTATAGAGCGCATTGCCCCGCGCGTGCCGCTGGAAGAGTTCGCGGATGTTTTCCGGAGCCTTTTCGTGAAACTGCTTCTGCTCTGAAACTCTCTGCCCGGCCGCCTCCCACATGCTGGGAACGTAAACATCCTGGTGTCCGTCGTTGTCGAAATCGCACCAGCAGCAGCTCATTCCGGCGCCCACGTCTTCCACGCGGGCCTCGCGCGAGACAACCGTGAAGGTCCCATCGCCGTTGTTGCGGTAAAGCTGAGAGCTGCCGAAATCGTTAGCCACAAACAGATCGGGCAACCCGTTCGAGTTAGAGTCGCCCCAGGCGCAAGCGAAGCTGTAGCGATCGTTATCCGCGTTCATTCCCGATGCTTCGGTCGTCTCCACAAAAGTCGCGTTCCCCTCGTTGTGGAAGAGACAGTTCGGCGGACCGTTGCGCGCATCGTAATAAGGAATGGGATAGTGATACTGGTCCAGGCCCAGATAGTACATATAGGTGCAGAAGTAAATATCGAGACGCCCGTCGCGATCGTAGTCGGCTACGGCTGCATGAGTGAAGGTCCCCTGCGGAGGCTGCGCGAACTTGAAGGCGTCGCGCTTGATCTTGAAGGTTCCGTCGCCTTGATTGAGGAAGAGCAGAGGACCGGTGCCGCAGACTACAAGCAGATCCTGGCGGCCCATGTTACGAAAGTCGGCGAACAACGCACAGGCGGAATTGTCGAGCACGTCGACTCCGGCCTTCCCGGTTACGTCTTCAAACGTGCCGTCGCCGCGGTTGCGATAGAGCCGGTTGGGCAGTCCGGCCGGCTGGCAGACATAGAAATCGTCGCAGCCGTCGTTGTCGAAGTCTCCCACCGCCACGCCATTGTTCGAGTAAACGTCGACGCCGATGGCGCCATCCAGGACCGTGCGCCAATAGTCGACGCCGCGGAGCATCTGCTTCGAGTAAGATTCCGCTCCGCCCAGCGCCTGGCGGGTTACGTCAATAAACACTGGCCCCCGGACCACGCTCAGCGTCTCTTCGCCGGCCTCCAGTCGCCGCGCCTTCCAAGCTCCCGATTCATCGCGCGCCCAATCCATGCGCCAGGAACCGACCCGCTCCTCACGCCGCTCATCGCTCCGGCCGGCGACCAGGTCATAGCGAACCTCCACGCGAACCGACAGTGGAGCTGGGGCAGTTTCTTCCATGCCATAAATCTCGAATTCCGCCGTCTCCATCCGCGACGCCTGCCCCAACCAGGCCTGGATCTCCCGGAGAAACCGCTCCCGCCCCGGAGCCACACCGGCGGCAAACCGCCTTTTCACAATCTCGATCCCGTAGCCCGAACGCACCGGAATCTCCCTGGCGGAGCCGAGCGCGGAGGCCTCGATCGCGGAGTCCAGCGACCCGGCCAAGACTGAAAAGTCGCGGAGCGATGCCTTCAGGGCCTGGCTCCATGCGGTGAGAATCGCCCCGATTTCAAAGGCGTATCTCTCAGTAACGTACTCATCCGAACCCGGAGCGACAAGCCGCAGCACATCCGCCAGAGGAGACTTTTCCGGATAATGGGGCGTCAGGCGGAGATCGGAAAAAGAAAAATCGGGCTTCTGGCTCGGAAATACCTTCGCAGGGCCGAAGATGAACCCGGATCCCCAGAAAGGCGCCGGACGGAGGAGGACAGGGGCCAATCCCATGCTCTTGAGAAGTGTTCGCCGGGAAAGAAACCGGCCATCGTTGTCGCCGCGCAACATATAGGAGGGGGTCCGTGAGGCCTGCAAGGTGTCCGCAGGATAGCACCAAGGCCAGATGCGGCCAAAATCCCCTCGGGCAAACCCCTGGGGTTATGCGTTCCAGGGGCAACGATTCGTGGACTGGGCGGTTTGGCAAGCCGCGGAAGCGCAAGTTCGAAAAGCCGGCCGGAGCCGAACAGGCTGGGGAGAACTCCTCTGAGCGAGGAATGCTCCCCTGTATCGAAACGGCACAGCCGCGGCGCGCCGTTTCAGCGCAAGAAGTTTTCCACAGCCCGTTGAATCCCGGAGGGCTTGGCAGGCGGGTTGTGTGATTGCCAATCGATCCGCCGGCCCAGGCTGTCGTGAGTCCGGCGCACGGGCTCATTGGCAGCCAAGAGCCTCTCTAGACAGCAACCTCCCGTTGATTCCAAACGATTTACGTGCTCAGCAGAGCCCTTACCCTTCGGGAATTCCCCTCGACCGGCGCTGAGCCGAAACGTGCAATTCGCCGTCGGACGAGCCGCGCGGCCTCACAGAACGACGATCTAGAACTTTTGGTTCATTACGATCTGAAACTTTTGGTTGACAAATAATGCACGATAGTACTACCCTGCTTTTCACGTGCTGTAATCGTTTACAGATTCGTGTGTAAATCGCCTGCGGCATCGGCTCGAAATGGCCGGCTTCTCCCTCGGGGCGACCACCCCGGATGAGAAAAACGGAAAGAGAAACGGACGTAACCGAGACAAGATGGAGGATATTCGGATGGGCCTTGATCGCAAGGCCGGCAGTTGGTTCAGACTGTTCGGCTACATCACCCTCACATGTTTCTGCTTCCTCCTGCTCCAAAGTCGGTACGCATTTGGCCAGGTGGATGAAGGATCGATCACTGGAACGGTTCAGGATACGACCGGCGCGGTCATTGCCGACGCGCAGGTGACCCTCGTGAATACCGACCAGAACATTACCCTGCAGACCAAGACGAACGGCAGCGGCGGATATACCTTCTCGCCAGTGAGAATCGGGCACTATTCCCTGTCCGTCACCGCGAAGGGTTTCGCCAAGACCACCCAGCAGAACCTGACGGTGAACGTTGCGCAAACCCTGCTGGTCAACGTTCAGCTCAAGCTGGGGGCCGCTACTGAAACCGTCGAGGTTACCACCGCGCCGCCGCTGATGCAGACCGAAGAAGCGTCGGTCGGGCAGGTCATCAATCAGGAGAGCGTGAACGATCTGCCGCTCAATGGGCGCAACTTTACGTTCCTTGCCCAGCTTGGCGCCGGTATGCAAACGCCGCAAGCCGACACGCGCGGCAACGCAGCCAATGGCGCGTTTTCCGCCAACGGCCTGCGCCCCGCGCAGAACAACTACCTGCTGGACGGCATTGACAACAACTCCGACACCGTCGACTTCCTGAACGGCACCAACTTCATCGTTCTGCCGCCGGTGGACGCCATCCAGGAATTCAAGGTCCAGACGGCGGACTTCAGCGCCGAACTGGGTCGTTCCGCGGGCGCGGTTCTCAACGCCACCATCAAATCCGGCACCAACAGCTTCCATGGCGCGGCCTGGGAGTTCCTCCGCAACCGTGTACTCGATGCCGCGGATTGGTTTGAAGACTTCCACGGGATCCCCAAGGGAGCTTACCAGCAGAATCAATTCGGCGTCGCCGCCGGCGGCCCCATCGTCAGGAACAAGATCTTCGTCTTTGGCGATTATGAGGGCCTGCGGCGCGTGCAGGGCAGTTCCACGACCGGCGCCGTACCCAGCTCGCTGGAGTCCGGCAGCGGTTTCACCAATTTCACCGACCTGATCTCCGCCCAGTCGAGCTCGACCCCCCTGACGGATGACCTGGGCCGCACGATTCCGCAAGGCACCATAATGGATCCCGCCACCACCAGGGCGGTCACCGCGGGCGTGGTCGATCCGGTGAGCGGCATCGCGGCAACGACTACCGGCTATGTTCGCGATCCCTTTGGTTGCGCAGCCAGCCAGAAGGCCCCATCGCTCGCCAGTTGCGCCAGCCTGAATATGATTCCCAAGGCCAGGTTGGATCAGAACGCCGTCGCGCTGTTGGGACTCTACCCGGCGCCGACCAACAACGCGGTCAGCTCGCTCTTCTCGAATTATGGAGTGAGTCCCGGCCTGTATGAGCATCGCAACGCCTTCGATGTCCGGGCGGACTTCAACCCCAGCGACAAGGACCAGGTCTTCTACCGCTTCAGCTATGTGGACGACCCGCAGTATATTCCGGGCATCTTCGGTGGCATAGCGGACGGCGGCGCCTTCCAGCAGGGCATCCAGAACGCGCACTCCAACCAGACTGCCATCGCGTGGACCCACGTGTTCAACCCCAACACCATCAACGTGGGGCGCGTAGGCTTCAACCACCTTCACACCTCGCGATTCGGCCCCGAGGGCAGCGTCATGGGCATTCCCGCGCAATACGGAATTCAGGGAATCCAGCAGTTGCCTGAAAACGGCGGCCTTCCCGAAATCGACTTCGCTGGGCTGGCGACCCTGGGCAGCAACGGCTTCCTCCCCTCGGACGAAATCAGCCAGACCCTCCAAATCACCGACGACTTCACGAGGATTTACGGCAAGCACAGCTTCAAGATGGGCATCGAACAGCAGTTCATCAAGTTCGACACACTGCAGCCGGCCTATTCGCGTGGCAACTTCGACTTCAACGGCACCTACGCGGATGTCCCCACTTTTACCAGCGGCAACCTCGGCCGGGCGCAGTTCCTGCTGACTCCGGAACTTGCGACCGTCGCGGGCGGCGTGAACTATTCGGGCGGCTCCGACTCCATCCAAGCCTCCAACATCAGCACCACCTACGACTACAAGACCTACACCGCCCTGTACCTGCAGGACGACTGGAAGGTGAACTCCAAGCTGACCATCAATCTCGGCCTGCGGTGGGACTACTTCGGACCGATCCAGGAGACCAATGGCGGCCAGGCCAACTTCGTTCCCAGCGCCCTCGGTTCTCCGACTTACCTGATTCCGAAGACCGGGAAGGACGGGAGGACCTTGTCCTCGACCGCTGCCACTCCGAGCCTTGCCGGCGACGGCTTTATCGATCTGCTGGCCAAGGACGGAATTACGCTCGATATGACCAACCAATACGGGCGGGGATTGGTGCAGGACCAGAAGGCCAATTTTGCGCCGCGCGTTGGTTTCGCCTATCAGATCACCCCCAAACTCGTGACCCGCGGCGGGTTTGGCATCTTCTACAACTCGTTTGAGAACCAAGGGTACTCGCCCAATATCGGCGAGAATTATCCCTTTGTGTACAACCTGTCGTACGGCGCCCAGGTGCCGGCCGGCAGTCCCAACGGGTTGCAGGGTGTCTCGCCCATCAGTTACCAGACTCCGTGGGCCGGATGCGCCACGGCAGGCCCGGGTGGAACCGCAACCATCGACGCCGGTCTCTCCTGCGTTCAGTTGACGCCGGCCATTGTCAACGCCGAGGGATTGGGGCTGGAGGGAGCTCAGTTCAACTGGCAAACCCCCCGCACGCTGAGCGCGAACCTCACCTTCCAGTATTCGATCACCCGCACCTTGTCCGCGACGGCCTCGTACGTGTGGACCCACGGCGAGGATCTGCAGGCAGGGACAGGCACCAACAACGTGAGCCAGATCCTCAACTACAATGCCAGCACCACGAACGCTGTCCCGTGGCCCGATTTCTCGCATGGCATGAGTTACCAGGAAACGGCGGGAGCAAGCGATTACAACGGCTTGCAAACCAAGCTTGAACAGCAGTTCTCAAGCGGGCTCACTTACCTTCTCACCTATACCTGGGCGAAGGTGTTTTCCGACGCCGGCGACCTGCTGAACGGCGGCAATACGGGCGGGTTCCGCGCGCCCTCCGTGCCCGGCCTCGGACTCACCTTCGATCGCGGCCTGGCCGACTTCGATATCCGCCAGGTCGTTCACTTCAGCGGCGGCTATCAGCTTCCATTCGGCAAGGGCAAGAAATACCTGAATGAAGGCAAGGTCGCCAATGCCGTGCTGGGAGGGTGGAGCGCAAATTGGATCGCCACGCTTGAGGGCGGCCAGCCTCTCAACATCGGATGTACCAACACGACAGCTTCCGGATTGGGCTGCAACGCCGTGAAGGTCGCTGGGCAGAGCCAGAAGCTGGGGCTGCACAAGGACTCGAACGGAGCTCTGAGCTGGTTTGGCAACCCGGGCGCCTTCTCGCAACCCTGCGAGGTGGGCAATCCGGGGCAGCCGGCCGGATGCGTAACTGCGACCGGTTCCGGCGTTCTGGGCGATAAGCCCGGGCAGACCGTGACGCCGGGATTCCATCGTCTGGACTTCTCGACCTTCAAGGCCATCCAGATGAACGAACGCATCTCCCTGCAGTTCCGGGCGGAGTTCTTCAACATTCTCAACCATCCGAACTTCAACGCTCCTGGATTCGGCGGCAACGGCGTCGTTTCCATCGGCGGCTCGACCAACTACACCAGCAACACCTTCGGCGAAATTGGATCCACTCGCGACAATCCGAATGATCCGAGAGAGATTCAATTTGCTCTGAAGGTGTACTACTGAGTTACAATGAAAACGCCCCGGAAAGGCACGCCGACTGGGCGCCTTTCCGGGGTTTTTCTTTTCTGCGAAGAGGTTGGTTCGGTTGGCGGCCGTGGAGTTTGAGAGTGGGCAATAGGCCTCGGTTTCGGCTGGCGATTCTCTGTGCTCTGCTGGCTTGCGCTTTTCCTGCTTGCCCGGCGTTCGCGGCAGCCCAGGACAACGGGAAGCAGAAGCTGGACCGCCAGTTTCAGTCGGCGGTGGCGCAGTACAATGCGGGACGGTTTGCCCAGGCAGCCGCCCAGCTCGAAGACCTTTTGCCGCAAGCGCCGGACAGCTTTGAGGTCCACGAGCTATTGGGGCTGGTCTACGCCTCGCTCTCCGAAGACGAAAAGGCCATAGAACACCTTGAGGCAGCGGTCCAACTGAAGCCCAAGTCGGCGGCGGCCAGGGAGAATCTGGCCGCGAGCCTCAACCATGCCGGAAACTCCGAATTGGCCGGAGAAGAGTTTCGTAAGGCGCTCGAACTGGAACCGCGAAACTACGACGCCAACCACAACCTCGGCGAGTTTTACATCCAGGCCGGAAAGATTGCCGATGGCCGCCCGCTCTTGGAACGGGCGCAGCGCATCAAGCCTTCCTCTTACGACAACGGCTACGATCTGGCGATGGCCGATCTTCTGACCGGGCGGCTCGGCGAGGCCAGGCAAGTTATTCAAACCCTGCTGCCAAAGAAGAACACCGGGGAGCTGCACGACCTGCTGGGCCAGATCGAAGAGAAGGATGGAAAGTATATGGCGGCGGTAAAGGAGTTTCAGACGGCGGCGCACATGGACCCGAGCGACGACAACCTGTTCGATTGGGGAACCGAGCTGCTGCTCCACAGAACTTACGAGCCGGCCATCGATGTCTTTACGGAAGCTGTCCGCCGCTACCCGGATTCCCCCCGGCTTGTTATCGGGCTGGGAATGGCTCTCTATGCGCGGGGCAAGTACGACGAGGCGGTCAAAGCCCTGCTCACCGCGGCCGATCTAAGTCCTTCCGACCCTCGCTGTTATCTTTTCCTCTCCAGGGCCTACGACAACTCCCCAAGCCAGGCGGAAGAGGTGATCGAGCGGTTCAGGCGTTATGCGGAGCTGCAGCCCGGCAATGCCCTGGCCCAGTATTACTACGCGATGAGTTTATGGAAGGGTAAGCGGGCTGAAGACTCGAGCGTGGACCTTCAAACGGTGGAGACTCTGCTGCAAAAGTCGATAACATTGGATGGGAAGCTTCCCGAAGCCCACATGCAGCTGGGCAATCTCTACGCCGACCAGCATGAATACGCAAAGTCCATTCCGGAGTACCTGCGGGCGCTGGAGCTGAACCCGAATCTTCCCGACGCCCACTACCGCCTGGGAACGGACTATATCCACGCCGGGCAAAGGGATCAGGCGCAGAAGGAGTTCGCGATCTATCAGAAGCTGCGGACGCAGCATATGGCCGAAGAAGACAAGGCCAGGGCGGAGGTGCAGCAATTCATATACTCGGCCAAGGGCGCGGCTTCCAACAAGCCTTGATTCCGGCGCGCCGGCAGCGCGAAGTGCGCCCCCGCGCATCCGCATTGATAAGCGGTCGAGCCGCGAATATAATCGAGCCAGCCAGGATGCGGCGTCCCGGAACGAGGCTGGACTTCAAGGGAATTGTTCCTCACGAGGTTTGCTTATGGAGAACGGACTTTGCCCGGCTGCCGAGGTAGGTTTCGAGTTAGCGGCCGATCCTGAATCCATGGTTGACGGCTCCAGGCGGACGTTCCTGCGCGCGGCCGGATTGCTGGTCGCCGGACTTATGCTTCCTCAGGCGCGCGCTGACGAGAGCCGGCAAACTGGGGCGGGTTCGGGCCACAAGGTCGTGGTGGCCGTGATTGGCGGCGTGCGCCGCGATGAGACCTTCTCGCCCGATGGCCTGGTGAACATTCCCCATCTCTCGGCGGACCTGCTTCCCAAGTCGCTCTTTTACCAGCACGCGCGCAACGAAGGCGTGACCGCGCACTTCAATGCGATTTCGAGCATCCTCACCGGAAACTGGCAGCGCGTGGACGATTGGGGCAAGCTGGCTCCGACCACTCCCACCCTGTTTGAGCAGTTTCGCAAGGGACTCGGCGTCGATCGCAGCGACACCTGGGTGGTGGCCAGCAACAAGGCGCTCACCAGCCTGATCGGCGCGAGCTCGGATTCGAGTTATGGGCCGGCGTATGGCGCCAACGTGGTGTTTCCCAAGCAACTGATGCTCCAGGCTGTGGTCGGCGCTCTGCGCGAGGGGCGAACGGCTAACATGGCGGATCGGAGCAAGGTTGAAGCCGAACTGGAGAGCGCGATGGAAGGGAGTAACTACGAAGGCTTGGGCTGGAATGTCTTCGATGCCTCCGACCGGCTCGATCCCCGCGTGCGCGGCAGCATTGAGACAGCCATCGCCAATTTTGTGCGCAGCGGCGGCCCGACCTCCGGGGACGAACTTACATTTCACATGAGCCGCGAGGTCATGCGCAAGTTCTCGCCGCGCGTGTTGGTGGTGGTTTTTTCCGACGTGGAAGCGGCGCACTTCGGTTCTTATGCGCTCCACTTGTCGGGCCTCAAGACGGCGGACCGCCTTGCCTACCAACTTTGGCAGGAGGTGGAAGCGAACCCCGACTACCGGGGCAAGACCACCATGGTAATTCTCCCCGAGTTCGGACGCGATCCGGACGGCTCATCGACCAACGGGTTCTTCAATCATCGAGCTAACACGGATTCCACTCGCGACACCTGGATGATGACTCTGGGAGCGTCCGTCGACAAGCCGCAGGTTATCGAACGTCCCATTCGCCACATCGATATTTGTCCCACCCTCGCGGGCTTGCTCGGCTGCCCGCCGATGGATTCGCAAGGCCGGAGGATTGCCGAGTTTCGCAGTTAGCCGGCCGCGGCGGGCGGCGACGGAAAGCGGGAAGGAATTATGCGGGCAGAGGATAAGTTGCCGGAAGATCTTCAGGACGCTTTGAGCAAGGGGCTGCTCAAGCGCCTGCCGCTCACCTTTCTTCCCTTCGTCAATCAGCAGCTCAACCAGTGGAGTTATCTCTTTCCCAACGAACGGCGGTCCGTCGAGCGGCTTCTGCTTTACGTGGCCAGCCTGAGCCCGGAGCAGTCTGCCGGTCTCTTCCGGGATGTGGTCGAACTGGAAGAGAAGATGGGGGTGCGCAACTGGGAGTTTTCGACCACCGAACAGACCATCCTGAACTCCTCGCAACTTGCCCGGTCGCCGTACTTTCAGGATTGGCGTCGGGCGGTGCAGGCGGTCTTCGATGCGGCGGACCAGTACGCGCTGGGGGCCAACGGCGCCGCGGTCAAGCCGGGGAATCGATTGATTTTGCTTGACATACCCCAGCCTCTTCCCGTGGATGCGGCGAGCGTTTGGCGGCGTTGGCAGGGAATCGGCCGGCCCGTGAAACTCGATCTCGCCCTGTCCGGGGGGCGACACAGCGCTTTGGAATTCCTTCTTGCCGACATAACTGACGCGGCAGGGGTGCGTTCCGCAGGACTTTTGGATGCCGCGCGGAGCCGTTTCGAGACCTCTCATGCTGACACCTGGGTGGTGGATGCGGAAAGAAGCCTGGTCGATGCCGTTTTGGGGCCCGCGCCTTCAGACCTTGGCGCGGCAGGAGCCATCTTGCTGAGTTATGGCCGGCTCGACCTATACCGACAGAGTTTCTCGCACGAGATGAACACCATGCGCAAGGATCTGGCCGACGCGGACGCGGTCTTCGACCGCCTGCGACAGGTCGATGTTACTCCGTGGTGTCCTGCCGAAGTGGCCGCCGATCCGGCCGTGCGGGAGTTTTTGCGCTCGCTGTATCTGACCGGGAACGGCGCCGTCATCTTCGGCAACTCCTTCGTCGAGTGGGGAGCCTCGGAAGCGTTCCGCCGCGCCCGGCCTTCCTTCCTGGCCGCGCAGTTCGGAGTGCGCCAGAAGCCCAAGCCGTTTACCGGGGTGGCCGTCTTCGACAACCCGGATCAAGTGAACCCGCTGCCCGCCGTCGATGACTTGCCGGGAAGCGCTGTGGATGCGCAAATGCTGGCGCTCTACGTGTGGCTGGCCGCCTACCGTTACCCCGAATATCAGCGTTCGACCGTGTGCGTTTGCGTCGCCGAGAGCCTCTCCCAGGCCTATGTGATCGCGCCGCCGGAGTTTGCCCTGTGGAAGGAGGCGCCGCCGGTCCCTCTCGACCGGATCGGCGATGCGCTGCGCGCCTGGATTGCCTAGTAGAATGGACCTTGGCGGAGTCTTGCCGCAGGGGCGGGAGTTTTGCGCCGAGTTAGAGAGCGGTAGCTGCTCGGACGATGGAGAAGCAGAATCAATGCTGGCCGGCAGAGTTAGAGGACGACAAAGGGGAGTTTGGCTGGCGGTCTTGCTGGCGGTTGGGGCGGCGATCGTCCCTGCCATAGCTCAAACCGCCGCCAGCGTTTCTTCAGGCGCGCCGCCGGATGCGTCTGCGCTGGTGCCGGGGCGTTTTGTCGATGTTACCGACAAGTTGGGGATCAAGTTCCTTCATCAGGCTCCGCACACATCGCGGAAGTATCTCATCGAGACCATGGGTTCGGGCGTGGCGCTCTTCGATTGCGACAACGATGGCCGCCTGGATATCTTCTTTGTGAATGGCGCGCCCTTCTCCGACCCCACGCCCAAGGGGTTCATTCCTCAGAAGACCGGCCCCGAGTATTGGAATCGTCTGTACCACCAGAAGCCGGACGGAACCTTTGAGGACATTACTGAAAAGGCGGGATTGCAAGGCGCCGGCTATGGCATGGGTGTGGCTGTCGGCGACTACGACAACGACGGCTACGAAGACCTGTATGTTACCGGCTACGGCGGCAACCATCTGTATCACAACAACGGTAACTGCACATTCACCGATGTGACCGAGAAAGCCGGAGTAGGCGGCAGCGGATGGTCGAGCTCCGCCGCTTGGGTCGATCTGGACAACGACGGCCTGCTCGATCTGGTCGTGGACCGCTACGTGGAATGGGACTGGAACGATCAATGGTGCGGCGAGCATCGCGAAGGTTACCGGCTCTATTGCCATCCGGATGTCTTTCAGCCCATCGCCATGCTTGTGTATCACAACGACGGCAACGGCCACTTTACCGAGGTCTCGCACAAACTGGGTCTCGACAAGCCCGCCAAGGCGCTGGGGATAGCCATCGCGGACTACGATCAGGACGGGCGCATCGATCTGCTCGTCTCCAACGACTCCATGCAGGAGTTTCTCTTCCACCAGAAGAAGGATGGAACCTTTGAAGAGGTAGGCCTGGAGAGCGGTGTCGCGGTCAATGCGGAGGGAAAGACTTATGCCGGCATGGGCGTGGACTTTGCCGACTATAACAACGACGGCTGGCCCGACCTGGTGATTACCGACCTGGCCAACCAGCGTTATGCGCTCTATCAGAATGCCGGCGACGGCACATTCAACGACGCGACTTTTTCCTCGGGACTGGGCGCGATAACCATGCTCCATTCCGGCTGGAGCCTGCGCTTCCTCGATTATGACAATGACGGCTGGAAGGACCTGCTGATTGCGCAGGGACACGACCTGGATACGATCGAGACCATCTCTCCGCAACTGCATTACAAAGAGCCGATGATGCTGCTGCGCAACACCGGCAAGAGGTTTGTGGATGTGTCGGGCATTTCTTCGGAGATATTTCATGACGCCTGGGTCGGCCGGGGCATGGCCATCGGCGATCTGAATAACGACGGTCGCATCGATGCGGTCGTCTCGACAAACGGCGGACCGGCGCACGTCCTGCTCAATATGACCGAGACGAAGAATCACTGGATCACGCTGCGGCTTATAGGGCACAAGAGCAATCGCGATGGGATTGGAGCGCAGGTGAAGATTTCCACAACGCTGGGCGATCAGTGGGGTACGGTAACCACCGCGAGCGGCTACCTTTCGTCAAGCGATCCGCGGCTGCACTTTGGCCTGGGCGCCGAGCAGGCCGTTCAGCGCATCGAGGTTCGCTGGCCCAGCGGAATCCAGCAGGTCCTGGTCAACGTGAAGGGCGACCGGCAAGTGACCGTCGACGAGCCGGCGCAGTCTAACAGTGCGCAGCCTGTCGCGGCGGCGGCAACTCCAAAACCGTAACTCCTGCGAGCCCTCTGCGCTGCCGTATTGTTATGCTTCCGCCGAGTCCCCGCTGTTGTACAATGAGATAGTTATCCCGGAGAAGCCGGCGGCTTTGCCGGCGAAGGCGCAGTTACAGGTGAAAGATGAAGAAGCTTCCCGACAGGAGTTCCGAAGCGGCAAAGCCGAGTGCCATCGCCAATGGTTCATGCCGGCTGCGGCTTTGCTCCGCAGGCGGGATCGAAAGGTGCCTTCGCAGCGCGCTCGGAGTCGTCGCGGTGCTCATGAGTGTTTGGCCGCCGGCGGCGCTTGCGCAGCAGGCTTCTTCGCAACGCTCGGACGGCGTTGTAATTCAGGGCACTGTCCACAGCGCAGACGGAAAACTGGCTTCCGGCGCCACCGTGCGGCTTGAACGAAAGGATGATTCAAGCCCCGTAGAGACCAAAACGAATGCTGCCGGAGTCTTTTCGTTTTCGGCTTTGGGCACGGGGAGTTATGTCCTCATCGCGGAGATGCCGGGGATGCGCAGTCGTACCGCTGCCGCCGTTGCATCGTCCAAGGGAGAGCAAAAGCAGGTCGATCTCGTATTGGAGGGTTCAGGTCCCGTCGATTCCAGCGCCGGTTTTTCCCAGGCTATGGAATTCGCCGATAAGCCAAGTTTTACCGTTGCCGGAGTTACCGATTGGACTGCCGTGGGCGGACACGGATCTGACTCCACCTTGCGAACCAGCGAGTATCTGGCGCGTGAAACTCTTACCCTCAAACCGGAGGATGCGGGGCACGGCGTCTCCGGTTCCGGAAGTGAGGGGTCTGCACCTGGAGTTAGTTCGCGCGCGGCCGCGGACGGGCATCGGCTGGCCGGTGAACAGGACGAGAAAGGCAGCGATCCTCTCGCTGCCGTGCACGAGTTCGAGCAGGCGGCGCGCCTCGATCCCAGTGAGCAGAATTACTTCGAGTGGGGTTCCGAGTTACTGCTGCACCGGGCCGTCTGGCAGGCACTGGAGGTCTTTCAAAAGGGGGTAGCGGCGTATCCCAAGTCGGCCAGAATGCTGACTGCGTTGGGCACGGCTCTCTTTGCCGGCGCCCGCTACGATGAGGCGGCCCTGCGCCTTTGCGACGCTTCCGACCTGAATCCCGCCCAGATCGAGCCTTATATCTTCATGGGCAAGATCGAGATGGCGGCGCCCAATCCATTGCCTTGCATCGAGCGGAAGCTGGCGCGCTTTGCCGAGCTGCAGCCCGATAACTCGCTTGCCAATTACCTTTATGCCATGGCCATGTTGAAGCGCCAGGAGCAGTCGCCGGACGAGAAGATCATGGCGCAGGCGGAAGTTCTGCTGACAAAGGCTGTAATTATCGACCCTAAATGCGCCGACGCCTACCTGCAACTCGGCATCCTATCTTCCTCCCGGCGCAATTTCGAAGCAGCGATCGGCTTTTACACCAAGGCCATCGAAGCGAACCCTGAGTCAGCCGAGGCCCATTACCGGCTGGGTGCGGCTTATGACCGGATTGGCCAGCCCGAAAAAGCCAATCTGGAATTCCAGTTACACGACAAGATCAAGAGGCGGGAGGCGGATGAAATCGAGCGCCAGCGGCGCGAGGTCAAGCAGTTCCTGGTCGTGGCGCCTGGGAAGCCGGGTTATCCGCCGGCTCAATGAAGATAGAGTACAGTTAGTCCGGGCGGTCCTGCGAATAACTCTACTTCGATTGCGGCTTGAAGGTCGCGACGATTCCGTCGCCCTCGCGAATGGTCAGTATCTGGTTCGCTTTGACATTGAGGAATCGTTCCACCTTCTGCGTGGTGGGCCACTTAACTTCGATCGCATCCACGGTCTCGGCCTTCCCTAGGCCGAAGTGGAGGCGAAGATCGCTCTGCGACATCACGCTTCCGCCGGCGTGGACCTCATCCATCTGAATATGCTTGCCGGTTATCACCCGCGCCCGCGCCCCGATGGCGGTGCGATTGCATTTGGTTCCCACCAGCTTGAGCTTGATCCAGTTCTGCTTGTTGCCGCCGTCGTTGCGCAGCAGCGATGGAAGGTCGTTCAGATTCAACACCAGGACATCCATATTGCCGTCGTTGTTATAGTCTCCGAAGGCCGCGCCCCGGCTGGAAAAGCGCTCTCCGATTCCGGGTCCCATCTCCGCCGAGACGTCCTTGAAGCGGCCATTGCCGAGATTCCTGTATACCAATCGCGGGTTCTTGAAGCTTTCGCCGAAGTTATAAAAGTCAACCTCCGGGTATACGTGCCCGTTGACCTGAACAATGTCCGGCCAGCCGTCGTTGTCGAAGCTGTGGCTACGATCTCAGACAAGGGCATCAAGTTAACCTCCGCCGCGGCGGAGATAGCAAGTTAGCGAGTTGGCTTGTTTATAGAAGCGAGGCTGGCCTGGTTGCCGTTCATTGCCGGCGTGCTCCCGGCGTAGATGGTCCGCACAAGACCGCATGTTCGCCCGATCGCGTTGGGTGGTATGATGGCGGCGTATCAAGAAGGGGTCAAGGATAACAACCAATGTTGAAAGCTCTTTCGGCGGCAACGTTGTTCCTCGCTGCCGCTCTTGCGGCGCAAGCGCAAACTTCTCCGGTCAGCTTCGATCCGGCCGCGACGGTCTTCCGGCTGGATGGCGGCGGCGTCTCGTACGTCTTCGGCATAAATCCGCGCGGGGAGTTGCAGCAGCTTTACTGGGGCGGGCGATTGGCGGCCGCGGACGGATTTGCACAGGCCGCGCCGCTGCCGGAGTGGGCTTCGTTCGACTCTTCGTACACCAACACGCCGCAGGAGTACGCAGGCTGGGGCGCGGGACTGTTTGTCGAGCCGGCGCTGAAGGTCTCGTTTGCCGACGGCAACCGCGACCTGGTGCTTCACTACCGGAGCCACACCGCGACGGCGAATGGCTTCGACGTGGTGCTGAAAGACATTTCGCGCGAGATCTATGTCACGCTCCACTACACGATGGATCCGGAGAGCGGAATCCTGGCGCGCTCGGCCACCATCCAGAACCGCGAAGCGCAGCCGGTGACAGTGGAGCAAGCCGCCGCCGCTGCCTGGGCGCTGCCGCCGGGTCACTATACGCTCAATTACCTCACCGGCCGCTGGGCGGGCGAGTGGAACCTGACCCAGGAGGTGATCTCACCGGGAGCGCGAGTAATCGAGAGCCGGCGCGGTTCGACCAGCCACCAGGCGAATCCGTGGTTCGCCATTGCCGCCGGCCGCCCGGAACAGGTCTCTGAAGACCATGGCGAAGTATGGTTCGGCGCACTCGGCTGGAGCGGCTCCTGGCGCATCACCGTCGAGCAGGACCAGTTGGACGAGGTGCGCGTCACTGGGGGCTTCAATCCCTTTGACTTCGGCTACGTGCTGCACCCAGGAGAGTCGCTGGAGACGCCGGTTTTCTACGGTGGATACTCGGCGAGCGGGCTGGGCGGCGCATCGCGGCTGCTGCACCGCTATGAGCTTGATCGCATTCTGCCGCACACGGCCGCGACATCGCGCCCCAGGCCACGCCCGGTGATCTATAACTCCTGGGAAGCGACCGAGTTCAACGTGAGCGAGGCCGGCCAGATGGCGCTGGCGGAGAAGGCCGCCGCTCTGGGCATCGACCGCTTTGTGATGGACGACGGCTGGTTTGGCGAGCGCAAAGACGACCACGCCGGGCTGGGCGACTGGTACGTCAATGCGGAGAAGTTTCCTCACGGCCTGAAGCCGCTCATCGACAAGGTTCACGCGCTGGGGATGGACTTCGGCCTGTGGGTCGAGCCGGAGATGGTCAACCCCGACTCGGATCTCTATCGCAAGCATCCCGATTGGGTGCTGAACTTCCCGGGCCGTCCGCGTTCCGAGGGGCGTAATCAACTGGTGCTGAACCTGGCCCGGCACGAGGTGCGCGACTATGTCTTCGGCTTTCTGGACAAGCTGCTCAGCGACAACGACATAGCCTTTCTCAAGTGGGACTACAACCGCAACTGGAGCGAGCCCGGCTGGGACCAGTTGCCCGCCGCCGAGCAGAAGCGGGTCTACGTCGAGTTCACGCGCAACCTCTACGGCATCCTGGCCGAGTTGCGCCTGAAGCATCCCAAGGTGGAGTTCGAATCCTGCTCGGGCGGCGGCGGCCGGGTGGACCTGGGGATTCTGCGCTACGCCGACGAGGTTTGGCCCTCCGACAACACCGACCCCTTCGACCGGCTCAGCCAGCAGGACGGATTCACCTACGCCTACACGCCGCAAATCATGATGGCCTGGGTCACCGACTCGCCCCACTGGCTCAACCGGCGCGCGACCTCGCTCTCCTACCGGATGCTGAGTTCGATGCAGGGCTCGCTGGGCATCGGCGCCAACATTGCCGCCTGGTCGCCGGAGGAGGTTGCGCTGGCCAAGCGGCTGATCGCCGCCTATCGCCAGGTGCAGCCCACCATCGTGCAGGGCGACCTCTACCGGCTCATCTCGCCGCGCAACGGCAGCGAGTTTTCCGCCACTCAGACCGTCAACGCGGAGAAGACCCAGTCGGTGGTCTTCGCCTTCATCCACTCCACGCAGCAGGGCCGGCTGTTCCCGCGCCTCAAGCTGAAGGGGCTGGACCCCGCCACCGAGTATGCGCTCAGCCCCATCGAGGGCAAGCCGCGCGCCGGCACTCCTACTGTGGCCAGCGGCGCCTGGTGGATGAACCACGGCCTGGATATGGACGACGGCTTCCGGGGCGATTTTCAGGGCGCGGCATTCCGCCTGGACAAAAGATAGCGCTTCGCGCGGCAGCGCGGCTCAAACTGCACCCCTTCATGGCGACGGCGCCCATTTGCGGGGTCATTTGGCGATTGGACGCCCTCATGGTTCCTCGCCCGCAAGCGCTGCGCCAGCCGGAATATAGTGGTGATTGGATTCCCTCATGTACCGTTGCGCTCGATCGCTTGCCGTCTACCTCCTTCTTGCCTGGCCAATATCGCCCGCATGGGCAATATCCCCGCAGTCCGCTCACGCCGCCGCGGCCAACGCCCGCACCGCCCAGACGGAACCTCCGCAAGAGACAGGCTTTTTGAATCGCAGGATCGAGCTGCACGGCGCGGTTTACCGCTTCCAGGTCTACCTGCCGGAGGAGTGGCGCCGCGACGACCGCAAGCAGTGGCCTATTATCCTCTACCTGCATGGCCGCGGAGAGCGCGGCTCCGAGGGCATGTGGCAGACCCAGGTCGGCCTTCCCCAGGCGGTGCGCGACCATCCGGAACGCTGGCCCTTCATCCTCGTCATGCCGCAATGCCCGCTGCCCAGTTACTGGACCGATCCGGAGATGCTGGCGCTGGCTCTGGCCGCCCTCGACCGGGAGACGGCTGAGTTCCGCGGCGACCCGGAGCGCACTTATCTCACCGGCATCTCGCTGGGCGGATACGGCGCCTGGGAGCTGGCCCGGCGTTACCCTCAGCGCTGGGCGGCAGTGGCCATTGCCGCCAGCGGCATCTTCTGGAGCTATGCCCCGGAGCGCTGGCAGGAGGTTTCGACCCTGCCCGCCGAGTATGCGCGCGCTGTTGGCCGCACTTCGGTCTGGCTCTTCCACGGCGCCGGCGACACGCTGGTCCCTCCGCGCGAGAGCGAGCTGATCTTCGAGGCCTTCAAGGCGGCCGGTGGCCGCATCCGGCTTTGGATCTACGAGGGACTCAAGCACGATTGCTGGACTCGCGCCTACAACGAGCCTGAACTGCCGCGCTGGCTGCTCGCGCACCGCCGCGAAACCGCGCCCGCCGCCGAGCTGGAACCGCCCGCCTTCGCCGAGCGCCGCGTCATTCCATTCCACCCGCCGGCCCTCAAGCTCACTTCGGCGCTGCTCGACAGCCTGGCCGGAGAGTATTGCGACCCCAAAGGCAACATGGTGGTCGCGGTCTTCCGCCAGGGAGATCAGCTCTACGAAAAGAACCGGCAGGGCGAGATCGCGGAACTGGCCGCCGAGTCCCCGTCCACGTTCTTCTATCTCAACGGCTCCGCCACCACGCGGCTTATCTTCGAACGCGATCCGCAAGGCCGCGTCACCGCGCTCATTCTGCGCGACGACCGGCACGAAGAGCGATGGGAGAGGCGTTCCCAAGCTCCCAGCCGATGAGGCTGAACCCTAACTCCTGATCCCTGTTCTTCGGAACTCACTTCACCGCCGCTGCGTAGTAATCTTTATACGGCTTCTTCAGGAGGCGCCATGTTTTGCAGTGGATGTGGTCTAGCATTAACGCCGGGGCAGGGATTCTGCCCCCAGTGCGGTCGTCCGGTCGCGCCGGTGGTTCCCCCCGTGCCCGGCCTTCAATTCCAACTGGAGAGTTACACGGCCAAGGTGAAGGCGCTAGGCGTTGTCTGGCTTTTCTGGGCGGTTTTGTCGCTGGGCTTGGGAGTGGTCGGCTTGACCGTTGCCAGTGCGTTCCTATTCGGGCATTTCGGCCCCTGGATGAATGGGCCCTGGGCACACGGACCGCAGCCTTTCGAGTGGCTTGGCCCGGCGATTCTGCATTTTGCCTGGGTGTTCCTCGTCATCCGCTCCGGCCTGGCCCTGGTGGCCGGATGGGGTCTGATGGAGCGCACCCAATGGGGCCGCATCGTGGCCATCATAGCCGCCTTTTTCAACCTGCTGAAGTTCCCCTTTGGAACCGCGCTCGGCATCTGGACCCTGATCGTCCTGCTCGGTTACCGCAATACGACTCTCTACGACCAGTTGACCTGGACGCCGCAGCCGGGCCAGCAGCCGCTGAACCGTTAGCGCGTTTTCGTCCCTTGTACGGGTTGGGCGGACGCCGCGGCGCTGGCCGCCGCAACGCCCGCGGGTCCTGAAGATTGGGCCTTGCGCGCGACGAAGACCGCGGCGAGTTTGTCTTCATAGGCCAGCTCGAAGCGCGGGTCCAAGCGCAGCAACTGGGTGAGAGGCGCTTTGACCGAGCCGATTACGAGGCCCGCCTTGGCCAGATCGGGGTCGGAGGCCCAATCCGGCTGCCCGCTCCAGGTGACGACGGAGCGGTCGATCCGCTCATCGCCATACAAAGCTGCGCGTCCATCGATCACCACCGGGATACGCAGACTCCAGATCAAGTATCCCCCCCAGTTGAAGTCGTTATAGAGGGGCCCGCTCCAGCCCTTCTCTTTCACCACTTCGACGGCGCGGACGGGCAAACCCTCGGCCAATCGAACACGCAAATGGGCGTCGTCAACATGCTGGAACCGAAAACCGAGGAAGACGATAAGGCCTGTGGCGACAGCTATGAGCGGAGCAGCGAATGCCCTAACCTGGAACCGATTCTCTTTGTCTCCCTTCAATCCGGCAGCCAGGATTGCGCTGGCTGCGATGACCAACACCCAGATGTCGCGTTGTGTGCGGAAGGATACGAAAGCGGCAAAGGCGAGCAATACGCTTTCAAAGAACTCAAAACGGCGCGCTCTTGCCAGCACAGCGACGGCTGAAAGGGCAAAGAGAAGCACACACCAATCGTCAAAGCTGCGAAACGGCAACGCCTGGAATTCCGACACTTTGCTCAAAACGCCGGCCTGCGCGGCCAGATCGTATGCGATCCTGTAGATCGTCCAACCATATGGATTGACCAGCGTTGCCAAAACACAGGCGGCGGAGATTCCGCACATCCAAGCGGGGCGCAAGCGCGTCTGAATGCCGGTCCACCGTTGCGCCAGAACCGCTTCTGCCACGGCGATGGCCAGCACCACCATTCCGTCGACGAACTGAATGTGCACATTGACCCATAACCCAAAGATGACTGGAAGCCACAGCAACTCCCGCGTCTTTCCCGATCTCCGCGCCTGCATCAGGATGTCGATTTCCAACACGAAGAACAGGATGGTGAACAACCATGGGCGCGGCGTGTAGAGAGAATAGATGGTGTATGCGGCAGCGGCGGTCAGCAGCACAGCCAACGAAAAGTCGGCTTGAAGACGCCGTATCAGACGATGCAAAGCAACCGTGATTGCCAGCACCATTCCGGTTGTGTAGGCCACGATGCCAACCAGGCCGAGACGCTGAAAGAACTGCAGAACCAGCAACTCGAAGAGCCAGCTATATGAAGCCCAGGTATTTCCCGCGCCCAAGCTGGAGAAAGGATCTCTACCTGAGGGCGGCAATCCGCGGTGCTGCAGGATCCACTCGCCGGTGCGGAGATGCCACCAAATATCCGGGTCGGCAACAACCGCCAGGTGAATGCACAAAATCGCCGGAAACGAAAAGAGTATCACGAGAACCAGCGCCTGGGCCCAATGAGCGCTGCGGGAAAACTGAAATTCGGGCCGTCCGCTGCCCGCAGCGCGCGTGGATTCGCGGCCATTCTCCGGGACTGAAACTGGCGTGGAGCCCTGAGATTCCATCACAGGAATAGTAACACCGGAGCATTTGCTCGAGTGCGCGGCCCGCCAGGGCGCGCCCGCCGGCGCCAACCCGCTCCCGGCGCGCAAACCAAGTACAGTCTGAACCATGAGCTTCCCTGAAATGCGGATGCGCCGCCTCCGGCGCAGCGAATCTCTTCGCGCCCTGGTGCGCGAGACCACGCTCGAGCCCGGCGACCTGATCTACCCCCTGTTTCTCTGTCCCGGCGAGGGTGTGCGCCGCAAGGTCGGCTCCATGCCTGGCGTCTTCAACCTCTCCATCGACGAAGCGGTGCGCGAAGCCGAAGAAGCCGCCCGACTGGGCCTCGGCGGCCTGCTGCTGTTCGGCCTGCCCAAAACCAAGGGCGAGCAAGGCTACGGCGCCGGGATGCCCGCCGATCCTGAAGATTGAGCCTTGCGCGCCACAAAGACTGCGGCGAGTTTGTCTTCATAGGCCAGCTCGAAGCGCGGGTCCATGCGCAGCAACTGGGTCAGAGGCGCTTTGACCGGGCCGATTACCACTCCCGCCTTCAGGAGATCCAGATCGGAGGCCCAATCCGGCTGCCCGCTCCAGGTGGCGATGGAGCGGTCGATCCGCTCATCACCATAGATATTCTGGCGCCCATCCATGCTGACCGGCAGACGCAGACTCCAGATCAAGTATCCCCCCCAGTTGAAGTCGTTATAGAGGGGCCCGCTCCAGCCCTTCTCTTTCACCACTTCGACGGCGCGGACGGGCAAACCCTCGGCCAATCGAACACGCAAATGG
>Ga0326727_10005848_pt1 | contig 34593 bp, 32 predicted proteins | sample MB2enrmetagenome_FD_207643 | JGI IMG/M metagenome (GOLD analysis project Ga0326727, IMG submission 207643) | Lab enriched peat soil microbial communities from McLean, Ithaca, NY, United States - MB29MY | ecosystem: Environmental > Terrestrial > Soil > Wetlands > Peat | place: USA: New York...
CTAATGCTATGCCATGTTTCCCATTGCGCCAGAAGATGTTGTTCCGCGACAACACGCGGAAATCATCATTCGACAGTTCTGGCAGCACGGCATCATGGTGAACAAGTTATAGCGCGTTCCTTCTTTGCGCGTCAATCCAATTCCGAATCGGGCAGCGCCAGCCAGGACTGAGCGCGACGTACGATACTAAATTCCTGCGCCGTAATCAGCAAAGCCGCTCTTATCGAATTCGCTGCGGTAATCGCGGCGTTCCTCATCCTCGCTAGCCAATCCGCCCACTATGCTGCCATTCGTCGGCGCGGCCGCTAAGTGAGCCAGTTTGTCCAGGCGCTCACGCAGGCCGTTGACGTCTTTGGAGAGCGCGATCAGCGCGTTGCTCAGTGGATCTTTGATCTCGCTCGGATCGGTGATGAGCACCCGCTTGCCATCGCGATAGACGATGTGCGCCGGCACTCCGACGACGGTGGAGTTTGGGGGCACGTCGCGCAGCACCACTGAACCGGCGCCCACGCGCGAATTGTCTCCCACCACGATGTCGCCCAGGATGCTCGAAGTGTTGCCGACGACCACGCCATTGCCGAGGGTGGGGTGCCGTTTCTTTTTCTGCAGGCTGGTCCCGCCCAGGGTCACGCCGTGGTAAAGCGTCACGTCATCGCCAACAATTGCCGTCTCGCCGATCACCACCCCCATGCCGTGATCAATGAACAGTCTTCGCCCGATGATTGCACCGGGATGAATCTCAGTTCCCGTCCGGAAGCGGGCTAACTGCGAGAGGCAGCGCGCCAGCAGACGGTATCCCCGCCGCCAAAGCCAATGATTCACGTGGTGCGCCCACACCGCGTGCAGTCCCGGGTAGTTGAGCAGCACAGAAAGCTTGCCGGTTGCGGCCGGATCGCGATTTAAAACAGATTGAATGTCTTCTCGAATTGTTCGCAGCACGCTCTACGCCTCGTGTAGATCCCGACCATTTTATGGCTACAAAGAAACTTCTGCCGCTGTCTGAACCGACCCGGAATTTGTCGGCTTTAGGCGCCCTGCCCGCTGAGCCTTTGTTTCCCGTGACTGCCCTGCAATCATCTCGCAGAACGAAAAACCCACCCGCCTGAAATTTCTGGCGGGTGGGTCGGTATATCTAGATCCTGGTTAGATGAGTGCTATGCCATGATCTTCCGCGCGCCAGATGGGTTCATGCCGCAACAACAAGTGCAGCACATCATTCGACCGGTCTGGCAACACATCATCATGTCGCAGTGTTTTATATCCGAATGCGTCCACGCCCGTCAATCGCATTTATCGCGAACCAAATCATCCATTCGGGACAATTCTGGATCTGTTTCCGGGAAGAATACTGGAGCAATCACTTGCACGTAGCGTGCAATTCCGCTACTGTATGACTCCATGAACCGCGCGACGCCAATGAACGCTTGTTGTGCCAGCCTCTGTTGTTGCTGTGCATGCGTTTGTTCTGGCATTCGGGCTTAATCGACCGGTTACAAGTTTCAGTCGAACCCACTGCCAGCCGGCAGTGGGTTCAGTTGTTTAGACGACCCACGGCAGAAAGCCCTGGGTCGTTTTGTTTGGCAGAAAGAAAGTTCACCACGGAAAGAGATCATTGAGGAGCAGACGCAATGCCGGAAAACGAGAAGAAACATTACCTTGCCACACTGGCTGTCCACGGCGGCCAGAGCGTGGAACAAACGACAAAGGCACGCGCTGTGCCAATTTACCAGACGACCAGTTATGTGTTTGACGATAGTGCACACGCAGGACGGCTCTTCGGGCTGCAGGAATTCGGAAACATCTACACCCGCATCATGAATCCGACGACAGACGTTTTCGAAAACCGGATCGCAGCGCTCGAAGGCGGCGTAGCCGGGCTGGCGACGGCGTCTGGACAGGCGGCAGAGACCCTGACGATCATCACGCTGGCGGGGGCGGGCGAGGAGATTGTTTCTACGACGTCGCTTTATGGCGGAACCTACAATTTGTTCCACTACACGCTGCCGCGGCTGGGCATCGTGGTGAAGTTTGTGGATGCGGATGATTTCGACGGCTTGCGCGCGGCGATCAACGAAAAGACCAAGGCGGTTTACACCGAGACGCTGGGAAATCCTAAGCTGGACGTGGCGGATATCGAGAAGCTGGCGGCGATTGCGCACGAACACGGCGTGCCGCTGGTAATCGACAACACTTCGGCCTCTCCGGCGCTGACGCGTCCGATTGAATGGGGCGCGGACATTGTGGTGAATTCGGCGACGAAGTTTATCGGCGGACACGGCACGACGATCGGCGGCATTATCGTGGATGCCGGACGCTTTGACTGGACGGCATCGCCGCGATTCAAACGCGACTTTGTCGATCCCGATCCGAGCTACCACGGCATCAGCTACACGGCGGCGTTTGGAAACCTGGCGTTCATCCTGAAGGCTCGGGTGCAGGGATTGCGCGATACTGGCGCGGCACTTTCGCCATTGAGTTCGTTCCTGCTGTTGCAGGGTGCCGAGACCCTGCACCTGCGGTTGGAACGGCACTCGGAAAATGCGCTGAAGGTGGCAAATTATCTGGAGACGCACCCGGGAGTGGAGTGGGTGAACTATCCGGGGCTGGAGTCCAGCAAATACCACGAGCGCGCCAAGAAGTACCTTCCAAACGGGAGCGGCGCGTTAGTGACATTCGGGATCAAGGGCGGCTACGAAGCCGGACGCAAACTGATCGATTCGATCAAGCTGTTCAGCCACGTGGCAAACATCGGCGACGCAAAGTCCCTGATCATTCATCCCTCCTCTACCACGCACCAACAACTAAGCGCGCAGGAGCAGCTCGATACGGGCGTGACGCCGGAGCTAGTACGGCTCTCGGTCGGCATCGAAGACGTGCGCGACATCATCGACGATCTGGCGCAGGCAATCGAAGCCGCAAATGGCAAAAAGCATACCCTGTCTGAGTCGGCTGGCCAGGGAACGAGAAGATAGTCACGGCAACCAATCTTCGGTTTAACGCAAGGTGCCGTATCAATTACAAGGCAATGCCGAGTGTGAACTGGTCTGACGAACGATTTTCACTGGTAGATAGAAATTCATCCGTGAAAGAGATCATTGCAGGTAAAACTTAGGAGATTTGCAAAGAATGAACACTAAGAAGCTCTCTTTAGCTTTCAGCCTTTTTGTTGTCACAGTATTTTCACAAACCTCATTTGCGCAGGGATTGAACTGGGAGGGCCAGACCGGCGCGCTTCTCACGCCCTTCGCCTACACTGCTTCTTCACCTTCTGGTACGTTTGGCAAACCAGAAGTCGGCTTCCACTACCTCAACGGCGGTAATGTGATTGGCAACGACTATCAGTTACATATTACCGAGGGTGTGGGGAAGCACTTTGAAATTGGCTACACCGCAGCGCTCAGTTCCTCGGGTAATGTTGGCCCCACAGGCAGCGGCAACTACCCTCCGAGCTACCTGTTCTCCAACGGGTTTAATGAATTTCATGGCAAGCTGAACTTTGTGAACGAGAATGCCTGGAAGACCAAGTGGGTTCCGGCCATCGCCGTGGGTGCCATCGGTCGCACGGGCATTCAGCGCGTGGGTTCGGTAGGGCTGGCACACGGTGCATCCGCGAACAATGCCGATTTCTATGTTGCCGCAACCAAAACGGTCACGCAGGTGAAGGGTCTCCCCTTCGTTTTGAGCCTCGGAGATAAGGCCACAAACGCCTCTGTGTTCGGCATTGCCGGTAACGCTCAGAACTGGCAGGGACGCCTTTTTGGTGCCGCTGCTGTCGTTTTGAAAGGCCCCGCAAAGTCCACTCTGATCGCTGGATCGGAAGCCGTTCAACAGCCCCATTATGTTGAGGGTCTCCCCAGGGCCGCGACGGTTCCGACTTCGCTGAGCTACTTTGTACGCATCGTTCCACATCTGGAAGGAACGCCGCTGCAGGTTGATCTCGCCATCGTTCAAGCTGCTGGAAAGATCGTAAACATTCCGGGAAATGCGGTTGATCTCAATGCGCGGGCTCGCTTTGGCATAGGCATTTCTTACCACTTGTAAACGGCCTCTTTGTTTGCGTTTTTCTAAATCTTGTCGAACCCACTGCCAAAGCGGAATGGGTTTAGTTCTTGGGGCAGCAACGAAAGGACGAGTACGCATGCCGGGCATCTCCATTACGCGAAACTCAGGAGCACTGCCCGGAACCGTATAGGGCTTAAGAGGAAGATATTAATGCGCAGCGCGTGTCTCTCGCGGTGCAACTCGAAGGCAAACTTTTCCTGATTACAGGAATCTCCGATGCAGTGTTGAGCATCTTAGCTGGAGGATAGCGAGGTTCACACCGCTAGAAACAGATTTTTCCTAAGCTCTTCGTCAAACACGCGCCGCGCACTCGGCAACACATCCAACACCGTCACAGTCGTCGTTGACCCGACCGTACTCACGGCAGCATGCCGGCGTGGTAAATATCGCCCAGAAAATGCATGCCGCAGTACGTAATATTTCTTTCCCGCCATGTGGCCTGCAAGCACAGTCCGCCCGCAGGCGCAGTGAACTTTTAGCGGTTCGCCGGTAGCGCGGGCCAGATGGAGATGAAATGGCTATTGCAAACAGTATCACTGAGTTAATCGGAAAAACGCCGCTACTTTACCTCAATAAGATCACTCAAGGAGCAGGAGGGCGAGTGGCCGTCAAGTTGGAGAGCCAGAATCCGCTGGCCAGCGTCAAGGACCGCATTGGCGTTGCGATGATCGAAGCGGCTGAGCGCGAGGGCAAGATCCATCCGGGCAAAACCGTACTGATTGAGCCGACCAGCGGCAACACCGGAATCGCGCTCGCATTTGTAGCAGCGGTGAAGGGCTATGAGTTGATTCTCACCATGCCGGACACGATGAGCCTGGAGCGGCGCGTGCTCCTGCTGGCATTCGGTGCCAAGATCGTGCTGACCCCCGGCCCCAACGGCATGAAGGGCGCGGTCGCCAAGGCCGAAGAGATTCTGGCTAACACTCCGAACGGCTACATCCTGCAACAGTTCAACAACTCCGCCAATCCTCAAGTTCACTTTGAAACTACCGGCCCCGAGATTTGGAACGATACCGAGGGCAAGGTGGACATCCTGATTTCCGGCGTCGGTACGGGCGGTACGCTGACCGGCGTTGCCCGCTACATTAAGCCGAAGAAGCCAACCTTCAAAGCAATTGCGGTCGAACCGACAGACAGCCCGGTGCTCTCTGGCGGTAAGCCGGGGCCGCACAAGATCCAGGGAATCGGCGCGGGCTTTGTGCCCGGCGTGCTGGACACCAAGCTGATCGACGAAGTCATCCAGGTCTCCAATGATGAGGCACTCGCCTATGCGCGCCGTCTGCCGAAGGAGGAAGGTCTGCTGGTAGGAATCTCTGCCGGAGCCGCCGTGGTTGCGGCTGTGAAGGTAGCCCGGCGCCCGGAGAATGCGGGCAAGCTGATCGTCGCAATCATTCCCAGCTTTGGCGAGCGCTACCTGAGTACGATCCTTTTTGAGGAACTGCGCAAGGAAGCACAGGCACTGCCCACCATGCAGATCGGCGAGGCAGCAGTTCCCAAGGCGTAGCCGGAGTTCTGATCACTAAAAGGCAAGGACCAGATTCATCGTCCTGTTATTCACAACGGATATAGAGGAAAAGTACATGTCAGACAGCTTATTGCAGCGCAGTGTGACGACGGCGGTTGCCAGGAATCTGGCAACGACAACGAAGACCAACCCGAAGATGATGTCGATCACACCGCGGTTACTGCTGAGCCAGTTGCCGTGGGTGCAGGTGCATGGCGGCACGTATCGGGTGAATCGCACCAAGGTGGAGCTCAGCAAGGCCGAGCGAATCGAAGTGGACGTCACCGGCGGGAGCGCCTCATTTTCGGCGGAGTCGCTACGCAGCGTGCCGCTGTTTTCGCAGCTTTCGGATGAGATTCTCTCCGGCATGGCCAGTCGCTTTAAGACGGAGGATGTATCGCTGGGCAACACCCTGGTAGTCGAGGGTAAAGACCGAAACAAGTTTTTCATCATCGCTCAAGGTCAGGTGGAAGTACTGAGCAAAGGCGCGCACGGCAGCGATTTGCGGATTGCCCTGCTGACCGAGGGCGAGTATTTCGGGGAAGCTGAGCTGGTATCTGATCGGACTTCTGATGTGACTGTTCGAACCATTACTCCCTGCGTGCTGTTAACGCTGTCGCGCGGCGACCTGGATGCAGTACTGGTTGAGAGCCGCCTGAATGAGCAGTTCAAGAGAGTGATCGACGAGCACTTGAAGCTATTGACGACGGTGAACAAGTACGGCGAGCGGAACATCGACCTGGTTTCCGGCTTTGCCGAGAACATTGAGATCCCGGAGACCTTCGTCGACTACTCTGCCCATCCGCGCGAGTATTCGCTCTCTGCCGTGCAGACCGTGGTGCGGGTGCATAGCCGGGTTTCGGATCTCTACAACGGCCCCTACGACCAGCTCGAAGAGCAGATGCGGTTGACGATTGAAGGGATCAAGGAGCGTCAGGAGTGGGAGCTGATCAACAGCAAGAAGTTCGGTCTGCTGCACTCGGTGGACCCGGCTATGCGCGTGAGCACCCGCTACGGAACACCGACGCCGGACGACCTGGACGAGCTGCTGGCGCGGGTCTGGAAGAAACCGGCATTTTTCCTGGCACATCCGAAGGCGATTGCGGCCTTCGGGCGAGAGTGCACGTGGCGGGGTGTACCACCACCCACGGTGAACCTGTTCGGCATCCCCGTGATCACATGGCGAGGTGTGCCGCTGATCCCTTGCGACAAGCTGGAGATCAAGAGCCGGTATCATTCGACCCGGTCTTTGGGAACAACCAGTATCCTGCTGCTGCGGGTGGGTGAAGCGGAGCAGGGAGTAGTCGGCCTGCATCAGGTGGGCATACCCGGAGAGATCATGCCGAGCCTGTCGGCGCGCTTTATGGGAATGGATAACCTCGGGGTCGCTTCCTATCTGTTGTCCCTGTATTTCTCCTGCGCAGTCCTTACCGACGATGCTCTCGGAGTGCTGGAGAACGTCGAAGTCGGCTACTACCACGACTATGCCGACCGGGGTGCTACGGGGTTTGAAGCCGGTCTCGGAATCTAGTCTTGGGTGCCGGAGGATCTATGTTCGACAGCAATCTATTTATGACCGGGAGCGGGGTGCCGAGTGACCAATGAAATTACTCCCGAGTTGATTTCCGAGATCGCATCTCGTCTCTATAACGAGATTCCGGGCGCGAATCTCGTTCCGAAGACAGAGACGGATGTGCATCACCTGGAACGTGATACCCATAGTTCGACGCCCGCGGCACCGGATGTCTCTGAACGCGGGGTTCCCTCGTCGTCTATAGGCGATAGTGGGCTGGCCGGCTCTGGTTTGCCGAAAGGGGCGGGCGCCGCTCATCCGCCGGCCGCCCCGACGGCGACAACGACCATACCAGAGCCGATACCCATTGCAGGCATGCCTGCCGCAGACATAAGCACCAGCGAAGCGGCACGCACCTTTGTGGAGAGACTCCGTTCTGGGCAAATCCCTTCCGATAAAAACCGGTGCGCAAACGATGCCGAGCAAGAGAGAATCGAGCGGTTGTTTGCCGGAAACTCCCCGACAGACATTGGTGCGCGACCATTGGACGTGCCAACGATTCGGCGGGATTTCCCTGTTCTCAATCAGCAGGTGCACGGCAAGCCGCTTGTCTGGTTTGACAACGCGGCCACGACCCAAAAACCTCAAAGCGTAATTGACGCCATCTCCCGCTTTTACGCCCACGACAATTCGAATATCCATCGCGGCGCGCATACCTTGGCGGCCCGCGCAACGGATGCGTTTGAAGGAGCGCGGCAGAAGGTGCAGGGCTTTCTGGGAGCGTCCTCCGCGAAGGAAGTTGTGTTTGTCCGGGGTACCACGGAAGGAATCAATCTTGTAGCTCAATCCTACGGAGGGAAGTTTTTCCAGCAGGGCGATGAGATCGTTCTCTCCACGCTTGAGCACCACGCCAATATCGTGCCTTGGCAGATGATCGCCAAACGGACTGGCGCCGTGCTGCGAGTTATCCCCGTAACTGACCGCGGCGAAATTATGCTCGAAGCCTATGAGGCTATTCTCGGCCCCAGAACAAAGTTAGTCGCCTTGTCACACGCGTCGAATAGTGTGGGTACCATCTTGCCGATTGCGGAGATGACGTATGCGGCGAAGCGCTACGGTGCTCGCGTGCTCATCGACGGAGCACAATCCGTTGCGCACCTTCCGGTAAACGTGCAGCAGATCGGCTGCGACTTCTTCGTGTTTTCCGGTCACAAGATCTTCGCTCCTACCGGAATCGGCGTAGTCTGGGCGAAGGAAGAGCTTCTACACGTCATGCCGCCCTGGCAAGGAGGCGGCAGCATGATCAAGGACGTGACCTTTGAAGAGACTACGTATGCTGATCCGCCAGCGAAATTCGAGGCCGGGACTCCTAGTATTGCCGATGCGGTTGGGCTGGGTGCTGCACTGGATTATGTAAACCGGCTGGGGCTGGTAAATATAGGCAAGTACGAGCAAGCGCTGTTGCAGTATGCGACCGAGCAGCTTTCCCGGATTGATGGTCTGCGCATCATCGGAAACGCAAGAGAAAAAGTCGCAGTGATTTCGTTCGTGCTGCGCGATCGCAAGACTGAGGAAGTCGGCAAGTACCTGGACTCGCAGGGAATCGCAGTCCGGGCTGGTCACCATTGCGCGCAACCCGCATTACGGCGCTTTGGCGTAGAAGCTACGGTTCGACCGTCGTTAGCCTTCTACAACACGTTCGAGGAGGTCGATCGCTTAGCCGACGCAATAAAACGAATTCCGCGGGTGTGACGGCCGGAGTGAGTTTGAGACGCTCTGAGTCAACGGACTAGGGAGTCATGGCAGAAAAGAACAAGCTTTCCATCATTTGTATGAGTGGCGATTTCGACAAGGCAATTGCCGTCTTCACCCTCGCTTCTGGCGCCGCCGCGGTCAACTACGAGGTGAATTTATTCTTCACCTTTTGGGGACTGAATATGATCAAGAAGAAGAGCGGCAGGAATTTCATCGGCAAGGGATTGCTCGCTCGTATCTTCAATTTTCTGTTGGGCGGAAGAAACAAGCTTCCGCTAAGCCGCTTGAACTTTGCAGGTGCCAGCCCGATGTTGATGACGGGCCTCATGAAAGACCGCAACGTCGCGACGCTTCCTGAATTGTTCCAGGCATCGATCGCTCTTGGGGCCAACATTTATGCCTGCGAGATGGCTATGGTCGTACTGGGTTTGTCGCAAGATGACCTTATTCCGGAAGTAAAGAAAGTACTCGGGGTAGCCTCGTTCCTCGAAATGTCAAAGGGAGGTCAGACACTATTTATATGAAGACCGTTACGCTGGACATAACTAAGGATCACTGCCCGATGACATTTGTGAAAACGAAACTGCAGCTCTCGAAGATGGAGCCGGGAGACATCCTCGAAATCCTGCTCACTGCCGGCGAACCTCTCGAAAATGTCCCGAGATCCATAGTAGAGCACGGCTTTCAGGTGCTGGAAGTAACCCCGGTAAAAGACAACATCCACAAAGTTGTTGTCAAGAGCTAACCCAAGTTCGTTACGAAGGCTCGGAACGGGGCATGTTCTGACTTGTCGGCGTGTAAGTCCTCACGATTCAGTGCGGGTGTTCGGGTGACTCGATGTGCGGACATGCCCACCTGATTCTGATCTGGATCCTTGCAAGATGCGCGCAGCGTGTTTCTGTGTTCGCAGCCGCCTGCCGCTGGCGTGGGGACAAGAAGATTATCGGCGCAGATGCTTTGTCCGCATCTGCAAAATTCGCTGAAATACTTGTTCCGCAGAGATGGACTACAGCACAAACGACAAGACATGGTCTATCCGCCGAAAGCTTTCCTATAGTCATTGACGTCAATTCCTGTGGTTTGCGCGTGCATTCCCACTGCTTCGACGGCCTTCTCCGCCTCAATTCGAAGCTGCGCCCACACCACTCGGGCCAGCGCTTCAGAGCATACCGCGCACAGTTGAGCAGCTTCCAGGCGATCATCGAGTTTGCACAGGTCACATTTCATTACAAACCAAGAATCTTTCCTAAGGCAGTAAGCCATCAGGTAATGCAAATGAAAAACGGGCTCCACCATTTCGGCGGAGCCCACGCCGTGGCATTGGCAGATCAAGTGTTACGTACAACGTCCAAGAGTCTTATTGCTGATTACGCGGTGGCAGCTTTCGCCGCGGGTCCATTAGCAGCCTTCAGGATGCCAATGATGTCCTTTAGCGTGGCCTTGCGCGGATTTGTGAGCCCGCACACATCCTTCAGGGCGTTCGTAGCCAGGACCTCGAAATCCTTTTCCTTCGCGCCGATTTCACCGATGGTGGCCGGGATCCCCACATCCTTCGACAGTTTGCGAATGGCCTCGATTCCCTTGGCCCCTGCATCGACCGGAGACAGCCCGGAGATGTCTTCACCCAACGCAATGGCGATGTCGGCGAACCGTCTCGGCTTCGCGATCAGGTTGAAGGTAGAAACCACCGGCAGCAGAATGGCATTGGTAACTCCGTGCGCCGTGTTGTAGAAGCCGCCAAGTTGGTGGGCGATGGCGTGAACATAGCCGAGGCTGGCGTTATTGAACGCGACTCCAGCCAGATATTCCGCATAGGCCAGCTTGTCGCGGGCTTCCAGGTCGTCGCCGTTAGCAACTGCGGCGCGCAGATACTCACCAATCAGCTCGATCGCCTTGATGGCGGCCGCATCGGTGATTGGAGTCGCGATCGTCGAGACATAGGCTTCCACGGCGTGGGTCAGAGCGTCGAGGCCTGTCGCGGCGGTCAAGGCCGGTGGCTGCCCGGCGTGCAGCAGAGGATCGTTGATGGCAATCGTCGGGGTCAGACGCCAGTCAACAATGGCCAGCTTCACGTGAGTGTCAGTATTGGTGATGATGGCGAAGCGGGTCAATTCGCTGGCCGTGCCAGCGGTGGTATTGATTGCAAGAAATGGCGGAATCGGCTTGGTGAGCTTGTTCAGGCCTTCGTAATCCCGGATGTTGCCACCGTTGGATACCACCGCGGCAATGCCCTTGGCTGCGTCGTGGGAGCTGCCGCCACCGAGAGAAACGATGCCATCAGCCTTCACATCCTGGTAGACCTTTACGCCATCGTGGACGTTCTTGTCGGTCGGATTCGGCTCGGCGCCGTCAAAAATGGTGGCCTTCAGACCGGCCTCTTCCAACTGGGCTTTGATCTTATCGGCGAGGCCCAGCTTGGCAAGAACTTTGTCGGTGACGATCAGCAGGTGAGTTGCGCCGAGCGCTTTTGCTTGCGGTCCGGCTTCGTCTGCGCTGCCAAGGCCGAATAAGCTTACGGAAGGAACGAAGAATCCGAAGGTCTGCTTTGCGAGTGCCATTGTGTTTCTCCTTGAGTAGTAACAGCGTTAAATAGCGACTTCGTTTGTGTTGTTCACATTCTGCGAGCCAAAAGAAAAAGCCCACCCACCGTTTCCGGTGAGTGGGCTTTGAAATCTCGAGGCTCCGAATATAACTATACTGCGCGGCTAGCCTGTAGACCCGATCACCAGAACGGACGCGTGGTAACAGCTCCAACAACAGCTCGCGTTCTGGTAAACGGACGTCATGGTTTGCAAACTACCGTACTCCCAATTCGAATGTCAAGGGAAAATCTACTTATATTTCTAGCTTCGGCAATTTTAACTTGTAACATCTCGTAAGTAACTTGCTTGATTAACTGACCGTAGTAAGTTCACAGACGAGAACTGGCGTTCTTCGCATTGACCAGAAACTTTCCTTAAGGTAGAGTCGTATTCATCAATGATCGTCTTCGTCCCAACCCGCCCTTGTTGTTGTCGTTGCCGCTAGGCTTCGCGCGTTTTTCTAATACCCTCAACAATTTCTGTTTTAGGCGCTGGATTAAGGGATGTCTACTCTCAAAGCAAACTCGTATTTGTGGCGGATATCCCGCCAATCTATCGCCAACCCTCGATGTTGTCGTTGATTTCTCGTAGCCAGAACGCTTTCTTACTAAGAGCGAAGTCCACCATTACATTTCTTTTGCACACGCTGGATATGCGACTGAAGTTGCTGGTTCGAGGAGAAGGGTATGGGTTGCAGCGGCGATATTTACTGGCGAATCTTGGGATTGCTCCGAGAGAGCGGGGCGGTACAGCGACGTTCGAAGAAGCACCGCCATTTCGTGTTCCCCAATGGACGCGTCTGGATTGTGCCGAATTCACCAAAGAGCGACAGTGGCTACTATCACAACCTAGCCGATCTTAAGAAGTACCTAAATGCAGCCAGAACGGGACACTTGTGAAGACAATCAAGGCTCTGAGGCTGAACGTGGCCAGAAAATCGAGTGTCCAATTTCCAGAGAACTGTTTCGGCGCCGAGCCTTTATAGACTGCTCAAGAAGTGTTGCTCTCGATGTCCTTTACGACTTGCCGCAGCCCGCTTCGGATTGGAATTCTTCAGGGCGCTCAGGCCAGAGAAACCAGCTTTGATAGGTTGCGCCGGCATCCTCCCGCCAGCGCTGACTGAGCGCACTGACAGCTTGATCTGCCATCGATAGCCTCAGTTTTGTCCGTTGAACCAGCTTACATTATGCTGGTTCGAGCGTGGCTTTTGGTAATCAAGAAAGCTCACCACACCCAGGCGGAGAAAAGCGTGGTGATTAGGAGTTCTCTTGCCGACACTCGGAAGCCTTCTCCTGAGAAATGCCAGCCTGCTCCACAATGAATTCCTGAACACGCCTCTTGATTCCTACGACCTCCTCCAGGAAATTGCCTCCGATGTCGTAAGGAGAGAGATTGAGGCGATCAGCTTCACGTATCTGTTCGTGCATCGAGATCGTTCCCAGGAGTTGTTTCTTTGGGAGTGCTCTTTCAATGAACTCCCGATCCGCCTTGCTTTGAATCTTGCTGGCAACATAGGCGACGCGCGGGATACCAATCTCTGCCGCAAGTTTCTCGATGTGAGCTGCCGTTTGCAAACTGCGCTGTCCGGCTTCCACCATAACGATCAACACATCAACCGATTCTGCGGTCGCACGGCCTAGATGTTCAATTCCTGCCTCCATGTCGAGAATGACCACATCGTTGCGGTCCAATAGCAGATGCTTCATCAATGCGCGGACCAGCGTGTGCTCTGGACACACACAGCCGGAGCCGCCCTGATCTACCGTTCCCATGACCAGCAGCAAGACACCCTTGTGTTCGACAAAGAAGCGTTCTGGAAGGTCATCCACTTTTGGATTCAATATAAACAGGGAACCGTACCCCTCAGAGGCACCGGTACGCTCCTTCGCCAGTTCTTTCATTCTTGAGATCGGCTCAATGTTTGCGACCTGCTGAGGACTAATACCGAGCGAAGATGCAAGGTTTGCGTCGGGGTCCGCATCGATAGCGACCACGCGATTACCATCCTCCGCATACGAGCGGGCCAGCAACCCTGCGAGAGTCGTTTTCCCGACGCCACCTTTGCCGGCGATTGCTAGTTTCATGAGTACCTCTACTTCAGCATTCCTGTTATGTAGCAGAAATGGGACCTGTTATATGCCTAAACCGTCGCGCTTCTCCTTGAGAATTGCGATGAGTTTGTCAGCCGCGACTTCCGGCTTGGGCTCGACTAGGAAGTATCCGCCGAACAAATCCTTTACATCCTCAGTGAGCAGTCTCACAACCTTCGCCGAACCACGCACTTGCGGAATGGTTCCGAGGTGGGTAGGCAAGCCTATGGCAACACTCCAGGCTGCGATGGCTATGGATTTTTCAGACATGGACTCCGGTGAGCAGCAGACGATGGGCAAATCGTTAAGATCTACTCCAAGCCGCTCGGCCAGCGCGGTAGCGATTACAACCGCACGACTGTTATCGACGCACGCTCCCATGTGCAACACCAAAGGCAGCGGAGTATTCAATCCCGCAGCTTTGCCGATAGCTGTCAGCACGGACTTCAGGCCATCTCCAGCGTACTTTTCTGTGGCCTCAGAAGTCATCAGTCCGTGCTTCGCGAATGCCCCTGCGCCGCATCCCGTGGCCAACAGCAGCACATTTTCTCTGGCAAGCTTCTTCGCAATGCACTGGAAACTCGCATCCTGCTCCTGCTGCGTGCTGTTGCAGCCGGCAAACAGCGCAATGCCCTGAATGTTGCCGCTCACGATATGGTCGAGCAGCGGCTTCAGAGGATCGTTCGCATCGATTCGCGAAAGTGCTCCAAGAATCGCCTCCGCGCTGAATCCGACGATGGCTGTCTGTTTGTGACCGGGGATGTGAACCGCCTTGGGATCGCGATGTGTGTAGGCGGCAATCGCCAGGCCTAGAATCTCTCGCGCAGTTTCGACGGCGCGCTCTTCGTGGAAGCTCACATGCCTCGCGCCACTGATCTTGTTCTCATCCATGGTGGTAATGACCTGTGTGTGAAAGCAGGCAGCGATACGGGGCAGGGAAGGCATGATGCATTGCACGTCGAGGATCATGGCATCCAGCGCTCCCGTGATGATTGCCATCTCCTGCGAAAGGTAGTTGGCCGCCAGAGGAATGCCTTGGCGAATCATCACTTCACTCCCGGTGCAACAGATGCCGACGACGTTGATACCGTCCGTTGCTCCCACATCGATGGCCTGCTGGTTCATCTCTCTCGCTACATCGCAGATCACTTCGCTAAGCAGCGGGTTGTGGCCATTTACGGCAACGTTTACAGCAGTCGGTTTGATGACGCCGAGGTTGGCCGCGGTGATGGTCGGATAGGGCGTGCCGAATATCGCGTCCGCGAGTTCCGTTGCCAGCGCCATGCTGTCGAAGCCAGCCAGTGCCGCACAAAATCCGCCAAGTATAACGTTCGTTGACTCCGCATCGCTGCCGACCGTGGTGCGTGCCATGGTTTGCGTGATGACTGCGTCGATATTGTGCGGCAGCACGCCAAGATCGCCAAGGCGCTTCATACGCCTGGCCGGAAGCGTTGCTTTCAGCCAACTGCAGGACTTGTCTTGGTCCTGGTTCTGAAAATCTTCCAGCGTAACCTGAGCCACAACGCGTGCCACGTCGACGACACTGCGGTCGTCTGTCGGTACGCTCAGCTTCTTGGCGATTTTGAAGAGCTTAGCCTCGTCGCGAATTCTGTAGTCGGGGAGTTTGCCGTCGGCAACTCCAAACAGCGCGAGAGCAATCTTACGCCCGTGCTCGGCGTGAGCGGCTGCACCGGCAGCCATCATACGCGAGAGTTGGCGAGCGACGATCGTATCCTGATCGGCACCACAGACGCCGTATTTCGCACCCTTGCTGGAAGGATCAATGCGACAAGGCCCCTTCCAGCAAATGCGGCAACAAAGACCGCGACTGCCGAAGCCACATTGCGGCTGCTGCGCTTCGTAGCGGTCAAAAACAGTTTCAATGCCGCCCAGCTTAGCGAAGGGCAAAAGTTCTTTTACGCTTGGATCAGATGAAGGTAGTTTGCGGATCACAGATTCCCTTAACCGGGCGCCTCCCCACAATTGTATCCTTCGCGCCACTGGAACCCTGGACTACTTAGGCCGACATCGTAGTCCTCAGTACTGCTATATTTCATAGTCTTCCGGTACATCCTCGTTGGTGAAGAACTCACGGTAGATGCTCCTGCGGAGTTCTGTGAGTTGGAAACCAGCGCGATCCCTGGGACGCGGCAGATCAACGCGGACAACACGTTTAATCGTTCCTGGCCGTGAAGACATGATGACGATACGGTCTGCCAGATAGATGGCCTCATCGATGTCGTGAGTCACCAGAATCATCGTTGTCCGCTGCGCCTCCCAGATTCGCAGCAGCTCCTGCTGCATGCGTATTCTCGTCAAGGCATCGAGTGCTCCGAAGGGCTCGTCCAGCAACAGGAGCTGAGGGCGGCTGACGAGGGCACGGGCGACTGCTACTCTCTGTGCCATGCCGCCGGAGAGTTGGTGAGGATAGCTACGCTCGAATCCCCGGAGACCGACGAGGTCGATGTACTGACTTACGCAGGCGGAGCGCTCGCCGGACGCAAGGTCGCTGATTCCAAACCCCACGTTCTCTTGAACGGTCAACCATGGAAGAAGCCGGTGTTCCTGAAAGACAATGCCGCGGTCCAGCCCTGGTCCAAGCACCCGATTACGTCCCAGCATCACCGTTCCACCATAACTGCGCTCGAGCCCCGCGATAATTCGCAACAACGTCGTCTTCCCGCATCCGCTGCCGCCAACCACACAGGTGAACTCTCCGGGTGCGATGTGGAGATTGATGTCCTCGAGAGCCAGCAATCCACCACCGTTCGAACCAAACGTTTTGCTGACCCCTTGGACTTCGAGCGAACTGTTCCGTATCTCAACGCTACTCACAATCTTCTCCCCACCCTGTGTTCATTGAGCTTTGTATCGCAAAAGTCTGCGGCCGACTGTCTCCAGAAGCAGATCCGTGGCCTTACCGAGACCGGCGAAGAGGATCACACTGGCCAGGATGATCGACGCGCGTCCCGTCATCTGGCCATCGATCATCAGGAATCCCAGACCACGGCTGGCTCCCATGATCTCCGCTGCCACCACAAACATCCAGGCTAGGCTCAAGCCACTGCGCAGTCCGACGATATACTCAGGCAAAGCAGCCGGCAGAATTACTCGCCGGACCATCTGAAAGGCGGTTAGCCGGTACACCTTTCCGACCTCAATCAGCTTCGGATCAACATGACTCATGCCGCTCGATAGATTCAGATACACCGGGAAGAAAGCACCTAGCGAAATGAGCGCGATCTTTGATGTTTCCTGAATTCCCATCCAGAGCAGGAAGAGTGGAACCCACGCCATCGATGGGATGTTTCGAAGTGACTGCAGCAGCGGGTCAAGCAGTTTATGGGCAAGCGATACGTAACCGGTAAGCCCGCCCAGCAGGGTGCCAACTGCAGCGCCCAGGAAAAAACCTACGGCAATTCGCCAAAGGGTAATAGCCGCGTGCTGCCAGAGTTCTCCGCTTCTGCCCAAGTCGAAGATCGTTTGGCCGATGACGGAGGGCGCGGGAAGCGCATTGGGCGGGAAGGCGCCGGAGCGCGAAAGTAACTCCCACGCTATGACTCCGGCCACGGGAACGATTGTTCCGAGTAGGCGATCTGTAACCAGTCGCTTCGCAATTCGTTTGGGACGGGCTGGCTTTTCCCTCAGCGCGGCGAGTTGGATTATCGTCGTGTTCTGTTGTGTTGTACTCATCTTTTGATCACTTGCTAGCGACAGTTTCGCGCACATACTGCGGGTCGATCAGATCATTGACAGTGCCAGCGACGTCAGTAGAGCTGCTAATCACGCCGCTCTTCTTAAGTACGTCACCGCTGGCCGCGATCACCTTTTTCTGTTCATCTCCCAGTCCGGAATTGCTGATATCAGTTCTCTCCAGAACCTTGGCAGCGATAGCGTCGTTGATCTTCGCATCCCGTCCGTAAAGGGCAAGGAACTCTGCCGGGTTCTGGATAGCCCAGAGGCGAGCCTTTTCATAAGCGGCCAGCACCCGCTTTACGTATGCAGGATACTGCCTTGCAAATTCTTCGCGAACATTGAGCACACCGTAGCTGTTCAGCGATATGTCGCGATGAAAGAGCTTCGATCCCTTCTCGACCTCGGTTTGCGCCATCAGAGGATCAAGGCCTGCCCACGCATCCACGTCTCCTCTTTCAAGAGCATTCCTGCCATCCGAGTGCTGGAGCGGCACCAGTTCCACATCCTTGTCGGTCAGTCCAGCCTGGTAGAGCGAGCGCAACAGGAAGACATGGGGGTCTGTGCCGCGCGTCACCGCGATTTTCTTGCCTTTCAGGTCTTCTACCTTGGTGATTGGACTGTCCTTGCGCACCACCAATGCGGTCCATTCCGGCTGCGAATACACGTAGATGGTCTTGATCGGGTTGCCATTAGACTTTCCTATGAACGCGGCCGCCCCCGCCGTGGAACCAAAATCAACGCTCTTGCTGTTCAGTAACTCCAGTGCTTTGTTGCTCCCCTGGCTCAAGGTCCACTCGACAGAGACCCCATCCTTGGCAAGGTCATCCTCAAGAAAGTGCTTTTCCTTAAGTACAAGACTGACCGGGTTGTAATATGCGTAGTCGAGCTTGATTACCTGCGGCTTGCTTGCGACGGTCTTATTGCAAGCTGTTAGCGAAATTAAACTTGCCACCAAGATAATTGCTGCCAAAACTGATCGGTATCGTAGCTTCAAGATCTTCTCCTTTGGTCCGGCCGGTTAGCTCAACGGTTCTAGATCTTTCCATCACCGTCGGAGCCGTGTTCACGAAGGTGAACGAGATGCTTGTAGTCTGGATGCGAAGGATCTTTTTCGATCGTCTCGCGCTCCTTGAGGTAGAGGCGGATGTTAGTGCTGCCATATAGTTTGCGATCCTCCCCGACCGCGCACACTTTGCAACACACTCCGCATGGCCACCTGTTTTCAGCCTTTAACTCTTGATGGATATGAGTACATTTGATCGCGTCAAGTTCGGAAATCCGTGAGCCCTCTATCGTGCTCATTGCCTGCGCAGGACAGAGCCTTTTACATATCTGGCATCCCTTGCAGAGACCTTTCTCAATCATGGGGTCACCCTTGATGCGAACCGATGACAGAACCGAGACATACCGTGCTCGAGGGCCGTACTTTGGATTCAGCAGATTGTGGCTATAACCGATCGTCCCCAATCCCGCATACTTTCCCGCATAGACCTGGCTGAAGCAGGCGGGCATCTTCTTAAGCAAAATCTCCAGGCTGCCGTATCCATCGCGCGGCATGAATATGGAAGCGTGCCCAAGGTTGTTGAGATAGACTGCGAGCCTGTACGCCATCTGGTCGAGGAGCACGTTCGTCGTGTCATACAAGACCGTGTGGTTGATCGATGGCGTGCTCTCGACAATCGGCAACAGCATCGGAACGCCCAGAACGATAACGGTTTCCGCCTTGCTCCAGATCGTATTGGGCCAATACTCAGGCTGCAATTCGTTGTATTCGCGCCAACGCGAGACAGGAGCAAAACCGATCAAGTCCGCGCCCAACTTTCTAGCTTCGCGCACAATCTTTTTCTTCAGACCTGCTTCGTCCATTCCTGTTACTACCTCGACTCTTCCTAAGTACCTTTACTCATTTCAGAAACAAGAAGAAACTATGGATAGTTACCTGTTTGTTTAAAGCTTCCAGATCGCGTTTGCCGCGACAACCAATCCCAGCGTCAGACCGGCGATTAGTACCTCTCCCAACGCACCCACGATGAAGGGCCGCACTCCCTGTTTTGACATCTCGCGGAAGTTTGTGCGTAGTCCCACCCCTGCAAACGTCAGCAGAAATGCCCAGCGGGAAAGATTTGCCAGAGCGCCTACCTGCTCCTTGTTGAAGACATGAACCGATACGAGAAACGAGATCACCAGAAAACCAAGAACGAACTTCGGGAACTTCTCCCAGAGGAATGCTCCCTTGTTCTTCACCTTTTCTGCTTGTCCGCGGCTTGCCCAGTAGATCGCATAGCCGAGCACAACAAAACCAATGGTCGCGTTGCGCGTTGTCTTGGCCAGCACAGCAACTTTTCCGGCGACATCGGAATACAGCGCGCCTGCAGCCGTAGCTTCGGCAGTGTTGTCCACGGCAAGTCCCGACCACAATCCATACGCGTTGTCGCTCAAGTGCAGCGCGTGTCCAATTAGCGGAAACGTCACCAGCGCGATGGCACCAAGCGCGAGGATCGCAGCAATCGCAAACGACGAATCCTCGTCGTCTGCGTCGATGGCACCCTTGGCAGCGATGATCGCCGATACGCCGCATACAGCGGAGCCGACCGCGAGCAATGATGTCAATTTCGGTTTCAGGTTGAAGAGCCTGCCGAGCACTGTCATCAGAAACAATGATCCTGAGATTTCCAGCACAACCAGCGCGATGCTGATTCCGCCCAGCTTAAGCACATCGCCGACAACGAAACGCGCTCCAAGCAGCACAATCCCCGCCTTCAGCCAGAACTCGTATGTCGCGATCCCCGGCAGAAATACCTTTGGAATCGTCACCGTGTTTGCGATCAATAGGCCAATTGCAATCGCCCAAAGCACGTACTCAATGTTAGGAATAACCAAGTGATGAGCTTTGGCATAGCCATTGATCGATTGCTCAAGCACCTTCCCGGCAAAGCCGATTGCCGCCAACAGCAGCACCCCAGGCACAAATCGAACAACACTCGCAAAAGGGTTCTGATCCTCGTCTCTCGGAAGCGCTACAGATGTTGCCATTTCGTTTCTCCTCGTTAGCTCAGCTCTTACCAGGGGACGTGCTTCAGCACTCCGACGCGCACTAAAAGCGCCAACATGAATGCAGTGATGACCGCCCACACGTCAAGCGACAGCCCTAGTCGGGTGGCCTCCGTTGCGATTTTGTTCTCTTCGGACATCGATGAACTCCTAGTTAGGCGGCTAATCCACCGCAGACTTGTTCACTCCAAATGAAAAACCCACCCGCCTGAAATTTCTGGCGGGTGGGTCGATACTTCTAGATCCTGGTTAGATGAGTGCTATACCATGATCTCCCGTGCGCCAGACAGATACATGCCGCAACAACACATGCAGCACATCATTCGACAGGTCTGGCAACACAACATCATGGTGAAGTGTTTATATCCGAATTAACCCACGCTCGTCAATCCTCATCTTCGCTTAGAAAACCACTTGCAAGCAGGGTGTAATTCGGCTACTCTGTGACTTCATGAGCTACCTTATGCCAATGAACGCCTGTTGTGACAGCATGTGTTGTTGCTGCGCACGAGTTCGCTCTGGCATTCGGGATTAATCGACCAGCTCCAAGTTTCTAAGTCTTGTCGAACCCACTGCCAGAACGCAGTGGGTTTCGTGTTTTTGGGCGCAATGCAGCAAAGGCCCAGTGTGAGCACGGGTGGCGAAGTGGCTAACGCGGCGGCCTGCAAAGCCGTTATTCATGGGTTCAACTCCCATCCCGTGCTCCAGATTTTTCGGTTTTAGAAGTTTGGAGCTTTGACCAAAGATGACCATCACACTTCACACGAACGGCGAATTCTCCCTCACGGCACACAGCATGCCCATGTGTATGTGTACCGGCATGAAAACCGTGGGAGAGAAAGCCGAAACGTAATGATTACGCGATAACGGCAAAGTTTCTCGAAAGGCCCACGGATCAGAAACGTGGGCCTTCTTCTTTTGGATTATCGAATAGGAGCATCGAAATGGCGCAACTCTCTCAGACCGCAAAGACACTGACACATATCTACGTACGGGATGCACAAAAGGGCTTCGTCCGCCCTTGCTGGAGCACTGTTTCGGAGGTTTATTGCGGCATGTGCATGAGGGGCATAGTTCAGCCGGTGGTCGGTGCGGTTTGCCCGATCTGCTCCAGCACAGTTGAGCGCATTCTGGAAGTTGCGCCGGGAGGCAAGTTCCCCAATCCCCCGCGAAAAAGCAAAGACTGTTGGCTCCGCGTGGAACACCAGGACTCACAGGTAGGTTTCGCAGTATCACTCGATTTCCCCACTTCGCGAAAGGTCCGCGCCTAACCGTGATCGGACTGCTTGCGAACGGGCCGGGGGCAGAGTGCGCTGCCCCCGAGCCTTGCCGCATGCCGCGATTCCGGCCTAGCGGCCTTCATTACCTTCGCAGTCGTTGAGCAAGACTCGGCACACCGGCGGCACACCTCGGCGCAAAGCTTCATCATCGGATTGTCGCCCATTCCCTCGCACATGGTCGCGCACGATGTGAACATCCTTCCACTCATTGGAGACATGCGCATTCAGCCGAACGCGAAGAGAAGTCCAGGGGCCTGAGCCCCTGGGACTTCTCTTCGCTGGCAATCCTGTAGCTCGCCGAAGCTATGCCTTGGGGGGCGCCGCGTCACTAATCGGTGTCGTAGGCAGTGCCTGTGCCTGCCAGCAGACCTTCCGCCTTCGTCAGACGGCGCGCATAGGCCCCACTGGCCTCAATAAAACAATAACCGACGATGGATGCGTGTATTCGGCACTCCTTCGGGGTTGTACACCGGTAGCTTCCGGCAACAGGGCTCAATCCTAACCTCGTGTTGAAACAGACCTCTTTTTATGGCGACTGTTCCAGACTGGACTCACCTTCCTGAGCTTCGCGACCTCCGCAGAAAGGCACGACAGGACGTAATCCATCTCCTCTTGGGTTGTCTGCTTGCCGAGGCTAAAGCGGACTGCAGAGTGCGCCCGGTCGCGCTTTACCCCCATGGCCATCAGTACGTAAGGAGGATGGCTGGAGCCGGAGGCGCAGGCAGATCCGGTCGAAACAGATATTTCCTTCTGATCCAGCCCGACCATCAGCGACGCACCCGAGATCCCATCGAAGGAAATATCCGAAGTATTGGGCGTACGCGGGGCCCCAAGGCCATGGATATGAATGCATTCCAGATGCTCGCCTATGACACGTTCGAACTCATCGCGCATCTTGCCCATGCGGTCGGCGCCGCCCTCAGCCAGCCAGTGGGTGGCAATTCCGGCTGCCTTGCCCAAGCCTACGATTCCCGGCAGATTCTCCGTGCCGCCGCGCTTGTTGTTTTCCTGCGGCCCGCCAACAATCATCGGCTGCATCGGCGTACCGCGCCGCACGTAGAGTGCGCCGGTTCCCTGCGGAGCATTGAGTTTATGCCCGGAGATACTGAGCAGATCGCACTGGATCCGGGCCACATCGATCGGCAGTTTGCCGGCCGCCTGTACTGCGTCGGTATGGAACCAGACGTCGGCCTCGGCAGCGATTCGTCCGATCTCCTCTAAGGATTGGACCACGCCGGTCTCGTTGTTCGCCATCATCACGGAGATCAGCTTCGTATTCCGCCGCAACGCCGCCCGCACGTCCTCGGGATTGACCTGCCCATGGCCGTCCACGGGAAGATAGGTGATGGTCGTGCCATTGGATTCCAAACGCTTGCAGGCGTTGAGGATGGCAGGATGCTCAATTGCACTGGTGATCAGGTGATCGCCCGGTGCGACAAGACCGAAGATCGCCTGGTTGTCGCCTTCCGTGCCACCGCTGTTGAAGACGATCTCCGCCGGATCGGCTCCCAGCAAAGCGCCGACCAGGCTGCGCGCCTTCTCAACGGCGGCATGGGCTCGCTGACCACGTTCGTAGAGTGACGAGGCGTTGCCGAACTTCTCAAAGTAATAGGGCCGCATAGCCTCGAACACTTCAGGCAAAAGTTGGGTGGTCGCATTATTGTCGAGATATACGCCGGGCATTAGTTCCCCTCCTTAGTAGGCTGCACGGCTCTGGGCAGTGCTCCTATCTTGTCGCCGACTTGCGTAACGCCACAAGTAAGGCAGAGCGGTTTCGGCGAACGCCAGATACCCCAGCCTTCGGCACTCCTGCGCCCGCCAGACCGGACGGTAACATTTGGTTGACAACGTCACGTTATGTAGACAGTATATTTCGCGCCTAATTTGACAGTCCAGTCTGCTTTCCGTCGAAAACTACACCTTCGTCCAAAGGCTACGCAATCCGGGCTGGCGATACTCGAAGTTTCACACCCGCTGATCCCTTCTCCGGGTCATCAAACCAACCTACTCGTACCAACCGGCGTCCAAGGCATACCCTAGTTCGAAAGCTTGCTGGTTTTCCTTATGGAAGCGAGGGAGTCGCTCCTCGATTGCATTGACGAGCGACTCCCTGGATAGGCGTCCAGACAGTCTCTTGCCGAGAGCCCCAAGCATAACCGTATTGGCGAAGATCGGATTTTTCAGCTCTTGCTGAGCGACCTCCCCGGCCGCGATGGGGATCTGACGGCAACTCAAAGTCGCGTCCGGCGAGGCGATCACCTTGGGATCGTAGAGAATCACGCCTTGATGGCAGAGGTTCTTGAAACGTTGATAGGCCACGCTCGAAAATGCACAGAAAAAATCGGGAGCTTCCACCGAGGGACTGTCGATCGGTTCCGGAGAAAGCACTACCTGGCTCCGCACATAGCCTCCGCGAGTTTCGGTGCCATGGCTGATCAGCATGGTGGTATAGAGCCCCTCGTGAACAGCGGCCTGCCCCAGAATCTGCCCCAGTCGCACCACGCCTTGCCCACCAAATCCGCTAATGAGAATTTCAGTCCTATCCGCCACTGAGCGACCTCCGCTGCACGGAATCGACGTGTTCTCGCAACGAAGCGGAAAACTCCGGTCGAGCGTTGGATGCATCGTGGAGAACGCCGCATGTAAAGCCTGTCCCGGAGCCCTGATCTGCCGGCGCCACGGTGCGTTCCTCGAACCACTGATAGATCTTTTTCAGATCGCGGGTCTGCAGAGCTTGTGCGCCGAAGTGCGTAATGCAAGGGTAGACCAACTGTACTAGTGAAAAACCCCGATTCCGCAGCGCCCCCTTAATGCTTTCAATCGGCGCACGCTTTTCCGTAACTGAGTGCCGCGCCAAGAAAGTCGCGCCCGCTTCCTTGAGGATGCGCAGAATGTCGATGCCGTTCTGGGTCAGATTTTGCTCCCACATCCCGTAGGGACTGGAGTCCGTGCGAGAGCCTTGCGGAGTTGTCATGCTGTACTGCCCACCGGTGGACTGGTATCCCAGATTGTCGCCAACGATGACCGTCATATCGACGTTGCGCCGTGCACAGTTCAGCAGGTGCAGAAGGCCAATCGTGAATGCATCGCCGTCCCCTACGGTCAGGATGATTCGCTTCTCCGACGGGAGTGCTAAACGCAGTCCAGTGGCAAGGGCGTAGACGCGGCCGTGCGTACCGGCGAAGGTGTCGCCCTTCCAGGTCGCGAACGTCTGTCGTCCGGTGCACCCAATGCCCGTCCCCCAGACGATATCGGCGAGACCTAATTGCAATTCGTCGATCGCCTGTAAAACTTGGCTATGCATCACACGCAATCCACAGCCGCGACAAGCGGTGCCGGGATACTTTTCAGGCCTGAGAAATTTCTCTGCAAGTGTATCCATGGTTTACCAAGCCTCCAATTTCCAGCTTTGGGTGTGTCGAGGTTGGTCTTTTAGAATTGCGTCAATCGCGTCCTGCAGTTCGGTCCCGGTCGGCAACTCGCCGCACTTCCCAAGAAAATGCACACTCCTGGCTTTTGATGCAGCACGCCGAACTTCACGAACAAGCTGACCGTCCCAGTTGAGTTCCACCGACAAGTATCGAGAAGGAAGACTGAAGAGCTGATCGGGAAAGGGCCAAAGCGAGATCAATCGTATTCCGCCGGCGCGGATACCACGCTCACGCGCGGCCTTGACAGCGCTCTTTACTACGCGTGAAGGTGTGCCGTAGGAGACCAGGATGATTTCGGGATCGTCTTCGAGACCGTAGCACTCAAAGCGGTCGATCAACTCACGATGATTGCGGATCTTGTAAATCAGGCGATAGGCATGCTTATGCTGCTGTTCCACGTCTTCGGTGTCGTGACCAGCTGCTGTCGGCGTCCAGTCGGAACAGGCTCCGCCCGTATTATGACCGAGCACGACGGGAGGAATGTCGATCTCATCGGTTGCGGGATAGAACTCCGGCCCAGGATGAACTTGACGGCTCCATTTCCGCACGCCCAGCATCTCTTCTTCTTCGGAGGTTTCCGGTAGGGACAAGGTCTCCCAGCCGTCGGTCACCATCTGGTCTGCCAAGAGAGTGACCGGGGTACGAAAGCGTTCAGAAAGATAGAAAGCTTCCGCGGTTAGTGAGAAGGCTTCTTGCACCGACGCAGGCGCGAGCACAATGGTTTCGTAGTTGCCGCCGTGAGAAAGGTAGCGGCTCAAATAGAACTCACCTTGCCCCGGCGCGCCGGTGATGCCGCTTACTGGCCCCACCCGTTGCGAATTCACTATGACGACAGGTATTTCGCAGCTCAGCGCCCACCCGAATGGATCGGCAAAGAGAATATAGCCAGGACCGGAAGTTGCTGTCATGGCTTTCATCCCTCCGAGCGAAGCGCCGTTGCAGATGTGCAGCGCTGCAGTCTCGTCCTCTGCCTGCACATAGTAGCCGCCTGCCTCCGGCAGTCGCCTCGACATGTTTTCGGCAATCTCAGTCGCCGGTGTTATGGGGTAGCCTGCGAATACGCGACAGCCCGCGAGAATTGCAGCCTCGGTGATTGCAGCGTTTCCTGTATCAAATGTGCGTTTCATAAACCTTCTCTCGCCAGCCGATCAGGCAGTGGCGGTCCTGCGCCAGGAACGCGTACGGTATTCGAGTGGAGCAAAGATAAACTCCTCCACGATTAACATCAGGAGACCGAGCGTAATCATGGTGACAATCGTGACTTCTGTGCGGCCTGTGCTTCTGCCAATGGTCAGCATGTAGCCAATCCCTTTGGGCACACCGACCATCTCCGCCGCAATCACTACGCGCCACGCGAATCCGAGGCCGGTGCGAAAACCTGTGATCAGATAAGGAATGAGACTTGGCAGCATAACTCGGCGTATGATCTGCCATTGAGTCGCGCCCATCATTCGCGCGGCGTCCACCAGCCGAGTATCCACGTCACGCACTCCTTGCACGGTGTTCAAAATGATCGGGAACACTGAGCCCAAGGTGATGATGAAGATCGCCGCCGTGTCTCCCAAACCAAACCATAAGATCGCCAGCGGGACCCAGGCTACACCCGGAATGGGCGAAAAGATTCGCACAAATGGCTCGGCCACATTGTTCAGCGCGGGAGACGTCGCCATTCCAACACCCAGTGGCACAGCAATGACCACAGACAATGCGAAACCGATCAGCACGCGAACCAAGCTGACGGAAAGCTGATCCCATAGATAACCAGACCAGATCATTTCTCCGAATGCCTTGAACACAACCTCGGGCGGAGGCAATAGGAGCAGCGAATACTCCGGAGACATCCTGCCGAATACACCCGTCGTCGAGGCAAAGTGCCACAACAGGAAGAAACCGGTAATCGCGAGCGCGCCTTGCCACAATCGATTGAAGCTCAGCTTTCTCATCGCTCTGGCTTTCCTTGCGGCAGGTAACTCAGATCGAAGAGCTTGCTGGCCGCGGGAACTTCCTTCAAGTAGCCGAGTCGCTTTGACCATTCCAGGGTCTCAAGGGCTGCTGCAGTATCAACCTGGGCCGTATAATCGATTCGCCGTCGCGCCCGATCCACGATCGTCTTATCGAGGCTGATCTCGCTCGCGATGATCCCATTGGCTTCATCGGGTTTGCTGTTCACGAAGTCGACGGTCTGAACATAGGCGGCCAGAAAATGACGGAGATCGTCCGGATGGGCTTGGATAAAGGACTGGCGCGCGATCACCACATTGACAGGATAGAAATGTTTGGAATTCGGATTGGATTTGTGCCATTCTGCGGCGGCATCAAATAACACCTCGCTGTTTTTGTACTTGCTCTCTGCCAGGGTTGCAAAAGGTTCCCAGGTAATGGCCGCGTCGACTTCGCGGGAAACAAACAGCGCAGCCGACATATCGGCGGGCGCTACATTCGGCACGATCTGAATGTCCTTGTCTGGGTCGAGCTTTGCTAAATCTCGCATTATGTGCGCTCGGAAGAGCGTATCCACCACCGTTCCCGGCTTTGGTGTGGCAACCTTCTTCTGTCTCAACTCCTCGACGTCGCGGATACCAGCGTCCGTGCGGGTCAGCAGCACATGTCCGCCGCCATTGGCCGACGCGACTACCTTCAGGTCAACACCCTTGCCTTGCCAAATCGCCGAAGGAGCAATGCCCAGCAGCGCAACATCGAGCTGGCCGGAGGCAAAGGCTTCCATCAGAGTGGAGCCATCCGCAAAGTCGACGATCTCGACGTTTACACCGTGTTCTTGAAATATGCCTTTGTCTCTACCAACGTAAGGTGTAACCGTACCCAACGCACGATTCGTTCCGACCTTGATGGTCCTAGCCGAGGAAACTGCGGCGGAAGCCGTCGCAGTCCTAGCGCGCCGTAGCGGCACGAGTACGAGCGCCGCGATCAGGACCGTTAGAACCACTATGAGAGCTGGATACCACTTCTTCATGAGGAAGTCTCCGTGTCTTCGATTGGATCAATGGTGCGTACATTTCAAGCAGCCTACGCCGCTGGATCTTTCCGTTTGGCCCTTTAGGAAGTTCTTCGACAAAGAACACCTGCTTGGGGATTTTGAATTCCGCCAGGCACTCGCTACAGTGTGCAGCTATGCGTTCTTCGGTGAGGGTTAAACCGGGACGCAGCACCAGAAAAGAAGCCACCTCTTCGCCGTAAAGAGAATCCGGCACTCCGACCACCGCCGCTGACTCAACCTCAGGCAGCCGGTAGATGATTTCCTCAATCTCGCGTGGCGCAATCTTCTCTCCAGCGCGGTTGATCAGCTCCTTGCTTCTCCCCACGAGAAACACATAGCCTTCGGCGTCGCAATAACCCAGATCGCCGGTATGAAACCACCCATCGCGGAACGACTCACGATTCGCCGCTGCGTTGTCAAGGTAGCCCAACGTGACGTTAGGACCTCGGAGGATGACCTCGCCAGTTTGATTGGCGCCGAGCGGCGCATCATGCTCGTCCACGATGCGAAGCGCGTTTGTAAATGGCAGTCCAGCGGAACCAGGCTTGCGCCGGTGCAGAGGGTTGGACGTGACCTGACCGCCTGCCTCTGACATTCCATAAGACTCGATGACTCGCACCCCGGTGCGCGCCTCGAATTCCTCAAGGACGGCGATTGGAAGAGGTGCCGATGCGCAGCGCGCGAACCGCAGCGATGAGAACGCGGCCTTCGACGGAATCGGTTCGAAGAGCAGAATAGAAAGGATGGTCGGCACCGCACTGAACCAGCTCACGCTGTAAGTCGAAATCCACTGCCAGAAGTGCCGCACGCTGAACTTCTTCGGCAACACCAAGGACGCCCCGACTAACATCGATGTGATGAGTGTAACCACCAGTCCGTTGATATGAAATAAGGGGAGTATGCACAGCGCTGTGTCCTCAGGAGTAAGCTGATGCGCTTCCTGAACGCCACGAGCATTACTGAGCAGGTTGCCATGCGTCAGGATCACGCCTTTAGGCTTCCCGGTGGTGCCCGACGTGTAGAGGATAATTGCGGGATCCGTCCAGTCCGGCGCTGAGGTTTCGAGAACGGATTCTTCCGCAAACTCACGCGGAAGACGCTCAATGAGAACGAGCGGAGTTCCAGTTTGCTGTTTACCACCCGGTATCAGTAATTCCCATCGCTCATTCCCCGGCAGCAGGTCGCCTGCTTGTTGCGCGTCAGTCAGAATAAACCTGGCCTGCGAGTGTTCCAGCAGCCAATTGATTTCGGCATGAGTGAGTTTAGGATTTAAGGGGACGGCTACGCCTCTCGCGGCGGTCACGCCCAACAAAGCAATTGCGGCAGCCGAGCTATTGTTCAAAAGAACAGCGATCCGCTCTTGTCTGCGAAACCCGGCGGCGCTAAGAAGGCGAGCTAAGTCCCCCGTGAGTCGTCCCATCTCACCGTAGGTCATGCTTCCTGCCAACTCGGGCAGGTGGAGAAAAATACGGGAAGCATTCTCGCCGCACGTTGTTTCCACGAGTTCCCGAAGTGACCTATATCCCATGCCATACCTCATTTGCCATGCATTCTGTGGAAGCATTAAATCTCATATTCCAAGGCGTATTCGCTGGACCTTTCATATTGACTGAGCACGTAATTGCGAATCTCGGCAAACCCCAAGTCTGTCCGGCGTCTAGGACGGCTCAGACCCACCTTTAGGATCGTCTTAACCCGGCCGGGCCGTGGAGTCATCATGACGATGCGATCCGCCAAGTAAACTGCTTCCTCAATATCATGGGTAACAAAGAGCGTGGTGAACGGTTGCTGCTGCCAAAGGTTTACTAACTCGGTCTGCATTTCCATCCGGGTAAAAGAGTCCAATGCTCCAAAAGGTTCGTCCATAAGTAGGATATTGGGTGACATCGCGAGCACGCGCGCCAGCGCCACACGCTGTTTCATGCCGCCGGACAGTTGCTTGGGAAATGCATTCTCGAATCCTCTCAACCCAACAAGATGTATAAATCGATCTGCAGTGTCGGTGATGGCGGACTTACTGCGACCCTTCAATTCCAATCCGAATCGTACGTTCTGTTCGACCGTCAGCCACGGAAACAGCGCATAATCCTGAAATACCATCCCGCGGCTTGAGTCGGGCGATTGCACGGTCTCACCGTTTGCGACCACACTTCCCATCTCCGCTCTCTCCAATCCGGCTGCCATCTTCAATAGCGTTGACTTGCCGCAGCCTGAGGGACCAAGAAGGCAAACGAACTCTTTAGGCCGCGCAGAGAAGGACACATCTTTCAGAGCAAGCAGGCGCTTCCCGTCTTTTTCAAGAGGGTATGATTTGGAGACGTTCTCAAAATTCACGCACACAATAAGGACCCCGATAAAATCTCTTTCAAAAATACAAATGGCCTGAGATTTAAAATCTCAGGCCATTGGAGAACTCTCGCGATTGGTATGCTAACTCTTCGCAGTCCTCCGCCGACCCACGGATGCGCGACAACACGAAGAGCCAACAGCGACGTAGCTATACGACGATTTCTGAGCGCGCTGGACACGAAGCAGCGAGTTCTGTTCCCGTGCGGTCTCGCTCACAAGAGCGGCACCACTTAACAAGTTTTGAGAACTCCGCATGAAAAACACTTTAGCATATCCCGGGGATAATGTTGTGAATTATTGCTCACCGCTCTTGCTATCTGGTCATAAATCGAATGGGATCAGCTGCTAAGGTTTGGAAGAAACCTTTGCCTTGTAAGTATCCGGTGAGCAACTCAGTCATTGAACGTGCGGCCGCTTAGAACTTCCCGTACGTAGCCGGCGCGGATAACAAAATCACCGAAGTGTTCGTCTGACTTCCGTTCGGCCGCATAGGTACGGAACATTGGTGTAAGCACTTCGAGAATCTTCTCCTCGCCAATGTTTTCGAGGAACAATCGATTCAGGCGCTGGCCGTGGAAGCCCCCTCCGAGATAGAGGTTGTAATATCCTGGCGCTCGCCCGGTAAAGCCGATTTCGGCGACGTAGGGCCGCGAGCAGCCATTTGGGCAACCGCTCATCCGAATAATGATCGGCTCTTCGGCGAGGCCACACTCGGCCAAAATTGCTTCAATCCTGGTAATCAAGCTGGGCAGATAGCGTTCGCTTTCGGCCATCGCCAGCCCGCAGGTTGGTAGCGCGACGCAAGCCATGGCGTTCTGCCTAAGAACGCTCAGTTGAGGTCTCTCGTCGAGCCCGTATTCTTCCAATAGCGCCTTGATCCGCGGGCGCTCGTCCGCGGCGATGTTGGCAATGATCAGATTCTGGTTCGGCGTCAGACGGAAGTCCCCCGCGTGGACGCGCGCGATCTCGCGCAGTGCAGTCATCAGGCGCAGGTTCCCGGTGTCCTGTACACGGCCATTCTCAATGAACAACGTGTAGTGCCAGCTGCTGTCTATCCCGGAGGTCCATCCCGTGCGATCGCAGTTGCTCTCGAAGTGGAAAGGCCGGGCTTCCTTCAGGCTCCAGCCCAGGCGGCGTTCCAACTCAGTACGGAACCAGTCGAGGCCACGATCATCGATGGTGTACTTCATGCGCGCATGTTTGCGCTCCGTGCGATCGCCGAAGTCACGTTGAATGGTGACGATCTTCTCAGCAATTTCGATGGCCTGCTCGGGCAGGCAGAAGCCGATCACATCTGCAAGCCGGGGATAAGTGGCAGGCTCATTGTCCGTGCGCCCCATGCCTCCGCCCACGCAGACGTTCAAGCCCACCAGTTCGCCGCCCTCGGCAATTGCTATGAATCCAAGGTCCTGGGTGTAGACATCAACGTCGTTAATGGGAGGAGCCACGAAGGCGATCTTAAATTTGCGCGGGAGGTAGGTGCGTCCGTAGATGGGCTCTTCGTCTTCCTGCGCGGGAGTTCCAGCCACTTGCTTTTCGTCCAGCCAAATCTCGTGATAAGCGCGGCTCCGTGGCAGCAGATGCTCACTCACGTTCCTGGCAAGCTCGTACAAACCCACATGGATCGCCGACTGCGCAGGATTGGGCGAGCAGAGAACGCCTCGGTTCACGTCTCCACAAGCTCCGATGGAATCCAGCAGCGCCGCATTGATCTCCTGGATCGTACGCTTCAGGTTGTTCTTGCGTATCCCGTGAAATTGGAAGGTCTGCCGCGAGGTAAGGCGCAGAGTGCCATTGCCGTAGCGGCACGCCAATTCATCCAGCGTCAGCCATTGCGCGGGCTGGCACACTCCACCGGGCAAACGCACCCGAATCATGAACTGGTAGTCCGGTTCCAGTTTCTGGCGGCGGCGCTCGTCGCGCAGGTCACGGTCATCCTGTTGATAGGTGCCGTGAAATTTCAGCAGCAACGGAGCATCGCCAGGGTTAGCTCCTGTCAGCCGATCCTCCAATCCCTCGGCAATCGTCCCCCGTAAATAGTTGCTTTGCGCCTTTACACTTTCGCCCGGATTCACGTTCTCAGAGGGCGGTTCAGTGTCGCCGCCTGGAAGGTTCGGCTTGGTTGCATCTGCCATGACAATTCCTTGCTCATTCGATGACGTCGATCAATAAACGTCGCGCTGGTATCGCTTTTCCTGTTGCAGACGCTGGACGTACTCTTCCGCTTGTTCCCGGCTCATCTGGCCCTCTTGCGCCACGATCGCCAGCAGAGCTTCGTGAACATCGGGCGCCATGCGATTGGCATCCCCACAGACATATAGCGCGGCCCCGTTTTCGAGCCATGCATAAATATCTTTTCCCCGCTCCATCATTCGGTGCTGCACATAAATCTTGTTTTCCTGGTCACGCGAAAACGCCACATCCATACGGCTGAGTGCTCCGTCTTTGAGAAACCGCTGCCATTCAATCTGGTAGAGAAAGTCAGTGCGGAAACGGCGATCACCGAAAAACAGCCAACTCCGGCCAGTGCCGCCCACGGCCTCACGTTCTTGTAGAAAGGCGCGGAAAGGCGCAATCCCGGTTCCGGCTCCCACCATGATGATCGGTGTCGCACCATCCGTGGGTAGGCGAAAGTTCTCGTTGCGCTCCCGATAAACCAAGACGGTGTCATCATTGGAGCGCCGTTCGGTAAGATATCCCGAAGCCACGCCTTTATGCATTCGGCCATGGCTTTGGTATCGCACAACGGCGACCGCGAGGTGTGCTTCTCCGGGATAAGCCGCCGGGCTGGAAGCAAGCGAATAGAGCCGCGGCTGCAACTTGCGCAGCATGCCGACAAAGGTCTTGCCGTCGAATCCTCCGGACGGAAACTCCTCCACCAGGTCAATGATATGCCGCCCATGGAGATAGGCGAACAGGTCGGTCCGATGTTCAGGCCGTACCAGGCTACGCAGTTGGGCGGCATCAGCCACTTCCGCGTAACGCTCTACGAAGCGTGGAGTAATAGTGGTGATCTCGTAGTGGCGGGCCAAGGCTGTCGCCAGCGGAACATCACCCGTGCCGTCCGGCACCGGCTCTTCTGGATTCAGGCGAAGCGCTTGGATGAGTTCATCTACCACCGCCGGATCATTCTCGACCACCACTCCCAGCGAATCGCCAGGTTCATACACCAGTCCAGAACCTTCGAGTGAGAGCTCGATATGCCGAGTCTCCTTATCTGAGCCGCGTCCATTGAGAACAATGCTGTCTAGAATGGGGGCAGGGAAAGGGTGTTGAAGATCAATGAGTTCGGAGCCTGCCTGAGTGGTCAAAACAGAAGACGCATCGCCCGCCGAGATGCGCAACCCCGGCGAGCTTTCGGCCCCATCCTTCATCTCCTGGGCAAATTTCCCCAGTACGGTTTCAATCCATGCGCCGGCCTCAGCCCGATAATCCAGGTCGCAGACAGCCCGCTCGTGAACACGTTTTGCGCCCAGGGCCTCCAGCCGGACATCGAAGTCCTTGCCGGTCTGGCAGAAGTTGACATAGGTGGAGTCGCCGAGCCCCAGCACTGCGAACTTCACCCCTTCCAGCTTCGGTGCCTTGCGGCTGTGCAGAAACTCATAGAAGTTGGCCGCGAGATCGGGCGGCTTGCCGTCGCCGTAAGTGCTCACCAGCACAGCCAGATGCCGCACCTGCTTCAGCTCTGGCGGCCGAAATACTGCCATGTCAACGGCGCGGGCAGTAAGACCGTTTTGCTGGGCCAACTTCGCCATGTGCTTGGCCAGTTCAGCCGCATGGCCGGTCTGTGAGCCATAGAGAATAGTAAGCGGGGGCGCAGTGGCGGCTACCGCCGCCGGAACGGCTACCGCCGGGCGAAGCTGCCGCGTCATCCCGGCGAGGTAGCCGCTAACCCACAACACTTCCTCTGGAGACAAGGTCGCCAACAGCGCCTCGAGTTGTTGAGCGTGTTCGGGAGTGAGCGGTGTCGCGAAACTGCTGAGTGCTGGCGCCATCGGCTTACTTTCCTTCCAGGAGTCTGAAATCCCGAGGGGCGCTTCCAGCCTGGCAGAATCCTGTGCTGTCACTGGCCAATCTGATGCCAGCAGGGCACTCCAAGGTTTCAGAACCAAGCTCTGATTCCTGAGGCTCCACGCGGATCGAACAATCTTTGCGTTTTCGCGCAGGCCTTGGCTTGACTTCCAGTGCAACTTCCAGAATGCGCTCAACTGTGCTGGAGCAGATCGGGCAAACCGCACCGACCACCGGCTGAACTATGCCCCTCATGCACATGCCGCAATAAACC
>Ga0326727_10005849_pt1 | contig 34582 bp, 27 predicted proteins | sample MB2enrmetagenome_FD_207643 | JGI IMG/M metagenome (GOLD analysis project Ga0326727, IMG submission 207643) | Lab enriched peat soil microbial communities from McLean, Ithaca, NY, United States - MB29MY | ecosystem: Environmental > Terrestrial > Soil > Wetlands > Peat | place: USA: New York...
GCCAACGACGCCACACGTCGCTCTTTTGCTCCGCCGAAAGCCCAAACCGTCTCCCTGGCCTCATAAACACCACCTTTGAAAACAGCTTTATACCAGATGGTGTTGCATCGACCGTCTGAGCCCGCACAGATTATCGGACATCTGGCGCACCTGCATTTCATTTTCCCGCTTGCCGAATCAAACGTCCAGGTGCATTGCTTCATGAACCGCTTAAACATCTCGACGGTTCGCAAATCACCGCTTTCGGTTGGCTTCGATCCACGCGGCGAATGATTGCACAGACTTCGTCAAGAAGTCGCGCGGGCTTTCGTTTTTCAGTTACTAGCGGTTCGAAGGGTTCGATAACTCCGAGGTCAGCTTCTGCAACACCTCGCGGAAACCCTCGGGCGTGGAAAACCGAAAAGAGAGAGGGTGCATGGGCTTGAGGATGTCTCGATACGGGTCCAGAGGCTCGAAATCGTAGGGACTCAGACGAAGGTACACGAATCGACATTTCGGGCACTCCTCTGGCTGAATTGGCCTCACGGGAGTATGTGGCGGGTACTGGAGGTGATGCGAAACAAGGACGACCACGTGGTCAACCGGTTCGGTTCCAGTGCCGCAGCCGCCTGGATCGTTGGCGACCTGCACCAGGAATTTGGCGGCAAAGGCGGAGCGGTCGCGTTGCTTGGTCATTGTCGAGACGTCGATGCGATCGAGATCAACAGAATACAGTTCCTTCTCGACTTTGCTCCAATCGAGACTCGCCGCATCCTGCCGGTCGAGGAAGACATGCACCCGCGCCATATCGAGGGCGCTCACGTGGACGCAACCATGCGATGGCTGCAAATGAGAAAGCACGCTGCCCATCTGCAACATGTCCCTTAAGTTTCTGAAGTAGATGGACTGGGCTATTTCGCCTTTGGTTTCGGCTCTCGTGTAGTACGGCAGATCGATCGCATCCAGTTCGGAAAAATCAAGCACGACATCGACGCGCAAAGGGCGAGCGTCTGCAATGGGGAGATGTTCGATGCCTCGCGCCAGCGACCATCCGGGGTCCCTCTCCCCCCGCGAGTCCTGATTCATGCCGGGAATCCTCAAGGGGAATTCGACAGGTGGCAGGCTGCGTGTAAGTTCCGGCAGCACGTCTCCCTTTACCGCAGGGACGCGCAGATCAATGTGCCGGATGTTCCCCGCCCCATTCGTCCGGTCATACATCATCACTGCCACTTGATAGTCACCGGGAGCCGCGTACACACCAGTGTAGAAAACGGCCTGCTTTATCGGCTGGGGCCGGTCCGGGGGAACCTTAAACTCTGAGCGGTCCTCTCCAGGGAACCAGTTGCCATTCTTGTCTCCCATCCTCACTTCAAAGATAAGAAGGTGGTCGCCTGTGCGGCGAAGTTCAGAGCCGTCAACGGTCGCTTCGACTACGACCAGGTGTCTTTGTTGATAGGTTAGCGTCGGCTGCGAGACCCGCACCTCCCAGTGAATGGCGCGACGATCCGGTCCATTGAGCCAGCTCTCTATGGTCGAGAATGCGTCCGGTTGCGATTGTTGCGCTGAGATGGGAAAGCAGGACGCTGCCAACACGCAACCTAAGAGACCGAAACGCACAACTGTCTTCATGGCGGTGTCCTCGCTCCTTTGGACGCTGCGTTTATGGTAACGGGTACGTCAAGAGTTTAGAGTATCCGCCGGACAGGATGGTCCTCTGCAGGAATCGCGGTTTGGTTCCAGGAACGATTGGCTCCGCTCACCGCAGCAAAGCAAGACACGCGCAGGCGCGCTTGACCCACTCGCGAATAAGTGCTACTTACGATAGCAGCTATTCAAATCATTAACAGGCTCGATTCCATAAAAGTTGCATGTTTGGGTTGCGGTTCGCCGCAGCCGAATTTGGGGCGAGACGCGACCAATAAACCTCAGCGGGAGGCGAGATTTTATGGAGCACAGAATCCAATTTCACATTCAGAAATTCGGCCCAGGAGAAAGCATTCAGGACCCCAAGCCGGGCGATTTTGCCTTGACACGCGGGCAAGAGTGGACAAGTTTCATGATTCGCGTAGGCGAACGTCTGCGCTATCGCGGGCCTGACAGAAAATACGCGTACTGGAATCATGCGCTTCTGTTTGTGGACGACAAAGGCGGAATCGTCGAGGCGCTAGGCTCGGGAGTGACGCCTGGGAACATTTCCAAGTACACGCCGGTTACCTATCATGTCGTGTGCCTCGATGACGTGTCGGACAAAGATCGCCGCCACGCAGCAGCCTTTGCGGAATACTGCGCGGAGAAGCATGAAAAATACGGATACCTGACTATCGCCAGCATCGCTCTATCGCTGCTGTTTGGCGGCAGGCTAGGATTCGGAATCGACGGCCAGGAGATTTGTTCCGGTCTGGTTGCACGAGCCCTTGAAAGGACCGGTGAAATCTTTGAGATCGACTCCTGGCACATGATGCCTGCCGACCTCGCCGCAGCCTATGAAGTGGAGCCGCCAACGAAGGGCACCGGCGAAAGGTAATTGCGACGGTTGACTTCACGGCGGCAAGCCGCTAGATTCACTGACAACCCTGTGCGCTAACCACCCTCCCGTTCCAGCGCACGGATACCCAAAACTTTCAAGGAGAGAATGCCATGGCGAATGCTGTGAAGCCTATACCCGAGGGGTACCACACGATAAATCCGGCGTTGACGGTGCGGAACGCGGCCGCTGCCATCGAGTTCTACAAGAAAGCGTTCGGGGCGGTGGAAACCGTTCGCATGCCAGGACCGGACGGAAAGATCGGCCACGCTGAACTGAGGATTGGGGACTCGGTCCTGTTTTTGAGCGACGAGTGGCCCGGGATGGCGGTGGCGCCGTCGTTGTCGGGTCCGCCGAGCAACTACCTCTTTATGTATGTGCCGGACGCGGATCGAACTTTCAGCCAGGCGATTGCCAGTGGAGCAACTGCGACCATGCCCGTGCAGAAACAATTCTGGGGCGACCGCTACGGAAAGCTGACCGACCCCTTCGGCCACCATTGGGGGATTGCCACCCACGTCGAAGATGTTTCGCCGGAAGAGATGGAACGGCGACAGGCAGAGTTCTTCAAGAAGGCGGCGGGACAGAGTTAGGAAGCGAGGGGCGGCTCAGCGCGGCCCGCTAGACGTTGGCGGATTGTCAGCGGCGGGGGAGTGTGTGGGCGCTTCGTGAATTGGTGCGGGAATGAGGCGCCCCGCGAGAAGGTGGAACAGAAATAACACCATGAGACCGCCACCAAGTCCCAGCACAAACCATCTCAAGTCTGCGTGCGGATAGAACAGGGCGTAAAGGACGAACACCCAAAACGAGGTGGAGAGCAGCGGGATTCCGACGGCAATGAACATGGTCCCCGAAAACCCCGGGAAGTACCACGGGAATTGGTCGTGCACGGACCTGCGAGCCCACCAGGGAGTTTCGATTCGAATGGCCAAGCCTTCCGCAAGTGGCAGTTCCCTTTCCTCCGGGCCACGCCGATGGCCGAGCCGGTAGAATTCGAACAGGTGCGAGTCAATGGAGATCACGCCGGGGATGGACTCCAAAAGCCTCAGGTAAGCTCGCCAAAACTGGATCACGCGAACACCGCGAAAGCCGAGCGATATGTAGAAGAGCGATAGCGCAAGCCCGAAAAGCGACACGATCAGGCTGATGTTGCGCGCAGTCGTCGTGGCAGATGTAGTGAAGGCAAGGGCTGTGGCGAGAAATGCCTGCGCCGTGGAGAAGTTGTTCATGCGCGCATAGAGAATGTGGTCCTCGTGGTACAGCCGTTCGAGAACCCTCTGCCATGCGTGCTTCGCGTCTGGAAGTTCCTTGTTGTAGCCCATGACAGCTTCAAACAACGCCCCAGCCTAAATTCTCCTCCACACGTGATTGTACATTGAGAAGCTTCACTCCCAAGCCTTTCGACGCGAGGGTGTTGCGTTGTGTGGAACATGCAACGCTGCGCAGACAGAGGCCGCATTTAGTGAAAAGGATTTACCAACGCGGGAGCGCCAGCGAGCCTACACTTTCAGGAAGATGCGCTTGCGATAAAGCAGCCAGACCGGAACCCAGCAGACAAGCACGAAAAAGATCGAGTACAAGAGTGATGCGAATCCGCTTGGCGGGCTGGCGGCAGATGAAAACACTGTATTGTAAATGACCTCCTGTATGCTCGCAGTCCCGCCCTCTGCGAGATGAATAGTCCAAGTATTTAGGCCAGCTGCAAGAGCCTCAGAAAAGACGTACGCAGCAATAGCGTTCGTGCCAAACACGATGACCGGAGTCGTCCAACTGCCTCGCGCCTTCCGCACATCAAGCAGCCAGTAGCAAAAAGCCAGGAATATCAGCGCGAGCCCGGCCGTCAACAGGACGTACGAGCTTGTCCAAAGTTTCTTGTTAATTGGGAACCAGATGTTGAATACCTCGCCCGCAAGAACTCCGATAACTCCCGAGATGAGCATCCACAAGGCTTTCCTCCGCAGACTTTGCTTCGAGCGCAACCATTCACCTGTCAGAACGCCGAAAAGCGCTGTTGCAATGGCTGGGACTGTGCTGAGCAGGCCCTCAGGGTCGCGCGTGCCTTCATAGAGGTGCCCTGCAAAAAGCTTGCGGTCCAGCCAAGCAACAAGGTTGCGGTCCGGATCGAGCAGGGGGATGTCGCGAGTTGGAACTCCAAATCCAGGCACATGCACATAACGCATCACAATCCAATACCCGACGAGGCAGGTGAAAATCGTCGCGATACGTCCCCGGACTCCCATCCACAAATAAAAAACCGATGAAATCACGTAACACAACGCGATCCGCTGGAGAACGCCTTCAATCCGCAGCGAATGAGGATTGAAATGATTTGGGAATCCATTCAGAAAAACACCCAGGGCAATGAGAATCGCGCCTCGCCGGAGAACGTGCTTCATGAGCTGCCAGCGTGAGTGACCTCGTTCCAGGCGCGACGCGAAGGAAAACACCATCGCCACTCCGACGATGAAAACGAAGAATGGAAATACAAGGTCGGTAGGCGTCCAACCATTCCAGTTCGCGTGGCGGAGAGGCCAATGAGACGCTTCGTAGTCGCCAGGATCGTTGACCAGAATCATGGCAGCAATGGTGATGCCGCGAAAGAAGTCGAGGGACTGTAATCGTTCGGACATTGGCAGCCGGCTTTCCTGTCCCTTCCCTCTTCGGGTGATGCCCCAAGGATGGGCAACGGACACGATCACCGGCGGCGGATTGTAGCGCGGAAAAAGCCCCCACTCAATCAAACTCAGACTTGGTCCAAAGCGCTTAAGTCACCCGCGGACTTGTGCAAACGAGCAGAATCCAACTCGAAACAAGGCGCGAGGACAGCTGTACGACCGCTGGACCTTCGGACAGGAGGCCATGAAGTCTTATTCGCGGTACGATGAAAAGGGGGCCTGCACTCGAACAGGCGACGGGCGTACAAAAACGCCCGGCTTACCAGGGCGAACACAATTTCTTGTATTGCTCATGGTGGAAACGAGTCATCCAGTGGCTGTGCGGATTCATCCGTTGTTTCCAACGACAAATGCCGAAGAGCCGGTTGTGTCAGTGAAGAATTCAGAGGGAGAACAAGCCGAACTGCGCGATAAGCTCATTTTGGCGGCAGAACTACCTTCCGCGGCGGAAGCGCTCGCGGAGCTATTCCCCGACGAAGGTATCCTCGCCGGAGCTGTCGCCAATATGGAATCGGCCTGCGCCGATCCGACGCCCGCTTGCGCAGAGGTCAATAAGGAAGCCGCACAGGACTCTTCGGACCCTCCTCCCGCACCCCAGGCAACCTCCTCCTCAAGCAATTGGGCTTTGGAAGAGGCCCTCGCGAACCATAAGGAGTGGGTGGAATCGCAGGGAACGACGGGAAAAAGGGCTGATTTTTCGGGCGCAAGACTGGAAGGCGCTGACCTGATCAGCGTCAACTTCCGGCTCGCGGACCTTTCTGGCGCAAACCTGAAGGGTGTGGATTTGCTGCTGGCAGACCTTCGCGAAGCGTGCCTGGCGCGCGCAAACCTTCAAGAAGCGTGTTTGGTCGGCGCAAATCTTGAAGGCGCAAACCTGGAAGGCGCCTCCCTTGAAACCGCCATGGGTCTGGTGCCACGGCAACTGGCAGGAGCAAATCTCCATGAGGCAACGCTGCCGCCGCAACTTCTGGAATTCGGCGCATTGGTGGAGTTCGAACAGGCATCTCGGAGATCGATGCGGCTTTTCGGAGTGACGCTCTCGCTCAGTCTGCTGTCGTGGTTGATCATTTGGGTGACGAGAGATGTTCAGCTTCTCGGCGATACGGCGATCATCCCTTTTCTGCACTCACCTGCTGCCGCGGTTGCGCTGCCCACAGTTGAGTGTTATTTAATCGCCCCCGTGCTCCTTTGCATCTTCTATCTTGTATTCCTCTTCCACCTGCAACGCTTGTGGGACTCGGTTCTTGAATTGCCTGCTATCTTCCCCGACGGACGCGCCCTCGGTAGCAACGGGCCGCGAATCGTGCTGGGGCTCCTGCGCACTCACTTTCACTGGATGAACCAGGACCCGCCATCGACGCGGGCGATCGAAAAGGCGATTTCAGTTCTCTTGGCGTACTGGATCGTTCCCCCGACGCTGCTTCTCTATTGGGCTCGGTATCTCACCTTGCAGGAGATTCACGGGACAATCCTCCATGAACTTCTCGCGGTTGTCGCAGCGGGAGTCGCGCTGCACGCCACCATCAGAATTGGCCGGCCTATGGAGAAATGGACAACCGAAGGAAAGTGCGAAAAAAGCATTTCGGCGAGATTGCGAAGTGTGAAGCCGCTCACGGTGGCAATTGCGCTAGCCATCATGCTGACATTCGTTTCTGTGGGAGTCTTTTTAGGCGTTCCGCGCGATGCCAGCCGCGGCCCTCAATTTGGACCTGCCAATATCCGCAGGTGGGTGCCCACCGCCTTTTCCTGGATCGGATTTGACCCCTTTGCGAATCTGACCGAGGCTGTGATCTCAAACAAGCCCGCAGGGTGGACAGGAGATGCCAGCCAGGTATCTTGTGTTAAAGGCGCACGCCTCAACAATACCAAGTTTCGATATGCGCAGGCGTATGGCGTTTTCCTGGTGAACGCTCACCTGTGGCGCTCAGATTTCGAGGGCAGCTTTCTCTCCCAAGCGGACATGCGCGGGGCTGACCTGAGCCAGTCTAATCTGCGATTTGCCACAATGGACCGGGTTCAACTCAACCATGCGAATCTCGACCGGGCGAATCTCGATGGAGCGAACCTTGCGCGGGCGGATTTACGCGACGCAAACCTGTCATACGCGACGTTGGCGGATGCGACGCTAGTGGACGCGCGACTCGATGGCGCAAGCTTTTACGGGGCTAAACTTCCGTCCGCGAACCTAGTTCGCGCGAGCCTGGAAAGGGTCGATCTGCGTAGCGCACACCTGGAAGACGCAAACCTTGAGCACGCAGATTTTCAGCAAGCATACTTGTGGGCAACGGCGCTTCCCGGAGCGAACCTGAAGAAAGCACAATTGCAGACTGGCATCTTCATCGACGCGGACCTGCGGGGCGCGGATCTGCGCGAGGCGCAATTTTCAGGGACCGTGCTAAACGGCGCCGACCTATCTGGCTCGAATTTGGATGGAGCCGACCTGCGAGGAGCGCTGCAATTGAGCGCCAATCAAATCTGCTCTGCCAAGAGCCGCCAAGGCACGCTGCTGGACGAAGCCATGCAAACGCAAGTGGACGCGCAGTGCGTCGTCTCGCATTGAAAGCAGATTCGCGCTGACTTGCGTCAAACGGACTTCCCTTCCATTAGCAGAATGGTACGCATCGAATGTGCCTACGCCCGCTTGCATATTGGTGTAGCATTTATCGAGCAGAACAAACTCAACGGAGGATTCGATGCGAATCTGGTTTCCCACTCTCAGTCAATGGGCCGGTCCGGCGCTTCTATTTCTCGGTGTGATTGCCGGTCTCGCGTTTCAGTCGCGCGGCGGGTCGCGAACCGAGGCTGCGGCAGCAGACTCGAAAGATAAGCCCTTTGTGGTGGAGTACTACTACAAAGCCAAATGGGGGCACGCGGATGAGTTCATCACCCTTTTCAAGAAGAATCATTACCCGCTCCTCAAGAAGGAGATGGAACTCGGCCGCATCCTGAGTGTGACGGCGGTGGCTCCGCGGTATCACACCACTGAGGACGGCCGGTGGGATTATCGTGTCACGATCATCTTCAAAAACAGCACCGTTGCCAACGACGATTTCGACTCGTCGCCTTTGAAGAAAGAACTATTCCACGACCAGGAGACGTTTAAGCGGGAGGAGCAGCGGCGCTTCGAGATTCTCGATGCGCATTGGGATCTCCCCATCAAGGATGTCGATTTGGAGGAACGCTAGAAGAGCATCCTCAGATCAACGGCGGTGGCGAAGCGGTGCGACGTATTGCAGTTCGGAGTATATCTGCAGCGTTAGCAAACTGCCGGTATCGGCGCGCTTAGTCTGAATGGCCTGCCGAGGAAGTTTCGGCGCTCTTGCGCAACACGATTTTGTCTCCCTGCAATTCGTAACGGCTGTCTCTCCAGACTGCTCGAGCATTCGTATAGCTTGCCACCCACACCACAAATCCCAGTAAGTCGCGGATGGGGTAAAGCCAGAACTGGTTTCGCGCCACGGGATCGCGCACCACTCCCCACCCAACCAGCCAGGACTCTAGAACTCGGTTGGCGATGGCTGCGCCCAGCAGTGCCAAACCCCAGACTGGTTTGCCCAGCAGCAACGCCGCAAGAAAGCCCAACAACCCAAACGGCAAGGCAAAAATAAGGCCGCTGCCAAGATGTCCCTTCGGCCGCGAATAACGCGTGGACTTCGCCCAGCGCAGTTGGTTGTCCCACATTTTCTGGAGCGACCTCTGGCTGACGATGTGGTCGATCGGATGACGCGAAAGAAGCACCTTGTATCCCTCTTTATCAATCAGATTTCCAATCATGAAATCATTGGCAAAATAATTGCCGAGCACTTCGTACCCGCCCATACGTTTTACCGCTTCTTTTTTCACCGCAATAGTCGGCCCGAGGCCAAACTTGATTCCCTCTAGCAAGTTCGCCACCAACACTCCCGCCGTCATTTCCACAGACATGCCAATCGCCGTCAGCCCACTCCAGAAGCCCGCAACATTTTTCCCGCGGTACACGCACGTTACCATCCCTACGTCTGGGTCCAGCATTGGCGTGACCACATCGCGGAGGTAGCTTGGCGCCACTTCTACGTCGCTATCGCTTGTCACCAGGATTTCGTGCCGCGCCACCTGCGTCATCCGGTGAAAACAATACGCCGGGGGATTGGGCCACGGCGGCTTTCCCGTCGTCAAGATTTGGCATGGAACGTTCGGGTAACGGGCGCTCACTTCCCGGATCACGTCAAGCGCCTGGTCGGTGGCTTCGTCCGCGGCGAACAGGATCTCAAATGCGGGGTAATCCTGCCGAAAAAAGCTCTCGATGTTCTCTTTTAGATGCGCCTCGAGCCCGTGCACGGGCTTCAGTATCGAAACAGGAGGCAGGTCCTCATCCTTGACCACCAAACGCGCCATCTTTCGCGCTTCGGCCTGAAATCGGACAAACCCCGCAATAACCAAGAGCAAGAAGATGGTCGAAGTCAGCGTCCCAATCAAGGCAACGCCGAACAACAACTTAGCAATGATCACAAATTGTGGCACTCCTGCCGATTGTGGCTCTTGAAGTTGGCGAGAAAATATGCATTGCAATCAGCGCACTTCCGGAATTGCGGCTGAAACATTCTCTTCTGCGCCGTGTTCCATCAACTCTCTAATAATTTGCGCGCTTCCGCGCCGCCCCCTTCACCGCCACGGGAGCGGGCTCGAGCGCGTATGCGGACTTGATCGCATCGTTGTAAAACATTTTCACGGTATCCAGAGAGAATTCGTCCAAATCTTTCCCGACCAAATGGAGTTTTTGCAGAATATCGTCCGTTACGGTAACAATGTGGCAGCCAATCTCATCTGCCTGGAAAATATTCAACAACTCCCGAGGACTCGCCCAAATCAACTCCGTGTGCTCGTTCTCCCGCAGAATCTTGAGCGCTTCCTTCATCACCGGCACCGGATCGCGTCCCGTGTCCGCTATGCGCCCCGCAAATATGGATACATTCGACGGAGCGCCCCCGTGCAACGCCTTTGTTACCGCTCGCACTTGCTCCAGCGTCAGCATCGCCGTCACGTTCACCTGTATGCCGTCGCTGTTTAGCCGGTGAACCAGATCATGCATCGCTTCACGCCGCGTATTCGTTACCGGAATCTTGACGTATACGTTCTTCCCCCACGTCGCGATGTGGCGTGCTTGCGATTCCATGGTTTCTTCGTCGTCCGCAATCACCTCGAACGACACTGGCCGGTCCTTGATATGTTCCAGCACCTGCGCGGCAAACGCTTCGTAATCCGGCACTCCAGCCTTCCGCATCAGGGTCGGGTTCGTCGTGAAACCCTTGATGTAGGGTTTCCTGCTGAGCTCTAGAATTCTCGCCACGTCGGCGCCGTCGCCAAAAAGTTTTACCTTTAGGTCGGAAACACTCTTCATGGAGCGGCTCCTTCGCGACTCTTCTGCAAAATCCACTCTACGGCCTCCCGCAGGGAGCGCACTTTCACCTCTGGCGGGCTCGCAGGCTGTTTTTCGCCATACTCATTATCAATCAGAATGGCGCGGCAGCCCGCGCATTGTCCTGCTTCCACGTCGCGCCAGCGGTCGCCCACCATGAAACTTGCGCCCAGGTCGATTTGAAAACGCCGCGCGCCTTCAAGCAACATTCCTGCTTTCGGTTTCCGGCATTCGCAATGATCGCTATCCGCGTGGTAGCAAACGAACGTTTCGTCGATCGGCAAACGCTCCGCCAACTTTCGATCGATGCAGTCCACCGTCTCTCGCGTCGTGATTCCTCGCGCCACGTCCGGCTGGTTCGTCACGACCAGTAGCTTATAGCCCAGCTCCTTCAATCGCAGCAGCGCGCTTTTTGCATGCGGCGCCACTTCGAGTTCCGCTTCGCACGACGGCGGATGCGGCTTGCCATCGCGCATCACCGCACGGTTCAGCACGCCGTCACGATCCAGAAAGACAGCGCGGTTCGTCTCACGCTTCGTGGAAGCCGACTCCCACTTCGTCTGCTCCACCTTCACAACCGGATGCGAAACCAAAAGATGCCACACGACCGCCTGAAACGCTTCCGTATGCGGCGTCACGTGCGCGGGATTCACCGTTGGAATCACGATGCACGCATCCGCCACCCTCCGCGTGTACCCGCCATCCCGGCCAACCACGCCGACGATCTTCGCCCCCACACTCTTGGCAAAACGCAACGCCGCCACCAAGTTCGGGCTCACATTTCTCTCCAGATCACCGCCGCCGACGGAAAACACCAGCACTGTGTCCAGCTTTTGCAGCCGGCTGGTCTTCAGCCAACTGTCAAATACGGTTGCCCATCCCTCATCGTTGGTGCGGGCTGTCAGCTCAGAAACGTTGTCCGTGGGCGCATACGCTTCGATCGCTGCAATTTTGCGAAAATCGTTCACTGCATGTGAGGCATTCGCTGCGCTCCCGCCCACGCCCAGAATAAAGAGTCTTCCGCCTGCCATCCTGGTTTCCGCGAGCAGATGCGCCGCCTTCTCAAGGCTGGCGGTATCCAGTTTCTCCAGAATCTGGCGCGCCTCGCCCAGAAAACTCTCCGCGAATGATCTTTCCAGGCTCACCCACGCACCATTCCCTGCGACGCCAGAAATCGCGCTGTTTCTTCCAACCCCTCGGCCGAACCAATCTCGTAAAATCGCTGTGAAACTTCCATTCCCGCCAGTTGCCCTTCCGCTAGAAGCTCTTCATAGAGGTCCGCCAAATCGCGCGCTTGCCCCGCCGGGATTCGATCCAACGCCTTCGCGGAAAACGCGCCCAGCCCATAGTCGATAAACTCCATCCGCAGCGTCCGATTCTTTTTGCTGTAGGCCAAAATACGCCCGTCAATGAATTCCACGTTGCTCGTATCCCACTTGCCACCGTTGCGGAACAGCGTCATCAGCGCCAGCTTCCTCGAAGCTTGGAATTCTCTCGCGACGCTGGCATAGTCGCATACGAGATACGAATCGCCGTAAAGAACAAAAAAAGCATCGCCCAGGAGCGGCAACGCATTCTTGATCGCGCCAGCGGTGCCCAGCAACACTGGCCCATCAAACGCGTACTCCACTTTCACGCCAAATGCCCGCCCGTCGCCGATGACGTCGCGGATCATCTCCCCCAAGAATCCGGCGCAGACGACCACCCGGCGCACGCCATTTGCCTGGAGCAATCGCAGTTGGTGCGCGATAAATGGCTCTCCATTCACATCCAGCAACGACTTCGGGATTTTTTCCGTTACCGGCCGCAGCCGCGTCGCCAATCCACCCGCTAATATGGCTACGGCCAGCACGCGTTCTCCTATGAGTGCGCCACAATCGTCGTGCCGCCAAAATCAAACTGCAGCCGCACTTCGCGCAATCCCTTTCCTCTCATCGCATGGCGCAGGCGGGTCTTCTCCTCGGTGTAGAGCAACATAAATCCTCCGCCGCCCGCTCCCACCAGCTTACCGCCTAATGCTCCATTTACCCGCGCCAATTCATACAGCTCATCTATCGAACCGTTGCTCATCCCCGGCGAACGACGTTTCTTGTGCTCCCAGTGCACGTCCATCAATTCCGCGAACTTTCGCAAATCGCCGGCGAGCAGAGCATCTCTGCTCTCGACACCCAATTGCTTGGTGAAGTGCAGGTTGGCCAGCATCTCACTGGAATCTTCCTTGCTCTTCGAATCCTGATGCCGCAGGATCTCCGAGGCCGACCGTGACGCTCCCGTAAAAAACAGCAACAGGCCGTCCTCAAGGTTGGCCAGCGCCTCCGAAGGAATTTTCAGCGGTTCAACCGCGACGCGGTCGTCCGGCAAGAACTCAAACGACGTGATTCCTCCGAACGCTGCAATGTACTGATCTTGCTTCCCCACTGGCTCTCTCAAGACATCGATCTCGATGTGGCATGCCTCTTCGGCCAGTTCCCGCGGGCCTACAAAACGCCGCTGCAACGTGTGTAGCGCCGCCAGCAGAGCCGTTGTGAAGCTCCCCGAAGACCCCAGGCCCGTCCCCGCGGGAATATCGGACAAGCTTACGATATCCAAATACGGTCCCGTTACTCCGGTCAGCTTCATTGCCTCCCGGATAATGGGATGGTGGATTTGCTCCACCGTTTCCACTTCCTCCAACTTTGAATACTTCAGCCGGATCAGCGGCCAAAAGGCTTCGCTGATCGTGATATAGACGTACTGATTGATCGCCGCGGAGACCACAAATCCCGCATGTTTCCGATAGTATGAGCGCAGATCCGTGCCGCCACCTCCCAGCGAGATGCGAAGCGGACTGCGCGCAATAATCAAGCCAACGCTCCACTACTGCGGTTTTTCATGAGCCCCACTCACCTGAGGGCGGATTTCCCAACTTTACACCCGGGCAGTTTCCCCTCGTCTGCCTCGGATCATTCCTCTAGCTACAACATGAAGGAGTCTATTCCCCAACAATAGAGTAGCATGCGCCTGCGCGTCAGACACCCTCTCACGACCACCCGGACGCTTCCCCAGTCATGGCGCTCAAGCACAAGGCGCTCATACCCCAGCGTGTCACTCGGGACACGCCGTGTTGGCCCATCAATAAACTGCGGGCTGCAATAAAGGCCTAAACCCTCTATTTGCGAGAGATACCGCACGGCCCCTACCTTGCCGTATCTGCCTGCGAACGTCAAGGAGGACGTCATGCGGCGGCAGGACGACAAACTCAAGTTCAATGGAATCGAATCATGGATTCTGCAAAGTGCCACCCTCGCAGCAATTGTCCTATTGGCATGCACACCGGCAAGAGCTCAAGCGACTCAACCAACCCTGCCTAATCCGGCCACAAGGCCAACACAACCGGTTCGCAGGATCGTCGTCAGCATCCCCGACCGCAAACTGGCTCTTGTCGAAAACGGGCGCGTGGTTAAAATATATCGTGTCGCCGTTGGCGCCCCTTCAACACCCAGCCCGGCAGGGCAGTTCACGATTGTCGAGCGCGTCCTCAATCCTACCTATTACAAACCTGGCGTCGTCATTGGATCTGGCCCTTCCAATCCTCTCGGCACGCGCTGGATCGGCCTGAGCGCCAAAGGGTTCGGCATCCATGGCACGAACAAACCCCGTTCGATTGGTCACAACGCTTCTCACGGCTGCATCCGCTTGCGTAACGAAGACGTTGAAGATTTGTTCGAGCGCGTCCGTGCAGGCGACATCGTCGAATCGGTACACGTACGCAATCGCGAAATCGTGCAACTATTCGATGCCTCACAGCCATCCCTCGCGCAAACGGAACACGTGGTTCTTGTCGCGCAGGCTTCTGCCCATGCGCCGGGAGCCGCTGCGCCCACTGGTCAGGAGTGATGAGATTGCAATTCGGGCCGGCAAACTCTTAATGCCGAAGTTTGGTTACGCGCGAAATTTCCGAACCACTACGCGGGTGACGCATCAGGCGCGAACAAACAACTGGGAGAATTTGATGTTAATAGCTGGACGCAGCAACTGGTCGACGCGATTCGAACGGTAGGACCCCATTCCAAAAGCCTCAAGATTCAAATTGAATTCTTCGACAAGGGAACCCATCGCCTGAATACAAAACAACAACGCGTTGGTACCTAGCTCAGGGCGGGCGACCTTACAGATTTAGCCGTTTGCGGCTCGGGCTAGCGCGGCCGGAGGACGCATGAGCGGAGAGGGCGCCCCCGAACGTTGTGCGGACGACCTGGGAGTTCCCTCAATGTCGACAATTTCAGCAATTCGGTAGAAGTTTTCCTTAGTGCATGCTCTGCATCGAAGGTTGAACGGGGATAAAAACGCGTCCACTGTGTGGTCGGCGCTTCCGCCTTTGAATGCGATTTCTCTGTTGACTATCCCTGGGGAGACGGCAATTGGTTGGCCGCATGAAACACAGCGGACTCCACGGTATTTCTGACTCAGAGATTCCTGTACCATTTTTTACCCTCGCAGAGAGATATTCACTGGTCGGCTGAGGAAACCCCATTATACACCCATTACAACCAAGTGGAAGCAATGCATCCCGGCTGTGGCGTTCGCGCGCCAGGTGGCGCGGGTCAGGGCGGCAAACGATACCTCTGGATTTGATTGAAATCGCGATCACAGGGCGGAAATCATTGGAAATCAGTACAATAGCGGTCTTTTTGAGACCTTTCTCAATACCTTGGTTCACCCCACTTTGCCGCTTACTAAGTGACTAGCTGCGATGCACGGCAGAACAACAAGTGGGCCATGCCTGACTCCCTACTCAACTGGCTGCGCCTGCAAAACTCACTCCTCGCGCAACGCGACCATCGGATCAATTCGGGTGGCGCGCTCCGCGGGGAAGTAACAGGCCACCATCGCTGCGAGCATCAGCGTCACGAGCACACCTGCGAACGACTGCCAGTCGAATGCACTCACGTCGTACAATAGACTCTTAATCGTCCGTCCAACAAAGTAAACGCCCGGCAGTCCCAACGCCAAGCCGATGAGCGCCGATCTCATTCCGTCTTGCATGATCAGCTTCAACACCTCCTGTCGGCTCGCGCCTAGGGCTACACGGATGCCCACTTCGTGATTTCGCTGTGACACTGAGAAGGTCATCACGCCGTAGATGCCGACCGCAGCCAGCAGAAGGGCGAGGCCGGCGAAGTTCCCGAAGACCACGACCGCGAAGCGATCTCCCACTTGCGATTCACTTACGACCTGGTTCATCGTCTTCACCTGCGTCATCGGCAGGTCAAGATCAACTTGCCGGATCGCCGACGCCAGGCTCTTTGTCAGGGCGGCGGGATCGCCTGACGTGCGTACCGCGATTGTCGTGTAAGCCCACGGGCACTGGTCGAAAGGGACGTCCACCTCGGGAGAATCGCTCTCCGGGCGCGATCCATACTGCACATCATGGAATACACCCACAATCTGCCATTCTACTGGAGCTCCGATGACCGGCTGCTTGCCCGGAAACAATTCCGGAATCAGCACGCGCTGCGTGAGCGGGTCAGCATGAGGCAGGTATCGCCGAACAAAGCCCTCGCTGACAATCGCCACACGAACTCCTCCCGCAATATCCTGAGAATTCAGATACCGGCCTCGCGTTAAGCGAATTCCGTACGTTTGGTAGTAACCCGGCGTCACCGGCTGGAAAGCGACCAGAGGTTGTTTCTGGATATCGTCATACGGCTGGCCAGATATGGCAAACGGCAGTTGGCCCGCTCCGCCAGCGGGCAACCCGGGTGACGCTGCCGCACGCGTAACACCGGGCACGGCTTCTATCTTCTCCATCAACTGTCGGTAGTAAGCGCGTATCTCCTCAGCCAGCATCTTGTCACTCTGGGGACGCGGCACATTGAAAGTGAGTACGTGGTCGGTCCGAATGCCAAGGTCCGCGCGCACGACATTCCAGAAACTGCGGATGATCATTCCGGCTCCCTCCACCAGTACGATCGCAAGCGCGAATTCGGCAATCACGAGAATCCGCCGCAACCTCAGATGTCCCTCCCCCGCCGAAGATCGGCTTCCTTCCTTAAGCAGATCGTTCACGTTTTCCCGGGCCGCGTGCCAGGCTGGTGCGCTGCCGAAGAGAAGCCCGCTCAAAATTGTTGCGCCCATCGTGAAAAGCAGGACTGGAATGCTCAAATGCGGGTCCGCCTCGTAGGGAATGCCGATCTCGTTTCGGGGCATCACGGCCATGAGGCCCCTCAAGATGCCGAAAGCGAGCAGGATCCCCAATAATCCGCCGATCGTCGCCAAGCCGAGACTCTCCACCAGGAACTGGCGGAAGATTCTCCCCCGCGTGGCCCCGAACGACAGGCGCACAGCAATCTCTTTCTGCCGTGAACTGCTCCAAGCGAGAAGCAAGTTGGCGATGTTCACACAGGCAATGAGCAGAACGAAACAAACTGAACCCATCATTAGCCATAAGCCTAGCCTCGTATTGCGCGGGAGGAAATCTGTCTTCAGTGGCTCTACACTGATGGTCAAACCTGTGTTGGTCTTCGGGTATTCCTGGGCGAGCCGTTGCGCAATCACAGTCATGTTCGCACTCGCCGCCGCCAGCGTCACCCCCGGTTTCAGGCGCCCCATGACGAGCAGGTAGTGGTTTTCCCGAGTAATCTGTTCCGGACGCAACGCGAGGGGAACGCTGATTTGGCTGTCTCCCCTGTCGCTGGGGCTCTGGGCAGCCACGCCGACGACCGTGTAGAGTTCGCCGCTCATTCGCAGTTGCTTTCCGACGATATTCGGATCGCTGCCGAACTTCCGCTGCCAATAGGAGTAGTTGAGGATCACCACGCGGTCATTCCCCACCTGAGTGTCGTCGGGTAGAAAGTGCCTTCCCAAGTAAGTCCCCGCTCCATAGAGATCATCGAATAGTCCCGGCGTCGACACAGTGGCTTGCACCTGTTCCGTCCAATCTGGGGTCGAGATCGTGAAACTGTTGCCCGTCCAGGCGTTCAGCGACTGGAAGACGCTGTTCTGTTTCTGCCAGTCCAGGAAGTCACTCGGGGAGGTGCCATTGCGCTCTCCCTTGTTGTGTGTCCACACCATTACGAGTTGGTCTGCATTTGGATATGGCAACGGCGCGAGAAGCACGGCATAGAGCAAGCTGAAGATGGCCGTGTTGGCCCCGATGCCAAGAGCCAGCGCAATCAAAGCCACCGCTGTAAACCCCGGGCTCTTCCACAGCAGACGTAGTCCGAAGCGAACTTCACGCCAGAAGTTCATCATTCCGCTGCCTCCTAACCCCGCAAGAACGCTGTGACTACCTCGTGACCCTCAGATTCCAGATTTGGGAGACACGTGTTGCAGGTCCCCTGCCAAAGGAATCGCCGCCTACCGCTCCAAGAACAAAACACTTAGGCTGTACGCTCGACATCCTTTCTCTCCGCTTGCGGACATGCCTGCCCGCTTTTGAACACCATGAGCGAACAACGTTATATACGATGGCAGGAGTGGTTTGGTTCATTCCCTCTTGATCGCGGGAGCGCAAACATTGGGTCAGCCAACGCCTGTGACACCATATGCAGATTAGACGAACGGCACCCAGCCCGGTGAGTTCACTTTCTTGAGATTCCGAGAGCACGAGTAACTGGGAGGGCGCGCAGTAATCTGCCTTGTCTCATGCCGGGCAAGCAAGAGGGAACGCATGGCAGCGCAGTGCCCGGAGTATGGGGTTCCCGGCCAGCAGATGGCTGGCAGTCGCTCCACGTGCGATCAAGGGAAACCTACAACTCTTCGCGATTCCGTTGAAAAACCCGGTTCCAGGGCGGGAGTCCTGAGGAATCAATACTTTGGTTCGGCGGTCATAGCCGCTTCCAGTGTCACGCGTTGCTTTTGACGATAAGAGAGGTTAGCCATATGCGCCGCGATAGCGGATCGGTAGCCAATTTCTGCCGGCGCGTTCGGAGTCTCACGGGAGCGAATGCAGTCGATCCAGTTGGCCATGTGGTTTTCGTCGGGGGTCTCCGAGACTAGCGCCAGTCCTTTCTGCCGATTCACCTTCTCCGGGAAATAACGCGTTGTTTCAGAGACCTCTCCCTTCACCATATCCGTGGCACCCGACAAGTGCTCGATTGTGCCGTCGGTCCCGAGTATGCGTTCACCCAATCCGTAGTGGCTGTTGCTGAAGGTGGATTGCCAAGTGACGATTAAGTCGTTCGGGAAGTCGAGCGTGACCACAATCGTGTCGGGAACTTCGCGGCCGTCCTTCTCGGAAAACACACCTCCGGACATATATGCGGCACCGGGAAGCGGCAAATCCAGAACAGACATGATCCATGCAATCTGGTGCACCATGTTCTCCGTCACGTTCCCGCCGGAGAATTCCCAGAACAATCGCCAGTTAATGAACCTGTAGGGATCGAACGGCTGAGCGGGCCGCCCGTTGAGGAAAGCTTTCCAATTCACATTCTGCGCCGTACAATCCGGCGGCACGGCGCGTACCCACTGTCCTTTGCCGTGTGGCGTGTTCCGGCTCATCCACGATTCCACCTGAGTGATCTTTCCCGCGACTCCGTCTTTCATCCATTTGCGCGCGTTAGCAAGACCTCCCGAGCTTTCGTGCTGCAGGCCGATTTGGATCACCCGGTCGGATTTCTTTGAAGCGGCCAGACATTCCTGCGCCTCGGGGATCGACCAGGTCATCGCTTTCTCACAATAGAGATCCTTGCCTGCCGCAAGCGTATCCAGGAAATGGCGGGCGTGAATGTGCAGAGGGCTGGCAACGACGATGCCGTCGATGTCCTTCATGTCAAGCAGGCGTCGATGATCGTCAAGGGTCCGGATTCCGGGCGCCAGAGTTTTCGCTTCATCGCGGCGCCGGCTGTAGATATCGGCGATTGCTACCAGATCGACGCGTGGAACTTCGAGAATCTGTTCGAGCAGGTCCTGCCCGCGCCCGCCAACGCCGATCATTCCGACGCGCACGCGATCACTTGCGCCAAGCACACGCGCGGATGGATAGACCAGGAGTGCCGCCGCCCCCAAGGCTGCCTGCTCGATGAATTCTCGCCTCGAATTCTCAGCCATGCGCCTGCTCCTTTTCGCGGCGAACAATCCCGCGTGAAACACCATGAATCCGTTGCACCCCAAACCAGGATTGATTTCTACTGATTCACGCCACTCGCCAGCATTCCGCCATCGACTGCTAGAATTTCGCCCGTCACAAATCCAGCGGCATCCGAGGCGAGAAAAACGGCCGCACCGGCAAGCTCCTCCACTTTACCGAAGCGTCTCATCGGAGTGCGCAAGATAAATTCCTGGCCGCGTGGTGTTCCTTCCAGCAACTTCTTGTTCAGAGGCGTGGGGAAGACTCCTGGCGCGATTGCATTTACGCAAATGCCATATTGCGCCCATTCAATTGACAGCGACTTCGTCAGCGCCGCTACGGCGGCCTTGCTGGCGTCGTACGCCGCCACTTCATAGAGAGCTCGGAATGTAGCGATCGACGCAATATTGACGATTCGCCCGTAGCGGCGCTGGATCATGTGGCGGCCGAAGACCTGGCAAGCGCGCAGTGTTCCCATCAGGTTGGTATCCATGACGTTATTCCAGTCGGCCTCGGAAAAGTCGAGTGTCGCGCCGCGCTTGGTGGTTCCTGCAGAGTTCACCAGGATGTCCACCTTTCCAAAAGCCTTCACGCTTGCATCCAGCAGGTGTTCGAGCGAGGAACGGTCACGAACATCCACGGTTACGCGGATGGTGCGCCGCCCGAGGCCTTCCAATTCACGCGCTGTTGCCTCGACCTGATCGTCGCGGCGCGAGCTTGCCACTACGTCAGCACCGGCCTCCGCCAGACCGTGGGCGATGGCTCGCCCTATGCCGGACGTTCCGCCAATCACGACAGCCGCTTTGCTTGTTAAGTCGAGTGGAGCGTATCCCATTGTTTGCCTCCATGAACGCTTATCACAACTTCATGTGGTTCACCAGACGTTACAAAGCTCCCGCCTCCCGCAACTCCCTTTTCATGCCCGCCCAGCTTTGCCGTGTCGATTCTTCCGGTGTTCCTGCACCGCGCCAGTGAGTCTCCAAGCTGACTGCAAAATGATAGCCGTCGCGCTGGAGGGCCGTGAACTGGCCAACCCAATCGATGATGCCGCGTCCCATTGCCGCCCATTCATAGCCTCTGCCGTCCGCGGTTCTCACGGCATCCTTGCAATGGCAATGCCCGATCCGCTCCTTTGGCAAGAGATTGTAGCCATCTGGATATGGCTTCTCACCAAGTGTGGCTGCGTTGCCCGCATCCCAATTCAACATCAGATAGGGAGATTCAACTGCCTTCAAAACCTCGGCCGCCTCCGCGCCGGTGCCCGTATTACATGCGCTCTCGTTTTCGAACACAAGGATGATGTCTTTCTTCCCCGCTTTCGTGGCTGCATCCAGCAGCTTGTCGTTGATTGCCGCTCGATAGGGTGCCTGATCGTCGAGCCGCCAGAAGTCGAAACACCGGACGCGGTCGGTGTGAAAAGCCTTTGCGAGCTCAATACACCGCTCGAGAACTTCCTCCTGTTGTTTGAAGGTGAAATCGGCATGGAACTGAGGGCCGTTGGGACTGGACTTCGACCGGGGCGCACCAGGCCAGTCCACTTTGAAAAGCGGGCTGGCGATATCGGTGACACGCAATTCGTTCTTCTCCAAGATGCGCCGCGCCTCTTCAATTTCTTTAGCATCCAGGCTGACAATGTTCTTGTTCCACATGCCGCGCAGTTCAATCCAGTCCATGCCGAATTCTTGGGAGGCAATCTCGCACGCGCGGCCAAAATCTTGCGTGATCTCGTCGTTGATAACGGAAACTCTGAAGGGTGACTTCACACTCTTAGCCCCAGCCTCTCTTCAAGATATTCCTTGCTGATGGCGGCCGATTCCTTTGGCGTGCGGGTCTTGTCGGGCACATCATCCAACTCGACGATAGCCCATCCCCGGAAATTCACTTTGTTTAGCGCATTGAAAACCGCTGGAAGATCAACCAACCCGCGCCCAAGTTCGACGAAGCGATACGTCTCTTTCGATTGAGCGCTGGCAGGCAGGTGTTCGACATCCTTGATGTGCAAGAACAACAACACGTCCTTGTATTCCTCGATTGCTTTGGCGGGGTCGCCTCCACCCTGGAAATAGTGCGCAATATCCAACTCCAACCTCGCATATCGCGAATCAACCGCTTGGAGGATTTTATCGACTTCCTCGGGGCGCTCACCCATTGAGCCCATATGGTTGTGGTAACCGAGCGTTATCCCTAAATCCGCAGTGCGCTTTCCAATTTCAGTCAGCAAGCGGCCGAGCCGTGAATAATCCGCGGATGCAATCGGTCGATTTGCAGGCCGCTCGTCCGTCACCTGGAGGTAGAGCCCTCCGGCATCCTTCACAAATTTCGCGTTTGCGGAATGCCTAGCGATCTCAGCGGCTTCCTTTGCGGGGTCGACGCTCACGGCGCCGCTCGAAAGCGCGACCATCCGTAGCTCGTTCTTCTCAAGCAGTTTCTTGAGTTCCACTGGGCCACCAAACTCCGCAATACAGTTGGCTCGAAGCTGAATCCCGTGGAAGCCTAAACCGGCAATGTCTGCAATTGCCTGCCGGTCGTTTCCTCCCCACGTGATTGCCGCATATCCCAGCCGGATTTCAGCAGGGGCCGCTGAAATCGGCTTCGCAAAGTACGACAAATCGATGGGCGGATAAATGGGATCGGGCGAAAACATGGCATTGCATGGAATCGAAGAAGCTGCCGAAACGGCAGCGAGCACACCCATACCTGCAAGAAACTCACGACGAGGAATTCGAGACGCCATTTATCCTCCTCCTGGCCGCGCCAGAAAATCCCGAAAGAGAATCCACTTTCCCTGTGGATTCTTCTGCTCCTGCTTCTCGCATATTCCGTTAGCTCACCGGAATCCCGTTGAGCTGGGCAGGCTCTAGACGCGGGACAATAACATGAATGATGAGGAGAGCCGCCAGATATGCGCCGCTAGCCATTATGAAAATCAGCGAATACGACCCCGTCCATTGCAGGATGTATCCGACAAGCTTTGCTATCAACATTCCGCCAACCGCTCCCGCCATGCCTGCTATCCCAATCACCGATCCAATCGTTTGCCGTGGAAACATATCCGAAGCGAGAGTGTACATATTCGCGGACCAGCCTTGATGCGACGCAGCCGCCAAAGCAACAATTCCAACTGCCAACCAAAGACTGGTTGTGCGCGCCGCAAACACAATGGGGAGAACTCCGCACGCACAAATCAACATGGCTGTCTTGCGTCCGCGATTCACGGTCCAGCCGCGACCGATGAGCGCCGATGAAATCCACCCTCCCCCTACACTTCCGAGATCGGCTGCCAAGTAAATCGCAATAAGCGGCGGCCCGATGTTGAGCAGGGTGATGCCATGAGTCTTGTTGAGAAAGTCGGGCACCCAGAAAAGGTAGAGCCACCAAATGGGGTCGGTCATGAACTTGCCAATTGCAATTGCCCACATCTGCCGGTGCGGCAGGAGGCTTCTCCAAGAAACTACGGCTGTGCCTTCTGCAGGGTCGCTCCGCACATATTCCAATTCGGCGGCAGAAACGCACGGGTGCCTTTCAGGCGAGCGATACACCAAGACCCATGCGACAACCCAGAGCAGACCGAATGCGCCCGTGACAACAAATGCCAACTGCCACCCATAATGAATCGAAATCCACGGCACAATTAGAGATGTGGCCAGCGCTCCAACATTGGTGCCCGCGTTGAAAATTCCTGTGGCTAGCGCCCGTTCCTTCTTAGGGAACCATTCCGCAACCGTTTTCACGGAGGCGGGGAAACTGCCTCCTTCGCCCAAACCCAACGCAAAGCGGACTGCCATGAATCCTGCCACCGATCGCGCTGCAGCGTGGGCCATCGCCGCAACGCTCCACATGATCACGACCAGCGAGAACCCCTTGCGGGTGCCTAACCTGTCGATTGCGCGACCGACTAGCAAAGACCCGGCCGCGTAAGCTAACTGAAAAGCAAAAATGATGTTGCTGTAGTCGATTTCGCTCCAATGAAAATCATTTTGCAGAGTCGGTTTCAGAAGGCCAATGACCTGCCGGTCGATATAGTTAACCGTTGCTGCAAAAAACAGCAAGCCACAGATAATCCATCGCCAGTAACCAAACCTTTTCACTATGGCCGACTTCAGGTGCCGTGCGTCAAAGTCGCCTTTGGTACGTTCGAAAGGTTCAGCGCGGTTGGAAGTGTTACCGTTTGGCGGGTTTCCGCGTAAGTTTGTCATTTCGCAATCGTGAATTCCGGCGCTAGAGCGATACGGCCTGTTCAGCCCACACCTGAAACTCACGGTGTTTGTGGATTTCAGCTTTGGCTGGTATTTCCCCGCTGGCCACTTTTCGCACGAGTAAGAACACTTCTTCGCCGAGTGCCTCGACTGATTTGGCGCCGTTCAGCACGTCGCCGGCGGACATATCAATGTCTTCTTTCATCCGTTCAAAAATCTCATTGTTCGAAGCGAGCTTCACCACGGGAGCGATTGCGTTTCCAATAGTGGATCCACGGCCCGTCGTGAATACCACGACTTGCGCGCCAGCGGCGACCAATCCCGGAGTTGACTCCTGATCATATCCCGGGCCTTGCATCAAGAAGACGCCTCGGCCTTTGGGTGGGTCGCCATAGGCGGTCACACCTTCGATGCGCGTTGTCCCAGCCTTCGCTATCGCTCCCAAAGACTTGATAGTGATATTCAGCAGACCGGACTGGATATTTCCCGGGCTCGGATTCTCACCCACAGATGCTCCCCACCTGGCGGCATATTCCTTGTACCAATCCACCATGCGATAGATAGCGCGACCGGTTTCCGCGTTCTTTGCGCGCTCTGCCAACAAGTGCTCCGCGCCGCAGAACTCCGGCACTTCCGTCATAAGGATCGTGCCACCCGAACGAACCAGCAAATCCGCAGCCTGGCCGAGGCTTGGATTTGCTGAAATCCCCGAGAAGCCATCGGAGCCGCCACATTTCACACCCAATATCAACTCGCTCAAAGGCACGGGCTCGCGACGAGCGCGATTCAACTCCGGCAACATTTGCTCCACCGCTTCCAAACCCGCCGTGATTGCCTTTTGCGTTCCTCCAACCTGCTGGATGCTGATGCGAGCCAGAGGCTTTCGCAGATCGCGCCCAAGTCTCGCAAGGTATTTCTCGACCACGGACAGGTTGGTCTTCTCACAACCCAACTCCATCAAGATGACGCCACCAACATTGGGGTGATCGGCGTAATTTGAAATTACACGGAGCAATAAATCTACGTTCGAACCGTCCTGGCAGCCGCATCCTTTGTTGTGAGGAATTGCCGACACCCCATCCACATTCAGAAACTTCTGGCGCGTGTAAAGCGTGAATTCGCCAAGAATCGACACCTGCAGGGCCTCATGCGAAGCGCACATGCTTGTTGGGATTACTAGCACAAAGTTTCGAGTGCCCACGCGCCCGTTATGCCGTCGGAATCCCTGGAACGTGCGTCGCAGGTCTCCTGGGAAATATTGGGGCGGCGGATTGAAGAGGTTATCCGGAAGCTCGCGAACAACCGGCACATCATCTTTCATATTCTCGTGGGAGACAGCATCGCCTGCGGATACTCCAAGGGAAGTGCCAATTGGCTGGCCATACTGAAGGATGTAACTGTCTATCGGAATATCAACGAGGGCGAAGCGATGTCCCGGCATGATTTGGGCTCTGGTTTCGACGATGCGGCCTTCCGGGAGTTGCACGTGAATCCCCGGTGCAATCGGTCTCTTCGCGACGGCCACGTTGTCTCGCGGATTGGTGACGACAGCAATCGCTTCGATTGGAACCATGGGTCCGCCCGATTGGTGCTTTTGCTGCGTGTCCCTACCTCCGCCCAAATGCTACAACTTCTTTTCGTCCACGTATGAAAGTCTTGTGTCTGGAATCGGCGCGCTCCCAGAAACGCTGAAATCCTCGACAGTCTTGAGCGCGAATGCCGGAGCAGCGCCTGCAGGCTGCAACTTTACGCGGAAGAAATCCCCCGCCTCGACATCGTCAAGGACAAATGCAGGGCGGAGATCTTTCTTCATAGAGCTGATGCCGACGTTCGTCATAGTGATGCCCTTCACATGCCGGACATAGAAGCCGTAGGCCGGCGTTGTGCCGAACATGGTCGGTTCGGGATACTCGGTTTCCTTTTCCGGCAGCATTAACACGGAATCCTCATTGGTCCCGCCGCCTTCCTGCTGAATGTGAATATCACTCAAGTGAACGTCCTCAATGCGATGGCCCGGTATTCCGCTGATGATCGACGCGAAGCGTGAAGATGAGCCAGAGACGACGATGTTGCTTATGTTAATGCGACGCAATTGGCCCACCTCGACTCCTGCCGGTCCGCGCATACGGCTCCCGAGCCGGAGAAAGATGGGCGCGCTCACAATCCCTCGCATCGCGAGGTTCGTAATTGCCACATCCTCGAGCAGTCCCCCATCCACCGTTTCCAATGCGAGTCCCTGGCAGTCTTCAAATATGCAATTGGAAATGACAATGTTCTTAAAGCCACCATTAGACTCTGTGCCAAACTTGATCCGCCCGCAGCCGGACGGATGCGCACTGGAATTCACCGGCTGCAATGAACCATCGAGCAGCGCGCCGACCTTGAATCGGCCGGTCACGTAGCAATTGGTGATGGCCACTCTCTCTGTCGGTCTCGCATAGCCAAGTCCATAGGAACTCTTCAAACAAATGCCATCGTCATAAGGCGAATTGACACTGCAATTCGAAACCTTTACATTTCGGCAGCAATCAATGTCGATCCCATCGCGGTTTGTGTCGATTTTGAGATTGTCGATGGTGAAGTTGTCGACGCCAGTGGCCAGCACTGCAAAATGCCCCCCATGCAAAACCGAGAAATCACGCAAGGTGACGTTGCGGCAGTTTTTCAGCGCGATCACCTTGTTGCCCACTCCAGGCACTTCAGCGTTTGGCCCCGTACCATCACCACGGCTCAAACTCTTCCCCCAAATGAGGCCGGGGCCAAGGATGGAGACATTCTCCAGGTCTTCCCCCCAAATCAAGCTATTGCGCCAATGGCTATGCCCGAAATCCTGGTACATGTCCCACCGATTGGGTTCGGCAATGTCGTATCCATTTCCATTTGCGCCCGGAGTGGAATCTGCACCTAGGATAGTCGCACCCGGATCCAAAAGCAGAGCAACGTTGCTCTTAAGGCGGATAGAGAAGCACAGATACGTGCCGACCGGGAAACGCACAACACCGCCTCCCGCCGAGGATGCTGCGTCAATCGCTTTGTTGATGGCAGGCGTGTCAAGCGTTTTGCCGTCGGCAGTCGCTCCAAAAGCCTTCAGGTCGAAAACTGTTTGGGGTGAGTTTGCCTGTCCAGTTCGGCTCATATATGCAAAACTCCGCGTCGCCCTGCCGCCCAGAACTGTCCCGGCGATTCCCATGCCGGCAAGTTTCAGAAAACCTCGCCGCGACGCGTCATCCGCTGACATATGTGCCCTCCGCAGAAATTCTCAAACCATCCAGGGCTCATCTACTTGCCAAATTTGATAAAGACTACACAGTTGTGCCGCTATCGTCAAAGCGTGAGCAAAGGCTCAGGTCTGCATGTCCTTGACAAACTGCTGATCCCGGTGTTTTCCTTTTTCGCGCAAGCAAATGGTCTGTTTCCAAAGTACAGTTTAAGTCTGGACAAAACGACATGGTCTTCATCAACGACGATTTCCTGCTTCAAAACAAAACTGCTCGGTACCTTTATCACAAGTTCGCCGAGGACCGGCCGATTCTCGACTACCACTGCCACCTTTCTCCCTCGGATATTGCCAACAATCGCCGGTTCAACAACCTCTTTGAGATTTGGCTGGAAGGCGACCACTACAAATGGCGTGCCATGCGAGCCAACGGAATCGCCGAGCGGTTCTGCACGGGCGATGCCGACGCGTACGACAAGTTCCTGGCCTGGGCGGCTACGGTCCCTCATTGCTTGCGGAACCCTCTTTACCATTGGTCACATCTGGAGTTGAAGCGCTATTTCGAAACTGATGAACTGCTGGATGAAAGCACAGCCCCGGCCATCTGGAAACACGCCAGCAAGCTCCTCGAAAAGGACGAACTCACAGCACAAGGAATCCTGAAGAAGTTCCGCGTGCGCGCGCTGTGCACGACCGATGACCCCGCGGATGATCTGAAGTTTCATGCCAAGATCGCTGCTTCCAAGCTCGCGACTCGCGTCTATCCAGCATTTCGTCCCGATGCGGCGCTAAACGTCCACAAGCCTGGAGTCTTCAACCCCTGGGTCAAACGATTGGGCCAAACCGCGAATATTGTTATCCGTCGCCTCCCAAACTTCCTCGATGCGCTGCGCAAACGACACGACTTTTTTCATGAAATGGGCTGCCGTCTTTCGGATCACGGACTCAATCACTGCTACGCCGAGCTGTGCAGTGAGCCAAAAGCCGCAGCCATCTTCGAGAAAGCCCGCTCGGGAAATTCCGTTACGCCCGAGGAGTACAGCAGCTTCGCTTCCTACATGATGCTCTTCTTTGGGCGCCTCGATGCGGAAGCCGGCTGGACCAAACAATTGCACCTCGGCGCTCGCCGCAATGCTAACTCGAAGGCGCTCGAAATTCTGGGGCCCGATAGCGGCTTCGATTCCATCGGCGACTTTCAACAGACTGAACCGCTGGGAGCTTACCTGGATTTACTGGCCCGTGAGAATGCCTTGCCGAAAACGATCATCTACAATCTCAACCCAAGCGATAACTACGTTATTGCCACAATGATTGGCAACTTCCAGGACGAAAGCATCCCCGGGAAAATTCAACTTGGAAGCGCATGGTGGTTCTTGGACCAGAAGGAAGGCATCGAGAGGCAGTTGAACGCACTTTCAAACTCTGGCCTGCTTTCACGGTTTGTGGGTATGGTTACCGACTCCAGGTCGTTCATGTCTTACCCGCGCCATGAGTATTTTCGCCGCGTGCTCTGCAATCTTCTTGGCCGAGATATCGAGAGAGGCGAATTACCCGACCGTGAAGACCTAGTAGGTAACATGATCGAGAACATCTGCTTCAAAAACGCGGAGCAATACCTCGGCCTGAATACAGATAGTCAGTCGAAATGACGCAGGCGTTGGTCCAAATCAGTTACAAGGCAGACGAGATCGAATTCATCTGGCCGAGTGGGGTCAGGCAAACATTAGAGAACATTGTTGCAGACAGGTCCTCTCTATCCGCGCGCCCCAGAAAGAATAGCGGCGAAAGTCTCCAACTTCTTCAAACTATAAGATAAACTTCTTTTCATAATGACTCATGAACATAGATTGAGGTTCAAAACAATTCTAATGGTCTTGCTGATGGTGGCCTGCGCCAATCTGGGCGACCTTATGCTGAAGATCGGCATGCTGCAGATCGGCGCTGTGCATCTATCCGGGCGTGGAATTTGGCAAGCCCTGCTTTCCACAATTCATAATGAGACGATTTGGCTGGGCATTCTTTTCCTGATTGGTTTCATGTTTTGCTACATGACGGCTGTGAGTTGGGCCGATTACAGCTATGTCATGCCCGTGGGCGCCTTCGGATACGCTGTGCAAACAACACTGGCAGTGCTGATTCTGGATGAAGCCGTGAACGCGCAGCGATGGATGGGGGTCTCCATGATCGTCGTGGGCGTATTTCTCGTAGGCCAGACTCATCCGAACACAACAAACACAAAGCCGGTGACTTCATGATCAAGGTGGTCTTGATGCTTGCCTTCTTCATCTTTTGCACTACGGGCGGCGAAATTGCCATGACGCACGGCATGAAGCAGGTGGGAGAGCTGGAAAGCTTTCGCCCCATGGCACTGTTCCGGTTTCTTCGCAATGCAGGTAAGAACAGCTGGGTTTGGTTTGCGCTGCCGTTGATGGCTGCGGCCTTTTATTCACTGCTGGTCTTGTTGTCGTGGGCGCCGCTGAGTGTGGTGATCCCTGCGTCGGCGTTTAATTACGTGGTGGGCACCTTCGGCGCGAAATACATCCTGAAAGAACAGGTCTCCCCCAAGCGCTGGATGGGAGTGCTGATGGTTTTTGTTGGAGTGGCCCTGGTGCTTGCTACAGGGTAAACAACACGAATCAAAATCGGGCGCCGGACTGAGAAGACGGACATTAAGGCGCGGATGGCTGGTTTGTGAGGACGGATTTTCCGCCAGCCTTCGCAAACACGTAAACAGGGCCGAGCCTTTCTAGGAAGTTCCTCTTTTTCTCATCTCCCGTAACAAAGTAAACGCGACTGGGACCAGTCCAGATTTGTGCGACTTGAACATCATCCAGGAAAATCGGCGGTGCATCGGGAAATAGTGAGCCATACCACAACCCGTTGATGCGGCCGTTGTAGATGAGCATCTGCCGCTCGGTGTAAAAGTTCACCGAGGAAGCGTTCGCGTACTCGCCGTCGCAAATGATTTGCTGACCCGGCTGAATTGTCCGTTCGATTGCGGCGGCGAGCGGCTGCGAACCCAGTACCGGGTAGAAAACTCCGAGCGAGACGTGCACGCATTCGATGAACAGAATCATCATGCCGACCTGCGCCCAGTTGGCTGCGGCCGTTTTGCCGCGACGGCGGAATAGCCAGTTCAAGCCGCAGCCGAAGAAAAAGGCTATCGCGGTGCCGATTAGCGGACCCCGGAAGAGACTCATAGCTTCGCCTGTGAGATCCAAAAAATGCCCGAGTGAAAGCACATAGACATCCGGATTCTTATTGAGAAGGTCGGCGAGTTCCACATCGGGCTTGGGCGGATGCGAAATGAGCGCCAGAGTTCCCGTAATTCCCGCGATCAGCAATCCGAGAACCAGGAGCACAGTGGCCGAAATCCTGCCGGAGCGGGCGATTGGCGATTCAACGGACGCTTCCCCTTCACGCGCGAGCCAGTGCCCCAGCAATAGCGCGAATGCGGGCAGCGCAGGAGCGACATAATATTCCTGACGGGTAGAAAAGCTGAAGAAGAGCAGAATCACAGCAGCCCAGCAAAATAACAGGAGGAGAACAGCTTCCTTGGACTCGCGTGCGCCGCCCATGCGGAGGAATCGCAGGCGAATTTGCGCAAGGGCCTGGGGGAGGAAACAGCTCCAAGGGAGAAACCAGACCAAAAGAAGGCCATAGAAGAGAACAAGAGGAACCGTCCCGTAGTCCACGGGATAGCGCTTCCCGAGGTAGCGCAGGAATTGTTCGTTGACGAAATAAAACCAGAGAAAACCCTTGGCTTGCCCCGCCGGAGGGTTTCGAAGAGCGGCGAGTATGTGCCACGGAGCGGCAACAAGCAGAAAAACCAGCGTGCTCGAGAAAAGCCGCATCTTCACCAGATGCCAAAGATCACCTGCGGCCAGCAAGAAAACGAATATGATCGCACACGGAAAGACGATGCCGATCAGCCCTTTGGTAAGTACGTTCAAGCCAATGGCAGCGGCAACACTCCAACAGGAAAGACGCGTTGGTCTCCCGGATTGCCATCCATCCAAAAAGAAATAGAGCGCGATGCCGATCCACAGGCCAACAGCCACATCCGGGATTAGCAGGCGCGTGAAAAGGTAAGGCCCGATCGATGCCAGGAATAGGACACCGGCCCAGAATCCGGCTTGGGCTGTGAGATAGCGCCGCCCAAACTGATAAATGAACCAGGCAAGAACTAGAACGCTTAGATGCAGGCTTAGGCGCGCGGTCCATGCGGCAACGCCAAATAGCTTGAATGCCGCGGCCATTCCCCAATACGGAAGGGGAGCCTTTTCCAGATATCGGATGCCGTTTTCGTGAAGTGTGACCCAATCGCCTCGCGTGACGATTTCCCTGCCGGCATCGGCGTGCGCGGCGTCCGCATCGTCCATCAGCGGGGGGTGGAAAAGTCCAGGTCCAAAAATGGCCAGCCACAAAAGCGCCAGGATCGTCAACGAAGGCGCGACCCGTTGTGAGACACCGAAATCCTGCATATCAGTTAAAATTCCCAAGCGGCGATGCATTCAGAACCACAAAGCTGATACAAATGTTCAGTGTATCATGTGAAGTTTGCATGCGAAGCTGGCATTCGATTACATGCAAGAGGTTAAGATTAACGCATTCCACAAGGCGCACCTTGCCTCAATTTGCGGTTGAATAGTGTTTTTTTCGAATATGGCGCGCCCGGCTGCCTTGAAATAGGAAATTCCCGCTAAAACCCTGTTTGGATTTGAAACCGAACCCGGTGGGTGGTTGAGAACCACCACTTGCGCGTGAAATCCACCAGAATTCTAACGCAAGAGAAACATTAGATTCTCGCAGACCCTTCTCTGACCCATAGCCGTTATTGGACTTAGTCTCACAATACTCCCGCGAAGAAGTTTGGTCCTGGTCCTGCATTGACACTGACTGGCTTAAAGGATCTTGTGGGCTCTGCTCGGACGCCATCATCCGTATTAGGGGGCTTTGTAGTCGGCGCACCGCACAAAGCCGGTGGGGGTGGGGACATGTCAAATCCGCAAGAATACTTCGGGGCCCTGACTCCTGCGCGTGACCGCCGCCTTCTGAAGCGCACCACTCCCGCTTCTCTGACGTATGTCGACCTCGGCGGTACCGACGGCGGCCTTATCCTCAATATAAGTGAGACGGGCATGGCCCTTGTTGCAGCCCACACCCTTGTAGTCGGTGAATGCCTCCCATGCATTCGCTTCCAGCTGCCGAGCTCCAGTCAACGCATCGAAATCTCCGCGCAGGTTGTGTGGCTAGCGGAACCGAAAAAGGGCGCTGGCATCCGATTTGTTGATCTCACCGCCGACGCCCGCAATCAAATTGCAAATTGGATCGCGTCCGAAAAACCAGTCCCCGAAATTGACCACCAACTGAAACCCCTTCGCCACGACAAGCAGCCTTTGGAAAACAATTCTCACAGGTCCAGAAGGATTTTTAGCAACCCATCAGTTCTCTATGAGGAAGCGGCAGCGCGTTACGCGGAAATGTTCCCGTCCGAAAGCACTTATGCAAAATGCACCACCACGGTCGACGAAATCAAGCCGCAGCAGGGCCCGCTCCCAACTCCTGTCAGGTCAAACACCGACCCTGGAGATTCGATGCCTCGCTCCGCTGCGAAAATCTCAACAGGCGATCTTCCTGAAACTTTCAGCTTGCCTCAAATGCAAACCGCCTCAGATTTGGTCGCGCCCAGCGCGTCTCATACTCCAGTCATTTTTGATCTATCCGCATTGCAGATCGCCGCACTGGTGTTCTTGTTCGCTGTGATCGGTTTAATCATTGGAATCGCGGCAACGAAAGCCAGTGTTGATGTCTTGGCTTCTCTGGGACGCGGCCCGTTCGGAAAACAAGTGCGGTTGCGCTCACAAAGTCCACACATTCAATTCGCCAGTCGGCCACTATCAGATTCAGCTCCCATCGTAGCCCCAACCGAAACATCTTCCGCACAGACGAGCCGAGCCTCCGTCGATCTCGATCGCTCCGCGGGAGCCAATACGGTTGGCAGTTCCAGACCTCTCGAAGAAAAACCCAAAGAAGGCACCCGCGACTCTGAACCTTCCGTGAAAGTGCCCTCGACAGACTCAAATTCATCTACGACACTAGAACCTAAACCATCCGCTGATCCCGATGAGCGTCCCAACCGCAATGACTTGACCGGACTAATTGCGCGAAGCGTGCCGCTACCGGCGAGCGCCGAACACGCACATTCGGCGGTGGCCGTTGGGCCAATACATAGCGCGCCAAGAAATCGTGCCCTTCTCACCACAAAACCTGCTACGGCCGCGGCGCCGAAACCGTCGCCGCCAACGGCGAGTCTCAGACGCGCTTATCCGGCTGTGGCTGTTGGCCCAAGAGGTGCAGCACCAGGAAATCCCGCTTCGCACACCGCAAATCCTGCGTCGGCCGCGGCGCTGAAACCGTCAGTGGCGGGTACCAAACACGATCATCCAGCCGTAGCTACAGGCCCAAGAGGCACAGCCCCAGGAAATCCCGCTTCGCACACCGCAAAACCTGCGTCGGCCGCAGCGCCGAGACCGTCAGTGGTGGGGGCCAAACACGATCATCCAGCCGAGGCTGCAGGCCCGAAAGATGCCGCGCCGGGGAATTCCACCCCTCCTACGGCGAAACCCGCCACGCCCGTGGTGCCAAGCCCGTTGCCACCCGCGTGCCCCAAGCCTACAAATCCAGCTATGGCTGGGGGCTCGAAAGATGCCGAGCCGGGAAATTCCACCCCTCCTACGGCGAAACCCGCCACGCCCGTGGTGCCGAGCCCGTTGCCACCCGCGAGCCCCAAGCCTACAAATCCAGCTATGGCTGGGGGCTCGAAAGATGCCGAGCCGGGAAATCCCGCCCCTCCCACGGCGAAACCCGCCACGCCCGTGGTGCCGAATCCGCCGCCACCCGCCTACCTCGTCACTGTCCCGTCCAAAGGCAGCAAGCCGCTGAAGCTGGTTTTCCCGCAAAAGCAGATCGCCTTCTCGTCTTCACTCGCGATTATCACCCAACTTTATGTTCTTGTTCCTCCTCAGTCTGGACCTGCAGCGGCTCAAACCTCTCGATTGCAAGCTGGCAAGCTTGTCTCCTACGTTTTACCTCGCAATCCGAGGCCGGGTGATCAATACGGAGCCGAAGAAACAGTAAAGGTCCGCGCCACCATTGGACAGCAAGGTCTAGTAACGGAAGTCAGGCCCGTGAGCGGCCCGATCTTTCTTCTTTCCTCCGCAATGAGCGCCATTCGCCGGTGGCGTTACGAGCCCACTCTCTTGAACGAAAGGCCCGTCCAAGCTCAACTGGATGTCACGGTTGAGTTCCGGCTGCCACGGTAATTGTCGCATGTGCGCACTCAGCGCCCATCGCACAACTAGCGGCTGTTTGAGATGCTGGTTGTCGCGTTACCGACTTCTCCGATAACGGCGCTTAACCGAAGTTCGTCACCAACACTGAGATTTTGACATTGTGTTCTCTTTTTTCTTTTGGAAGTACTTTGTTTTCAGTTTGTGTCGATTGAAAACGCGATGTAGTGCAGACCAACCCACTTGAACTGC
>Ga0326727_10005850_pt1 | contig 34582 bp, 23 predicted proteins | sample MB2enrmetagenome_FD_207643 | JGI IMG/M metagenome (GOLD analysis project Ga0326727, IMG submission 207643) | Lab enriched peat soil microbial communities from McLean, Ithaca, NY, United States - MB29MY | ecosystem: Environmental > Terrestrial > Soil > Wetlands > Peat | place: USA: New York...
ACCGAGCGGCATCTTCCACCGGAAATACGACAATTATGGGCCGAGAGTGGGATTTGCTTATAACCTCGGCCACAACATGGTCCTGCGGGGCGGCTGGGGGATGATCTATGGCCAGCAATTCTTGGAGGGGGGGGCGGCGCCGGGATTCAGCGGCATCACCACCTTCAACGCGGTCCCTGGGCCGGTGGGCATCTTCAACCCCAACCTCACCTTGGCCAACATGTTCACCAGTGGCCTGTCGACTATTGCCGGGTCCTCATTCGGCTTGGCAACCAACATCGGGAGAAGCATCGGCTTCCCCGATCCGGACATGGATGTCCCGCGCACGCAGCAGTACTCGCTGGAACTCCAGCGCTCCTTCGGGCATAACTGGATGATCAGCCTGGCGTACGTGGGTTCCAAGGCTTCGCGCTTGACCATCAACACGAACCTCAATTTTGTACCGTTGGCGGATTTGCCTTACACGCCAGGCTTCCAAGTTAATCCCACGGGATATACTCAGAGCCAACTGAACGCGGCATTGACCAATCCCTTCGCGGGTAATATTCCCTCACAGTATGCCTCCCAGGCGGCGGGCACCTACTTGACCAACTCGACGATTCCGCGATCTTACACGCTCCTTCCCTACCCACAATTTGCCGGGGGGGTTATCGAGCCATTGCCCATCGGCAAATCCCACTACCACAGTATGCAATTCGAAGTGAACAAGCGGTTGTCGATGGGGCTGGAATTCAGCGCCAACTTCACCTGGTCGAGGACAGTGCAGGCGTTGGGCTTCGTGAACCCACAAGACCCCTCTCCAGTACAGTCCGTCGCCCCCTCTGATTGTCCTCGGCAGGTGAAGGTAAACATGGCTTACTTTGCGCCCTTTGGGCCGGGGAAGCGATTCCTCAATCAGACGAATCCCCTGGTCAGCCGGTTGGTGTCGGGATGGTCGCTGAGCGCTACACCGATGATCATGGACGGCTTCCCGGCGCTTGCGCCGAGCGGCGTCATGCCCACCGGGGCCTCCATCCATACCCAGAATCCGACGCTGTCGCACTGGTTCAACACTTGCTGGCTTGACCTCAACAACGTCCAACACGACTGCGCCGGTCAGGGCCCCCTGTTCACTGATTCCACACCTGCTTGGAAGCAAATGGTGGCGGGGCAGCTCATCGGGTGGTCCCCGTTCCTGCGTGGTATTCGCTATGTGGGATACCACCGTCTGGATGCCGGCATCAAGAAGGAGACCACGATCAAAGAGCGCTGGCAGCTCATCTATCGCGCCGACTTCATCAATGCCTTTAACAGTTCGGAGTGGAACACGAAGCTCGACGTCGGTTACACGGACGCTACTTTTGGTATGGTGGGATATCCGTACAGCCTTCCTACTGACGATCCGCGGGTCATCATGATGTCTTTGCAGTTGCGATTCTAGCGTGGTAGCGTGGACCTGTTTTCCAAGGTCCGCGGCTTTTGAGCAGGACGCGTGGGACGAACCCGGGACCTAAAGAAACAGGTCCGCGCTATTTGCTGGTAACCACCCCGGCGCCTCCGCGCCACCCCTCCTGAATCAGGAGGGGAGTTCCTCCCCTCCTCAGATGAGGAGGGGTGTCCGTCACCTGACGGACGGGGTGGTGCAAGGTGCCTTCGGCACAGCCGCACCGGGAGGTGCGCTGTAAGCCATGAATGCCGGTCGCTTGCAGGAAATCGAGCGAATCTTTCACGCGGCGCTGGAGCGCCCGGAGGGCCAACGCGCGGCCTTTTTGCAAGAAGCCTGCGCCGGGGATGGCGCACTGCTGGCGGAGGTGGAATCTCTCCTGGCGCATGAAGAGACGGGGAGCTTCATCGAGTCGCCCGCTATCAACGTGGCGGCCCAGGCGCTGGCGCAGGACGAGTCGGAGGTGCGCCGGGTACAGGAGGAGGAACGGCAGAGAATCGGTAGCATGGTTTCCCACTACCGCATCCTGGAGAAGCTCGGGGGCGGCGGCATGGGTGTCGTCTATAAAGCTGAGGACACTCGATTGGACCGCGCGGTGGCAATTAAATTCTTGCCGGAGGATGTGGCGCACGACCACGAGGCCTTGAAGCGTTTCCACCGCGAAGCGCAGGTGCTGGCGTCGCTGAACCATCCGAACATCGCGGCTATTTACGGCGTGGAAGAGCGCGCGCTGGTGATGGAACTGGTGGAAGGGCCCACGCTGGCGGAACTCCTGGAAACTCGAAAATCGAAACTCGAAAATCGGAAATCGTCTTCCGGTCCGGCTGCGAGTTTCGATTTTCCAGTTTCGAATTTCGATCCTTTGCAGATCGCCCGCCAGATTGCGGATGCGCTGGAGGCGGCGCACGAAAAGGGCATCGTGCATCGCGATCTCAAGCCGTCCAACATCAAGCTCACAGCGGAAGGCAAAGTGAAGGTGCTGGATTTCGGGCTCGCCAGGATGGCGCCGGCTTCCGCGAGCGGCGACCCGCGGTCCTCACCCACCCAGGCCATTAGCGCCACCAAAGCCGGAGTGATCCTGGGCACGGCGGCGTACATGGCGCCGGAGCAGGCGCGCGGCGGCGCCGTGGATAAGCGCGCCGACATCTGGGCCTTCGGCGTGGTGCTCTACGAGATGCTCTGCGGGCGCCAGATGTTTGCTGCCGATACGGTTTCGGACACGCTGGCGGCAGTGTTGAAGAACGAGCCGGACTGGAGCCTGCTGCCGGCAGAGACGCCTTCGACGATCCGCAAGCTACTGCGACGCTGCCTGGAGCGCGACCGCAAGCAGCGGCTGGCCGATATCGCCGACGCGCGGCTGGAGATTGAGGAAGCGCTTGCGGGAGGCAGCGCTGAAGCTCCGCGGGAGGCTGAAGCCCGCCCCACCTCCTGGTTTCCATGGGCCGTCGCAGGTCTGCTGACCATCGCTGTGGCCGTCGCGTTGTGGGCGCTGTGGCGCGCCACGCGACCGGTGGGTCTTCCTTTGGTGCGGCTGAGCGTGGATCTGGGGCCGGAGGCGATGACGGGCCGCAATCTTACGGCGGTCATCTCACCCGACGGCCGGCGGCTGGTTTTTCCGGCGCGCGGCCCGAATGGCAAACGGCAGCTTGCCACTCGGTTGCTGGACCAAGCCCAGAACACCTTGCTTCCCGGCACGGAAAACGGCGAGGACCCATTTTTCTCTCCCGATGGCCAATGGGTCGGGTTCGTCGCGGATGGCAAGCTGCAAAAAATCTCCCTCCAAGAGGGAGCGCCGGTGACTCTGTTGAATCTGATGCCTCAGTGCGCGTGCACCGTCGAGCCTGGTTGTGGCGCCAGTTGGGGCGAAGATGGAAACATTGTCATGACATATTATGGGCTAGCCGCACTCTTCCGCGTCCCCGCTGCCGGAGGCAGGATGGAGTCGTTGACCAAGCTAGGTAAAGGCGAGGTGACCCACCGCTGGCCGCAGGTTCTGCCGGGAGCCAAGGCGATCCTCTTCACTGCCGCCCCCAATCAAATCGGAATGGAGAGCGGCAGCGTCGAAGCCATGTTGCTCAAGAGCGGCGTGACCAAGACACTGGTCACCGGGGGATACTTTGGCCGGTATGTGCCGGAAGACGGAGCCCGCGGTTACCTGCTCTACCTCCATCAAGGCGTGCTGTACGGGGCGGCATTCGACGCCGAGCGGCTGGAGATTCAAGGCAAGGCTGTGCCGCTTCTGGAGGACGTGGCCGCAGCCCCGTTTGACGGTGGAGGGCAGTTTGACTTTTCCCCGGCGCCCTCCGGCCATGGGACCTTGGTGTACCTGCCAGGCAAAGGGCCACCGGGTCAGACTTGGCCGGTGGTGTGGCTCGATAGTTCCGGGAAGATGCAGCCCCTGCTTGCCACGCCAGCCGCCTACATGCAGCCACGCTTTTCCCCGGATGGGCGGCGGCTGGCGCTGGCGATGAATACCAGCAGCGGCCCCGACATTTTTTCGTATGACTTGCAACGGGAAACGATGACGCGGCTGACCTTGGGTGGGCACTCGAGTCTACCGGTCTGGACCCCTGACGGGAAGCACCTAGCCTTCCAGTGGTCTGGCAACCGTTCCGGGATCTGGTGGATGCGCAGCGACGGCTCCGGGGAGGCAGATTTCCTCTTGGAGACACACACCAACCCAGGGCCTTGGTCCTTCTCCCCCGACGGGCGGCATCTGGCGTACGGAGACAGTTTTGCCATTTGGACGGTAACTCTGGACACGAGCAATCCCGACCACCCCAAGGCGGGCAAGCCGGAGCTGTTTGTTGTGCACAAAGGACTGAGTGCGATTACCGCGATGTTCTCACCTGACGGGCACTGGATCGCCTATCGCTCCAATGAATCGGGAGCTTGGGAGATTTACGTGCGGCCCTTCCCAGGCGGGCGGGGCGGCCAGTGGCAGATCTCGACCGGAGGCGGGCTATACGCATTGTGGTCCAATGACGGCCGGGAGCTGTTCTACGAGGCGACGGACCACCGCATCATGGTGGTGGATTACACGGTGAACGGTGATTCGTTCCTGCCCGGCAAGCCGCGCCTTTGGTCCGAGAAGCAGATCTTTTTCAACATGGGTTCCAACCTGGCGCTGGCGCCGGACGGCAAACGCTTTGCCGTGTTCTCCAAGCCGGAAGCCGCGGGACCTGAAAAAGGTTCGGTCCACGTCACCTTCCTGCAAAACTTCCTCGATGAGCTGCGCCGCCAGATTCCGGCAGGCCGGTGAGCCTGCGAGGGGTGCATGCAAGCGGCGACGGCAACATCTCATCCGTCAGCCGACGGACAAAGACGCGGAGGCGCAAAGAAGACGAGGCAGTTAATCTTTGCGGTCTTTGCGCTTTGGTCCGTCGGCTGCCGGATGAAATTGTTTATTTTTTCCCGGTTTCCGGCGCCTCTCTGAAACTGAGAACGAGCGGGAAAAAGGATCACTGCCGCCGATTTCTTGGTGGTAAAAGGCCCCAGCTTCTCTTTACATTCAATTCCGAACGGCAGACTCACCTACCATTCTACCGGCTCCGGCTCGAATACCTTTTCCGAAAGCACAAGCCTCCGAAACTCCCTGCCTTGCCTATGGCGCACAGTCTGGGGAATGGCTTGGACAAGGGTCCGAAAAATCCAGATCTATCCGGCTATGTGCTTGAAATAACAGGGAAATCAAAAAACAAGATGGCATATCGGTCTATCTAATTGAAAAGACAAGCCTTACAAAGATGTCTAGCGACCATTTATGGATATTCATGGGCAATAATGGATTGTCCACTATCCTAAGCGCTTTCCGGGGCGGGAACAGCAAAATTTCCTCTGCGCGGAAAAAAGAGTATGTCTTGTACGCCGCCGGTCTACTTGGGGGTCACAATCCCGGCGAAGGCTTGGAAAAAACGACTGAGGGGTAAGTTAAAGATCCCGTCCGGATCGGGATGTCGCGCCCACGGGTTGCGAATGTTCACCGTAACGCGGACAGCATCATAGCTGAGCACCGTGTAGCAATGCGCGTTGACGTACCAGCTATCGGTGTCCGGCGGCAGAGACTGCCCTTGGGCCAGACCATTGTAGTAACGGCTGCCCCCCGTGCACGCCACGATGGGCATCTCATTGTTGACGGCTTCGGCTAAGGCTGCGGCCGCCTGCGCTTCGGATTGATTGTCCTGGGAACGTGTACTCCCCGCCAGCGTTTCCATGGCGCGGTCGGCAAGGCCGCCTTGGCCCACGGCTCGATAGGCGCCGAAGAGCTCGCCGTTCTGCTGAATCGTCGTCGCCATCTTGTCGAAAAAACCACCCGATTCGAGCAAACCGATCAGGGAGTCCTTGATGGAATCCGGCACCGCGATGGGGGCCATTTGTTTCTTGAGGCCCGCCTCCAGTTGGGCGCGATCGACGTGTCCGTATTGGTCCACTTGCGCGCGGATGGCGCGATCGTAAGCCAGCACCAGCGGATCGCTGGAAGCCACCAATTGTTCGACGGGCTGCTTCAGCAGCGGAAAGATATCGCTGCTCTCGATGGCCTGCAGCAACGACTGGCGCAATACCCGTTGGGCGTAAGCGCGGAACAGCACCGCCACCCATTGTCCATCGGAAAGGTCATACCCGCTGTCGTGAGTGTAGCGAATGTCCTCCGGATAAGCGGTCTCCTTCTTGCCATCTCCGAACGTCACCGTGTAGCTGCCGTCCGGGTTGGATTGAATCATCTTGCGAATAGTATCCTCGCGGCGCTGGGCCAAGGCAGCGATGACCGCGTGAAAATAGCAACTTCCCAGGTTCCCCTGGCGCACCGCCTCGGGGACGATGCCCTTCGAGCCGTAAAGATTGTTGGCCGCCTTCGCCGCCGGCAAGGTACAGAAAAAAGCCCCGACGCAAAGCACAACGCTCGCGCGTTTCAGCATGGTTTGCTCCCGCAGATTCACTCTCCGACCTACCTTGATCGGCAACCTGTGCCAAGGATACAAGGTGTGCGGAAGGTCGTCAAAGGGTTTGTTGAATCCCCGCATCGGGCCATCGAGCATTTTGCGATTGGTGATTTGCGATGTTCGAAGTCGGTAAATTGATTCATCTTTGACGTCCGACTATCACCGTGGGATTCCAGATCACTGCGTCTTCGGCGATGTGTCCCGAGTGCCCAAGGACGAATCGTACTAAATCGTCCTTTGCCACCGCAATATTCTCCAGCCGGAACTGGATCGTCTTCGCAAAGTCAGGAAGGACTTCCGCCCAGCCGCTGGCCGGCCAAAGCTGCCGGCCGTTGTGCAAAATGCGGGCTTGGATGGTGTGGCCGTTTTGGGCGCTTGGGTCCTTGCGAATTGACCCCGAGATCGTAAGCAGGGCATCTGCGGGCGCCATGAATGTGCGGGAGACATCCGACCGGGCACCGGGCTGCATCCACAGGCGTCCAATGGCGGCGCGGCCTGAGCCTGTCCACCGGCCTTCGTATCCCTCTCGACCCCACCTCATCTCGCGGAAAGCTCCTCCTTCCAAAGCCTCTTCATATTTCCATTGATTCGCTCCTTGAGTGGGGCTGAAGCCGCCCAGCGCCGTATAGGTCTCCGGGTCACCCGATATCAAGTCAGCCCCTTCCGGGGAACTTCGGTTGCCGTCGCCATCCACGGTTTGAACCTCATACCGAGCTCTGAGGTTTTGCAGGGGATCGCCCTTGTAATCGAAAAAAAAGGAACTTCTTGCGGCTTTGGCAACCACGGCGCCATTTTTCAGGATCTCCCAATAAGAGACCCAGTTGTTGTCGGCGCCGCCCTTCCAAGCAACCTCGACGCCCTGGATGCCGAGGTTCGTCCCCAGCCGCTTGGTAACGTGCTGCGGGCGTTGGGGAGGCGTCTTATCGGTGCCCGATCCTGGATAGTTGGGGAGGTTGAGGAAGATTAACTCCCCGGGCTCGACGCGTCCAAGTTCGACGCCATCCTGCATCAGGTTCCTGCCCAATCTCGACGCCTGATAATTCGATTTAGCGCAACGAAGGTCGTAGAACAGTTCGGGATTCAGCCCACGTGGCTTGACGACTACGGGCTTGTGGGGCGCATCAAGCCGCAGCGGTGTGTCGAGCGCGGCGTACTTAAATCCTGTTGTGTCGGCGTGGCCCTTGCTCGTATCGAGATCCGCCGAGGCCAGGATCGCTCCGTCTTCAGCGCGAACGAGCATGAGGGTGTAAACGCCCAGGGCGTCCCCTTCGGCATACTGCCCGAGATGCGTAATCGTAATGGGCTCTTCCCCGCCCTGAATCGCGATTCCAAAGAACTTGTCCTTTACGGCCTGCCGTCCGCCGAGCTTCTCAATGAACGTGACAAAGGGCTTCGGGCCCGCCTCCGAGGCGTATTTGAAATTCAGTGGGCCGTAGCCTTCGCCAGGAACGCCATAGTAGCGGTATTCATGGTCAACCAAGTCTTCATAGATTCCCGTGTCGGCGCGCGCGACCTCGGTCGTCATCAGCTTGCACATGGCGCCTCTCCCGCCGAAAAAGGAATCGGATTCCGTGCCCTGCTTGGGTTTGCAAATGAGGTAGTAGGTGGGACCAAGCTTCGCATGTTTGGTGATAATGACGCCCTTATCGCCGGTGCGGTCCATGCGCTGGAAATACCACACGGCGTCGTCCCCCTCGACGGCGGGCCGGAAGACGTGACTCCATCGCCCTGCCACACCCTGCGCGAGCATGTAATGATACATTTCCCAGTCCTTGCGAATGGCCTCAGGGTCAGGCCCGTCGCCCGGATCGCGATACCAGCAGGGGTTCAGGCAAAGGTGAATGCGGTCGCTGGCTGGATTGTAGTAGGTGTGGTCGAAGTCAACGACGTTGTGGCACTTGTCGGGAGGAACCAACAGCGACGTATAGTAGTTGCTGTAAGGCCCGACGCCACCATCCGTATATTCTCCCGATTCGGCAAGGCGGGCTAATTCATAGCTGATCCAACGGCCGCCGCCAGAGCAGGCATCGACTCCGCTGGCCTTGTGAGCGCGCTTGAAACCCTCGACCAATTCGCGAAAATTCCGATCAGAGTCGAGGTAGCCGGTGTCGGTGGCACTAGTCCCCTCCGGGCCATCAAAACGCCACTGAAAATCACCCCAGGCCTCCACGCTTTTGTCGAGAATCTGCCGCTGCCAGTCGGCGGTGGCCTTAAGGGATTGCTCCAATACGTCCTGCTTTGGAATCAGCCACTCCGGGTGCTGCTGCCCAACTTCAGAATCCGGTGTGGCGAGAAAAGTGGGGTACCAGAGCGCCCACTTCATGCCGTGCTTGGCAAGGTATGCGGTCGTCAAACGCCACTGTGGACCGTTCCAGCTTCCCCACTTGTCATACCAGCCGGCGTCATCCCACAGAATGTCGCCGCCTGTTTCCCTAAGTAAGTCCACATAGCGAAGATCGAGGGCCAAACGCCTTCCCCAATTATCGGCGCTGGGCGTCCCGCCTTTACCGACCCAGGGCATAGGCCAGTCCACCGCCCACCGAGCCTTGGCAAAATACTCCGGATTGGTCAAATCCCAAAGGTATTGGTACTGCCAATCGAGAAGCAGGTTTCCCATGGCGTCCAGATCGCCGGTGAAAGTTCCGGTAAAGGCTTTGGGGGTTTCAATGCTCTCGCCCGGATTCAGGTCCCGGCGATAGCCCGCCACTTGCAACGAGAGATTGACGGGGCTACTGTGGTAGTTACCGGCCTTGAGCATCCAATGACCAAGGTAGTCCCACCCGACCATGATGCCGTCCTTCGCCTGCGTATTTTGCAGGACCAGCAGCGGCAGGTGGGCGCTGTAGCTCAAGCCGCGCGGCCCCATGTCGGAGGGATCGTACGAGTCGAAGGTGCGGACATAGGTGGCGTTCATCTTGTCCTTTTTCAGCAACTGAGAGCCGTTGAACGCACCTCCGCCGGTCATATAATAGAGGTCAAGATTCTCGACCTCGGCGGCGAGAACACAAGTCTCGAGAAATCCGGGGTCGCTGAGGCTGACCGGCTTGGTGGAATCATTCGCGATGGTTAGCCACTCGCGAATGATCGGGCTCCCAGGGTAGACGACGTAATGCTTGCACACTTGCAGAGGCCCATGCCGTAATTTCAGGTCGAGTTGCAGTTCGCCCTGCGGGAGACCGTGAGAGTCCTCTCCCACCAGTTCCCAGCCGCCACTCGCACCGGTGATTTCTTTCCCGTCGGCAGTCAGGCAGAGCTCGTTGGAAGGCGCACCACCTTGGATACATTCGCGGCCTGAAATCCGGTTTCTGAAAGAGCTAAGCACCAGCCGACCAGCATCTAAGGTGATAACTTTTTCCACGAAGGATGTTCCGATAATCCAGCGTCCCTGCTCGTGCCGGACGTAGCCGTCGCGGCTTTCGAGCGCCTGGGAGGTCACGAAGCGGTCTGGAACTCCTGACATGGCCGCACTCGCACCCACAAGTGTTGTTTCCAGAAATTTGCGCCGATCCATGATTGTTGCTCTGCATCCTTCACTGGTGAAATCTAGTACACGCTTCGGTGTCTTTGGAATCGGAAGCGGACATTATTGTAGCGCTGAACTTTAGTTCAGCATGTGCCGACCTAAAGGTCGGTGCTAGATTCGTATGTGCCGATCCTTCGCTCATTCACAGGGCAGGCTCTAAAGGTCCGCCGATTACATCCCGATAGTTGGCGTAATCCGTGCAAAGGCGAGCAAGAAACCACGTTTTTCGGTGCACATGCTGTCACGCGTCCTTGTGTTTTCAAGCATATAGTCGGTTCATCCTTCATTTTTAACATCTTTTTGTATCGGTGCCTCCCGCCTCACGGCATCAGTCTAACTTTCTTACTTTCAAATACTTGAGTTTTTGCTGGCGCCATCGCGCTTCCCCCAAATCACCACTAACTAACTTTCCTTTCATGAATATAGTCGCCTTACCTGCTGCTTTCGCGGACCCCCTGAATAGGTCTGCGGTCTTTCACGTCAGCCAGCGGGTGCTGGCCTCATGAACTAGTATACCGACTGATATATGTTTTGTCAAGTAAATAATGAACACATAGCACAGGATTTATTGTCTGCGACAAAAAGTCGGATCAGCCGATTACTTTGTCCGGAAGATCAGAAGTTGCGAGGAGGCAAGCAAGGTTGGCATCATGCGGGTTGTGGTTCCATCCTTTGCGGCCGTGGCCTTTACCGGTAGCGAGGAACCATCGCCGCTCCCCCTTGCCCACTTTCCGGAGGTGTGGGCATTCGGCAAGCGCATACGAGTCATCTGGGAACCCGCGGCTTCCGCTCAGGCGCTGGGGGTTTTCGCTTCGCCTTTTTCGATGGGGGCTTCGATGAGGTTGCCCCATTCCGTCCAGCTTCCGTCGTAGTTGCGGACCTTTTCGAAGCCGAGAAGGTACTTGAGGACAAACCAAGTGTGTGAGCTGCGCTCGCCGATGCGGCAGTAGGTCACCGCTTCTTTATCGGGGCGCAAGCCCTGCGCTTCGTAGAGCGCTACGAGATCGTCGTAGGCCTTAAACGTTCCGTCGTCGTTTACGGCCTTCGACCAGGGGACATTCGTGGCGCCGGGGATGTGCCCGCCGCGCTGCGCCGTCTCCGTCATGCCCGCTGGGGCTATGACTTTGCCGGTAAACTCGTCGGGCGAGCGCACATCGACAAGAGAGGCTTGCTTCCCCGAAAGAATCTGGAAGATGTTGTCTCGTCGCGCCCGCAGGCTCATATCAGGGGCGCCGGCGCGATAGACCGTGCGCGCAATGGCCGTCACCTCGGTCGTGAAAGGCCTTCCTTCCAGTTCCCACTTCTTGCGGCCGCCATTCATCAGGCGTACATCCTTGTGGCCATACTTCTTGAATAGCCAAAAGGCGAAGGCGGCGAACCAGTTGTTGTTGTCGCCGTAAAGAATCACGGTATGGTCGTTGATGATACCCGACGCGCTGCAAAGCTCCTCAAACTGTTTTTGGTTGGGGATGTCGCGCCGGACCTGGTCGTTGAGCTGGGTGGTCCAATTCCAGCCTGTAGCGTTCTTGATGTGCCCTTTCTCGTAGGCGCTGGTATCGACGTCCACTTCCACGAGCCGGACATTAGGGTCATCGGCATGAGCGGCGACCCATTTCGTGCTCACCAAAACTTCAGGGTGTTTGTAGTCGGTCACTTCGGAAGACCTCCTGTTGAAATTCGTTACTGCACTTCCCCGCTCTAAATAGGAGGGGCTGAATTAATTAGTTTAGCCGGCTACAACAAGGTGCAGTCTCGCCCGGGGAGGGTGTTTTGCTCAGATGGATGTGAAATTTTTTCATGCCATCTTCTTTTTTATCACGCTGTCGACAAATTGGCAACACTATTTGGAAAAGATGGGAGGAGGATGGGGACCCTTTCGGGCTACAAAGAGTCACCACTGCCTCGCAATCGAAAATTTGACTCCAACTACCGAAATTTGTTATACATAGGAATAGCAATCATCGCGGCAGGTTTGCTTTTGACCCCGGCTGATTGCCTAAGACATTGAAATGAAAACACTTAAATCCACAAAAAGACACGCCATGGCAAGGCCCCGGAAGTCTGCATCCCGGGTAGGTCACGTGGTGGGCCAAAGACGAGGCACCTCGCGATCAAACGCCCGAGCACGTCACAGCGTGGCGGGTAGATCGGTTTCCCGCGCAAGGGCCAAGACGGGACATAAAGGCATGCCGTCCCCAAATCCCCAAAGGCCGCAAGCCAACCCGCAATACCTAACGGCCGTCAAGAATTTCGAAACGGGTGTGCGAGCTTTTCAAAAGCAGAATTACCATAAAGCGGCGGAGATCTTTGCCAAGCTCATCGATAGCGAGGCTCGCGAAATCGCCGAACGCGCCCACATGCACTTACGTCTCTGCCGGCAAAGGACGGGCCGTCCTGCGCCGCTTCCCAAATCGGCCGACGATTATTACACGCTGGGTGTTGCCTGTTTGAATGCGCGCGAGTACCAATTAGCGATCGAGCACCTGAGCAAGGCGGACAAGATGAAACCCCATCAGGATCACGTCCACTACGCGCTGGCAGTGTCGCACGCTCTGGGAGGGGACCCCGAGGCTGCCATCGCTCATCTCGAAGCGTCTTTTGCCTTGCGTCCCGAAAACCGTATCCACGCGCGCCGCGACGAAGACTTCCAGGCGCTCGCCGCTGACCCCCGCTTCCGGCGCCTGACTTATCCGGCAGGAAGCCAGTAGGATTGACGATTGACGATTTTTGATTAATGATTTCCGATTGAGGATTCTTTGCTTCTGCAACCGACAATCGGCAATCGCCAGTCGGCAATCTCTTGGGTTCGTACCTGTTGATGAAAGTTGTTGCCATCGGTGGGGGCACGGGTTTGTCGACGGTTCTCCGTGGCCTCAAGCACCACGTCACCGAGCCGGCGCGCCCCGCCCAGTTTCGGCCGGAGATCACGCGGCTCACCGCCGTGGTCACGGTCACGGACGAGGGCGGCAGCTCCGGTCGCCTGCGCCGCGATTTCCGCATTCTTCCTCCCGGCGACATCCGCAATTGCCTGGTCGCGCTCGCCGAGGACGAACAACTCCTCACCCAAGTCTTCAATTACCGTTTCTCCAGCGGCCACGGACTGCGCGGTCACAATCTCGGTAACCTGTTCCTCACCGCGCTCACGCATCTCACCCACGACTTCGCCAAAGCCGTGCGCCTGTCGAGCGAAGTCCTGGCCATTCGCGGCGAAATCTTTCCCGCCACACTCTCCGACGTCTACCTGAAGGCCACACGGACGGATGGCGTGGTCATTCGGGGGGAGCGCAGCATCACCAAAACCCGCGTGCCCATCCAGCGTCTGCACATCGTCCCCAGCCGCTGCCGGCCGCTGCCGGAAACCCTGGCCGCGATTCACCAAGCCGACCTCATCACCCTGGGGCCCGGCTCGCTTTACACCTCGCTGGTGCCTAACCTGCTCGTACAGGGTATCGCCGAAGAAATTGCGCGCTCGCGCGCCGTGAAAGTGCTGGTCTGCAACCTCATGACCCAGCCCGGCGAATCGCGTGGCTACTCCGCCGCCGGTCATGTCGTGGCCCTCCACGAGCACGCGGGGCGCAAACTGTTTGACCACATTGTGCTCAACACGCGGCCACTTTCGGACGCACTCCTGAAACGCTACGCGGCCGAGCGCGCCGCGCCCGTCGCGCTGGACCTCGATACCTTGCGCAAGCTGGGCGTCAAACCCCTATGCGCCAATTTGCTGCTGGAGGATCACGTCGCCCGCCACGATTCCCGCCGCCTGGCAAAACTCCTGCTCTCCCTTGCCGCAAACCGAGGCCGCTAGCTTACACCTAATTATCTTCACGGGATTGTAACGCTGCGACAACCCGGTACTGGTAAGATAGGGGCGGCAGGCTGAGAATTCTTGCCTGCACGCTCTCACCTGGAGGATGCTATGGATAAGTCGTCAAAACATTCCACCTCTTCAACTCTTCCTGAAAACACCCTCTCTGGGGAAGAACTCCGCCGGATGCACGCTTACTGGCGTGCGGCAAATTACCTTTCGGTGGGGCAGATCTACTTGATGGACAACCCGCTGCTCAAGGAGCCGCTCAAAATCGAGCACGTCAAGCCACGCCTGCTGGGCCATTGGGGAACAACGCCGGGGCTCAACTTCATTTACGTGCACCTGAACCGCCTGATCAAGAAGCATGACCTGAACATGATTTACCTCATCGGCCCCGGGCACGGCGGACCGGGCATTGTGGCAAACACCTATCTGGAAGGCACGTACAGCGAGGTCTACCCGAACATCCCGCAGAGCACGGAGGGCATCCAGCGGCTGTTCAAACAGTTTTCGTTTCCAGGGGGCATTCCCAGCCACGTCGCGCCGGAAACTCCCGGTTCGATTCACGAGGGCGGGGAGCTGGGTTACGCCGTTGCGCACGCCTATGGTGCGGCGTTCGATAACCCCAACCTGCTGGTGGCGTGTGTGGTGGGTTGCGGGGAAGCGGAGACGGGTCCGCTCGCGGCCAGTTGGCATTCCAACAAATTCCTGAACCCGGTGCGCGACGGCGCCGTGCTGCCCATTCTGCACCTGAACGGCTACAAGATTGCGAATCCCACGATACTCGCCCGGATCGGCAAGGAAGAACTGGTAAGCCTCTTTACGGGCTATGGGTACAAACCCTATTTTGTCGAAGGCCATGATCCTGAACCTGTGCACCAGATGATGACGGCGACTCTGGAGGCGGTGCTCGCGGATATCCAGTCGATCCAGCAGGACGCGCGCGCCAACGGTTTCCACACGCGGCCGCGATGGCCGATGATCATTCTGTGTACGCCCAAAGGATGGACGGGGCCGAAATTCGTGGACGGCAAGCCGGTGGAAGGCTCCTTCCGCTCGCATCAGGTGCCGCTGGCAGACCTGGCCACGCACCCCAAGCGCTTGAAGATGCTCGAAGAATGGATGAAGAGCTACAAGCCGGAAGAGCTCTTCGATGCGAGCGGTAAGCTGCTCCCGGAGCTCGCAGAGCTGGCGCCACAGGGCTCGCGGCGCATGGGCGCCAATCCTCATACCAATGGCGGCGCGCTGCTCCGCGACCTGGTGATGCCGGACTTTCGCGACTACGCGTTGAAAGTGCCCAAGCCCGGCAAAACCGAGGGTGAGGCGACACGCGTCATGGGGCAGTTTCTGCGCGACGTGATGAAGCTGAACGCCCAAAGCCGCAATTTCCGAGTGGTCGGCCCGGATGAGACCGCCTCCAATCGCCTGGGAGACCTCTTCGACGTGACGAATCGCGTTTTCACGGGGGAAATTCTCCCCACCGACGACCACCTCAGTCCCGACGGACGCGTGATGGAGGTGCTGAGCGAGCACATGTGCCAAGGTTGGTTGGAAGGTTATCTGCTCACCGGACGGCACGGCCTCTTCTCCTGCTACGAAGCCTTCATCCACATCATCGACTCCATGTTCAACCAGCACGCCAAATGGCTGAAGGTGTCGCGGGAGATTCCCTGGCGGCGACCCATCGCCTCCCTCAATTACTTACTCACTTCACTCGTCTGGCGGCAGGACCACAACGGTTTCAGCCACCAGGACCCGGGCTTCATCGATCACGTTGTGAATAAGAAGGCCGACATCGTGCGCGTTTATCTGCCGCCCGACGCCAACACGCTGCTCTCCGTCACCGACCATTGCCTGCGCAGCCGCCATTACGTGAACGTGATCGTGGCGGGCAAGCAGCCGGAGTTGCAGTGGCTCTCCATGGACGCTGCCATTGCCCACTGCACGACGGGCATCGGCATTTGGGACTGGGCCTCGAACGATGAAGGCTCAGAACCCGATGTGGTCATGGCCTGCTCGGGCGACGTCCCCACGCTCGAAACGCTTGCCGCCGTGGCCCTGCTGCGTGAGACCGTTCCTGACCTGAAGATTCGTGTCATCAACGTCGTGGACCTCATGACGTTGCAGCCCGCCAGCGAGCATCCGCATGGGCTCTCCGATCGCAACTTCGATTTACTTTTCACGACCGACAAGCCCATTGTCTTTGCCTTCCACGGATACCCGTGGTTGATTCACCGGCTGACCTATCGACGTCACAATCACGCCAACCTGCACGTGCGCGGATACAAGGAAGAAGGCACGACGACTACCCCGTTTGACATGACCGTGATGAATGAGATCGACCGCTATCACCTGGCCATGGACGTGTACGACCGCGTGCCGCGCTTGCGCAACGTGGCCGCGCTCGCCAAGCAGCGCCTGCAAATCAAGCTGATCGAACACAAACAGTACATCCAGCGGGTAGGCGAGGACATGCCGGAAATTCGCAATTGGAAGTGGCCCCTTTGAATTTTAGATTGGTGATTTGTGATTGGTGATTTGCGGTTGAAAAACAACTTTGCTTCGATGGGTAAACAATGTAAGGGATAAGACACAAGATGTGTTTTTTATCCTTTACCCTTTACACTTTACCCTTAGACTCGTTTTATGGATCCCGTCCCCGCCATTCATGACCACCACGTGGTGGCCACACCGTCCTTGCCGGAAGTGCACCGAAGCGTCATTGTCCCTCCCGGCGCCGGTTTTTGGCGAAAGGTCCTGGCCTTCTCCGGGCCGGGATTTCTCGTAGCGGTCGGATACATGGACCCCGGCAATTGGGCCACCGACATTGCCGGTGGGTCGCGTTTCGCCTATCAGCTCATTTCCGTCCTGATGGTTTCCAACCTCATGGCGATCCTGGTTCAGGCGCTGGCGGCGCGGCTGGGGATTGTCACGCAGATGGACCTCGCGCAGGCCTGCAAGGCCCATTATTCGCGGCGAACCAGCATCATCCTCTGGGTGCTTTGCGAAATCGCCATCGCCGCCTGCGACTTGGCGGAAGTGATCGGCTCTGCCATCGCCCTCAACCTGCTCTTTCACATTCCCCTGGTGGTGGGAGTCTGCCTGACCGCGCTCGACGTGCTGGCCATTCTCTTTCTCCAGAACAAAGGTTTCCGCTATCTGGAAGCCGTGGTCGTCTCGCTGATCGGGATCGTCGGCGGGTGCTACCTCGTGGAACTTCTCCTGGTGCGCCCCAGCGTCGTGGAGATCGCCAAGGGGTTTATTCCCACCCCGCAAATCCTCACCAACCCGGAAATGCTCTATATCTCCATCGGTATCCTGGGCGCCACCGTGATGCCCCACAATCTTTATCTCCATTCCTCCCTGGTGCAGACTCGCGCCATTGACCACACACGGGAAGGGATGAAGACGGCTATCCGCTATAATTTTCTGGATTCTTGCTTCGCCCTGAATCTTGCATTTCTGGTTAATGCCGCAATTTTAATTATGGCTGCAGGAACGTTCTACCGCGCCGGTTACACCCATGTGGCGGAAATCCAGGAGGCCTATAACACCCTGACGCCCCTCCTGGGAACGCATTGGGCCGCCATTCTGTTTGCGGTGGCCTTGCTCTGTTCCGGGCAGAACTCCACCTTGACGGGAACCCTGGCGGGCCAGATCGTGATGGAGGGATTTCTCAACCTGCGGCTGGTTCCCTGGCTGCGCCGGCTGATCACGCGCCTGATGGCCATCATCCCCGCGGTGATTACGGTGATCTTCTTCGGCCAGACGGGGACGGCCAAGCTGCTGATTTTCAGCCAGGTCATCCTGAGCCTGCAACTCTCCTTCGCGGTCGTGCCCCTGGTGCAGTTTACGAGTGACCCGCGCAAGATGGGGGAATTTACCAACCCGCGATGGCTGAAAATTCTGGCGTGGTCCACGGCCGCAATCATCGCGATCCTGAATGCCTATCTTTTGGTGGTGACGGTTCGAGACTGGATGAGGTGATTGGGTCATCGAGCCATCGGGTCATCGGGTCATTGAAAGACAGCGCGCCACGCTCTTACTGGGTTTCAATGACCCGATGACCCGATGGCCAGATGACCCGATGATGAGAGGCTGACATGTTCAAAAAAATACTGGTGGCCCTCGATCACAGCAAGGCTGACTCCTTCCTCTTGCCGCGGGTCAAGGAATTGGCCCGCCTGACCGGCGCCGAGATCCTCCTGCTCCACGTTTCCACCGGATGGGCGGCACAATGGCAGGAAAACCTGAACCTTTCCGATTCGCGGGAAATAAAAGAGGACCGGGAGTATTTGGAGAAGGTCAGCGCGGAACTCCGGGGTGAAAAGTTGCGGGTCACGGCGCGCCATGATAGCGGTGAACCGGCCCGCGCCATCCTGAAAGCCGCGGAGTCCGAACATTGCGACCTGATCGCCATGACGACGCATGGGCATCGATTGATCGCTGATCTCATTCACGGCGCCACCATCACCAAGGTTCGGCACGAAAGTGATATTCCGCTTTTCTTGGTTAAGGCGCATATGGACTGACGAGGCCGAAAATCCAAACTCGAAATTCCAAACTCGAAAATTGTGGCGAGCCTCGAATTTCGAATTTCGAGTTTCGTGTTTCGTGTTAAAGTGATTCTGGATTTCGGGGTATTCCATCACATGCTGATACCGGGCCATGCCACGTCTGAAGGGACGGACCGCTTTCGCCGCCGTTTCGAGGCGAAGTTCCCCGGCCACTTCCGTGAGTTCCAGGGCCTCTGGCTTTCCTCCATCGGGATCGGGACCTATCTGGGGGAACCCACCGCCGCCTGTGACGCGCTCTATCGTGAGGCGGTGGCCGATGCTTTGGAATGCGGGATCAACGTCATGGATACGGCGGTGAATTACCGCCACCAGCGCAGCGAGCGAGCCATCGCCCAGGCGCTAGCGGCGGTGATTTCCTCCGGCAAGGTCCAGCGCGACGAGGTGCTGATCGCCACCAAAGGCAGCTTCCTGACCTTTGACGGCAGCGAGCCCGACGATCCTTCCGAGTACTTCCAGCGGACCTTGATCGATCCCGGCCTTTTCCGTCCGGAGGAGGTGGTGGCCGGCTGCCACGTGATGTCGCCGAAGTATCTCGAGAACCAGATCGATGTGAGCCGGCGGAACCTCGGTGTCCATACACTGGATGTTTATTATTTACATAACCCCGAAACGCAAGTTTCCCACGTGGCCCGCGAGGAATTCGACCGGCGGATGCGCGCAGCCTTCGCCGCTCTGGAGAAAGCCGTGGGCGAAGGCAAGATTCGCATGTACGGCACCGCCACCTGGAATGGCTACCGAGTAGGCCTTGACTCGCCCGAGGCGCTTTCGCTCCCGGACCTTTTGCGCCTGGCGGAGGAGGTGGGTGGCAAAGACCATCATTTCCGCGCCATCCAACTACCCTATAACCTCGCCATGCCCGAAGCCCTGTCTGCCCGGACGCAACGCATTGACGGCAAGGCCGTCCCGGTCTTGCAGGTGGCGCGTGCCCACGGCATGTTGGTTTTCGCCAGCGCCAGCTTGCTTCAACAGCAATTGACAGAGGGCCTGCCCGAGGAAACCCATGCGTGGTTCCCCGGGTTCGAAAAGGACGCGCAGAGGGCCATTCAGTTTGTGCGCTCCACGCCCGGTGTCGCTTCCGCGCTGGTGGGAATGAGCCGGCGCGAGCACGTCACCGAGAATCTTCGTACGGCGCAAACGCCGCCGCTCAACCTGGAGCAATTCCGCGCCATTTTCAACCATTGACCGGGGCGCGTCAGGCGGCAGATTATCACGAGTGGACGGAAACGGCTGTGACGAATTTAGAATCCGCAGATCGGCTCGCGCGCGCCCTGGAAGCGCTCGGACAGGCGGATTTTCCCGCCGCCATCAGCCTGCTGGAGGAGTTAGTGGTGGAGGATTCTACGAATGCCCACGCCTGGAGCCAGCTCGGCGTGTGCTACCTGGAAACTCAGCGGCCCTCCGACGCGGTGGAGGCCCTTTCCCGCGCCGTGCAAGCTGCGCCGATGGACCCCCAGGCGCATTACCTCCTTGGCAATGCTTGCGGAAGTCTGGGTCAGTTGGACCGGGCGGCCGCCTGCTACCGCCGAGCCCTGGACCTTGATCCCCATCACGCCAAGGCGGAAGAATTTCTGATGAAGGTGGAATCGCTCATCGAGAGCCGGGAACATTACCGCACGGGCCTGAGCCTGCTCTACTCTCAGGATCCGTCACCGCAGGATTTGAACCGCTCCCTTCGCGAATTGATTCTGTCCGTTGCCATTTTCGAGAATTCCCCGGCGCGTGACAACGTGCAGGATTGTGCGCGCCGCTTGCGGGATTTGCAGCAAGAAGGGCCGCTCCCCCTGGAGATCACGCCCGAGCTCCAGCCCTGGGCTGCCGCCTGCGAGCGTGGTTTTCAGCGCGTGCGCTTCAAGAACTGGGCCGGCGCCCAGGCGGCCTATGCAGAAGCTCTGACCTACCGCGTCGGGGATGCCTTCGTCCATCAGGCCCTGGGCTTCTGCTTCATCGAACTCGGGGAGATCGATAACGCCGTCCGCGCCTGGCTGCGAGCCCTGGAACTGGACTCCCACTGCGACTTCACGCATCTCGCCCGCGTCCAGCGCGTGATTTGAAGGGCGCAACGCCGGAAGAAATTCGCAAGTGTCCTTGACAACACTCGCGGGTTTCCGTAACTTTGCCTTGAACTCGCTCTGGCGGGTGCAAAGAATAGGAGAGGACCTTGGCTCGCAAGCCCATCATTACCCTGATCACAGATTTTGATACTATCGACCATTTTGTGGGTACGATGAAAGGCGTCATCTACAACATTAACCCCGACGTCGAAATCGTGGACATCACCCACAAGGTGGCCTCCTACGACATTTTCGACGCTGCCTTCACGTTGGCCCAATGCTATCGCTCTTTCCCTTCCGATACGATTCACCTGGTGGTCGTTGACCCGGGAGTGGGGACATCGCGCCGCCCCCTCCTGGCCCGCAGCATGAATTACAAATTCGTGGCGCCCGATAACGGCGTACTATCGTTGGTCTATGAGCGGGAGGAGAATCTGGAGGTCCGCCACATCACCTCTGACCATTACTTCCTCAACCCGGTCAGCGCCACGTTCCAGGGACGCGACATCTTTGCTCCGGTGGTCGGCTGGTTGAGCAAATGGGTGGAAGTCGACAAGTTCGGCGAGCCCATCAGCGATTACACCAAGTTCACCTCGCCCAAACCCAAGCGGGTAGGTGACAACCTCATTAAAGGCGTTATCCTGAAGATCGACAAGTTTGGGAACATCCTCACCAATCTCCAGCCGGAGGACCTTCCCCAACTCTTCGCCGAGAACCCGCCGCCCTTCAAGTTCATCATCAACCAGCAGGAGATTACTCGCCTGAACCTGGCGTATTCGATGGGCAAGCCGTCGGAGTTGTTTGCGATTGTGGGCAGTTCCGGCTATATCGAAATTTGCACCAACCGGGGTTCGGCCGCGAAAATCCTGAACGTGAACCGGGGCGTGGAAGTGGGTGTGATGCTGGGGACACCTTCTCCGGCGATTCCCGAATCCGCCTGATGGCCCTCCCTCCTGGCGGGAAAACCCCCTAGTCCCCGGCGGTCTCGGCAGCAGATTTCACCGCGGCCTGGGCAGGAGGCAGCGTCTCAATGCGAATTTTCGACACCCGGCGGCCTTCCACTTCCAGGACGGTGTAGCGGCGCGATTCGAAAACGAAACTCTCGCCGCCATGCGGAATGAATCCCAGCCGCGCCAGCACAAACCCCGCCAGCGTTTCGTACCCCTCGCCGCGCGGCAGGACGATGTCGCGCTCGCTGGCCAGATCGCGCAAGCTCATCGAGGCGTCCACCACCAGGAGGTTTTCCCCCACCTTGCGGATGGCTGCTTCTTCGCGGTCGTATTCATCCTGAATCTCGCCCACAATCTGTTCCAGCACGTCTTCGATGGTCACCAAGCCTACAAAGGTTCCAAACTCGTCCACCACCAGCGCCATCTGGGAATGCCGCCGGCGGGCCTCCTTCAGCACCTGGGTTAACGACATCGCCTCGGGAACAATCATCGGTTGGTGGAGAATCGTGCGCAGGTCAAAGCCGGAGTCCGCCGGAGTTGCCGCGCGCGCCCTTTCCGCCGTCACCGCCAGCAGATCCTTGGTATACAGGACGCCCACGATCTGGTCAGGCAGGCCGTCATAAACGGGGATGCGGGAGTGTTGGTCCTTTACCACGCGGTCGAGCAGCGTCCGCAGATCTGTGCTGACCGGCAGGCAGGTGATGCGATTCCAGGGCACCATGATTTCGCGCACGCGCACGCGGTCCAGATCGAAAACGCTGTGAATCATTTCCTCTTGTTCTTCGTCGAGCAAACCGCGCTTGCGGATTCCCGACACAATCAATTTCACTTCTTCGGCCGTGGGCAACGGGCCGTGCCCTCGATCCGATTGGTGGTGCAGCGAGCGAAGCACCCCGCTGGCCAGGATATCCAGCAGGCGGACGGGGTAGCGGCTCAGTTTGAGAAAGAAGCTCATGGGCCGCGCCACGCCCAACGCAAATCTTTCCGCGTTATCGTAGGCCATGGCTTTGGGGACGAGCTCGCCCAGCACCATCAGCAACATGGTGATGAGTAGAAAAGCGATGCCGACGGAAATGGAGTGCGCCACGGCAGCGCGCGCCACATGGCCGAGATACCCTTCCAGTGAATGCTCGATGGCCTCGGCCATGATGGCTTCGCCCATCCAGCCCATCAGCAGGCTGATGACCGTAATGCCCAGTTGCGTCCCGGAGAACAGCGCCACCATATCGGAAAGCAAGGTGAGCACCAGCTTCGCCCGGGAATTGCCTTCGTTGGAAAGCTGCTCCATACGGGTGCGCCGCACGCTCAGCAGGGAGTATTCCGCGGCGACGAAAAAGGCATTGAGCGCCACCAAACCGATAATCAATAAGGCTTTCAAGAAGGCGAACATGGAACACCCGGAAGCAACCCATTGTAGGCGACACTCGCCAAAAATCCAAATGGCTCGCGCCACCCGGGAGCAATCCCAAAATCATCCCGAGGGAAAGCCGGCAAACCAACGCCGGTAAGTTGGACGTTTCCGGGATTGCAGGTGAAAAGAGGGTATGCGGAAACGCGGGCGCCCCGGGCGAGGGTCACAATGACGGCCGGCGAGAAAGCTCGGGAGGAGGTGCGTCGTGTCCGGGCGCGCGCACGCCCACCACGCGCGAATAAATTTCGTCGTAGTCCCGGACCGCTCGCCGCATTCGAAGGAATTCCGCTTCATCGTGCAGCGCGAATTCCGGCGGGGGGAGATTGGGAATGATTTTCTCCAGTTTTACTTGCCGATCAGCCGTGCGCGGGTGCGTGGCCAGCAAGCCCCCGGGGTCCCCACCGCTGCGTTCCTGGTCCGCCTGGAGCCGTTGGAAGAATTGCGCTGCCGCGTGTGGGTCGTAGCCGGCGCGAACCAGGTACTCTGCCGCCAAACGGTCGGCCCGCTCCTCCTCTGACCGGTTGAAACGGGCGAGCGCCACCTTCTCCGCCCATCCACTTCCCATTGTCAGGGCGATTCCCGCCGGCCCTGCCAAAACCATGGCGGGAACCAAGGCGGTCAACTCCAAGAGAGGGCCCTTCCGAGGCGCGGTTCGCCAATCACAGGAGTTTTCATGGGCGATTTCGTGGGACAAAACGGAAGCCAGTTCGGCCTCACTTTCCGCCAAGCTGATCGCCCCGGAATTGATCACAATGTATCCGCCTGGAAACGACTGCGCGTTGACCTTTGGATCGTAAAGAACGTAGAAGGAAAAAATCTGTTGGCTTCCGCTACTGCGCGCCAAGTTCTGTCCTAAGCGGTTAACATATTCATTCAGGGACTTATCACCCCACGGCATGCCTCTGGCCATAACCTGCTGGACCATAGCATTGCCCGTCTGTATGGCTTCCAGCATGGTTTGGCGGTTGCCGCAAACGCCATTCGGCACTAGCGTATCCGGCGGTCGACCGCACGCGACCTGCGGCCAAAATGTCACCACGAAAGCCAACAGGGTCACGCGCCCAGTCTTCGGATGCAGTACACCCATAGGCATGCCCTCCGACAAACCTATCGGCCCAGACCCGGCAAGCTTCACCGGCACCTTGGCCTCACGTTATTTTGTCATTAGCCCTGAAGTTGGATAGCGGACCCAAGGGACCTGCCTTTGGATTCGCTCCCTCGGGTATTTTTATCTCACGATTCCGACAAAATGTCCAGCCGATTTTCCCTGAGCGCTCTTGTCTTCTGACGCATGGAAGAGGTTTCGCAGATTTCCACCCCCTCTCTCCAGTCAACTGAGCGTCGCGCATTTGGTGCAGGCTTGACGTGCCCTCTCGCAGCCGGGGTAAGCAGGGGGTGTGCTAGAATCAATTTCCCCCTTCGTCGCGAAAAAAGCGTGGCGCGCAAAATCAAGGATTCAGCCTTCGGGTTCACGACTAGGGAAATGTTGAAGGAGTGCGAGTTGCATCTCTCGGGACAAGCGGGCGAGAATAAAGAGGCCATTACCCGCGCGCAACGGGCCACTGACGCCGGACAGCAAAGGGTAATCGGAATCCTGAATCCTCACTGAAACTATGGAAGAATTCTTTCGCAGCGCCCTTCACCGCTACTACGAGGTTCAACTGCCGCACAACTTCGCCCGGCGCAGGCGTTGGCCGTTGTTGGTTGCCCTGCATGGTTACGAAGGGAACAAAGATTCCATGATGCGTGTGGCGCAGCACATCGCGGATGGCAAGATGGTGGTGATTTCCCTTCAAGGCCCGTACCAATTCTTTCGCCGCTTTGGCAGAAATCCCAAAAACTTTCGGGTGGGCTTTGGCTGGAGCACGACGTACAAAATGGAGGATTCCATCCACCTTCACCATCGGGACCTGGAAACGATCATCCAGCGTGCCGTGCGGAAATATCGCGCCGATCCTCAACGGATATTCTTACTGTCTTTTTCACAGGCGTGCTCGCTCAACTACCGCTACGTGTTTACTCACCCGCGAGCGATTCGCGGCGCCGTCAGCGTGTGCGGCGGGGTTCCCGGTGATTGGATGGAGAATCCGCACTACCGGCGCGCGGCCACTCACGTGTTGCACATCGCCGCCCGGCAGGATGAATGGTACTCGCGAGAGAAGAACCTGGAGTTCCGCCGGCAATTGGCGCAGCGTGCCGCCACCCTCGACTTCCGTTTTTACGATTCCCCCCACAAGTTTCCCCCCCAGTCCCTTCCCCACATTAGGCGATGGATTGAGAAGCACCTGTAAGGAAGGTGGCAGGTGTCAGGTGCGAGCCGATGAGGAATGCCAAAAGCCCAAAATCGAGATTCGCGAGGTCCGTGCGGCATTTGGAGTTTCGAATTTTGAGATTCGAATCGGGCGCCCAAAACCTGACCCCTGACGCCTGTCACCTGGCACTCGTCACCTGGCACCTGACACCTGACACCTGTCACCTGTGCTACCATGGTGCCGATGTACGATGAAACCGTGGCTGTCATCGAGAATCGTTCGCTCCCCGGCGGCCATTTCCTTTTAAGTTTGGATGCTCGGCGGCAAGCGACGGCTGCGCGGCCGGGGCAGTTCGCCATGGTGCGCATCCTCGGGCGCTCCGACGTGCTGCTGCGCCGGCCCATGAGCATCTTTGACGTCCAGACGCCAGACGGCGGCCAAGCCGGCTCTCCCCGGCAGGCGCCGCCGCGCATTCTCCAGCTTCTCTACAAAATCGTGGGACGCGGCACGCGCTTGATGGCGGAGCTCAAACCCGGCGACAAGGTGGGATTAATTGCGCCCCTCGGCCACGGTTTTTTTGAAGAGGAATATCTTCCCCGCGCTCACGAATCCGACGAGATTCTGCACGTGGCGGGAGGCATTGGCATCGCCGCGCTGCTGCTTCCGGCGAAGCACTTAGCCGGCGCGGGATTCAAACAGCGGCTTTTCTTCGGAGCACGAACCAAAGCAGACTTGGTAGGCGTAAAGGAATTCAAGCCGCTAGTACGAGCTATGCTGCTGGCAACGGAAAACGGGTCGGCGGGATATCGCGGCTTTGTGACGCGCCCGCTGGAGGATTATTTAACCAAGCACACCAACCGAAAGTTCTTGCTCATGGTGTGCGGTCCGTGGGCGATGCTGCGCGCCACGGTGGAACTGGCCAAGCGCTTCCGCCATCCCTGCCTGGTTTCCATGGAGAATCGCATGGGCTGCGGGCTGGGCGTTTGCCTGGGCTGCTCGATCCGCGTCCAAGGGACAGGCCACGAGGCCTATCAGCGAGTTTGCACGGAAGGGCCGGTGTTTTGGGCGGAGAAGATTGTTTGGGAGACGGATAAGAAACTCGGGATTAGGGATTAGGGGTAGGGGAACAAAAATTGTGCTGAATTCTTAGCTACTTAGCGCATAGGGCCGGTTTCCATTGTGGATAGTCCAAACGTCCCGGCAGATGGGCACGATTGAGCGGAGTTGAGCACACCGTGAAGGCGAGCGAAGACAAAGCGAAAGGCGCGCGAGGACGCGGCGAGGGGCATCATGACGCCCGGAACTCGCACATTTTGCCCGAAATGCCAACGCGATCGCGCCCCGCGCAGGAATTTACCCCCCAGTTGGAATTCCAAATTGCCGGCGTGCGCTTCCAGAACCCGGTCTGGACGGCCAGCGGGACGTTCGGTTACGGGAAAGAATTCGCCCACCTGATCGACCTCAATCAACTTGGCGCGATTTGTGTGAAAGGCATTTCGCCGGAACCCATGGAGGGCAATCCGCCGCCCCGCATTTACGAAACAGACTCGGGAATGTTGAACGCCATCGGCCTTCAGAACGTGGGCGCGAAGCGCTTCCTGGGCGAGAAGCTGCCCTTCCTGCGCACGCTCAAGGCGCGCACGGTGGTGAATGTGTTCGCCTATTCCACGGAAGACTACGTGCGGTGCATTGAAATCCTGAATGAAGGCGAAGGCATTGCGGCCTACGAATTGAACATTTCCTGCCCCAACACGCGCTGTGGCGGCATCGTCTACGGCAGCGACCCGCACCTGACCGAGGAAGTGGTCGCCGCGTCAAAGAAGGCGGCACGCCATCCGCTCTTCGTCAAGCTCTCGCCCAACGTCACGGACATTGCGCTATTCGCGCGCGTGGCGGAAGGCGCCGGGGCGGACGCGCTTTCGCTGGTCAACACCTTTGTGGGAATGGCCATTGACGTCGAAACGCGCACGCCGCGCATCTCCAACATCACGGCAGGGCTTTCCGGGCCGGCCATCAAACCCGTGGCGCTGCGCATGGTTTACCAGGCCGCGAAGGCCGTGAAAATCCCCATCATCGGCATCGGCGGCATTGCCGGCGCCGAGGACGCCCTGGAATTCATCATCGCCGGCGCGCGCGCCGTGCAGGTGGGCACGGCCAATTTCTACGACCCGGGGACCTCCTTACGCATTGTTAAAGGCATCCAAGATTACTGCCGGCGCAAGCGGCTGCACCTGGCCGACCTTGTCGGCTCGCTCAGAATTCCATAGTTGTCGGGGTTTGGCCGGAACAGGCGCGTCAGTTCCTGAGCCCCCACGGGGCGGCCTATCACAGCCGTAGGGCGGAATGGCATTCGGCCTTGCGCTGTAGGGCCGAAGAGCCTTCGGCCCAATCTCGGGCCCAACAACGTTAGGCCCAGGCCGAACGCTGTTCGGCCCTACAGGCCCCACAAGAATGGCGCGGCCCAATGAAAACCCGGGGAACGCGGTGCCTGTCCCCGTCCCCTTACGAGCTGGCCATGATTCACCCTGGAGCTTGAGTCCGGAAGTTTGGGAGGAACTTTGAGCCCTGCAGGCGTTTACACTGCTACGTTTGCTTTTCCCGGCATAATCCTGTTAATTCCGGAGCCCATGGATCTATTGTGGGTGATAAGGCACACCACGCTAGCTAATGGGGTCGCTCCCATGCCGGCTGAGGTCAAGGAACGATCCAGACGAAACGCGTATTACCTTTTGTTTCTCCAATACGCTCTCCTGTGCACGCTTCTGTGGGTCTTGATGGCAAGATACTCGGTATCCGCTTCTTCGATTGGCCTGAGCCTACGCCACTGGGAGACGTTCGGGGTGATAGGCGCGGTGGCAGGAACTGGAAAGTTGGCTTATTCGGCTTTAGTTACAAGGGTGCTCCCACGGCCGCCCGCTGGATCTCCGCCAAGGTACCCTGGCGTTTTGATTGGCCGAAGTGGTGGGCAAGAAATCCTCCTGCTTGCGGTCAGTTCCTTCGTTGAGGAGTTTTGGAGAGCATTTTGTCTGGTGTGTTTTCTGCGACTTGGTCACGGGCCAGTGTTTGCTGTAGTGGTTACATCGTTCGCCTTCGCTCTTGCCCACCGTGAGGGACGAGATACCCTTGTTATGAAAGTCGGGCGGGTGTGGGCGCATTCGATCTCGGGAGCATATTACGCAGTTTTCTTCCTTTGGTGCCATTCAATTGTTGTGACGTGGGTCGCTCATCTGCTGTATAACTCGGTTCGGAGCTACCAGGCAAGGAGAACTCGGGACGCGTGAATTGTTAATGCGGCGCTCCAGACCGTGTGGATTGTTGGAAAGGCGAGAAATGGTTCCTGACACCATTTCTCCCGCAACTCAATCAACATCGGCAATACCCTCGTCGGCAATATCGGGCTGACCTTCGACGCTTTGGACCGCATGGTAGAACAGAGCCAGAACCAGAGCTATACTCAGATCGTGTACGGACCGGCGGGGAACAAGCTGGCGCTCATGAACGCACAGACGCTCGCGAAGGGATTCGTGCCTTTGTCGGGTGGGGACACAGCGGTTTACACCAATGGCCCCACGCTCAGCTATTACCGCCATGCGGACTGGCTGGGCAGTTCGCGCTTGGCTTCCACGCCCACCCGGGGCTTGTATTACGACGGCGCCTATGCCCCCTACGGCGAAAACTATGCCGAGGCGGGCACCACCGACCGCAACTTCACCGGGCAAAATCAGGACACCATCTCGTCCGGTCCGTATCCGCTGTACGACTTTCTCATGAGGGAATATCATCCCAGTTGGGGCCGCTGGGTGAGTCCCGACCCCGCCGGCCTCGCCGCCGTGGATCCCAGCGATCCTCAGACCTGGAACCGCTACGCCTATGTTAGGAATAATCCGCTGGCGCTGATCGACCCAAGCGGGGCGTATATTGTCGCTCCACCCCCACCCGGGTGCGACCCACTTGATCCCTTGAGTGGGTGCAACTGCGACCCGTGGTTGGACCCATGGTGCCCGCCCCCAGGAGGAGGTGGGGGGGGTGGGGGCGGCGGGGGCGGTGGAGGTGGCGCGGGCAATGCTAACAACGGGCAGAACCCAGGTACTATAGAGCTGTGTAACGGTCTCCCGGTACCCCCGGGGTGCGAGTGTGTTCGGCACTCACTGATCGTCTGCGCTGCTCCAGGATCCGGCTGGGGATCCATCCTAGGAGCTGCAGGGGCCGGCGCGGCCGGTGCCGGTCTGTCGCAGACCGGGCACACACAGCAGCCGGACAATCGGCCGAGCTGCGGTAGTGTCTGGGCGAATGCCTTTTTCGGAGCCACCCCCTCAGAGGCGGCGCAGGGTGAAGTGACCTCGGAGACTGTAGGGACGGGCTTAAAGAGTGCTTCCATGTATGCTAGCGCTAAAGCCCAATCCTACGCAGCCGCGAGAGGGCTGATTGTTCCCCTGCGGTCAAGCATATACCGCCCTTGGGCATACGCAGGGCAGTACCTCGGATTCGCCGCTGAAATTACTCCATTGTTATTTGCGAACTGGAGTGCCATCAAAGGCTTGGCAGCAGTCTCGAAGGCCAACCTCATCGATCGTTCATGCAAGCCCGGGTTTTAGGGGATAGCCGTGAAACGAGCGACCAAGGATAACCTACAGATCGCAGCCCTTGCGTTGGGGTCCATCCCCGTTGTCCTCGGCTTCATCGGCTTGCTGTATTGGCTCGGTCTCGATGGGCTAAAGTGGTTCGGCGCTCTGGCATATACGGGGTTAATATTCGGCGTCCTAGCGGGGGTCCATCCCGAGGAATTCAAAAAACCAAGGTGGGTGATGGTTTATTTCGCGGCCCTCGCCGTCCATTTGACGGTGCTCACGATATACCTCCGCGGCGTTTCTAACTTCCCCGGCGCCTTCTTTTTCCTGTTCTTCTGGTTCCCCGAGATCGGGATGATCGCAATAGCGCTCTGGTACTTCGGCGGTGGCGGTGCGGGTCGGGGACGCCATCGACACGACAAGGGCGCGGGCCATGAGCACGGACCAACATCAGTGACAAGTGACAGTAACAACCGTGACGAGTGACCAGAAAACCAAAGCGGGTAGCCCAGACGGGGGAAAAAGGTGTCAGGTAGAGCGCCGGGATAAACCGGCATGCAGTCGAGGATGAAAGAGCCTTACAGGAAAGGAGTACCGAACCGCTTGGCCTCGAGTCTTGCGGAGGCAGCCGCGAGGCTGCCGTCGAAGCGTAGACAGAGGTAGTCAGGAGAAAGGTGTCAGGTACCTTTGTTTCTTAAGCGGGGTAGCGCAGCGGTACGCGTACTTTGCGATCCGCCGCGGCTCGTAATATGTCGTGGATTCACAGTTTGATTAAATCCAAATGGCGAAAGGCCGCAACAATGGCCATGAATCACGAAGAGATTATCGAAGAAATCGAAGGGCACATTCGGAAATTCGGTGGAGAGTTTGGCGAGTGGTGTGTGGGGACGGCGAAAGATTCTCGCGGCCCATTCTTCCGCCGGCATCTGGCGGCCGATCTGGGCGATGGATTGATTTATCGCGAGGCTTTTACCACCTCCGCCGCCGACCAAGTGCTGGACCACCTGGTGAACGCCTGCGGCCTGCGCCCCGACCGCGACGCCGTCCCCGAGCCCGGCAAAATCGTTTTCGTCTACCGCAAGACCGCAAGCGTTCCCGCCGCCCTCCGCAGCGATCAAGCCACATTTCACAAGGTTGCAGCGTAGGAGCGAGCGGCGCTCGCCCTGGGCTGAACTCCGTTCAGCCGGTCGTAGGGCCGAATGGCATTCGGCCTAGGCCGAGCGCCGCTCGGCCCTACAAACGCCCGAACGCCGTTCGGCCGCTCATGCAGCGCAGGCATCCGGCTTTCTGGGTGTCGCAGTGCCTTGGTGGTTGAAACCATGATGAACCACCAAGATACCAAGGCGCCACATCCTGGCAAAAGGAAACTTGGGACAGTTTGTCTCTTGACAGAACGAGCCAATTGCTGTAGCCTAAATTCGCGATGAAGGCCAGTTGCAATACGGCCCCGGTAAGAATCTCCCCAACTCACCAGCGCGGCCTTGAGATCACTCAACACCAAAAGATGTTAAAAATGAAAGTTGCCCCCAAGGACTTATTGAAAATAAAGGAGTTACATCAACAATTGGGTCAACGCCAGGATGTTGTTGAAAGATAAGGGGAAACCATGAAGAGACGCGAATTCTGCAACGTCATCGGGGGAAGCATTATTGTCTCAAAGGCTGGAGATTTACTGGCGGCGCTCAACGAGGCAGTCCCTCCGGCCTTACCCGGCGCAACCCGATCCATCGACACCGTTTCCGAGGTGGGCTTGGAAAATGAAACCGTGCGCATCGCTTTCGACGCCCGGGCAGGTGAACTTGTGAGCCTGAAAAATGTGGTGCGCGGCGACGAATATTTGAAGGACCGAGCCAACAACGGCGGACCCTTCCGAATCTTCTCCGACTTTCATGGGGAGTTCGGTGTGTCCGCCGCGGGTGCTCCCGTCGATCCCACGGACATTGCGGGCTCGATTATCGATCCCCTGAAGTGCCGCCTGGTCAGCCGCTCGTTTCGCCGTACCCATACGGGTATGGCACTCGATCTAACGTATGAAGACACCACGGGCCGCTGGCGCGTGGATCTGGAAGTATGGCTCCCCGACCAAGGCCACGCTTCCGATTGGAATCTGAAAATCACCAATATTTCTCCGGTCGTCAACGTGCTGATGACAGCTTTCCCCGATATCTGCGGTTTCCGCCTGGGCGCTGACGGGGGCACCAACCTTCAGACGACTCTGCGCGGAGGAGGCGAAATTGCGCCAGCTTGGTCGGCCGAGGGAGGGATTTATGGCAACGGCGGGAAGGTGTCCATGCAGTGGCACGCCCTGTTCGACCACAAGGCTGAGGAATATCTCGGGATGATCGTTCAGGACGAGGAGATTCGGAACAAGTGGTTCCACCTCTCCAAGCCCCGAATCCAGGTGATCTATTTTCCCGCCGAGACGCTCGCCCCCGGACAGACCTGGAAGGCCCCCACGACCCAACTGATGATCGGGAATGGGGATTGGAAGCCGGTGGCGCGAGCATACAACGCCTGGTTTGGTAACACCTTCAAGATGGCCGAGACACCCCCATGGGCCAGGGAGATGGACGGCTGGATGGGCGCCTGGTTCGCCAAGAAAGGCGGCCTCGTACCTGGCGGCGGTGCCGGGCCTTCGCACGCCTTGAACAGTTTCGCCGAGCTTCCGGAATATTACCGTGAGAGCCCCGTGGACTTAATCGAATACGCCTTCCACACGCAGGGGTCGGCCCTCTACAACGTGCACACGGATGGCGACAACATCCTGCGCAGCGATCTGGGCGGGGCGCCGGCGCTCAAGGAGGGCATCGAGGCCATTCATCGCCTGGGATTTCGGTTCCTCTTCTACGTCGAGGGATACATCGTCCATGAGAAGAGCCAACTCGCCCAATCCGGCAAGGCGCAGCGCTGGTCGCTGATGCACAAAGACGGAACTCTGACGGGGAATTACACCAAACAAAACTTCTATCACCTGTGTCCCGGGAGTGTGGAGTGGCAGGATCATCTGGCCGAAGTGGCCTCGCGGCTGGTGCGCGAGACAGGAGCCGACGGAATTCGCCTGGACTCGCTGGGCTTCTATTTCCTCACCTGCTACAACCCGGCGCACCATCACGACACGCCATTCGGGTACAACCAGTGGATTCAGCAGCTTCTGGAGAAGGTCAGTCGCGCCGTGCGGGCGGTGAACCCCGATTGCCTTTTGATGACCGAGGCGCCGGTAGATTTTTACTCCCAGTGGTTGCATAGCGCCCTGGTCTTCACCTACCCGCGCGACATCCCCCCCATGCGCCTGGCGCTTCCCGGTTACCGTCTCGTTGTCTACAACCCGGGAGGACCGGTGTTTGCTTCGCTGAGTGGCTATGTGGGAGGCTGCAATGGCTACCCGAATTTCGCCGAACGGAGGCAACTGGACGAAAACTGGCGCTCCCTGCGCCAAGGCGTGGGCGCGACGCTGGTGTGGGGTGAGGTGGCGGACGAGGATCCGCAGGCCTCGCTTTCCGATGTGACCTGTCGCCGGTTTTATGGCCCCGAGTATTCCGTGGTGGTGGGGGCGCGCGCCGCCAGCAGCGACCCTCTGCGCTTTCCCGACAACACGGGGCTTTCGAGCCAACGTGAGCCATTCACCGTGCGCGTCAAGGGCGTGAGCGGACCCCTCGAAGGCGCATACCTTTATGACCTTGAGAAGGCTACAGTCAGCCCACTCAAAATCGGAAATGAGGGAGAGGAGTGGACGCTGCCCATCGAGAACTCGAACTGGTTCATGGTGGTGCTGCGCCAGCCCCAAGGACCGATGATCGGGACCTTCAACGCCGTGCGAACGCTGCACGCGGGCGATTCGGCGGAGTTGGACCTGGCGCTGCTGAGCTCGCCGAAAGGCAAGGCGAAGGCCCCAGCCAAGCTTTTGAGCCGCGGCTTGGGGTTCGCTCCCGGGAACAGCCCCAGTGTTGACGTCAGCCTCCCCGGCAAGGCAACTCTGGTGGTCCCGCCGGGCACACCCCCCGGGCGCTACGAGGTGGAACTAAAAGGGGAGAAACTGGTGGGCATCAAGCGCTTTGTAGTAGTGGAATAGCGGTAGCGCGAGTTGTGCGCAGTTTGCCTCATTCCGCGGTTCTTAACACGATGACCTTGACCCCCGTCTTAACATTCAAGGCCGGACAGTAGAGCGGGATTTACGATCTAGGATTTGGGATTTAGGGGGAAATGAAGCAGAACAGGAATCTGTTATGAATTCCAGAGTTGCTAGAGTGGCATATGGAGTGGTCGCAGTGCTCCTGCTTATCGGATCAGGTTGGTCGTTCAACATTGCGACATATAATTGCTTTGCAGCTGATTTCCATAACCAATACAGCCAGGCATACGCATCGCGAGGGAATATTTTCTTCCTCGTGGCCCTTGCCCTTTTCGCGGGCTCCGTGTCGGTGACTATCGCCATTCTTCGTTCAAAAAACACCGGCGGGAGCAAGTAGCAGCGCAAAGGCAGCCGCATATTGGCTTCCTCTGCGGTTCTTAGCATGATAACGGAAACACATCTAGTAATACCCGATGACGAAAAGCCGCGGAGTGAATCCGACCGAGCCGGAATAACTCCGCGCCCCCCACTGTAGGGCCGAAGAGCCTTCGGCCCAATCTCGGGCCCAACAACGTTGGGCCCAGGCCGAACGCTGTTCGGCCCTACAGGCCCCAGAAGGGCCCTACAAGAATGGCGCGGCCCAATGAAAACCCGGGGAACGTGGTGCCGCCGCTTGGCGCTTTGCAGTGATCGGCGGCCGGTGTAAAATGCCTTATGCTTTAGAAATCGTTTTCGGCGGTCGCCCACTGCGCGATCGGCGCCGCGGCCGAATTGAAGTTGCGCGAACTTGCCGGCGATATCGCCGAACGGGCGCGGCGTTCCAGCGGCGACATCGAAGTGGTGGCGTGCGCGGCCGCGGTGAGCCGGGGATGACGGCGCCGGCCAAAATCCATATTTTAGTCCGCCGTTGACGGCAAAGTAGGTATATACTCGACCCGAACCGCTGTCGGCCCGAAAACCTGGCCAGCCCGGTTCAGGGGGAGGAGAAATATGAAAATGCGTCTATCTGT
>Ga0326727_10005851_pt1 | contig 34567 bp, 25 predicted proteins | sample MB2enrmetagenome_FD_207643 | JGI IMG/M metagenome (GOLD analysis project Ga0326727, IMG submission 207643) | Lab enriched peat soil microbial communities from McLean, Ithaca, NY, United States - MB29MY | ecosystem: Environmental > Terrestrial > Soil > Wetlands > Peat | place: USA: New York...
CCGTCCGCGGAGCCAACGCCATCCTGGCTCTGCGCTGTGCTTATCTCAATGGCGATTTTGAGGATTACTGGGAGAGCCGTCGGGCGGCTATTGCCGCCTAATTCCAACTTCTATGTCGCGCACCCAATTGATTGGCAAAGAAGTCTCACTGATGATTGAATGAGTCGACGGAACACTCTGCTCGGATCGCTAATGACAGTAGGACGGCGCGGACATGGATAGTGCATCGCCGAGGACAGGTAACATGCCACGCGACATAAACCGGAGGCAATTCCTCTCTCTGGCGGCCCTTGCTCTTGGCCCCACAAACCCCCGCCGGCTGGTCATCGACACTCACCTGGAGGTTTGGACTTTCGATCCGAAGTTTCCATTCCATCATCCCGAGCACCCGGAACTGAAGCGCGTGGCGGTGGAAGCACCGATTGAGAACGAGGTCGCGGAGATGCAAGAGTTCGGCTTGAAGTTCGCCGTTCTCATCAATCCGCGTTACTACGGGTGGGACAATTCCTATATCAGCTACTCACTTCACAAGTACCCGAACTTTTTTGTCGCCCACGGCCTGTTGAATCCGCTCGGCCCCGACCCGGCAGGCCAGTTGCGCCACTGGGTGGAGGAGCAGGGCTTTCAAGGTATGCGCTTCAGCCCCCTCTATGATCCCCACTCGACATGGTTGAACTCCCGGGAACAATATCCGCTGTGGCGCGGAGCAGAGCGTCTGGGCGCCGTCTTTAACTTCTACATTCTTCCGCACCAGATGCCCATGCTGGAAGATATGGCGGGGAGATTCCCTGGGGTCAAGATTGTTGTCGATCACTTGGGAAAGCCGGATTTGAAAGCCGCCGATCCCTGGGCGGACTTTCGCAAAATGTTCCGCTTGAAGCGGTTCTCCCAGGTTTGGGTGAGCGCCTCGGAGCCTTATGAAATCTCGTTGACACAAACCTTCCCTTATCACGATACGTACCCGTTTTTCAAAGCGACTTATGAGGAGTTCGGTCCCCGGCAGCTCATCTGGGGAACGGGGTACCCGAAACCACGATGGGAACTCTCGATGGTTAAAGAACTGGAGTTCGTCGACAAAGTATTAGACTTTTGCACGGCGGAGGATCGCGAGCTGATTTTCGGCAGGAATGCACTTCGGATCTGGAAATTTCCGAAAGGTTGACCGCAGCGAATGCCATGACCGACCATGCTGTTTCAAGTTCACAAGACCCGGGCTACGCAGGCAAACGGCGTTGGGTTATCGTCGGGCTGCTGAGTTTGGGAATGATCATCGCCTACGTGTCGCGAACCAACCTCTCCGTGGTCCTCGCCATCCCCACTTTCATTAAATCGTTCAACCTTTCGGATACGGATCGCGGGATGCTTAACTCCGCATTTTTCTGGGCCTACGCGGTTCTCCAGATACCTGCTGGATGGGTCGTGGACCGGTATGGTGTGAAGTTTCCTTACGCCTTCAGCTTCGTATTCTGGTGCATGGCTTCCGCGTGCATGGCGTTTGCGCACTCCGTGACGCAATTGGCGACCCTCCGCGTGCTTCTCGGGGCCGCCGAGTCTATTGTTGCACCGGCAAGCTTCCGTTGGATTCGTTACCATTTCATCGAGACAGAGCGCGGCCTGGCGGTGGGCATCTTTATGACGGGCACGAAAATTGGGCCCGCGATCGCGGTCCCACTTGCCGCCTGGGCAACCATGTTGTATGGCTGGCGTCCCATGTTCCTGCTCCTCGGACTTGGGGGGCGCCGTCTGGCTGATCCCCTGGCTACTCCTGGTCAAGAACGACGACCCCCAAATTGCGACTCAGGTCACACGGGGAAGCAGGAAAGGCGTCTGTGCCCTTTGGCCGAGTCATGATGAGTCCTGTGACTTGGGGCACTATTATCGCCACGTTCTGCTATATGTACTTCGTCTATTTCTGCATGACGTGGATGCCCGCCTACTTCGTCGAGCAACGTCATCTGTCCCTTTCGCGGATGGGCATCTACACATTCTTTAGTTTTGGGGGAATGGCGATCATGGCAGCGCTGGCAGGTTGGGCTGCCGACGTGATAATTCGCCGCGGCGGCAATCCGGTTACGGTGAGGAAATGGTTCACCCTCGCGGGCTTTGTCATCGCTTGCACAGAGTTGACCGGCGCGCAATCTTCCTCCGTTACCATGGCGCTGGTTTTCGCGGTGGTCTCACTTTCGGGCTTGGGGTTGGCCACCGCCAACTATTGGGCGCTCACTCAAACCCTGGTCCCGGCCAACGCCATCGGGCGCATTAGCGGCGTCCAGAACTGTGCAGCCAGCCTTGCCGGCATCGTGGCGCCGATTGTGACGGGTTGGTTAAAACAGCAAACCGGCAGCTATCGAGCTCCCATGGGGGCCATCTGGATCGTCCTGGCATTGGGCGCGCTATCCTACTTTCTGCTGATGCGCGAGAAATATGCGCCCCGGGCAAGCGCGGCAGATGTCTCCGCTACGGGGGGTTGAGACCGTGTGAGATGTGACGTAGAATCAATGTGGAAGTGCATGCGGGCTGGTGTTCGCCCAGGACTTCAAATCCTGTGGGCCTGCCTATGGTGGGCCGGTCGGTTCGATTCCGACACACTTCCGCCAAAAGCTCAAGGACAGTGGTTCGTGGGTAGTTGCTGCTGCCCGCCACTAACCACTTCGTATTTTGCCCATGCGCAGCAAAAAGCCCAAGCCGTTCCAAAGCACCAAAGAGGTCAAGCGCCTCGCACGATTGCGCGTGGGTTCACCTCCTGCCGCTCAAACCCATGTGGACAGGCGAAAGAAACTCCCGAAGCACAAGAAACTCGATAAACAGGCAGCAACAGAAGATCTAGCCATCGGGTGACCGAGTCCTCGAGCCACTTCGAATACAAAATCCTCAACGTCCCAGGTTCCTGTGGGCGCAAATGCACTCTGCAAATTGGTATGCGCATTGGATGCCGGCAATGGCCAGACGAGCCGATGACTCAATGATCCGATTGCTCGCAGGCTTGGACCAAGCCTAGCTTTTCGACCCTCAGCCCGGTTTATATTCCGGGACTCGCTCAGTCGGAAGGAATAGCGCCGGTGGGGTGGCGGAATGCACTTGGGCCAGGGAGCGCTGAATAGCCAGAAGGTCGGCTTTGCAGAAGCCTTCGCTGGAAATTTCGATGCGGCCGTCCGGCTTGATGAGGAAGAGCGATGGCACGTAAGTGAGATTGTATGCCCGGGAAACTTTGTAGGGCGCGTCGTCGATCAAGATGGGGAACGTTACGCCATAGGTCGAGGCAAATCGCGTGCCGTCCTGCGCCTTGTCCTGCACCACGCCCCAGATTTGTGCGCCTTGTCCGCGCCGTTGCTGGTGGATGCGCTCTAGGAAAGGAAAGGTAAACTGGCAGGTGGGGCAGGCAACCTTGAAAAAGGCCAGTAAGACCGGGCCGCCGGAAATAGCATTCAGCAGGGAAAGGTGCTCGCCCGTGGTCGTGGCAAGTTCGAATGTTGGTGCGGTTTTCCCCGCGCTCAGCGTCGGCATCGATTTCTTCCCCAGCAGTTTCGCGAAGTATTGTAGCAGAACCCGCAGGGTCATGGTGCAGCGCTGAGGATCGGGTCATCGGGCCATCGGGTCATCTTGCTGATGGAATGATCGCATCATTTTACATCAAGCCTCTGCTTCATTAGGCCGTGGGGCGTTGTGGGACTAGTTTTTGACGGCCCGATGGCCAGATGACCCGATGGCCCGATGACTCAGTGGATCTGCTTAACCTTCTTTTTCATGTAATCCATCAGCAGGTATTGCCCAAGGGTATAAGGCGTGGTGAAGTAGGCTTTGCCGCGGCAGATTTCCGTCACCTTCTGGACAAAGTTAATCAGACCATAGTCCTGCGCAAGCATGAAGGTGTTGATCAGAATGCCGTTGCGGCGGCACCGTGCCACTTCGTGCAAAGTTTCTGAGACCACCAGGGGATCAAGCCCAAAGGCGTTTTTGTAAATCCGTCCATCTTCCATCGTCAGCGCGGAAGGTTTGCCGTCGGTGATCATCACGATCTGGCGCATATCTTTCTTCTGCCGCGAAAGGAGGCGCTGCGCCAGCCGCAGGCCTTCGCGAGTGTTCGTGTAGTAAGGTCCCACGCGAACCCGCGCCAACTCCGAGAGCGGCATCTCTTCTGCTGTGTCATGGAAAAGGACGAGGTGCAGCGTATCGCCCGGGTACTGGCTGCGGATGAGGTGGCTGAGGGCCATGGCAACTTTCTTTGCCGGGGTAAAGCGATCTTCGCCGTACAGAATCATGCTATGGCTGCAATCCAGCATCAACACCGTGGCGCAGGAGCTTTGGTATTCGCACTGGTGGACTTGCAAATCCTGATAATCGAGATCGAGCGGGGTCTGGAGACCGTTACGGCGAATCGCGGAAAGGAGCGTGGCATTGACGTCCAGATTCACCGTGTCCCCAAACTCATAGCGGCGGCTGGATCCCTCGGATTCGACGCCGGTCGCAAGCTCGCGGGTATCATGCCGGCCAAAACTGGATTTTCCCAGCGAGCCCAACAGGTCGCGCAGGGTTTTGAACCCCAGAAAATCGAGGGCCTTGTCGGTGACCTCGAACTTGGCCTTGCCCTCTTGCGGCGCGGCGGAGGGATCTCCCTCACGCTCCATGATTTGGCCCTGGCGGGGATTGGGTTGCTCGACGGAGACGTAACCCTCTTCGGAGAGGCGCTCAAGCACCTTATTGATTTTCTCCGCCAACTCGGAGTTCTGGTAGTCCTCCCAGTTCTGGAGCATTTGTTGCACTAACTCGTCGGGAATTTTTCCCTGATCGCGCAAGGCCTCCAGAAGCGCCTGATGAAGTTGGTCCATCGTCCGCTCGGGGTCCATATCGTAGATATTCTGATACTGGTTGTAGAACCCGCTGTCGAGCAGGAAGTCCCCGAGCATCTGGAGAAGGTCTTGGGCACTAAGTTCGTCGAAGGGGTCCGCTACGAATTTGGAGTACTTGACGTATTTCATAATCGAAACTCGGAACTGGAAACTCGAAATTCGAAACTCGGGTGTGTTTTTACGATTTTCGAGTTTCGTCGTTTCCTAATTGAGTGGTCGGCGCCGCGGCGCCACGGGTGTGGGCTCCTCATCCGCCCGCTCCGGGGGGCGGTGTTCGGTGTGGTAACCCAATTCCTCGTTGCGGCTGATGCGCTTCAGCGCGTAAAGCCCTTCCAAAATGAATTCACCGCCCGCGGCTAGCAGCGCAGGGTCGTCCTGGGCTTTCAAGCCCAAGTTTTGAGTTTTCTCCAGCAAGTTCTGAATCTTTTTGAACTGCTGGAAAAGTTCATCAGAGGACGAGTTGGGCGAATACCGCAGTGTCCCCCCGAGCTCGAACCATTGCACCACCGATTGCAGGGGCACATTGTCGAAGTGCTTTCTAAAAACCTTGGCGATGGCCAGGCGAATGACCTCGCGCGCCACGGCATCGGCGCCGCGCAGTTCGCCTTCATACTCGAGTTCCAGCTTGCCGGTCAGGGAGGGCATGGAAGCGTAAATGTCGGAAGGGCGGGGCACGATGGCGGCCTCGTGGTGCTTCAGTGCGCGGCACTCCGCGCTGCTGATGGTGTTCTCCAGGCAGGTGATGGGCATGCGCTGGCTGACGCCGCTGCGTTTGTCCACGCGCTTGTCGGCGCGCGCTTCGAAGGCAATGGCTTCAATGACCTCGCGAATGAACTGCGGGATAAGCAGGGGCTTCTCTCCCTGGCGGTCGGTCCAGGCTTCCTGCGCCGTGATCGCCAGGCCCTGGTCCAGCGTCGCCGGATAATGGGTGCGGATTTCCGAGCCGATACGATCCTTCAGTGGGGTGATGATCTTGCCGCGAGCGGTGTAGTCTTCGGGGTTGGCGGTGAACACCAGCGCGACATCGAGGGGCAAGCGGACCGGGTAGCCTTTGATCTGCACGTCCCCTTCCTGCATGATATTGAAAAGCCCCACCTGAATTTTGCCGGAAAGATCGGGCAGCTCATTGATGGCGAAAATTCCGCGGTTGGCGCGCGGCAGGAGGCCGTAATGAATCGTCAATTCGCTGGCCAGGGTATGCCCGCCGCGCGCCGCCTTGATGGGATCGAGGTCGCCGATGATGTCGGCGATGGTCACGTCCGGGGTGGCCAGCTTTTCGATATAGCGTTGCTCGGGCGCGAGGTAATCGATGGGCGTCGCATCGCCCATCTCCTGCAGGCGCTCGTGGCATGCCCGGCAGAGGGGATGGAGGGGGTCGTCGTTGATTTCGCAGCCCGCGACGATGGGAATTTCCGCATCCAGCAGTGAGCCGAGCGCGCGCAGAATGCGGCTCTTGGCTTGCCCGCGCAGCCCCAGCAGAATAAAGTTATGTCTCGAGAGGATGGCGTTGACGATCTGGGGTGTCACCGTATCGTCAAAGCCGATGATGCCGGGAAAAATGGCTTCTCCCCCAGCAAGCTTGCGGAGAAGATTGGCGCGCATCTCGTCCTTGATGCTGACACTCCGATAATGAGACTTCTTCAGCTCGCCCAGCGTTTTTGGTTTTTGCATTTTGCCCCAGCCCCACATTCATTATAAGCCAGTGTGGGCGCTAACTCAATGAGGGGGCAATCTGAAATCTCGGATCTCAAATTGCCCATTGTCCGTGCGGGGCGTCGTAGGTTTGGCAATCTGAAATTTCAAATCTCAAATTTCAAATTATCCGGAGCGGGGCCGTCGGGTCCCCTAACGTAAAAACGGGTGGGGCAGGTTCCGCAATCTGAGATTGTCAATCGTCAATCACCAATGGCGGGCGTGACCGTTTCCGCCGGCTTTTTTCTGGGAATGCTGAACCTGGTCAAGCTGTGTCATGAGAATCTCGAGGGCACGCTGGACCAGTTTAAGGCGCTCCGGTTCGTTGCGGAGGGTCAGGAGTTGCTGTTTGAATTCGAGATCGAGCGGCAGAGAAGCGGCCAGCCGAAAGGAAAGATAGCGGTAAGGGCGGGGAAGATGAACCGGCATTTCCGCGGCGTGGCGCAGCTTTCTCATGGCCTCGCGAAAGCGCTCGATGGCCACTTCCGCCGCCTCGTCGCTGGGCACGTCCGGGCCGTCGTCTTCAAAGTATTCGACCGCGCCTTGCAGGTAGGGCCGCTCCTCGTTGGTCAGAAGTATTTCAAAACGGCGCTTGCCGACGGTGAGGATATCCATGCGGCCATCTTCGTACTGGCGCGTCAGGTTGACGATGCGCGCGGTGCAGCCCACGGAGCTCAACACCCGCCCCTTCAGCCGAACCAGTCCGAATTCCTGCTGGCCTTTTCCCGAGGCCTTGGCCTGGAGGCACTCGCCGATCATCGTTTTGTAGCGGTCTTCAAAGATGTGCAGGGGCAGGGGCTCTTCCGGCAGGAGCACAATCTCGAGGGGAAACAGGGGCAGCAGGTTTTCCTCCATGGGTATGCTCCGTGTTCAGTGGCTTCCACGTGCCCGGCAAGCGCGCCTGCCTCGATATCAGGAAAAAAGCGGCGCGATTGTAACGCCCTCATCCGGCAAAGTCATGGTGCAGGATTCACCGCAGCGGCGCGAATTCCTGACCATCCCAGGGGCAGGCTTTCTCAATGTTAACGGTATCGACCGCTTTATCCCTGCCGAAAACAAAAAACTCCACTTTCCCTTTCCACACCGGCTCTTGCCCCTTGCCGCTGGGGCGAAAGGTCACCTCCCCGGTGGTCAGCGTCCCCAGCTCGCCGATATTTTTTTCCGGCGGCTGGAGAATTTGCATTTTGGGGCTGTATTGCGAGAGATTTTGGAATTCGGTGGGCGCCTGCCACAAAACTTGAAACTGGCCGTTCGCGATTTTTCTGATGCGCAGGTTTGTACCAAAGGTTTGCGCCTGCTCGCGGAAGGGCTCCTTGGAAATCACGCAATCACTTCCATCGCCCAGCAGGTCGCGGACTTCCAGGGAAGTAATACCAGCCTGCATATCACTAATGAGAATATTTAATGCCGCGCCGGGCAGGAACTTTCCCTGGCTGGGCGTGAAGATGACGAGCTTCGCCATCGACAGTGGCATCGTGACCACGTAGCAAAGCAGGGCGGGAGGGCCCTGGGTTTGCCGTACCAGGAATCTTGAGATATCGGTGTGCCCTGCGGTGAAGTCGTCGAGGTAGGGGGCACCGAGCGTGCGTAACAATTCACTATCCACCGGATAGGATTCCGCAGGCTTGAGGTCCGCCGAGTCGATTTCCACCCATCCCAGTTCCGAGATTCCGGTCGCGAAATCGAGCGCCCCGACCTGGGCAATTTGGGCGCCATGCTTTTCCTTCGTTTTGAAAACGGGAAGCAGCGCGCCGCGGGCCAGCTTACGGCTGGCCTTCTGGAAGTCTTCCTCGGAAACCGACATCGTACGCGAGCCGGCATGGAGATCAAGCCAGCCGATGGGGACAGCGGGGTGAGGTTCGGTCGGCTTCTTTTGCTTTGCTGCCCCGGTCACGGGCAGGGCAACACCAACCACGAGTAAAACTACGAGGGTTTGAAATTTCATAATGCCTATTGTTATCGAGGCGCGGAAGTTTGACAAACACATTTTCGCGACATAGACTGAACGGCCAAGAGTGGGAGGAAGCTGCTCCGCCCTCGCCAAGAGTTCGCGGAGCTTTTGTTTTTTGCGGTGCGTGCGGAATGCGTACCTTTTCTTTGAAAAGTCGAAGCGGCGGCACGAGGGCCTTCGGTTCCGGCGGCAGGAGCAGGCGGCTCGCCGAAGCAAAGCCCTTTGGGGCTCTGGTCGTGACGCTGCTCATATCGGTCAGTGCGCTCTGGGCGCGCGTCGTTACGGACCAGACGGGGCGCCGAGTGAATCTGCCGGAGCATCCCCGCCGCCTGGTTTCAATTGCCCCCAGCATCACCGAAACCTTGTACGAGTTGGGGTTGGGGGACCGGTTGGTGGGTGACACGGATTATTGTGACTATCCCCCGCAGGCGAAGGCCCTGCCGCATGTGGGCGCCCTGCTCAACCCCAGTCTGGAGAAAATCGTGGCGCTCAAGCCCGATCTGGTCCTGGGGACTGATGAAGCCAACCGGCGCGAGACCGCTGACCAACTTGAACGCCTGGGCATACCGCTCTATGGAGTGACGGCGCATACGGTGGAAGGAACGATCCAATCCCTGGAAGATCTGGGACACGTGCTGGATTGGGACCAGCCCACGCAGAAGCTGGTCGCGAACCTGCGCGCTAGGGTGGCGGCCGTCGATAAACGGGTGCAAGGCCAGCCGCGGCCGAAGGTGCTTTTCGTGGTCTGGTACCGCCCCCTCATTACGGCGGGCGGCCAGACGTTCATTTCCAATGTCATCCAGCGCGCCGGCGGCGTTTCCATCAGCGCCGACATGACGAGTGAATGGCCGCACATGGGTTTGGAGGAAGTTCTGAAGAGGGCTCCGGACGTTATTTTGTTTCCCCAGACCGATGCCTTCGCCCCCGGGCTCGACGAGTTTCAAAAGCTGCCGGGGTGGCGAGACCTTGCGGCGGTAAAAAACCACCGCCTATACTTTGTTTCTGAAACCATCATGCGGCCCAGCCCTCGCCTGATCGATGCGTTGGAGGAGTTGGCGAAGATTTTGAGAACGGTGAATGGTAAATAGTGAATAGGAAATAGTGAATAGTGGAGAGAGACTATAGAAGCTGAATTATTCCGCCTGCTCGGACTGTGGAGATCACGCTTCACTATTCACTATTTACTATTCACTATTAATTGTTCACTCTATTTCAATGACCCTTTCTCCCACACGACGAAATGTGCTGCTCCTGCTGCTGGCGCTGGCCGCGGCGCTGGTGCTGATTGACTTTGGCGCCCTGGCGCTGGGCGGCGTGCATCTTTCCTTGGGCGAAGTGTGGTCGGGACTGCTGGGCGGGCATCCGGGTTCGGAAGCGAGCGTGATCGTGCGGGACATTCGCCTGCCGCGCATCCTTCTGGCAATGCTGGTGGGCGCGGCCCTCGCGGTTTCGGGAACGGGGCTGCAAGCCCTGCTGCGCAATCCCCTGGCGGACCCCTACGTTCTGGGCGTATCGAGCGGCGCGGCGCTGGGCGCGATTGTGGCCCTGTGGATAGGCGGGCGGATGGCTTCGGCGACCCCGTTCACGGCCTTTGGCGGCGCGGTGCTGACCATGTCCTGGGTTTACCTGCTCGGACGGCGCGCGGGGCGATTGTCGAGTTACACGCTCCTGCTGGCGGGAGTGGTGACGGCGTCGTTTCTTTCCGCCATGATTCTCTTCGTGCTGACCCTGCTCTCCACTCGCGACGTGCGCGGCACGGCGTTCTGGCTGATGGGCGACCTGAGCGTGGTGACGGACGTGCAAATTCGCTTTCTTTCCCCAGCCATCGTCCTGGCGATTCTGGTGCTCTACGCCTTCTCTAAAGACCTGAACGTTCTTCTGCTCGGGGAAGGGGAGGCGGCACACTTGGGCGTGAACGTGGCGCGGGTGGAAACGGCGGTTTACCTGTTGGCCTCACTGCTGACGGGCCTGGCCGTTTCGGTGAGTGGAGCGATTGGCTACCTGGGATTGCTGGTGCCGCACCTGGGACGGATGCTGGTGGGCAACGACCATCGCACGCTTATTCCCACGGCAGCGTTTGGCGGCGCCATCATGTTGGTGCTCTCCGACACGCTCGCGCGCACGGTGGTCTCTCCGGCGGAACTGCCCGTGGGAGCGGTAACGGCCGTGGCGGGAGCGCCCGTGTTTATATATTTGCTGCGGCGGACGACCGGGTGAAATGTGAAGGGACGAAATTCGAAACTCGAAACTCGAAAATCGGGGCGAGTTTCGAACTTCGATTTTCGAGTTTCGTTTTTTCCTGACACCTGGCACCTGACACCTCTTGTGTATGATTGACCCTCAATCCATAACGATGGAGTCCACCGCGCAGGCGGCGGGCGAACTCGTCGCTGACTCCGTCAGTTTTCGCTTTGCGCAGTTCGCCCTCGCGCCTGTAAGCCTGAAGGCTCGGGCGGGCGAACTGACCGCCATCATCGGGCCCAACGGATCAGGGAAGTCGACGCTGCTGGAAATTCTGAGCGGACATTTGAAGCCCAAGTCCGGCGGAGTTCTCCTGGACGGCCAAAACTTGCACGGCCTTTCTCCGCGGGAGCGCGCCCGCCGAGTGGGGCTGGCGCGGCAGGACACGATTCTGCTGTTTTCGTTTGAGGTGCAGGAATTCGTTCGCCAGGGACGGCATCCACATTTGGGCAACAGCCTGTTTGAGAGCCCCGAGGACGACCGCTGGGTAGCCTGGGCGCTGGAGAAAACCTGCCTCCAGGAATTTGCTCACCGCCGCGTGATGGAAATGAGCAGTGGGGAATTTCAGCGCGCGGTGTTGGCCCGGACCCTGGCGCAACGGCCGCGCCTGGTTCTGCTCGATGAGCCGACGGCGAACCTCGATATCGGTTATCAGGTGGAGATGTTCCGCTTGCTCCGCCAGCTTGCCAAATCGGAGAACTTCGTCGGCATCGTCGTAACCCACGAACTCAATTTGGCGGCGGAATTGGCGGATTACGTGGTGCTGCTCGAAGGCGGAAAGTGCCTCCGCCAGGGAAAGGCGGAGGACGTTTTCCATGCGGATTTATTGAGCCGAGCCTTCCGCACGCCCGTCCTTGTGGACAAGAATCCCTCCAGCGGCCGCCCGCGCGTTACGTGGGTTGCCCCGTAAGACTTCCGGAAATGATGGCTTCCCGGCCAATGGCACACGATCGGCCCGCTCCACCTATTCAGTGATAGACCGCCTCATTAAACCTCGTTTTGAGATCCCGGCCGGCGGCCTCTTCCATGGCGCGCTCGAAGTCTTCTGAATCCACCAGGTGTTGGGCATTTCGGGAGGTATAGAGGGCAATCCCGCGCCAGAACTTATCCTCGCCCAGTTCGGTTCGCAAGCGGTCGAGGAACAGCGCGCCTTTGACATAGGGGACCCGGCCGAGCGCGTCGGTGGCGTCCTTCCAGGCTTCCCAGTGCAAGGGGCGGTCCTTTCCTTGCGCGCGCAACTTCTCCATGCGTTGCTTCGTCAAGGCAATCTCTTGATCGTATGCCGCCCGGCCATTGTGATGTTCCAGGTAAGCATCCGCCATAAAGGTCGCCATGCCTTCATTGAGCCAGAAGTCCGACCACGAACGGATCCCGACGAGCACCCCCCACCACTGGTGCGCCAGCTCGTGCGCCATGTCCATAACCTGGTCGCCGCGTTCGAGCTTGGCGAGATAAGGGGCAGGCATCAACGCGAGTCCACCGGCCTCCTGCTCGATGGGTTGTGCCATAAACGCCTGGGTGTACTGGCGGTCGGCGAAATCTACACCCGCTTTGCTGCGCAGGAATGCATAAGCGTCCGCCGTTTTCGTAAATGCGATTTTGTGCGCCTCGATGTCGGGAGTATAGAAAATGAACTTTCCATCTACAGAACGGTGCAAGTTGCCCACCCCAAAACTGAAAAGATAGGTCTGAACAGGATGGCGCTCCTCGAAAACGAAATGTTCGTTCCTTTCATCTTGCCACTGCTTTTTGAGCTGCCCCGGACCGGCCGCGCTCAACCCACTGGACGCAGGCAAAACGATTTCAAGCGTCATCGTTGCCCGTTGCCCCGGAGAGTTGTCGCACACCATCCACGCTTGGCAATAGAACTCGGTATCGAACCCCGCCTGGTCTTTGAACCAGGTGATGCCGCGAGCGGGAGCGGCCGTGTATTGGAGGTGCAGAAGATGTTTGCCGCTGGTACGCAAGCGGACGCTCACCGCTCTATCTCTCAAGGCAGTTTCACCGTCGGTCGAACTTATGCTGGAAATTTGCAAACCGGCCTGCTTCTGCCAAACCACAGTCCCCGCGGCATGATGAAAATCTATAGTTTCTTCGCCACGCAGGAGGTGGTGATCGAGGTCGGGTGTTAACTTCACCGCGTAATGAGGCACCTGTGCCTGTGCTGTGGTAACGGACAGCAAGAAAAGCAATATTGCGATGCGCATACCGCGAGTCTAACATGGGTTCAGAAAATCACGGGGAGGGGCGGGGCCTTTGTGCCGCCTCACTCCCAAGGAGGCATCAGCCATGAACGCGAAATTGGTCCGAGCTGTCGCTGCTTTTGCATTTTGCATGACACTTGTTCCCACGCTTTTTGCGCAGGACGCTTTCACCCGCCCTCGCATCATTTCCGTGACCGGGACTGCCGAAATAAGGCTCGCGCCCGATGAAGTGATTTTGACGTTAGGTGTCGATTCCCATGACCGGGACCTGGCACTTGCGAAGGCGGATGACGACAGGCGAGTGAAAAAGCTGTTGGCCTTAGCCCACGCCGCGGGCGTTGACCCGAAGAACATTCAAACCAGCGCTCTGAGTATGGGTCCGGAATACTCCGAGGAAAGGATTCCAAAATTGTTGGATTATGAAGTGTCACAGACCATTACGGTGACGCTGACAGACCTTTCCAAGTATGAGGACTTGATGACCAGTTCGTTGAAAGCTGGTGTAAATCGAGTGAATGAGATTAATTTCTGTGTTGCACACCCGCAGAAGTACCGGGAGGAAGCCCGGCTGAAGGCGGTCCAAGCCGCCCGTGAAAAGGCCGTGGCCATGGCCGCGCAACTGGACCAGAAGATTGGCAAGCCTTGGGAGATCACCGAACAGACGGATACCAATGCCGATGACTTGAAGGCGAACTTTGTGGCCGGCATACCTAGGATGGGAATTCCAGAAGAAGAGGGCACGACCGTTGCCGGGGGAGAAGTGACCATCCGGGCGTATGTCCGGGTTAGCTTTCAACTGGAATAGCCGATAAGTGGACTCAATAAGAAGTGCCTTATACGCTGGGCGATCCCCTTGCCTCAGGACAAAGGCAGGCGTAGATTCATGCTCATGGAAACACCCGCACAAAAAGTTCGGCGGATTGCCGTGGCGCTTCTGGTGGCCACCTTGATGCTTGTCTTCGGGTTCTTGGTGTTCCTGGCGGGGCGCCAGATCATCGGAGAATGGCGGTACATCGGCGCGGCGTTAGCGGGCTGCGGAGTGTTATGGATTCTGGCTGGCCCGGCAATGTTTGGGGCGGGATGCTGGGAGCTCGGGTCAGTGGGGCGGGCACGGATTCCGCGTTGGGTGGGGGGCGCAGCGGCCGTGTTGGCGGGGAGTGTGCTGGTGGCGGGTGTGCTCGCCCACGTTGTCCCGTGCTCCGGCCCGAGTTGAGAGCGCAGCAACTTGACCTCCGGAGGAGGTCTGGTGCTGATTGGCCTGGCGATGCTATGCACTCGTCGCCGCAAGGCGGCGTAGCCATTCGGCAGGCTGCCACCGACCGGTTCTAGGGCCGGCCCGCAGCGCTCTCTCATTTTCCGCTGGATGGGTTTCCCCGAGGTGCGCTCTTAAACTCTTCGCCCATCCATTGTTGGAAGGCAGTCATGTTGTGCGGACGGCCAAGGAAGTTCTTCACCAGATCACGGGCTGACATGGATCCACCCGGCTCCAGCACCAGGCGCCGGTAGCGCATGGGAGCATCACCCGCCAGCAGATTTTCCCGATCAAACTGCTGAAAAAAATCCTCAGCGATGACCTTGTCCCACATGTAGGTGTAGACTGCCGAAGAGTAGCCTCCCAAGTGGCCAAAGGACGCATACATGTGAGCGTCAGCAGCAAGAGGAACTGACAAGGTGTAATGCCGCAAATCCTCGAGAGAAATCGCGTCGAGGTCAACCTGCTGCGGGTTGTCTTTGTAAATATCGTAGGAAATTGCGGCATACGCGTTCTGAGTGGCAACGTTGTTGGCGCGGCCGAAGGCGGAGGCGCGGTTCATGCGCGCCACCAAATCCGCGGGAATCGGCTCCCCGGTTTGGTAATGATGAGCGAATGAGGCAAGCACCTGGGGGCTGTGCATCCACTCCTCGAGTGTCTGCGAGGGGACTTCCACAAAGTCCGCTTCCATGCTTATACCGCTGATTCCTGCCCACCGCTGCTGTCCGCCCAGAATGTGGTGCATCAAGTGGCCGAACTCGTGGAAGAAGGTCACCACATCGGGGTAATCCATCAGGCCCGGTTCCGTCGCGGTGGGTTCCGGAAGGTTACAAACCAGAGTGCCTTCCGGCAGTTGCCTGCCGCGAATCCCATCCAGGAGCGGCGCCATCTCGTTATGACTGTACTTGCCCGGGCGGGGGTGCATGTCGAGGTAAATGCGGCCAATCGCTTTGCCGTTTTCAATCACCTCCCAGGTCTCCACGGAAGGGTCCCACGCCGGCACATTCAGTTCCTGGCGAAAGCGGACGTGGAAAAGCGTCGCGGCCGTGTCCATGATCCCTTTCTTCACCTGGTTGTAGGGCAGGTAGGGGCGGACGGTTTGGGAATCGAAGTCGTATTGGGAGCGGCGGATGAGTTCCATGATGCGGAAGAGGTCATAGCTCGGGATCTCCACCGCCCCGGGATCGGTTTTCCGCTTCTCTGCCAACAACATGGCGAATTCGCGCTGCGCAACGGGCCGCGTCGTGGCGTCCAAGTCCTGGATGAATTGGGCGAGATTCCTGCCGTTCATGATCATCTTGTCGGCCGCGTTGTAATCCGCCCAGGAGGAGTAACCGATCAGGGTCGCGATCGCATAGCGCGTCTGCATCATGTCCCTGAGCACGTCGCGGTTCTTGGGGTAAGCTCGGGAATGGAAGGCTTCCCAGAGGCGGCGGCGGAGTGCATCGCTCTTCGCGAAAGTGAGTACCGGGAGGAGGTCGGGATAGTTGGTGGTGATGTGGATTTTCCCGTCCGCCCCAGGCTTATGACGATCGAGGTAGTCTTGCGGCAATCCGTCCAACTCGGAGGCATCGGTGACCTCGACGCTCCTCGGGTCGTCGGAGATGTTGCGGTCGAACATGGATTGATCTTGGGTGAGCTGGTCGTTGAGCTTTCGGAGCCGCGCGCGCGTGGCATCGTCTTTGTCCACGCCCGCCAGACGAAATTCCAGCAACTGGCGCTGCACGTAGTAACGGGTCGCGGCATCCGCCTTGGACACGTCCAAACTTGACACGGCCTGGTAAACGTCCCGGTTCAGGGACAGCGCCGTCTGCGCGCTGCCTACCTTGGTGGTCATCGCGGTCGCATGATTGCGGAAGACAACATCCGGGTGCACCTGCTGTATCAAACCGGAAAGATAACTTGCCGCATTAAGCTGCCGAATTGCCTCGTCGTAGGGAGCCAGGGTGTTCTCAATGGTCCTTGAACCCTTGATGGCAACGATCTGATCGATCGCACGCTGTGCCGTCGCCAGTCGGTCGTTCTCCATTTTCTCGAAAGCAGCGACGTCGGGTTTGGAGCTCCACACCGGCGGCTGGGACTTCGGCAGCTCTTGCGCAGCGACCGTCGTGGCAAAAAGTAGTAGCGCGATAACTCGACCGCGGCGAAATACCGTCGACATAAACAGTTCACCCCCTGTTTCAAGCGTGTTCTGGCAAAATTAGATCCCATGATCAATCGAAATCTTACGCCGCATAACTTCTCTTTTCAACCGGCTTGGCCCAAGACCGCGTACGAAGCCAGCGGGTAGCGCCCAGGTACGCGTCCCGCGCGTTCCTGCGCGGCTTTTCATCTCGCTTTCGCCTTAATGAACACCTGCACCGCACGTGTATGGGAAGAACCGCGGAGGAGCGCAAACCAGGCACACCTCCACGCTACCACTGCCTCCGGGCTACCCGCTCTGATGCGCAATCCGGCCAGAGGGTAGGTCATTGAGCCATCTGACCCGAAAGAGCACGGAGAAGATGTGGGGCTTTCTGCGCGCTCTCTGTGGGCAAACCTCTGTGCCCTCGGTGTGAACCCCTCCTTCATCAGACAAATTGACCGTTTCCGGCCTTGCTGAACTAAGCGGAGAATTAGCGAAAAAGGCGGATTCCAAATTTCATATTACCACCGGCAGGAAATCTGTGAGATTTGTCGGGCATAATGTCATGGCCGCAATCGATTTTTGGCATATTTTGTTAGGCTATGGCCGCCAACAAGCTGCATTATTACATGGACAACTGCGTCGGTGTGAAATGGCGCAGCACGGTGTGGCGGAGCCGCAAACTACGCGTCTCGTAAGGGCTGGGCTTGCCCTGCCCTCGTTTCACACCACAGACAAACGACAAGGGCAGGGCAAGCCCAGCCCCTACGAAACGACCAAGGAGACAGCCGAAAAAGTTTTCCTCAGAATATGTTGTTAATAATAAAGGTAGTTAGTGGGATTTTCCATGATCCGTATGAGCCGTCAAACCATTGAAATTAAGCCAGTTAGCCTGATTAAGCCAAAAAGTTGCCAAAAGAATTCTTTTTTCAGGCGTTCAAAGCCGGAATGTTATTGAAAACAAGGATAGAAAAAATTTCAACTTCATGTTCTGTGTAGAAGTTACTGAAAACACAGCCAGTTATTTTATTATGAGTATAAGTTGATGAAAATATTGGACTAAACCATGCTCATCAGAATCCTTGGTTTGTTGACCATCTTGGCCGGGTACGCCGTGGCGGCCACCACTCTTCCTTTCTATTTCGGCCATGCCCCTCAGATGGACAAGCAGGGCGTGATTGCGCCTTGGTACCAGGGGCAGAACGGCCAATATGATTTCCGCGTGCGCATCGCGGCGGAGACCATGAAGCGCTACCCGTGGGTCACGGCGGAACGAGCCGCCATGCCGGCGCCCGAATACGTGTACAACGGCACATGGAACATCGATTACGAGGGCAAGATTGCCGCCCTGCCTCAGAATGATTGGGCGGATGGGGATTTGGGGCAGCGTGCGGCCTTCATCATGGCCAGCCTGATGGATTATTACCGATACAGCGGCGACCCCGCGGTGCTCACTCCCATCCAGGCCACCGCCGATTACCTGATTGATTCCTGCCAGACCGATTCCAGTCATGGCTGGCCCAAAATGCTGATCAGTGTACCCACCATGGGGAAACCCTACGGCAAGTGTTTATTGGGTCCCAGTGACGACCTGCGGAAGCGCCAGGGCAAGATCCAATTGGACATTGTGGCGCAGGTGGGACGGGAATTCGTGCGGGCTTACGAGATGACCGGCAATGTCCGTTGGTACGAAGCTGCCAAGCACTGGGCCGATTTGCTGGCCCAGAACCGCAACCGGACGCCCGGCGCGGCGCCCTGGGGCCGCTACGCCAACAACGCCAACGGCAACGGCATGAACGGTGTGCAGAGCGGTGGCATGGGCATGATCCTGGTTTTCTTCGACGAGCTAATCCGAACGGGTTACAAAGGTCCGGGCAACAGCCTTGTGCAGGCGCGCGATGCCGGGCGGGAGTACCTCCGCGACGTCCTCCTTCCGGCTTGGACGATTCGCGATACCTGGGGCCGAAACTACTGGGACTGGGAAGCCCCCGTTCAAGACCTCTTTGGAACGGAATACCCCGTCATCGACATTCTGGACAACAAAGATTACTTCCCCAACTGGAAGAATGATGCCCGGAATATTCTCACGCTCTTTTTGAATCACGCCAGCGTGAGCCCGGAAGCCAGGGCGGATGTTTTTAACGGTGCCTGGGCGTATCCGGAGTCCGCCGGCTGTTGCGGCCGCTCGCTGTGGTACAGCCCCATGGAGCTCGCCGCGCTTTTCGCCCGGTACGGAGTGGAAGCGGACAGCGAATGGGCGCGGGAAATCGGTCGCCGTTCGCAACTGCTGGCCACTTATGATCCGCTCGCCGATGGCCAATCGATGGATCTGATCGATGGCGGCGCGTATGTCAACCGGACGTGGTTCAAAATCGCGCACCCCATGGCATTGAAGTACGTGCTCAGCACCATGGGCTGGCGCCCGGAGATCATGGGCGCCAACCGCGAGAACCACATCATGCGCACCACCGGCATGGTCAAGCGCGTCACCTACGGGAAGGACAAGATTGCCTATTCCACCTTTGCGGCGCCGGTGGGCAGCAGGGAGGTTCTCCGCCTGGCTTATGTGCCCGCTTCGATCACCGCCAACGGCCAGCCGCTGAGCAAACTCGCGGAGTTGACGGCGAACGGATACACGGTGCGGGAGCTGCCCGGGGGAGATGCCATCGTCTCAATTCGTCACGACGGCGCCACCGACATCGTGATCAGTGGGCCGGACCCGCAACAAGTGATGGAGGGCAGGGAATTGAAGCTGGAAGGCACTTGGAAAACCGCCTCGGGTGCCCGCATGGCTTCGCAAGCCGGAGCTGCGATGACCGTGCGATTTACCGGTAACCAGGTGCGCCTGGTCGCTCGAGTGAGCCCCAGCGGCGGCTTGGCGGATGTCTACGTTGACGATTTCAAGCAGTTGGTGCCCATCGATTTCTACGGCCCTTTCGCCCTGGATCAGCAGATTCTCTATTACCGCAACGGCTTGGCCAACGGACCTCACACGCTGAAGGTCGTGGCGCGGGGCGCGCGGAATCCGCTCGCCAAGGGGGATGAGGTTAACGTCCAGGCGGTGCAATACTCGGACGCCACCGGGGACAGCGGGTTCGGCGAGGGTGGAGGCCCCACGGACACCCAGCGGATGATTTTCGGCTACACCGGGCGGAAAGATTACGAGGACTCGCAAGGGCATCTCTGGAGGCCGGGGACGGAGTTCACGGCGCGCACCGGCTATTTGACCGACGCGGTGGCCAAGACGTGGTGGACCATGCAGCAGGCGGTGTTCATTGATGGGACGCCGGACGCGGAGCTGTATCGGTACGGGGCGCACTGGAAGGAATTCACCACCAACCTCACCGTGGGGCCGGGGACGTACCACCTGCGGCTGAAGTTTGCCGAGACGCAGTACGCGGCGCCGCACGAGCGCGGCATCACGATTTTTATCAACGGGCAGAAGATGGTGGAAGGGTTTGACGTGTTCGCCACGGCTGGCGGCGCGAACAAAGCCGTGGATCTGGTTTACAACAACCTCCAGCCGAAGAACGGCGTCATTGAGGTTCGGCTGGTGGGGAGTACGATTGCGGGGTTGCAGCGGGAGGCGATGCTGCAGGCCTTGGAAGTCGGCCCCGGTGACGGCGGGACCGGCGCCACTCCACTTTTTTGAGTACGCAGTCAAACTGCCGTCAGCCGCGCGCCACCGGGAAGGCCTCCAAGGCGCACGCGAGGTGCATCAGCAGTTGGGTTTTCATCTGCTCGCGCACACTCGCCTGCGCGGCAGCGCCGTAAAGGTTGTTCCACTCATGCGGGTCATTGCGCAAATCGTACAATTCGCCACGAACGTCCTGGAGGTGGCTGGTGGCGTCGGCCAGCGGACGGTCCATGAAGAGAATCAGTTTCCATTCGGGCGTGCGCCACATGTAAGCCGGCGCGCCGGCGTCGTGGAATTCGCAAAAAGAGGCTTGGCGCTTGGGCTCGTTGAGCAGATCGAAGCCCTGAATGCCTTGCGGGGCGTTGGCTCCGGCGACTCCCAGCAGCGTGGCGAAGAGGTCCACGAGCTCCGCCGGCCGGTCGTCTACCACGCCGCGGCGCGCGGTGGGGATAACCGACCCGGAGAGGATGATCGGAACCCGGACGCTGCTCTCAAAGAGGCAATACTTGGAGAAACGGAAATTGCGCTCACTCAGCATTTCACCATGGTCGGAGGTGTAGACGATGAGCGCGTTATCCAGCCGGCCCAGGGCCTGCAAGCGGTCGAGAGCCTGTCCGAAATAGCTCTCCAGCCACGAGCAGTTGGCAAAGTAACGGAGGGTTGTGCGGCGCCTTTCCATCGGCGTCATCTTTGCCCACGCGGCGCGCCACGTCCGATAGCGCGGACCCAGGAAGGTGTTGGTTTGGTCGCAGTACGCCAGGTGCGTCCCGGATTCTTCCGCCCACGGCGGTTGAGGGATGTCCGGAATGTCTTCGATTCGATAAAGATCTTCGAACTGCTTCGGCACATTGAAGCCGGCGTGGGGTTTCAAAAATGAGAGGTAAAGGAAAAGGGGCCGCTGCGGATCGACGCCGCCCTCGAGGAACTCAAGGCACTGGTCGGCGACCCAGCCATCGCGGTGGTGCTGCTGCGGTACGCTGGATGTGCAGCCGATGTAACCTGGCACGCCCTCTTCCCCCGGCCCATAATCGGCGGTTTCGCGATGGTAGGCGGCAAGCCCCTCAGGGTCATCGCTGTCCTGATAGATTGCCCCCTGTTCCTGTCCGACCTCCTTTGCCCCCACTACGCGCGTCTCGAAGCCGCGCGTGGAGGGCTCTTCATCAATGCGCCCCCAGTGCGTTTTGCCGAAGCCGGCGGTCTGGTAACCCGCTCGCCGTAACTGCGCGGGCAGGGGATCGAAGGGCAGCAGGCTGTCGCCCAAAGAATGCGAGGAGTTGGAGCGGATGCCCAGTTGCGAGGGGTACAACCCGAACATCAGCGAATTGCGGCTGGGAACGCACATGGGCGCCTGGCACGTGGCTTGGCGATAAACCACGCCCGCTTTGGCAAGACGGTCGAGATTCGGCGTTTTGATGCGCGGATTCAACACGCCGAGAGCGTCCCAGCGCTGCTGGTCGGTCATGAGGAAGATGATGTTGGGGGGAGTTCGCGCGGGGGACACATGGGGACCAGCTTCCGCTCTCGGGGTTTTCCCCAAAAGGGCAGCGCTGCCCAGACCACCCAGGAATTCACGACGCCTCATAATATTACCTCCCGTAATATCACGCTTCGTCATACCCGGCTTAGGAAAATCGCGTGTATTTCCAAAGGAGCCAGCCGCATCCGGCCAACAAGGCCAGCATCAAGGCGGCGAGGACCGCAATCCATGCGCCCGCCATGGCGATCGGCGGCCGCGCCGCGTATCGAGCCAGCCATGCGAAAGCGCCGGTGGCCAGGGCCCCAATTAAGAAGTCCCACCAGCGGCGACTGCCCGCGGCCGCTCCCAAGGGATCTTTGCCCAATTGGGCAGAGGCCGTCTGCTCCAGATTCATTCCATAACGCTCGCATTCCTGCGCCACCACTTCGCGGAGTGCCGCGCGCTCGCCTTCCGGAGCTACCGCGCTGCTGATGGCCACCGCTCCCAACACCATGATCAGGGAGCCCACGATCACTTGCACCTGTGCAGCCTTTCCGAAGCCAGCCAGTTCACCAAACACCATCGCGCCCCACGCCAATCCCCAAAGCTGGTTGGTGTTGGAAAGGGGAATGCCCCGGCCGATGCCAATATACTTGGCGGCGTATTGCTGAAACAGATCGCCCACCACCCAGCAGAATCCTCCGAGAAAGAGCCAGAAGAGCACCGGGCGCGCCGCCGCGAGGGTTTGCAAAACGGGCCGCAATCCGCCCAGAAACACCACGGCAAGGAGCCCCGTGGTGACCAGTTCACCCACCGTGAACACCGTGACGAAGGAGAGAGGGTTCATCCCGCTCAGATAGGCTTTGCGGTAGGGGATGTACATGGTCCCCCACATGAGCCCGGCGCCGAGCGCTGCCAGAATTCCCGCCACCAGTCGGTGCGGCGGGCCGCCCGCCTGGTGCGCGGAGGCCAGACCCAACAGGGTCGCGCCCAGGACCACCGCTCCGGCGCCACCCAGCACCTTGGCTGCCGTTTTCCAAACGTCGCCGCGCAGTTCACGGAACAGGAACCATCCCCAGAAAATGCCGACCAGGGAATTCGTGTTCCAAAGTGGGAAGGCGATGGACAAGCCCACGTCGCGAATCGCAAAAACCGTCAGCGTGTTGGCGACGGCCCACAATGCGCCGGCGAGAATGGCCCAAACCATCAGATGGGCGCGCTCCCGCAGGTCAAGGAAAACGTAAGTGGTGCCTTTCAGGGCTACGGGAAGCGTCCAGCGGGCCACGAATACGCCGCTTACCATGCAAAGCGAAATCATGAAGGGGGAGAGGCCGATGGTTACGAGCTTGGTGGGGGCTTCCGCCCCACCCAGCCACGCGCCCGCCGCCAATCCGCACACCACCCCCAGCACGTGAAGGGAACGGGCGGTGGGCGTCGAAGGGGTGGGCGTTTCCAAGGGAGTTGCCTTTTCAGTGGACATAAATCAACAACAGCACCCCCAGCACGAGTACACAAAGGGGGATCCAGAAGTGTCCGTCGGTCAATACCGCCTTGGCGATGGATCTATGCAAAGGGAACCTCCCGAGGGCAGTAGGTGCGCAAAGATGCGGGTTTTTGCTTTCCCGTGCAAATCCGAAGCGCTCTTCTCCCCGCGTCGAGGACGCACGCGTTAATCGGCGGCGATTATAACCCAGCCCGCGGCCGGCAAGTGAGATCGTTCAGAACAGCCGTATGAGGCATCATTGAGTATCGATTTGAAATTGCGCAAAACCCCCTTATCTCGGGTGGTATGGTGCGTACCGCGTGGGCTGCGTTCTCGATTACTGGAATTGAATCAGAATTCAATATAATTCAATTCATTCGCCTCTTGACAATCTGTATTAGCAGATATACACCATGTGGTCGGATTGTGTCCATGAATTGCGTGGAGCATGTCAATCCAGCCCTGAGCAAAATGTAAATTTCGTTAAGGAGGATAATGTGATCAGAAGATTTTCATTCGTTTTGTTTTTGTCTTTGCTTCTGTCTCTTCCGCTCAACGCGCAGCAAACCGGTGCGAGCTTATCGGGCCACGTTTTTGACCCCACCGGTGCCCCGATCGTTGGAGCGAAGATCGTAATAACTTCCACAACCACCGGGTCTGTGTATTCGACGGAATCCGACAGTGCGGGCATTTACCGGATCCCCTTTGCCGCGGTCGGCGAGTACACGCTGACGGCGGAAAAAGCCAGCTTCAAGACCTTCGTTCAGAAAGGTATCACCCTCATTATCGATCAAAAAGCGACGGTGGATATTGAGCTGCAACTGGGCTCCGTCTCTACCTCGGTCACCGTGGTGGCGGACGCACCGATCCTACAGGTTCAATCCGCCGACCGGAGCTATACGGTGGATCAGCCCCGGATTGTTGCCCGATCGACCGCGATGTTGAACACCATGGAGTCCACTCTGGACGCTCCCGGAGAAAGTTTCACCAGCAGCTCCAATTTTGAATTGGGCTATGCCCCTTATGCCACCGGCGGAATGTCAGGCGGGGTTTTCAACGGCGGCCTGGGCGGCAATAACTACATGATCGATGGAGTCGCCAGCAGCTATGGCGGAACCAAGCTCGGTGATGCATGGAATCCCATCGATGTATCCGTGCAGGAAGTCAGCGTGCAGAGCACCATGTACGACGCCCAGTACGGCTGGAGCAGTGGTGGCATGGTGAACACGATCACCAAGGGCGGCACCAATAAATGGCATGGCGGCGCCAAGGAATACATTACGAACACCGTCTTAATGGCGAATAGCTACCAAAACAACGTTGACGGCCTCCCCAGATCCCCCGACCACCAAAATCAGTTTGGGTTTAACGTGGGAGGTCCGGTGATTAAGAACAAGTTCTTTGTCTTTTATGCGTACGAGAAGATGATCGAGTACGCGCCGAACTCATTTACAACTGCCGTGCCGACGGCGGCGGAGGTCCAGGGTAATTTTTCCGGACTTTACACCAGCGCCGCTAAATCCGCGCAGGTTTTGCTTTACGATCCCACCACCACGACGTTGTGCCCTGCCGCCGTGGCCTGGTGTACGGGAGTGGCCAATGGTACATACGCTCGCGAGACCTTCAGCGCGGAATATGGGACTAACAACACAATTCCCTCCAGCCTGATCAACACAGTGGCGGGAAACGTTCTTAAATTGATCCCTGCACCCAATCATGCCAACGGCTACAACGATGCCGGCAACTTGATCAATCTGGGCGCCTATCGGGAGAACTCCAACATTGAGCCCCAGGATACCGGGCGCGCCGACCTTAATCTCTCGGACAAAACCCACGCCTTCGTCCGCGTCAGTGTGAATGCTTTGGCGGAAGATAAGAACTTCGTCTACTCAACCCCTTCCTATATCGATCCCGCGGATACCACGCCCGATTTTCCATACTTCAGGAACAATCAGGCTTATTCGCTGCAAGTGGTTCGGACGTTCAATCCCACCACGGTCCTGGAATTCCGCACCGGCATGACCCGCTACCAAAATAGTCCTGGTGGGGGCGGGGAAGGGGCTAACTTTAACCTTTCCAGTCTGGGTTTCTCGTCAACCTATGTGTCACAAGCTTACCCGTGGTTTCCCAAATTTAGCTGGTCGGGTTATGCCGGAGCCGGTAGCACCGGTCCAACCGGATTTACAACCTATCCGACCTTTAATACGGAGCTGGTCCTAGCTAAAACTCATGGGGAGCACAACTTCAGGTTCGGGTTTCAAAATTATGAAACCGGGGAAAATAGCCTGAACCCCGGCAGTGTGGCCGGAAACTTCACCTTCAATGGAGATTTGACCACGGCGAACCCCACCAGCCAGACTGCCGCGACCGGCAACGGCATTGCGGACTTCCTTCTCGGGGACCCGTCATCCGCATATATTACCGTTCAACTCAGTCCGGCGTGGATGATGCACCAGTACTCTCTATTTACCCAGGATGATTATCATATCTCCCGGAAGCTTACCTTGAACTTCGGTTTGCGGTGGGACTACCAAGGCACCGTCACCGAGCGCCACAACGCGACGCTCGCAGGTTTCTGCGCGACCTGCGCGAATCCTCTGCAGGTGTCGGGGTTGACTCTTCTGGGAGGGCCGCTGTTTGCCGGTGTGGCGCCTACTCCCCGTGGTATCTTCAATCCCAAATACGCCAATTTCGGCCCGCGCTTTGGTTTTGCCTATGATCTCGGGCACAGCACTGTCGTGCGGGGCGGATATGGCATGATCTACGCAGCGAATTTTGACCTGCCCGGCCTCGCTCCGGGATACAGCCAGAATACCAACATGTTGACTTCGATCCAGACCGGTATTCCCAACCCCGCCGTGAGCCTTCAGGATCCATTTCCCACCGGCGTTCTCACCCCGGTCGGCGCGAAATACGGCATGGCGCAGAACCTTGGAAACTCCATCAGCTTTGCCGACCGCGACATGAACATTCCGCGCACCCAGCAATTCTCCCTGGACGTTCAGCATCAATTCGGACACAACTGGCTGTTGTCTGTGGGTTATGTGGGCACGCGCGGAAGCCGCTTGCCTGTCACTCAGTCACTCGACTACATACCGCTGGCGGATATGCCCTACACCTATAGTTTCCAGACCAACCCCACCGGACTCACGGCCGCCCAACTGAATTCCAATGTGACCAATCCCTTCACGGCGGTCCCCAGTACCTCGCCGTACTACAGCCTGATAACCGGCACTTACATGTCGCCCACCTCTTCCAGCATTACGAATTACCATTTGACCTACCAGTATCCGCAATTCTCAGGCGTCAGCGAGGCCTTTGAGCCCATCGGAAGGTCGCGTTACAACAGCCTCCAGGCGGAATTCAACAAACGCATGTCCAATGGGTTGGACTTCATCGTCAACTACACGTGGTGCAAAACCATGCAGGACACCACCTTCCTCAACGCTCAGGATGGCGCGCCCTCGTGGAGCATCTACCAGTATGACCCCCACCAGATGGTTAAAATCAACATCGCTTACTACCTGCCCTTCGGGCCCGGGAAGCAGTTCCTCTCGTCCACGAGTCCGGTGGTGAGCCGCTTGGTGGATGGTTGGAGCTGGGGCGCCTCCTCCGAGCTATCGCAAGGCTTCCCGATCGCGTCACCTAGTGGAGTGGCGCCGACGGGAGCCGCAGAAAGCGTCCCCAACCCTACACTGGGCCAGTGGTTTAACAGTTGCACTGAAAATGCGGCGGGGACGGCGACGGTCAACTGCCCGGCCGGCATAACCACTCCCGCCTGGCGGACCACCGTGGCGGATCAGCTTGTAACTTGGTCTCCCTACCTGGACCACCTCCGTGGGCCGGGGTTCCACCAGGTCGAGATGTCGTTATCGAAGAAGACCACCATCGAAGAGCGCTATGACCTTATCTTTCGTGCCGATTTCCACAACGCTTTCAACAGCCTCCACTGGTTTGGAGGCCCCGACACGAGTTCCACGGATAGTACGTTTGGGACCATTGCTCCTGCCTATTCGACTCCCAGCAGTGACCCACGCACCATCATTCTGTCGTTGAAGTTCGAATTTTAAGGGCATTGAAAACCAACTAACCGCGAGGGAAGGGCAAGGCCTTAAGGCAGCCTTCCCTCGCACAAATTCCCGGCGACCCTATTGGTTCAAAGGCGGCGGGAGCGGGTTCAGGGCAGTTGATAGCCACGGAAAAAAGCAAGAGCTTGTTTTTCTTGATGGGGCCGCCGAATATGCATTCCCCTTGGTGTTGTTGGGGTTGGGGAGATGAAGCGGTTGGCGCGTAAGACGAGGTTGCGTACAAACTGAAAGCCGCGACCACGGAAGTCCGTTCGCATTTCTGAAGGGGGTACTTTATGAAAGCACGTTTCATTGTCCTCATCATGTCGCTGGTGCTTACGGGGCAGCGGGCAATGCCCCAGCAAGGGGTCAGGACGGGGGACATGCCCGTGGTTACCGATGTGCGTGTTGGCGTCTTTCCGGAGGAAGTTCGCACCGTATATGCGGAGCCGGACGGCGTGGCGTCGAATGACGTTCGCTCGGTGGCGGTCACGGCATCGGGTGACACTTACGCGGCGACGGCGCGCGGGCTGGCGCACTTTGCAGGCGGCAAGTGGTCGACTGTGGCGGCGGATGGCGTGGCCGTCGAACAGGTGGCCGCATCAGGTGATGACGTCTGGTTCATATCCGCCGGCAAGCTTGTTGCCATGCACGGCGTGTCATTCATCTTACCCCCCGATAAGGTGAACCAGATGGTGGCGGGCGGAAAACCGCTCCTGGCCACGGACGCCGGTCTGTACGTTCTGGGCGCGAAGAATTTCGTGCTCGACGCGGGATTGGAGAGGTTGCTGGGAAGTGAGAAAGCCGTGCGGCAAGTGGCCGTGGCTGCCGACGGCCGCATCGCTGTCGCCGCTCTGGCCGGGCTGTTTCTGAAGTCCGCCGAAGGCGACTGGCGAGCGGTTTATCCGCGTAATGCCACGCGGAGTTGGGCTCCTTACGATGTGCGCGGGGTGGCCTTTGATTCGCATGATCGTCTCTGGTTTGCCAGCGCCCAGGGCGTCGGCTGCGAGGCGGGCGAATGGCATCTTTATACCGGAGCTGAAGGTCTCCCCTACAACGACTTCACCACGCTGGCGGCGGGTGAAAACGGCGCGGTGTGGTTCGGCACGCGGGTGGGCGCCATCCGCTACGACGGCAGAGATTGGGAATACCGCCAGGGGCGACGCTGGCTGCCCCACGACGAAGTGCGCTCCATCGCCGTGAATGCCAATGGCGACGCGTGGTTCGCCACGCCGGGCGGCGTCGGGGTTATCGAACGGCGTCCCATGACTCTTTCCGAGAAAGCTAAATTCTTTGAGGACGAAATCGACAAGCGCCACCGTCGCACGCCCTATGAGTACGTCACCTACGCCTACCTGAAGCACCCCGGCGAAACCAGCGAGTGGGAATTGCGCGACACGGACAACGACGGCCTGTGGACCGCCATGTACGGCGCGGGCGAGTGTTTTGCCTACGCGGCCACCAAAGACCCCCTCGCCAAAAAGCGCGCCAAGCAGGCGTTTGAGGCCCTGCGATTTCTCCGCATTGTAACCCAGGGCGGAGCGCATCCGGCGCCACCGGGATTTGTCGCCCGCGCCATCCTGCCCACCAGCGGTCCTGACCCGAACCGGGAGTATACCCCCGAGCGGGATGCGCGAATCCGCGCCGCCCACGATGGTTTGTGGAAGGTCATCGTGCCCCGCTGGCCGGTGTCCGCCGACGGCAAGTGGTACTGGAAAACCGACGAGAGCTCAGATGAACTTGATGGCCACTTCTTTTTCTACGGGCTCTATTACGACTTGGTTGCGGACACGGAGGAGGAACGCAGCCGTGTGCGCGAACACGTTGCCGCGGTGGCCGGGCACCTCATCGACCACAACTTTCAGCTTGTCGACCATGACGGCAAACCGACGCGCTGGGCCATCTTCAACCCGGAGAATCTCAACCACAATTTTGATTGGCACGCGGAGCGAGGGTCCAACTCCCTGAGCATACTGGCGTACCTCAAGGTGGCCGCGCACATCACCGGCGACCCTCGCTTCGCTGCCGCGGCGCGCCGGTTGATTGATGAGAACGCTTACGCTTTCAATGTTCTCATCCGCAATGCCGATACGGGCCCCGGCTCCGGCAATCAATATACTTGCGAAATGATCTTCATGAACTATTACAACCTCATCCGCTACGAGACGGACCCCGCGCTGCGGCAGATCTACGAACTGGGGCTGTTTAAGCAGTGGGGCTGGCAGAAGCTTCAGCTCAATCCGTTTTTCAACTTTATCTATGCCGCCAGTTGCATCGGGCGGTACACCGAGGACGCGGAGGGTAAGCGGGATCTTTCTCCCAAAGATGACCAATGGCTGGAGGAGTCCGTGGACTCACTCAAGCGCTTCCCGCTGGACCGCGCGGATTGGCGATTAATCAATAGCCACCGTCTTGACATCATCCACCTGCCCGATTACATCGAGCGGTCACGCCCTGTCGGGACGCTCGGCTATCGGGTGAACGGCCGGGTCCTGCCGATGGATGAACGCTGGGTGGGTCGCTGGAGCGAAGACGCCTGGGAACTCGATGAGGGCGCTCGCGGCACAACGCTTGCCGATGGCACGCCCTTTCTGCTTGCCTATTACATGGGGCTGTATCATCAGTACATTCGTGAGTAAGGGTAACCACCAGAGGGGAAGGGAATCGACCTGTGAAAGCACGATTCATTTTTCTTATCATCATGTTGCCTGCCCTTGCGGGGCAGCGGGGCTTTCCGCAGCAGGAGGCCAAGCTCAGAGACGTGCCGGGGGTGCGCGTTGGCGTTTTCCCCGAGGAAGTTCGCACGGTGTATGCGGCGCAGGATGGTGTGCCGTCGAACGACGTTCTCTCGGTGGCGGTCACGGCTTCGGGTGACGTTTACGCCGCCACGGCGCGCGGCCTGGCGCGCTTGGCGGGCGGCAATTGGTCCACGGTGGCGGCGGACGGCGTGGCCGTTGAACAGGTTGCCGCATCCGGTGACGACGTTTGGTTCACCTCCGCCGGCAAGCTCGTTGACCTGCATGGCGCGTCCTTCATATTACCCCCCGAGAAGGTGGTCCAGTTGGTGGCGGGCGGGAAACCACTCCTCGCCACGGACGCCGGTCTGTACGTTCTGAACCAGAAGAAACTCGTTCTCGACACGGGTCTGGCGCGCTTGCTGGGGAGTGAAGGTACCGTGCGGCAAGTGGCCGTGGCCACTGATGGCCGCATCGCTGTCGCCGCTCTGGCCGGGCTGTTTCTGAAGTCGGCGGGAGGCGATTGGCGAGCGGTTTATCCGCGCAATGCCACGCGCAGTTGGGCCCCCTATGATGTACGCGGGGTGGCGTTTGACTCGCACGATCGTCTCTGGTTTGCCAGCGCGCAGGGCGCTGGCTGCGAGGCGGGCGAATGGCATTTTTATACGGGCGCTGAGGGTCTCCCTTACAACGACTTCACCACGCTGGCGGCGGGTGAAAACGGCGCGGTGTGGTTCGGTACCCGGATGGGCGCCATCCGCTACGATGGTAAGGATTGGGAATACCGCGAGGGGCGGCGCTGGCTACCCCATGACGAGGTGCGCTCCATCGCGGTCAATGGCAATGGCGACGCTTGGTTCGCCACCCCCGCGGGCGTAGGCGTCATTGAGCGGCGCCCCATGACGCTTGCCGAGAAGGCCAAGTTTTTTGAGGACGAGATCGATAAGCGCCACCGCCGCACGCCCTATCAGTACGTTACCCACGCCTACCTGAAGCACCCCGGCGACCTCAGCGAGTGGACGCTGCGCGACACGGACAACGACGGGCTCTGGACCGCCATGTACGGCGCCGGCGAGTGCTTCGCCTACGCGGCCACCAAAGACCCGCTGGCCAAAAGGCGGGCCAAGCAGGTGTTTGAAGCCCTGCGCTTTCTCAGCGTCGTAACCCAGGGTGGTGCGCATCCGGCTCCGCCGGGTTTTGTCGCGCGCGCCATTCTGCCCACCAGTGGTCCTGACCCGAACTTGGAATATACCCCTGAGCGGGACGCACAAAGGCGCGCCACCGAGGACGCCTTGTGGAAGGTTATCACGCCTCGCTGGCCGGTTTCCGCCGACGGCAAGTGGTACTGGAAAACTGACGAAAGCTCAGACGAGCTTGACGGACACTTCTTTTTCTACGCACTCTACTATGACCTGGTGGCGGACACGGAAGAAGAGCGCAGCCGCGTGCGCGAGCACGTTGCCGCGGTGGTGGGGCACCTGATCGACCACAACTTCCAGCTTGTTGACCATGACGGCAAGCCGACGCGCTGGGCCATCTTCAACCCGGAGAATCTCAACGAGAATATCTTTTGGCACGAGGAGCGCGGCACCAACTCCCTGAGCATCCTGACCTACCTCAAGGTGGCGGAGCACATCACCGGCGACCCCCGCTTCGCTGCCGCCGCACGCATGCTGATTAAGCAGCACGCCTACCCTGCAAACATTCTCATCCCCAAAGCGGATACGGGTCCCGGCTCGGCGACGCAATATACGTCCGAGATGGCTTTCATGAATTACTACAACCTCATCCGTTACGAGACGGACCCCGCCCTGCGCGGGACCTACGCCTTTGGAATGTCCAAGCAGTGGAAGTGGGAGGAGCCCGATCTGAATCCGTTTTTCGACTTTGTCTATGCCGCCAGTTCGCGCGGGCAAATCTTTGAGGACGCGTACGGCAAGAAGGATCTTTCCCCCAAAGATAACGCCTGGCTGGAGGAGTCCGTGGACTCGCTCAAGCGCTTCCCGCTGGACCGTGCGGACTGGCGTTTGATCAATAGCCATCGTCTTGACATCGTCCGGTTGCCCGGTTATATCGATTTACAGCGCCAAGTGTGGGGGCCGGTCGGCTACCGGGTGAACGGCAAGGTTCTGCCCATTGACGAACGCTGGGTCGATCGCTGGAGTCACGATCCTTTTGAGCTCGATGAAGGCCACGACGGCACGACCCTTGCCGAGGGGACGCCTTTTCTGCTCGCCTATTACCTGGGCTTGTATCATCAGTATCTTCGTGAGTGAGGGAACGGACCGGGACGGGAGAAAACATATGCTGAAAGCTCGCAGGTGGAAGTGGATTGGCTTTTTGGGGATAGGCTGTGTTTTGTGGGGCCATCCCGTTCCGCAAACAGTGAGTGAACACAATGTGGTGGTTTACCAGGAGGCGGGGCGTTACGCCGCGTGGCCCGCCAACCACGGAATATGGTCGTGGGGAAACGAGATCCTGGTGGGATTTCAATCCGGATATTTCCAGCGGCACACGCCGGACCTCCACCCGATTGATCACGTCCGTCCCGCCGAGGATTTGCTGGCGCGCAGCCTGGATGGCGGCGAGACCTGGACCACTGAAAAACATCCCGACTTGCTGCCTCCGGAAGGAACGAAGGAAGCCGGGATTCCGATCGAGGGCGGTGGGAAGCCCGACATGGATTGCCCCGGCGGCATCAATTTTTCCAAACCGGGCTTCATTCTGACCGCACGCATGTCCGATGCGGATGCGGGATCCTCGCGGTTTTACTATTCCATGGATCGCGGCAGAAACTGGAAGGGCCCTTACAAGCTCCCCAACTTTGGGCAGAAGGGTACGGCCGCTCGCACCGATTACCTGGTCAATGGGAAACACGATCTAACTCTCCTGCTCGCTGCATCCAAGGCCACCGGCAAGGAGGGGCGCGTGATGGTGGTGGAAACTAAGGATGGTGCGAAGACGTGGCATCTTGTTTCGTTTATCGGTCCGGAGCCGGCCGGCCGCGATTACGCGATTATGCCCTCCACCGTGCGGCTTTCCCCCACCTCGGTGGTGACCGCCATTCGCCATGCGCATTGGATTGAAATCTGGCGCTCGGACGATAACCTGAAGACCTGGCACTACGTCAACACGCCGGTGCCGGAAACCGGAAAGGGCAATCCCCCGAGCATGATTCGCTTGCGGGATGGGCGCATGGTAATTACTTATGGAATTCGAGTGCCGCCGTATGAAATCCGGGCCCGCTTGAGCCGAGACGAGGGCCAGACCTGGGGGCCGGAAATCGTCCTGCGTACGGGCGCGGCAAATTGGGATATTGGATATACCCGCACGGTGCAGAGAGCGGACGGAAAAATCGTGACCATCTATTATTGGGACGAGTCTGCGGACAAAGATGGGTATATTGCCGCCGTGATCTGGGATCCGCGAGAGTAATTCAACATGTCGCATTTCGGCCGCCTTTGGCTTCACGTTGTGCCAACAATTTCGGATGCACTGACGCTCGGGACCGGCAGTCTGGCGGTGGATGGCGTTCTCCTGAGAGTGTCGGTTAGCCGAAAATGTCCGAAATTTAGACAAAAATGGCCGAATTATTTCCGGGCATTTTGTCAGCGCTTCCCTTGTTTTCATACACATTCCTGCTTCGAACGTACTTTTCTAACATCTTCTTTTGCAGTATTCCCTGCCGGATCTTCCCGAAGGCATTGATAAGGCGCCACATCCGGCACAAGCAGAAGTCTTCCAGGCTTTGCGGATGCGCAGACTGATGATTCTCCCGAGCCATCAGTGCGGCCAGATTTTCCGGAGATCGAACTCTCTCGGCTTTATTCGCAAACTGCCAAGCAGCCATCACAGGGGATGAGGCCTGACGCCTGAAACCTGACATCTCTTTTAAGTCCCTTTCTTTTCATCAACATCGTGGAGGGAACGCTGTAACTCGTTTATTTTCATCAATATCGTGGAGAGGCGAAAAGCTGACATTTTTTCTGTATGTGTTTTCAATAACTTACAGAGGGTCCGCCTCACTTTTTAATTCCCCTTTTTCTTCTTGGCACTGGCCAGCGAAGATAGGCTAACCACTTTAATTCCAATAACATAGATTCTTGCGAGATTTTCGTTCATCATGGCTAATTCCTTTTGTTTCTGATACATCGTGGAGAGCCGCGCCTGTTTTTTGTCCCTGGCTTCCGTATTTCAAGCTAACTGTTTTAATTTGATTGAGATAAGGGTTCTTGACATTCTGGCGCTAAACTGCTAACCCATTTTGTTTCTAATACATCGTGGAGAGCCCCGGTTTTTTCTGGCGCTTCCATCTGACGTTCATAGCAAAGGTTCTGGTTCCGCCGATTCGCGGCCACTTTCTTCTCGGTCATTTCGGGTTTCTTGACTAACGACATGGAAAACCTCCAAAGGGCAGTGGATAGGTGCTAGGTGTCAGGTGTCAGGTGCCGGGTGTCAGGGACCAGGGCCTCGCAGCGAGCTCGCTGCTGGGGAAACCCTGCAAAAACCAGTCCGGCGTCTAACGCCAAGCCCTGACACCTGGCACCTGACACCTCGTATCGGCGCCTAGACCCTGGCAACTAGCCGTGGTGCGCGATTTGGCGCTGGCGCCAAACTCCGGGTACGTGGCGAGCATTCACCATGCCATAGGCCAGCAAAATTGCCTTGGAGTGGGGAATCGCCCCTAATGCGGTCAAATTGCAGATCGCCATCCCCGGGGTTTTCACAGGGTGAAATTCTAGCCTCGGCTAATTTCCTTCGGGGCTCATGAGGTCCGATTCGCGGTCCAATTTGTCAACTTGGCAGATCGGAAACCCCGACGGTCCGATCTGATCGGACCGGTAATCGGAGGGGCAGAGGGTGAATTGAACCAGCAC
>Ga0326727_10005852_pt1 | contig 34563 bp, 23 predicted proteins | sample MB2enrmetagenome_FD_207643 | JGI IMG/M metagenome (GOLD analysis project Ga0326727, IMG submission 207643) | Lab enriched peat soil microbial communities from McLean, Ithaca, NY, United States - MB29MY | ecosystem: Environmental > Terrestrial > Soil > Wetlands > Peat | place: USA: New York...
GAGGCGGCGCTCGACCTGATCACCCATCTGCCCTTCACCGGACACACCATCGACACCAAGGAAGTTTCCGATTATGCCGGCCCCGCCATCGAGCAGTCGATCAACCAGATCGTTCAGGTCACCAAGATGGAGGACATCAACGAGCACATCCAGGAAGTGCGCGAGCTGGTCAAGGCCCATCTTGCTGAATTTCTGAAGACCTATGGCATTACGCTCAATGACCTCAAGATCCTGATCATGCCCAAGGACGAGCGCATGCGCGAGTTGATCTCGCTGCAGGCCATCGGCCTCACGCCCATCGAGGCGGTGCGTTACTACCTGGCGCTGAAGATGGCGGAAAAAGGCCTGGTCTCCGCTCCCAACGCCGCGGCGGGTCTGCCCTTCAATATCGGCGGCGCGCCCACCGGCTTTTACTCCGTAAGCGATCAGGCTGGATTGACCGGACAAAAATAGTGGAGAACTCCGACTTCTACAACGCCGACGCGCTGGAGCAGGTGGCGATCAACCTGTTTCATGGCTGGGGATATAACTTCTACCGGCTTGAGAACCAGTTGCGCGCCGACGACCAGTTGGTGCGCAGCAAAGCCTCATGGCTGCTGGGCTTGGCCATGGCCGGCGTAGAAGCTGCCGAGACCGAATACCGGCGCGAGTTCCTCCCCGCGCCCACGCGGGCCAGGCCATTTCCCGATGCGGCGGCGGTCGCGGGGGCGCAGCGCCTTGAGCGGCTGGCGCGCGCCATTGGCGCTCTCGAGGCCACGATCCAGCAGCAGCCGGTTCCCGAGAACGATCGCATGACCCAGCGTTTTCGCAGCGAAGCGCGCACGCTGGTCACGCTGATGCAGCACGATCAGCAACTCGTAGGCCAGTGCGAGCTGCTGCGCGTCATGGTGAGCGGAACAGATGGCGCCGCGCTCCTCAAAAGGGCGGCCGACCTCGAAGCCGGCCTGGAGGCCATCCGAGCCACGCTGCACAAGCGCGAAGCCGTCCTGCACGAACGGTTTTGAATCAACCGCGAATCGCGGTTTTCTCCAATGGCGGAGCTTAAGGCTGCGGAGAATTGGGCTGACTCTTCGGCGTCGGTGCAGCAGGACCGTTCGGCCCCGTCGCGCCGATCTTCGTCACGTGGACGCTGGCCTGCGTCTCGGGAATAGTGCCGTCGTTAACCTGGACTTCGATCGGCTTGCCCTGGATGAGGATGCGCTCCACAGCCTTGCCGTGCGCGGGGACGCGAAGCCGGCGGGTCACCGAGTTCTCCTCCGACCGCACGATCACCGGCACTTCGGCCTGAGCGTAGCTGTTATTGGCTACATTGACGGCCACCAGCCAGTTGCCCGTGGTTTCCGCGCTGGGGAAGGTGCTCTCGATGCTAAGGTCGGGCAGGCCCTTGTCCGCATCCACCCAGTCAGAAAAAAACCACGACAGATCGTGCCGGACGCCTGCCTGTTCCAGCAGCTTTTCGAACTGGCTGCGGCCCGCGTCCTTGCCCAGATCAGCTGCCGGATCGTAGGCGCGCAGGGCAGCGGAGAGCGTAGGATCGCCAGCCACATCGCGCAGCATCCACAACACATAGGCCGCTTTGGTACGGTAGTAAGCCGGCGAAAGGGCCGCGGCCAGTGGCTGGCCGGCGCTCTGCCCTGGACTTTCCGGCTCGGCCAGCGCCAGCGCGGCGCGCCCAGCCTCCAGCGTGCCCAGCGCCTGCTCGCGGCCGCGCTGCTTTTCGATCCACAGCGTGCCCATGAAGTGCGCCACGCCTTCGCTGAGCCAGGCACGCGGCGATTGCATCCAGGCATGTGTAAGCGCATGGGCCAGAATGCCATCGAGTTGATCGGGGCTCGCGGTGCGGATGGTCGTGGCCAGCATGGCGCCGGTCTCGAACGGCGCGTCCTGCGGGTCTGACAAGTCCAGCAGAGTGAGCTGCGAGCGAGGCCTCTTCCCCAGCCAGCCTTGCAGAAACGGAGTCACCGCCGTCGCAGCCGCGGCCCAATCCCCGGCAGCGGCAGAGTCTTCGGGAAGCGTCCAGATGGTCACGTTAGTTCCGGGGTGGGGCGTGCGGATGGCGACAAACAGGCTGGGCGCCTCGAAGCCGAGGGTCGAGCCTTCCAGGCTGGCGGTCGCCACGCCCGCGACCTCCTGGCTGGCGACATCGGTAAGGGTGAGCGCGGCAGGATGTCCATTGATAAGCGTAACCGTGGGCGCCTGGCCCGCCGGGTACTCTACCGTGAGCCGCAGCCGGAATTGCGCGCCAGCCAGCCGCAGCTTGTGCTCGCCCATCTCGTCGAAAAGCCGCGCACCATCGCCCAGGATGACCGGAACGCTCGACGCCGGGTACCAGACCACATTGCCAAAGCCGCGCAGGCCGGTGAACGGCACGCCGATCCGGTCCCAGTCTGAGTGCAGCGCCACGTCGTCCGGCGTTCCTACGGCCAGCAACCGCCGGGCGTCGGCGGTGATCGTCCCAGAGTAGGTGACGTCGAGCTGCAGAACGCCTCCCGGCGCCAGCGGCTGCGCGAGCGGCACCGCCGCCTCATGCAACTGGCCGGTGTGGTCGGCGTCGGAGTTGAGCGTAGCCACCGTGAACGCAATGTCCCTGTTGTTGACGCGAATCCTCTCCCAGTTGAGCGACGACGAAATCTGCAGCGGAATTTGCCCCAGCGGTGTCTTGCCGTCGTTGCGGACCGTCACCAGCGCGCGCACGGCGATATGCTGCTCCGCGGTGCGCAGGCGCACGTCCAGATCGAAATCGGTGTATGTGATCGCCTGTCGCTCAACATCCTCGGCGGAGGGTTCAGTCACGGTGCGGATCGCCGGTTGCGCCGCGGCCTGGCCGGTCTGGGTGGTTACGCCGTTTTCATCGATCGAACGCGAGAAGATGACCTGGCCCTTTGGCTGGGTTTGCGGAGTCGTCGCCGTCTGCGCCGCGCAGAGCGCTCCACCCGCGCAGACAGCAGAGACCGCCACGACGCCGGCGAAAGAGAACTTCATGAGCCCAGGCCTTTCTGCTTTCTGGGTTTTGACGCGTCCTGTGCCCTGGGGACAGCAGCTGCTCCCGGATCGGCGGCATGGCGCGCGGCGTTGCGGCGCTGTCTGAACGCCTCATAGAGCACCACAGCTCCGGCGGCGGAAACGTTGAGCGAACTGACGCCGCCGGCCATGGGAATCCGCAGCAAATGGTCGCAGGTGCGGCGAACGAGATCGTGCAGCCCGGCGCCCTCGCGACCCAGCACCAGGACGCAGTCGCCGGTCAGGTCGAACTGATCGTAGTCGGCCGTGCCCCGCTCGTCCAGCCCGATGATCCATAGATTCCGGCGCTTGAGCTCCTCCAGCGCCCGCACCAGGTTGACCACGCGCGCGATACGGAGATGTTCGGCTGCGCCTGCGCTGGCTTTCACGGCTACCGGGCTCAGCGGGGCCGAACGGCGCTCGGTCAGCACCACGCCATCCACGCCGGCGCCATCGGCCACGCGCAGCAATGCGCCCAGGTTTTGCGGGTCCTCGACGCCATCCAGAGCCAGCACCAGCCGCGCGTTTGCGGATGAGCCCGGTTCGGGTTCGAAAAGGTCTTCGATGGTCAGGGATTCCTGCGCGCGGACCAGGGCGACCACTCCCTGGTGAGCCTGCGTCTTGGCTATAAGCGTGAGCTGCTCTCGCGCTTCCTGCCGCACCCGCACGCCGGCCTGGCGGCACTCGGCGACGAGCCGCTCCAGCCGCTCATCCTGGCGTTCGCGGGCCACGAGCACTTGGTCGAAACGCCGCCTCCCGGCCTTGAGCGCCTCCTCCACCGGGTGCAGCCCGTATAAAACTTCCATGAAGGATAGTGTAGAAGATCGCAAGCTTGGGATGATTCTGCAGCGATCTTCCTCTTGTAGCGGCTCCGCCGCGGTTGCATACTGGGGCTGCCAGAATCCAATGTCCCCTTCGCCCGCCAAATCGTTTCGCGCCATCCTGGAGCCGGATGAAACACGCCTTCGCTGGGTCATCGCGCGCATCCCCTTCGACATTGAAAAGGCGTGGCCGGTGCGGCGCGGTCTGCGCGTGCGCGGCGAGATCAACGGGTTCGCCTTCCGCACCGCGCTGTTTCCCGATCCGCGCGGCAAAGGGCGCATGCTGCCAGTGAACCGGCGCATGCAGGCGGGCGCCAAGGCCAAGGTGGGTTCGCGGGTGCAGATTCGCCTGGAGCCGGATTTGGAAGAGCGGGCGGCCGTGATTCCCGCGGAGCTGGCCAGCGCGCTCAAGGGCGATCGCCGGCTGCGGCGCTTTTTCGACGGCCTTCCTGAATACACGCGCAGGGTGATCGGCGCCCTGGTCAGTGAGGCCAAATCCGCCCAGGCGCGTGAAAGCCGGGCTGCGCGGATGGCGGAGCGGTTGCTGCTCACCTTGGAGGGAGAAATCGAACCGCCGCCGATCCTGAAGGCGGCGTTCCAGCGCCAGCCGCTGGCGCGCGTGGGTTGGGAGGCAATGACGCCAGCCAAGCGGCGGCATCACCTGTTCGGCATCTTCTACTACCAGACTGCCGAAGGCCGCGAGCGCCGCACAGCCCAAGCCATTGAGGAGGCTTTGCGCGTGGCCAGGAAGAGGGCCGGCAACGCCCGGTAAATCCGAACCTAAAGCTACATAAAGTCCCAAAAATCCTTCCCAAGATTGACTTTCTGTTATATGGTTTCGACCAGCGGACAGGAATCAAATCCGCTTCGGGAGGCTGCGGCATCGGTCTGCCTCTTTCCCTGGCGCTTCCCATTCGTATCTTTGATTCTGTGGCCCCTATGCTTTGGAACCAGCGCCCTGCGGATCTAGCTCAAGGCGAAACTGGCCCCAATGCCGATTCCGCACTTAGAGAGCTATAGCCTCCCACGCGATCGCACCTCAAGAGGAGAATGACCCCATGCACGCAGCCACCTCCGAGACTCTCAAGGTCAAACCAACCTTCCTCCGCGGCACAACTGTCCGCACTGGGTTCAATTCCATCGCCATCTGTGCGCTCGCAGCAGCCTTGACCGTAATTGTCGTCGCATGGGCGGTGCCCGCGGCAGCGCAAGGCGCGTCTACTGAAACTGCGCCCGCAGCAGGTTCTGCGATCCTGAACGTCGTTCGCTGGACGGGCAGCCTGCCTGAAGCGACCGGGCAGACGGTCGAGGTTAGATTTGCGCTCTATCAAGATCAGGCCGGTGGTCTTACCCTATGGAGCGAGACACAGACCGTGAAGGTGGGACCGGATGGGCGCTATTCCGTGCTGCTGGGCGGGGCCAGTGCCGAAGGCCTGCCTGCTGCTCTGTTCCAGGATGGCGAAGCGCGCTGGCTTGAGGCACGGCTGCTCTCCGCCTCAAGCGGCGACACCTCCGCGGAGACGGCCCACTCGACACTCCCGGCACGCAGCCTTATCGCCGCCGTTCCCTACGCCTTCAAGGCCGTCGATGCTGAGACCCTGGCCGGCCGGGCGGCTGCGGATTACGTCACCCGCGAAGACCTGCCGGCCGCTGTTGTCGCCACTGCCCAGGCCGCCGCGCAGGCCAACCCCGAAACAACTCCCACCGGGAGCGGTACCGCCGGGACCGTGCCGCTATGGACCGGTTCCGCGACGCTGGGCAACTCGATGATTTCCGAAAAGGGGACCAAGGTCGGAATTGGCATCGCGAGCCCGGCCACCACCCTGGACGTGAATGGCGCCAGCACGCTGCGCGGCTCGGTAAGCCTTCCTCCAGATGCTTTGGCCACCGCCAAGGCCGGGGTGAATTCGCCGGCCCTGGAGTTCGGCGCGAGCGTCTACTCAAGCACAGCCAAGGCCGCCGAGGCAAAGAGCTTTGCGTGGCGGGCGTTGAGTTCGGGCAACGGCACGACGGCGCCTACGGCTGCCCTTGAACTCCTGTTTGGCTCGGGAACCGCCTCGCCCGCGGCCACGGGGCTCTCCTTCGCACCGAGCGGGCAGATTACGTTCGCCTCCGGCCAGAAATTCCCGGGCACCGGGGCCGGAACCATCACCGGCGTCATCGCGTCCAGCCCCCTCACCGGCGGGGGAACCACCGGCGCGGTGACCGTCGGCTTGAGCACAACCGCGCTCAAAACCACGCTCAACTCGGTTTACGCGCAACTCGGCGCAACCAACACGTTCACGGCGCCCATCACGTTTGCACCCAGCCAGACATTCCCCGGCACGGGCACTCTCACCGGCATAACAGCTGGAACAGGGTTGACCGGCGGTGGTTCCAGCGGCGCGCCCACCTTGAGCGTGAATCCGGCCTTGGTTCCCATGCTGGCGGCCAGCAACACCTTTACCGGCGCGACCAACACCTTCGCCAATCCAGTCGCATTCGCGGCCAGCCAGACGTTTCCCGGCACACTCAGCGGGGTAACGGCCGCCGGCCCGCTCACGCAAAACACAACCGGCGGCATCGTGAGCCTGGGCCTGAGCACGCCCGCCCTTGAAACCAATCTCAACAGCGTCTACGCGCAACTGGGTGCTGCCAATACCTTCACCAAGCCCATCGTGTTTGCGTCGGGCCAGACATTTCCCGGCATGGGCACCCTCACCGGCGTTACCGCGGGCACAGGCCTCATCGGCGGCGGAACAAGTGGTTCGCCCACGCTGGCCGTCAACACAACCCTGGTGCCGTTGCTGAACGCACAGAACTCGTTCACCAACAACAACACTTTCCTAGGCACGATCGGCTCCCAGGGGACGATCGATCTTGAGAGCCCGGGAGTAACCTCGTCTTTCGCGCCCAATCTGAACTCCGCGCTTCTGGAACTGAGCGCCAATGCCTACAACTCCACCCAGGGGCTCCCCGAGGCGCTCAACTTCGGCTGGCAGGCGGTTGCCTCGGGCGGCAACACGGCCTCGCCCAGCGCAAATCTCGAATTGCTCTACGGAACGGGCTCAACACTGCCAGTGGCCACGGGCCTTTCCATCGCGCCCAGCGGCATCATCAACTTCGCAAGCGGCCAGACCTTTCCCGGTGGCGGAGGAGGCGGAGGCGGCTCCATTACCGCCGTCACAACCTCCAGCCCGCTCACCGGCAGCGGCACCTCCGGCACGGTCAATCTGGGCCTGAATGCATCCTCGCTGGAGGCCACGCTGAACGGCGTCTATGCACAACTGGGCGCGGCTAACACCTTTGTCCAGCCAATCACCTTCGCTGCCAGCCAGACCTTCCCCAACACCGTCGGCAACATCGTGGTCTCGAGTCCGCTCACCCAAAGCGGGACCAGCAGCGCGGTGATCCTCGGGCTGAACACGGCGGCGCTCGATTCCACCTTTGCGCAACTCGGCGAAACCAACCTCTTCACCGGCGCCCTCAACGCCTTCGGCGGAAGTGTCCAGGCCACCACCGCCGGGATCGCCTTCAAAGGGACCTCAACCGGCGGCAACTACGGCGTACTCGGGCAATCCTCGGTAGGTAGCGGGGTGGTCGGCAATGCGGAGGCTCCTGGCGGGGGTTCGGCGGGTGTCTTCGGTCACACCGGAAACAGCTTTAGCGAAGCCTCCGGCACAGAGGGCCCAACTGAGGTGGCTGGCGTGTGGGGAGACACCACCGGAAATCCCGTTTCCGGCGACCACGCGGCGGGAGTCATCGGCACCGCGGACAACGCCGAGGGCGGAAGCTTCTTCAACAACAGCGGCTCGTATGCCGCGGTATCCGCCGAAAACCAGGGCGCCGGCACCGGCATTTCCGGAACATCCGACAATGGGGGCATCGGCGTAGTTGGCGTGGGAGCCACCGGGATGGAAGGCACTTCAGCTGCTTCGTCCGGCGCCGGCGTGACCGGAGTTGCAACTGCAGCCGACGCCGATGGGGTGTTCGGCACTGCCAGCGGCGAGGGATCCGACGGCGTCTACGGCCAAGCAACAGGCACATTCGACAGCAATTTCGTGCCATCTGTCGGTGTGCGGGGCCTTGCTATCCAGAACACAGGAGCCGTTGGCGTGATGGGTACGAGCATTGGAACCAGCGCGGTCGGTAAATCTCTCCTGGGCCTGGGCGACGTGGCCGGGGTCTGGGGCGACGCATTTAATGGTCCAAATGTTGGCTATTTCCCGAATCAGACTTCAGTGCCAACAAACCTGACGCTTGGGGGCGTTGCCGGAACGGCGGACGACAACATTGGGGGCTACTTCGAAAACAACAGCAATATCCCGACGGTAGTAGCCTTCAACAACTCCGATGATGGTGGTGGGACGACAGGTCTCTTCCGAACCTTCATGGCGTCCACACTCACTGGCACTTGCGGCATCGGCGCCAAGGGAGACCTCGCCTGCACCGGGCAGATGAAGTCCCTGGTCTCGGCAAGCGGTGGCGCGCGCAGGGTGGAGACCTACGCCATGCAGTCGCCGGAAAATTGGATGGAAGACTTCGGCTCCGGGTTGCTGGAGCGAGGATTAGCGGTCGTGAAGATCGACCCGGCCTTCGCCGAGACGGTAACAAGCGATGCGAGTTATCACGTTTTCATCACGCCCAACGGCGACTGTAATGGACTGTATGTCATCCGCAAGACCGCAACCGGTTTTGAAGTGCGCGAGTCAAAAGGTGGAACCTCTTCGTTGACCTTCGACTACCGCATCGTCGCCAAACGGCGCGGCTACGAGGCTGAACGGCTGACCGACGTGACCGAACGCTTTAATGCCGAAACGTTGGCTGCTATGCCGCGCAGGGCGCCGGTAGGGCAGCAACGGTCAGCGCCTCCGCCGGAACTACGCAGGGCGCCGGCGCCTCGCGGAACCCCAACCTCGCCGTCCGCCACCCATCAGGCGGCCGAAAAGCCGGCGGCGATCCAGGTAAAATCCCCGCTCCATCCTTGAGTTGGCGCTTAGGAGGGTTCAATTTGAAATATTTTTCCAATTGGAATCAACTTTCAGGCGACCTGGCGAGCGGTCTGAGCGTCTAATGGGACAAGATGAGTGTTTTTGCGCCTGTTCACCCCTTCCTCGCCCAGGGTTCCAGTATCGCTGTCGATGAGCAGGTGCGGCAGGAAAGCCTTGCCGTCTCCGCCGGCCTCAAGCGCCAGGAAGCCGGGCTGCTGGATGAGTTGATCGTTCGCTACCAGCATCGCCTGCTGCGCTACCTGCTCTATCTCACCAGTAACCGGGAATTGGCCGAAGACCTCTTCCAGGAGGTCTGGATGCGGGTGCTGGTGCGCGGCGCGCAGTTCAACGGACAGGCGCGCTTTGACACCTGGCTCTTCACCATCGCCCGCAACCTGGTGATCGACCAGCGGCGCAAGAAGACCATGTCCAGCCTGGACGAGCTATTTGAGGCTGGCAGCGAAGACGACCGGCCGATGACCTTCGAGATTGCCGACGGCGAGCCAACCCCCTTTGACCGCTGCTCCAACCTCGAGGACCGGGAACGGATTGCGGCGGCGCTGATGACGCTGGATACTCTTTATCGCGAAGTACTGGTGCTGCGCTTCCACGAAGAGTTGTCGCTGGAGGAGATCGCCAAGGTGACCCGCGCCCCGCTTTCCACTGTCAAGTCGCGGCTATACCGGGGCATGGCCGCTATCAAACCCACGCTTGAGCGCACCCGGGTTCGCCGCCAGGGGGCAGCTTGAACAACACCGGGCCGGCCAAGGACGCGGCTGGGTCGTCGCGGCGACCGGCTGGCGACCGCGACCTGGTGACCGCTCTCGCGGGCGGGCAGGCGGGACGGGAGCGCGCCGTGGCGCATCGCACCCGGCGCGTTGTCATGGCCTCGCTTGGCCTGATGCAGGAACAGAAGGCCGGGCGGCAGAGAATTCGCGCCGTGGCCCTGGCTGCTCTGGTATTGATCACGCTTGCGCTTGGCCCGCTGGTCTGGTGGGCCGCTGAAAACCTGATCGCGGAGGAACACCTCGGCACGCTGGCCTGCCAGTTGAGCCTCTGGGTGTGCATCTTCTGTCCCGCGCTCGTGGCCGCCGCCCTGGTGGCCGGCTGGTGGAAACACAGGTCCTGACTGCCGCGCCCGGCTGCTGCCCATCTGAATTACTCCCGCAAGCAACTTCCTGAGATTGTTTTCCGTCCATTCAATTAAGGGGTTAAGCTTGGCTTAATCTCCTGAAAGGCCCTCTGCGCGAGGGATTGACTATGCAGGATCCACAGTCCATCACCGTCGACGAAGACGCGCGCCTGATCCCGGTGTGGTCGATAGTCGCCGCCGCCGTAGCATTCGTGCTGGTGGAGTACTACTTCTGGCTGGTGTTGCCGGGGCAGAGTCAGCATAAGCCTCCGCTCGGATTTCGAATCTACTTCAATCTCTCCTGGGGAGTGCTGGCGGCTTTGTACTTCCTGATGGTCGGCTACGTAAGCCGAGACGCTCCGCGCCGGGCCATGAGCTCGCGTTTCTGGATCCTGATCTGCTTCGTGATGCCGGGCGGCATCGGCGCCGTGCTCTACTTCCTGCTGCGCCAGCCTCTGGTCTCCCGCTGCCCCGCCTGTGGCACGCATGTGCAGAGCGACTTCCACTTCTGCCCGCAGTGCAACTACCAGCTCACGGCCAATTGCGGCAACTGCTTCCGAACGGTGAGGGCCGCCGACCAGTTCTGCACCCGCTGCGGCCATGAGCTGGCCACCGATCACATGCCGGCGCGGCTGCGGGTCCTGGGCGAGTAAGATCCGGCGCTCAATCCGCATGGAGTCGGACGTTTCAAGCCGGCCCGCCATTGACCCGGCAGGGCGCGCTTCCTACAATCGAACTTCAACTCCCATGACCCTGTCCGCCATCATCATCGACGACGAACAACTGGCGCGCGACGAGCTGAAGTATCTGCTCGACCAGGCCGGAGGCGTGGAGGTGGTGGCGCAGGGTACCAACGGCATCGAGGCCGTAGAGCTGATTGAGGAGCACCATCCCGACCTCGTCTTCCTGGATGTGCAGATGCCGGGCCTGGATGGCTTTGCGGTGATCAAGCGGCTCATGGAGCGGCGCGGAAAGAAGCCGCCGGCAGACGGCGCTGATGCCGAACCTCTGCCCCAGATTGTCTTTGCCACCGCTTACGACCAGTACGCCGTGCGCGCATTCGACGTGAACGCCGTTGACTACCTGCTCAAGCCCTTCGACCGCAATCGCGTGCTGCAGGCTCTGGAGCGCGTGCGTGGCCGCATGGCGGGAGGGACTTCATCCGCTGCCGGTGCACGCCCAGATTCGCAAATCGACGCCCTGCTCAAGCTGCTCAACCGCCCCCACGGATCCTCGCGCAGCCCGCAGCCGGCCAAGCTCATTGTGCAGGCACAGAGCCGGCTGCTGCTGATCGACCAGGCGGACATTTGCTACGCGGCTATCGATGAGGGTGTCATTCGCGTGGCCACGCAGACCTTTGAAGGCCACTCCAAGTGCCGCACCCTGGAGGAACTGCTCGAATTGCTCGACCCGGCTGTCTTCTGGCGCGCACACCGCGGCTACGTGGTGAACCTCAACCACATCCGCGAAGTGGTACCGTGGTTCAAGTCGAGCTACCAACTGCGAATGGACGACAAGCGCCAGTCCGAGATTCCGGTCAGCCGCGCGCAAACGCGCCGTTTGCGGGAACTCTTTAATCTGTAGCAGCCTTCTCCGCATCGCTCAGCCGCACCCATGCGAAGAAAGCAAACGCTCCCATCACGAAGATTGACACCAGGGCTGAGGCGCCGGTAATGCCGGCAACACGCCATTGCTGGCCGCTGGGATCCTGCACGACGGCGGGATCCGGCGTTGGAATCCGCTGCAACACGTTGCCCGCCGCGCAGAACGCATAGAAAAGCAGCGCTGCCCGCCAATGAGCCTGCGCAGACTGAACGACGGGCGCAGGCCGTCGCCGCAGATACAACGCGAAGAACAGATAAATCAGGAAAACCGTGAGATACCAGCCCAGGTAGTTGGAGATGGGCACGCCAAACCAAGGCCCACCATCGCGCCAGACCCACCCATGAAGCACCGTGCCCCAGACCGGGTCCTGCGCCAGGTCCCAGGCGACCATAATGAAGCTGGCGGTGAGGGGCAGTGTCAACAGCCGCGTGTTCGCCTGAGTGCTGCCGGCGATCAGCCGCGCCAGCGTCCACGATACATACGCCATGCCGATGTAGGCCAGACCCAGCAGCACCGGCACGTTGAAGAGCTTGGGTCCCATGAGCTCCGCGAAATAGTAGCGGCCAAAGGGAAAGCCGGTGAGGATGCTCAGGTTCTCAGTGAAGTTGCCCACCGCAACGCAGATACCAGCGAAGACCAGAATACCGCGCAGCCGGTAGTGCCGCGCTCCGTGGACCAGCGCAAAGGCCAACGCGGAGAGCACATCGAGCGCCACAATGGCTACATGTGGCAGCGGATTGGGCACAATCTCCAGCACGCGCGCCAAGGCATACAGGGCGAGAATCACGCCCAGAGCGGGTCCCAGGGATCGGACAGCTCGGGAGGTGCGCGGTAGTGCCAGTGTTGGGATCATGCTATGTGGTCTTTCAGACGCAGCCGGCGGTGTTTCGTCCCCAGGCCGCCATCAGTCGTAGCGCTCAAAGACGATCTGTCTGCGATGCCAGCCGTAGCCCGCCAGGCGCTCGCGGACGGAGGCAACCATGTTGTTCAGCCCGCAGATGTAGGCATAGATGTCGAAGCGCAACTCTCTGGCAGGAATGGCCGGATCCGGCGCAGGCTGCGGCAGCGGCAGGCCCAGGCGCGCGGCGCGCTCCTCCACGATTTGGGCTACATGCTCCTGGACGTAGCCGCGCAGCCCTGCCCACCCCGCATCGGCGCGGCTCAAGGTGGGCAGGTAGTGGAAATTGGGGTGGTGCGCGGCGATCGCCTCAAATTCCTCGCGGTAGTAGATCTCGCTCTCGTAGCGCGTGCCGTAGACCAGCCAGATCTGCTTTCCGCCGCTGCGATCCAACTCCGCGTCGGGGCCGCGCTCGGGAAACAACCACTGCACAAACCCGCGCAGCGGCGCAACGCCGGTTCCGGTCGCCACCAGGATCGAATCGGTGACCGGCTCGCGCAGAGTAAAGAAGCCCAACGGCCCTTCCACCTGGATCGTCGCGCCCACGGGCAGATCCGGCAAGTCGGCCAGGTAATTTGACAGAAAACCCTGCTCCACGCGGTTCACGCACAGCTCGAAGCGGTTGCCGTGGGGCGCCGAGGCAATCGAATAAGCCCGAATCTGTTCTTTCCCCTTCTCATCCTGCGCCACCACCGAGACAAACTGGCCAGGAACGAAGGGAAAGCTCTCCATCCCCTCCAGAACAAACTCGAAGTGGAAGCACTGTGACGACTCGGAGATGCACTCTTTGCGGACTAGGCGGGCGGTAGAGAGCTCTCGAGGCAAAACAATTCTCGCTAATCGACAGGATGAGGCCCGCAACCGGGACTGTACGAAGTATCGCCAGCGGGGGGTTGGCGTGGCAAGTTCACCGGCCCATGCCGATGTGGGTTCACCGAAGCAGACAATGGATACGCGCCACTATAATTGCCGGGGAGCCGGACACGCCCAGCGGCACGTCCGGTCGCCAGAATTATCGATTTGAGGAAACCATGGCCGCATTGATCGACGCCATCACCGTGAAGCGCAAAATGTATTTCGAGTTTGAAAACACACCTTTCTATTGTTTGGAAGCGGAAGTCTCCACCCCCACCGCGCGCGGAGGCCAGACTCTGGTCCGCCTGAAGATGCGCAACCTGCTCACCCGCGCCGTCTTTGACAAGACCTTCAAAGCCAGCGACAAGTTCAAAGAGCCGGACCTCGAGATGATCGAGGCGTCCTACCTTTACACCGATTCCGAGGGCTCCTACTTCCTCGACCAGGAGACCTTCGACACGCTTACTCTCTCCGGCGAGATGATCGGCAACGCGCTGGACTTCCTGGTCGAGGGCGCCATCATCCAGTTGCACAAGTTCAATGGCAACCCGATTGGGTTGCAGCTACCCGCGCAGGTGGAGTTGGAGGTGACCTACACGGAGCCCGGCGCGCGCGGAGACACCAGTGGCAACGTGACCAAACTGGCCCGTGTCGAGACCGGCATGGAGATCAAGGTGCCGCTTTACATTCAGGACGGGGATAAAGTGAGGGTCTACACAGACACGCGGGAGTTCGCGGGCCGGGCCTGAGTGGCGCTCACTCCACCGTCACCGACTTGGCCAGGTTCCTTGGCTGATCCACGTCGCACCCGCGGCGGACGGCAATGTAGTAGGCCAGCAGTTGCAGCGGCACGATCTCGATGAGTGGAGACAGCAGCTCGATAGCCGGCGGAATCTCGATCACATGCTCGACCAGTCCGCCGATCGTGGCGTCTCCCTCGGTAGCCACGGCAATCACCCGGCCGGAGCGGGCCGTCACTTCCTGGATATTCGAAAGCGTCTTCTCGTAGCGCAGTTTCGAGGCTGGATCTCCTTCGTCGCGCGTGGCCAGCACCACCACCGGCAACGTTTCATCGATGAGCGCGTTCGGCCCGTGCTTCATCTCGCCCGCCGGATAGCCCTCGGCATGAATGTAGGAGATTTCCTTGAGTTTCAGCGCGCCCTCAAGAGCAATGGGAAAATGAATGCCGCGCCCCAGGTAGAGAAAGTCGCGCGCATTCGAGAACTCCTTCGCCAGGTGCTCGCACTCGGCGGTGCGCTTGCGCAGAACCTCTTCGATCTTGGCCGGAATACGGCTCAACTCCTCGATCAGTGAGACCGACTGGGCCGCGTCGAGATGGCCGCGCAGTTGTCCTAACTTGAGCGCCAAAAGGAATAGCGCGGTGAGTTGGGCCGTAAAAGCCTTGGAGGATGCCACGCCGATCTCCGGGCCGGCATGGGTGTAGATGGCGCCGTGGGCTTCGCGCGCCACCATGGCGCCAACCACGTTGCAGATGGCCACGGTCTTCGAGCCCAGCGCAATCATCTCGCGCTGCGCGGCCAGGGTATCGGCCGTTTCGCCGGACTGGGTAATCAGCAACCCCAGCGTGTCAGGACCGGCGATCGGATCGCGATAGCGGTATTCGCTGGCGTAGTCCACGTCCACCGGCAGCCGCGCCAGCCGCTCGATCATGTATTTGCCGGTCAGGCCGGCGTGCCAACTGGTGCCGCAGGCGGCAATGCTGATGCTCTCGGTCTGGGCGAGCTCCTCATCGCCGATCTCCATCTCCGCAAGAAAGACCTTGCCCGAATCGAGCGATACCCGCCCCAGCGTGGTGTCGGTAATGGCCCGCGGCTGCTCCCAGATCTCCTTGAGCATGAAATGCTTGTAGCCGCCCTTTTCCGCCTGGATCGGGTCCCAGTGAATGTGCGTCACGTTGCGCTGGATGGGTTTGCCGTCAAAATCTGTCAGCGCGACGCCGGCCAGCGTCAGGATGGCCATATCGCCGTCCGCCAGGAAGTAGAGGTTGCGCGTGTGGTGCAGCACGCCGGGCACATCGGAGGCCACAAACGACTCGCCCTCGCCCAGGCCGATCACCACCGGCGGACCAAACCGCGCGGCGACGATCTTGTCCGGCTCGGCGGCCGACAGCACGCCCAGCGCAAACGCTCCGCGCAGCCGCTTCACCGCGCGGCGCACTGCTTCTTCAAGCGCAATCGGCACACCTTGTGCGGTTGCGTCGGACTGCACCTGCTCGATGAGGTGGGCGATGATCTCGGTGTCGGTCTCGGTAACAAACTTGTGGCCCTGCCCGATGAGCTCATGCTTCAGCTCGAGGTAATTCTCCACAATGCCGTTGTGGACCACGACGATGCGGCCCGTGCAGTCGCGATGCGGATGGGCATTCTCTTCGGTAGGGCGGCCGTGGGTGGCCCAGCGGGTGTGGCCGATGCCGAATGTGCCCTCGAGCGGCTGCTCGCGCAGCACCTCTTCCAGGTTGCTCAGCTTGCCGGGCGCTCGCCGAACTTCCAGCACAGAACTGGATGGGCTGCCCACCGCGATCCCCGCCGAATCGTACCCGCGGTATTCCAGCCGCCGCAGCCCCTCAATAATGACAGGAACTACCTTCTTTGGACCGACATAACCGACGATGCCGCACATGGAACGATTCTATCTGAAGGCCAGGCAGCGAGTTGTGATCGGACAGGGGGCTCTGCCCACACGCAATGCCAGAACGGTTCCATGCTGTCGTCGGATGCGCTATTCCTCAATGCGGTACGTAAATTCTTCGATCACCGGGTTGGTAAGCACCTCGCGGGCGATGCGTTCCACCTGCGCCCGGGCCACATCGGCGGCCAGCCCGTCGGCCAGGGAAAGCGCGAAATACTTGCCCTGCCGGACGCCCGTGACCTCCCCAAACCCGATCTTGCGCAGGGCGTTCTGGATGGTCTGCCCCTGCGGATCGAGGACAGATGACTTCAAAGTGACATAGACATGCGCCTTCATTATCCGTGATTATAGTAGCTCGGGCGGAAAATCCGTGGTCCCCGGCGACAGGTTTTCGTCGCTGGGGTGCGCAATTCGGTGACCGCCGAGGAGACGGCTCGATTCAACGCGCCCCATCCACCCCCAACACCGAGGAGAAGAACGGAATGGTCAATTACCTGGAGTTGCCGGTCGGCGACCGCTGCCCTGAAGTCTTTCGAGCCGTAGTTGAGATTCCCAAAGACGGGACGCAAAAGTTCGAATACGACAAACAACTGCACGTCTTCAAGCTGGACCGCAACCTTCACTCCCCGGTCCACTATCCCGGAGACTACGGCTTTATTCCATCCACGCTCAGCGACGACGGCGATCCGCTGGACGTGCTGGTGCTGGTGCCCTCGCCCACCTTTCCCGGCTGCGTCCAGGAGGTGCGCCCCATCGGCCTGCTGGTCATGCTGGACCAGGGCGTGCTCGATGAAAAAGTGCTGGCCGTGGGCAAGAACAATCCGCGTTACAACAATGTGTGGAACTTCACCGACATCTATCCGCACATGCTCAAGGAGATTACCCACTTCTTCTCCATCTACAAGGATCTCGAAGGCAAGCGCGTTGAGATCAAGGGCTGGCATGACGCCGCGTACGCCCGCGACCAGGTGGTGAAGGCCGTCAAGAACTTCGAATCGACCAAGGTGAAACACCCGGAGCCCAAACACAAGGCCGCTAAGTAGGCCAAGATTCGGGCTCAGAAGCTTTCAGGGCGTCTCGACCGGAGATGCCCGTCAGTCCTGGCTGCCCGCCGGGTAAGACGGATCTCGTTGTGTCTTGTCCTCCTCCTCAGCTAGAAGGCTGCTCTACTTCCAGATGTCAGACAAGCGGCTCAGCCAACCGGGCTGGCGGTAGCCCTGGAGCATCCAGAGGTCGTTTCTGTATTTGGGTGTGGAATAGACAATACTCTTCCCATCCGGCGCCAGGCTGAATCGAATGCTCTCGCGCAAGTTGGAATCGGGATAAAGGTCCTTGCCCAGTTCTTTGATGACCTTCTGTTTGAGTGTGACGGGATCGAGAGAGAAGAGCGTTGCGCGGCCTCGATATTCATCAGTCTCGCCGGTCTGGATTCCGTAAAGCAGCTTCCCATCTTTCGAGAACGCGAGATAGTCGGTTTCGATTTTGCCCAGGAACTTTGTGGCCTTGCCGTCGGGGGAAATCAGGTTCCAGCCATTTTTGTCGCGATAAGTGATCCAATCATTGGCCGGGGACCAGGCCGGAAGAAAATACTTCACATCCTTCTTCAGTTCAACGGGAACCGCATCGCCGCTTGTCTTGACCAACATCAACGATCCCTTACCGCCTGCAATCTGGAGATAGGCGAAGCGGCTGCCTTCAGGCGACCAGACGCTGCCATATTCGTCGCCTTGCTCGACGCTCGTGACCCTGACGGGCGAACCTCCTGCAAGGGATGTCATCCACAGGCGGGTTACGCCGTCTCCGTCGATCCTGGTACACATCATCCTCGCGCCATCCGGAGAAGGCGCAGGATTCATAAGCCATTTGGTGCGGCCCTGTGGAAAGTCTGCCGCCGTTACGGCTGGACGCACAGAATGATCGGCGCCGCGAACCCAAATCTCATAAGGACCGCTTCGGTTGGTAACCCAGGCGAGCTCGTCGGCCCTTGCGGAAAAGGCGGACATGCTCTCCTGGCGGCCAGTCGAGAACAAGGTCTGGGCCGAGCCATCCTGAAGCGAGAGCGAAACGACATCGAAGGTGCTGGTCGGCTGGCCATACAGCAGGCTCTTGCCGTCGGGCGCCACAACGGGAAACTCCTCATTTGAGTTTCCAGAGGTGAGCGGCGTCAGGTCGCCGGATTCGATGTCCGCAATCCACAGATGAGCGGGCGAATTCTGTTCCTGCGCAATCGAGACCACTAGGTGTCGGCTATCCGGCATCCATGAAAAACTTGGCATGGTCCCAGCAGCACGCAACCGTTGGAAGATGCGTCGTGGAGGCGCGCTGCCGGGAGGGTAAGGCAACAGCCACTCATCTTCCTTGAGCTTCTCTCCAGCGAAGACGAGCAGTATCTTCTTCCCATCAGGCGAAAAAGCGAGCTGGGGATTGTTAGAGACCGTCTTGCTGGCGAAAGGCGCCGGCGTGTAGGGTCGAAACGGTGAGCCCAGCGGATCGGATATTTCCACATTGTAGATATCCCCATGCTCCTTGTCCCGCGCCAGGGTGGCGAATGCCCTCCCGTCCCGCGAAACGTCGCAACCGGGATTGCAATCGACATCCATCATGGGGTCCAGGTCACCGCCTACTGTGGCCATCGAGGCTAATTTCCAAAAGGGCGACTCTTGCCTGTCTGTGAATTCCAGGACGATCAGGTGGTTTCTGTCGCTCGACCATCCCAGAGGAAAAACCCAGTGTTTCTCATGCGTCAACTGCACCGGGGTTGACGAGTTGAAGTAGCGGATAAAGACCTGATAGATTTCATCAGTTTTGCCGCTGTAGGCTACGGCCTTGCCATCCGGGGACCAAACCGGCCTGAACGCGTTGCTGGCGAAGGGCGTGTAACGATACTTCGAGATGTCCTGGCCGATGGGCATGAACAGGATGAACACCACGGCGGTGAGCAGGCAGGAGACGGCGATGGCCGCGGGGAGGGTCCAGCGCCGACGCGCACTTTTCTGGGTCGCGATGGGCGCGAGTGCCCCGCTGGAATAGGCCTCGGAGAAATGATCGCGGAGGTTGCGCAGATCGCGGGATAAGTCGCGGGTAGATTCGTAGCGCTGTTCCGGCTCCTTGGCAAGGCAGCGGTCGATGATCCACTTAAGCGGCGCAGGCAGCTTTTCCTCGATGGGCGGAGGATCTTCGCGGACGATGGCAGCCATAGTTTCAACCGCGCTGTCGCGGGCAAAGGCGCGCTTGCCCGAAGCCAGCTCGTAGAGGATCAGTCCAAAGGAAAACTGGTCGGTGCGGTAGTCGACGGCCTTGCCGACGGCCTGTTCCGGGCTCATGTAGCTGGCGGTGCCCATCACCGCGCCCTCGCGGGTCATGTGCCTGGTGGCGTCCGGAGCCGAGGTTGGCTCCAATTCACCGGCTGCCACGCTCGCGGTGGGCGAGTGCCGGGCCAGGCCAAAGTCGAGAATCTTGACGCGGCCCTCCTTGGCCAGCATGATGTTTTCCGGTTTCAGGTCGCGGTGGACGATGCCGGCGGTGTGCGCGGCGGCCAGGCCATCGGCCACCTGCGCGGCGATGTCTAAGAGCTTGCGCACTGGAACGGCTTTGCCGGTGAGCAGCAAGCGCAGCGACTCTCCCTCGATCAATTCACTGACAATGTACTGCTGGCCTGCCTCGATGCCAAAGTCATAGATAGCGACGATGTTGGGGTGATTGAGCGCGGCAACGGCGCGGGCTTCGCGCTCAAAGCGGCTGCGGTGGTCGGCGCTGGTCGCGCCTTCCTCATGCAGGATTTTGATGGCCACATCGCGGTTGAGCCGCGAGTCGCGGGCGCGATAGACCTCGCCCATGCCACCCACGCCGAGAACAGTCTTGATCTCGTAATGACCGAGCCGGGTATTGGCGGGCAAAGGCATTGCTGGTGCGGTCCTTTCTCGCGGCTGTCCGTCCGCTTCAATCCGTAGCCGTGGCGGCGGCCAGGCGGCGCCGCGCCAGCGGAACGGCCGTGAGCCAGTAGAGCACCGGCCCCAGCAGACCGATCGCGGCTGAGAACACCAGCGCCGACACGCCGCCAGCGCCCGAGTTGGAATGAACCAGCTTTTCGCCGCGCGAGACCCAGAGCGCATAGCCGATCAAAGCCGCCGGCCCCACTCCCAGCGAACAGGCAATGGCCAGGTTGCCGGCCTTGAACGGCCGCGGCAGCTTGGGCTCGCGCAGCCGCAGCACCACCAGCGCCACAAACTCCAGCAGCAGGCTCGATCCGTAGAGAATCAGGTCGATGGAGATGAGCCGCTCAAACGGCAGCTTGAGCGCCAGCGCCCAGGCCAAACCGCACACCAGCACGCTCACCCACGGAACCCCGCGGCTGTTCGTGCGGGCAAAAGCGCGCGGCAGCATTCCGTCCTCCGCCATGGCCATGGGCAGGCGCGTGTAGCTCATCACCAGCGCGTTGAACATGCCCACCCCGGTGATCACGCCCCCGGCCACCACCGCCAGGCCCAGCAGCGGTCCGCCAATCGCCGTGGCCGCGGTCATCCAGTCGCCGGTCGAGAAGCTGTCTCCCGACAGGCCCGAAAGCGCCATGGCCACCAGCGGCAGAATGTAGGTAACGGCCACCAGAATGGTGGCGAAGATCATGGCGCGGGGATAATTCCGCTGCGGATTCTCCACCTCCCGGGCCACGGTGGATGCGTTGTCCCAGCCCATGTAGTTCCACATCGCCACCAGGATCGCCGTGGAGAGAGCCGACTCTGAAGCGGGCTGATTCCACTGCACCGCCGGATGCTGTGTGAATCCATGCCAGATGCCAAGGACCACAAAGACCACGAAGGGCGCAAGCAGCAAAACAAACAGCCACACCGAATCCTCGCCCACGGCCGGCGCCCCGCGCAGGTTCCAGGCGCAACAAAGCACCACCACCGCCAGCGACCAGGCGTACCCGCTCCAGCCTGCGGTCAGCGCCGGATTGAATTTGCCCAGGTAGAGAACAAAGATGGCCGGGTAGATGGCCATGTCAAAGATGCTGGCCGACAGCGAAAGCCAACCCTCCTGGTAGCCCCAGAAAGGGCCCATCGCGCGCCGCACCCATACGTAAAAGCCGCCCTCGGCGGGGAGCGCGCTGGCCAGTTCGCCGATCATCAGCGCGGTGGGCATGCTCCACAGAAAGGGCAACACCAGCAGGATCACGATTGCCTTCAGGAATCCGGCGCCGCCCAGGATGTCCTCAATGGCATACGGACCGCCCGACACCATGAAGAAAGTGGCGGCGATCAGGGGAAGAAACTGCATCTTCCGCCGGGCCGGTTTGAGGGCTAAATACATGAGTGTGAATCTATCAACAATTGGCCCCTACAGAAAGAAAAAAATGAGCTCGCGCGTGGATTTCTGCACTGGGCTTCAACCCCGCGTCCGGCGCGGCTGTCGCTGCATTCGCCGGCGAGGAAAGTTGGGGCCGCCGGCCACTAGCACTCTTGCCGCCAAACCAGCACCAGCGCGGTGGACAAATCTCCGCTCGCTCACCAGTCTGAGCCCAGTCGACGGGGCATTCCATCTGCGAACACCGGACGAGTCCTGAGGGATTGTCCGCTCATCGGAGCCTCGGCAGAATGACTTGGATGCGTGCCGGAGCATACACGGTTACAGACCACTTCCGAATCCCGGCCCACCCGTGACCGATCTTCCGGTATAATCCCTTTCAGACCCGGAGAGATGGCCGAGTGGCTGAAGGCGGCGGTTTGCTAAACCGTTATAGGGTCTAAAGCTCTATCGGGGGTTCGAATCCCCCTCTCTCCGCCATGGGTTTCCTCATCTTGCTGATTCTAATCGTAAATTAAAGATAATAAGTGATTTATATTTACTCTCTATTGTCGCTTCTAGTCGCGTTTGTCGCACCAATTCCGGCTCTTTCCCCGGTTTTGCACGACAAAGCATCCCCTGCACGACAAAGGATGTTTTGTCATGTTCACGGCGGGGAGATGACTCGTTCTTCAATTGAACGTTTCAAATGCCGTTTGCAGCCTTTTGTCACGGGGCGGAGGGCTTTTTCGGGCACGAGCCCATGATGACCAGGCAGTGGGGACCGCCGAGCCTACCATCTGTCAAGGGCGGCGTAAAAGGGGTTCTTCCTCACATTTGGTGAAGATACTGTGTCGGATCTCGATGCACTTGTCAGCCGGTTTTATGCAGCGGAGAGGACGCGCAGACGAAGCAGATCGAAGCTGGCTCGGCCGTACATCGATCGCTTGATGAGCTTGAGGCGATGGACCTGGCCTTCGACCGGGCCGTTGCTCCAGGGCTGTTCGAGGGCAGCGAGGAAGGCTGCTTGATCATGGCATAGATGCTTTGCGAATCCGGCCAGCGAGTCGGTTGTGGCGGTTCGTTGCCATTCTGGCCACGCTGCGACATCGCGTTCCCCGATAATGCGGAAGAACTCACGCGCCGTTGAGGCCGGGACCGCGATTTCTGGAGAACGGCGGTAGAGATCCTCCAGGAAAGACTGTGCCTCTTCGGGCTGCTTCAGTATCTGCCAGGTGACTTTGCGCGGCGACGTACGAGGCTGGGCGGACCTGGGCGTTGGCTGTTTTTTGACGCTCTCGCCTGCTGCCATATTGTTTCTGAAGCCAGTCGCGAAGTGTATGAGGGCGGCCGGCGAAGCCTTGTGTCTGCAATTCGCGCCAGAGTTGCGCTGCTTTGTGGCACCCCTGTTGCCAGCGTTGCTCAAGATATTCGCGATGAACTTCAACGGAAGAGTGTCGAAGGCTTCGCCTGCGTTCCGGAAAGCCATCGGCCCTGAGCCAACGGCGAACGGTCTTTCGGCTGAGGCCACACTGGCGACCGATTTCTCGTCGGGACAAGCCCTGGCGAACCATTTCCATGACCGCTTCATAGCGATCCAGACGCCGCTGGCGATTGTTACGTTGCATCTCCTGCGCATGTGAAACAGACGCCACCGGTTCGCTCGTTGCTTGTGCTTGTTCCGGTATTGTCTCCGTGGGAGCAAGTGCTTGAGCGACCTCATTCAGTAGACGGTGATGCCGGGCCAGAGCCTCGGTCAACGCTTCCGTGATGTTGTGCAATAGATGCCAGCGATCGGCGACCTGCACGGCTCGCGGTGCCGCATTCGTTGCCGCTTGGCGTACACGCTGGCGCGGTCCCGACTGATCACCTCCGTTCCCGGATGTGACCGTAGCCAGCGCTCCGTGCTCTCCGCACTGCGGTCGGGCAGAAGATCCATCACCTTGCCGCGTTCCAGATCACATAGGATCGTTCCATAGCGATGTCCCTTGCGCCAAGCCCAGTCATCGATCCTGAGAACACGCGGCGATGCGAACTTCTCTACGGTCCGTGCCGTAACTGCCGCACCAGTGTTGAATCGGATGCCACGATGCCAAGCTGTTCAGCAAGGCGAGCTCCGGCAGACCCTCCCAATGCCAGCGTGATCTGCTCCAGTGCAGTGCTCAACCGCGACGTTCGTCGCGCGTAGCGCGGCGCGGTCCTCGACAGTTGCTCAGTAAGAACTCGCTGCGGGCACCCATCCGCGTCGCAAAAGAACCGACGCACGCGAAGCTCGATGCGGACTGCAATCCCCTCCCAGGGAAGATCGCTCAGCCAACGGTGATACCAACTATGAATCCGGCTGGAGCGCCGATGGCACACCGGACAGTGGCTCTGCTCCAATGCCGGGCGCAGGACCATGATGATCTGCTCGCGCCCCACTATCTGCAACTGGTCCAGAACCACTTCCGCAGCGTCAGGTAACAGCGTTCTCTGTCCCATCCTCGATACACGGAATCGCCAGAGTCTAACCACCTCGTATCCCGGCGCTCCTCCCCAGGGAAGTGCCAATTCTGGTTCACCGAATGTGAGGAAGAACCACTTTTACTCCGCCACGAACCCTCGCTCACGCGCCGCTTCGTGGTCTATTCTTGCTCCGCCGCATACACCGCTTTCTACGCCAACTTGCGATGCTCCACTTCAACCGGCGAGATAGCCACCTGCCGGGGGTGCGCAAAATCGGTTGCCCCCGTGGCCTCCATGCGCAATTCGCGCAGGTCGCCCAGGATGCTGGCTGCCCAGCGATAAATGTTGTGATCCATGAGATGATGGCGCATTCGGTGCATCCTCATGCGCCGCTCGCTCCGGTTCATTTCCAGGCCCTGATGGATGGCCTCGGCTACACCCTCAATGTCATAGGGATTAACCACCAGCGCATCCAACAGTTCGGTGGCCGCGCCGGTGAACTTGCTCAACACCAGAACGCCGTCCTCGTCGTCGCGCGCGGCGGCGTACTCCTTGGCCACCAGATTCATCCCATCGTGAAGGGAGGTCACCAGGCAGACAGCCGCCGCGCGGTACCACCGATCCACCTCCGCGTGGCTGCACTGTCGTTCGATGAGCAGAACGGGCTTCCAGCGGTTCGTCTGGAAGCGCTGGTTGATTCGCGCCACGGATTCCTGAACATGGCGGCGCAGATTCACATAGCTGGGGATGCGCGAACGGCTGGGCGCGGCAATCTGCACCATGGTGAGCCGCTCCAGATAGAAAGGATGTTCCGTAAGAAGCTTCTCCACCGCCATCAGCCGTTCCACGATCCCCTTGGTGTAGTCCATCCGGTCCACGCCCACGATCAAGCTTTCGCAGTGCAGGCCAAACTCCTTGAGCAGTTCTTCGCGCGAAGATCTCGGCGTCTTTCGCTCTGTCTTGTCGCCATCCAGGGCCACGCTCACCGGATAGGGGCGTACAGCTGTGGTGTGTCCATCCCGGCGAGCTGTCATGTGTTCGCGGTCGGTACGGGACTCCAACACACGGTCAACGGTGGAGAGAAAGTTATTGCAGTGCAGCGGGATGTGGAAACCGATCAGGTCCGAGCCCAGCAGGCCTTCCAGGAGCGTCGCCTGCCACGGGCAGATGCCGAAGGCCTCCGGATTGGGCCACGGAATGTGCCAGAAGATGGCGACACGCGCGTCTGGACGCGCCGCCTTGATGAGCCGGGGCACCAGCGCGAAGTGGTAATCCTGCACAAAGACAATGGGGTTGGCGCTGCCCTCCATCTCCTCAAGCAGGGTGGAGGCAAACTTCGCATTGACACGCTGGTAGCACTCCCAGTCGGAAGCGCGAAAAATTGGCCGGGTGTGCGCAATATGGCAGAGCGGCCAGAGCCCCTCGTTGGCAAAGCCGTCGTAATAGCCCGCCTCCTCTTCGCTCGTAAGCCACACCCGGCGCAGCGTGTAGCGGGGATCGTCGGGCGGCACGCGGAGCCGATCGAACTGGTCAACCTCCAGAGCATCCTCGCTCCCGCTGCCGTGCGCCACCCAGACGCCGTCGCAGGCCCTGAGCACAGGCTCGATGGCCGTCACCAAACCGCTGGGAGGAACCACACATACCGTCTCCCGCCCCTGAAGCACGTGCATATAGGGCTCGCGGTTGGACAGCACAAAGATGCGGCTGGAGCCGAAGCGTTCCCGGATATGGACGGCCAACCGGTCGGCCGTCCACTGGTGCTCGCCCGCGTCGCGCAGGCGGGCTTCGGTTTCAGCCGCGGCGCGTGCCTCGATCAGGCTCTCGGCCATTGATTCCACCTCGCGGGCCAGCGGCGTAAAGAGGCTCAGCTCCGCTATGCTGTCGTCCGCAAGATCGTCGGTTTGCCCCATGCGCAGCCGCCTGAGCCGATTCGCCAACCGCACCATGGGCCGCATCAATAACCAGCGAACCATCAGCAGCGTCACGCACAGGATCAGCAGAACAAAGGCGGCAATCCGCCAGAAGCTCTGCCTCCATACCCGGGTGCCTTCCGCTCGAATGGAACGGGCATCCTCAAGAATCACGAGCGCTCCGGCCCCGTGGCCGTCAACATACAGCGGAATCGCCTCCTCCAGCCACTGCTGATCGCCCTGATGGCCATACACGGATGAGCTGACACCCTGCTTGATTGCCTTGTCCAACGGGTCACGCGACAGTGCTCCGAAAACCGCGGCAGGCCCCGACTCGGCCACCAATCCTCCCTGCGCGTCGTAAACGGCAAGGCCCAACGTCTCGTCCTGTGAGCGGAGTCGCTCCGCCTCTGCGGCAATCTTCGCGGACTGGCCTTCGGCCAAGGACTTCTCCAGATCCAATTGCAAGCTGGCGCCCAACCAGGCAGTCCGGCGTTCCAGTTCCTGACGCAGCACGTGCTTGTGCGCCAAGACCTCAAAATAGGTTGAGGCAACCGAAACGAGCGTGATTCCAACCACCAACGCCAGAATCAACCGCATGCGGAAGAATTGCATGTCACCCCTCCCAGTTTTGTTCTATCCAGATTTCTCCCGATTCCCTGTGCAATTTCGAACAGCCTCGCTCCCGATGGCCACGATTTACTTTGTTCATTCCTGCCGCATCTGAAAGGCCAGACGCCAACTTATTGAAAACACGGTTAGTACCTACAAAATGCGAGATTCAATGCAACCATTTTCTCCACGCATCCGCGTAATTTCTGCCCGCTGGCGGGGCCTCCATCGCGACGCTGACGGTTCCCAAGCTCTCAGAAATGCCGGATGGAATCGGCAGTATTGGGGGTTGGGGCCGCCGCGGGTGGAATGCCACGCTCGCCGGAGCGTTCGGCGTGGCCTTCGAGCGAGCGGCTGACGAGGTCGCGGGAGCCAAGACCCACAGCGAGCGAGAGTGTGAGGACGATGCCTCCGAAGAGGATGCCGAATGCCAGCTCAACGACGTTGCCGCCAATCTGGAGGTGGTCGAGGACCATGGCGGCGGTAAGCACGAGCACCAGCCACTTGATGCCGAGAGACAGGAACCGCGCGTATTGGAGCTGTGCATTCACGGCTCCGATCAGGACCGAACGTGCCAGGAAGCGCGCGACGAGAGTTCCGGCGATCAATAGGAAGACGGCGCCCACGGCGTGCGTGAGATAAGGCAGGAGCGAGATGGGGAGCGGCGCGCCAGTTGCATACGAAGTGTCGAAAGCGGAGACGCCGATGATGAGTCCGAGCAGGACGCATGCCCAGAACGAGGCCCGGGCGACCAACTCTGTGGGTGGGGTTGACGGCGTCCAATCGTCAGTCCGGTTGCGAGTCAGGCGATCATCGAACTTGGCCCAGGAGAGTACGTGCCGCAGTATCGCGGAGACAGCCATCCCGATCAGAGTAAACACGGCCAGCGCCGCAAGAAGCGCAAGAATCCCGGGCAGGAGGGCGATGAGCAGCGAGAGTACGCGATAAAGCGACTGATGCAGCGCGTCGGACATGTGGCCCCAGATCGTCGTGTTATCGACATTCGGAGGCTGCGGAGCCTGGGACGGATTCAGTTGGAGCATGGTGGCAAGGATGTTCAGCATGGGACTCACTCCTTGATTCGGACTATTGGCTTCGTTCACTCATGGGTTGAACCTGTCCGGCCAGCGCCAGCGAGCAACCAGATAGGGTTTGTCGGCATCGAACGCCGCCGCAACCGTCTCGATGTGGCTCTCCGGCTCGGTGCCGGAATCTGTGATGTTGAAGTGGCTGGCGACCCAAGCGAAGTAGAGCGGAATGAGTGCGCCAAGGAGATGTCCGCGATTGATCGTGCGGAGCCGGTAGGCCAGGAGAAAGTCGTAAACGATGCGTGCCCACAGGCTGTCGGGGATGCGAAACGCCGCGGCGCTCATAGCCGAGAGCCGTTTGAGTCCGAGCAAGGAGTTGGGCGGCAGTACGAGCGACCAGATCTCCTGGAGGTTGGTGTAGGCGAGCCGAAACGCATCCAGCATCGGAGCAATATCCACGGCGCCGTCCTGCGAGGCTGGATGCGGAAGTGCGTAACGCGCGGGAGGAGATTGCCGGGCACGCTGCCAGAAGGCCGCCTTGGCGTCGATATCGGCGAAAAGAGACCCGGTGACCAGTGCGAGGATCGCGTTGATGTCCGGTTCGGCGGGCTGGGGAAGGGTACGCGGCCCCACATTGAATTCGTTGATCGTGAATCCCGCGACTGTGGCCTCGTTGGACGGCCAAACGAGCCTCTCGCCCTGCTTGAGCGCGGAAAAGCGCTGCGCTGCGCCAGCCAGCCGCTCAGCCATGCGCAGCGAGAGGCCCAGGTCGACAGCCAGCGGAAACCGCACGCGGGCAGCGAACAGCGCACGGGTTAGCGGATAGAGGATTGCGGAGTTGACCAGGCCGGCGTGCGGCGGGAGGTCGTAGCAGGGGACCGCGAGGTCGACGGGCGTGGAGAGAATGGCGTGGGCCAGGGCGCGCAGACCAGAAGGCTCGAGAGAGCCCGATTCCGGCCCCAGGACGATGATCGCGCGTGCGCCGAGTTTCTCGGCTAAATGATAGCTGTTGACAAAGTCCGCCGGGGTCAGAGTCCAGGAAGCGCTGGTTGTGGGAGTAGGGACGATCCGGAGCGCCGGATAGGAGTTGGCTGCAATGGTGTCCGGGACGGCTATGAGCAAATCTTCAGCAGCAAAGGAAGCCGCCAGCTTGGCGAGCGCGCGTTCGAGTTGCTCCGCCGGCATGGCGGTGAGCACTACCAGGAGCCCAGAGCCTTGGCGCTCAGGAGGGTTGGCGATCTCGGACATGGGATCTGTTGTCGCCATCGTTCCTTTCCGGGAAAATGACGCCGGGGCAGTTGATTTCGGCAATCGCCTGACTGCCTTCCACAAGGCCGGACGCTTCTACAGGGTTAAGATGCCTGCCAGCGGAATGCGGAGCCACGCGGGCCGGTTATTCAGCTCGTAGAGCAGCTCATAAAGCGCCTTTTCAAGCAGATAAGCGCTCAGCAACGATTGCGATAGCTGCGCTGGAGGCAGGAGCAGCGGATTGGCGGCAATCGTCGTCCGGTACGCCCGAAGGAACGCAGCGGAGGCGGAGTTCTGCCAGAGAAGAGCCCAGGCGCCGAACCGATCCGGGTTGGCACCATGCGCGAGTTCCGGATTGGTGGAGAGGAATTGATTGAGACCGGAATGAGCCACATAGGAAAACGAGCGGATCATGCCGGCCACATCCTTCAGCGGCGACTGCTTTTGGCGGCGCTCTTCGAGCGGGCGGGAGGGTTCGCCCTCAAAATCGAGAACGACAAAGTCGCCTGGCTTCGGCTCGGACTCCAGCCCCGATTCGATCGACGCGCCGCCCGCACGCAAAATCTGCCCGAGGTGGTAGTCGCCATGGATGCGAATACGTTCTCCAGCCGCCGGCGCAGCCGTGATCGCATTGGCGCAGGCAAAAAGGTCGATGCGCCGCGAAAGCAACAGCGCGGCCTGGTCTGCGGCTATGTCCTTAAGAGTGGAAAGCTTCGTTTTCAAGGCTTCCAGCGTCGAGGTGATCTCGTCGTCGATTCGGCGTGCCTCGCTGGCCAGATCCGCGGCGGTCATCGGTTCGGCTGCAAAGGCAGGATCGCTGGTGGGAGTAGCAAGTGCAAGATGCATTTCGGCGGTGCGGCGGCCGAGCAACGCGGAGGCTTCAAGAGCCGGACCCGCGTACTCCAGCGCCTCGCGCGCCAGTTCACGCTCAGTGACGAAGCTGGGCGCGGGACTTTTCGGCGGTTCGGGAAGGCCGGCGACGGCCGTGAAAAAGCCGGCCAGCTGCTCAAGGAACCACTGCCAGCCATCGCCCTGGTTCGCGACCAGCCCCTGCAGCATGGCGATGGTCGTCTTTTCCCCACCTGCCGGCGTGATTGCGATCTCTCCCATAAAGGGCGCAATGCGTGGAAAGCAGGCGACTTCGGTAAGGAAACGGCTCATCTCAACATCGGGATTCTTACCCGGCTGCATGCGTCTGAAAAGCTTCAAAATCAATTGCTGTCCATAGAGGATTGACGTGTTGGACTGTTCAGAGGAGCCGACGCGCGAGGGCCAGCGATCAAGGGGATGCGCCGAGCTCAAAGCAGTCGATGCACGAGCATCTAGGTGGCTGCCGGGGGAAACGGAACCGAGCGGGTCCTCCGCTTCGGCGAAGGAGGCTGTCTCGGCGGCCGTTGCTTCCCGCGCTCGGAATGCTTCGTTTGGACGCGCGTGTACAGTCTTCTCGCCTTCGATCTCTGACCTGCGAGTGCTTGATAGCGCGATTGTTGCGCTGTGTTCAATCAGCGTGAGCAGCCCCTGCCTCAGGTCTTCGCGTGTAGTGGCATCGTGAAGAACGGCTGTGCCCACGGGCGACGTCAGCGTGGCGAGGATGCTTTCCGGATGGTTGGCGCCGATGTCAACTGCTTCGGAGCCGGTACTCAACGCGAGTGGAACCTGGTAGATGTCCGATGGGCCGTTTTCGTAGGCGATCTCAAAAAAGAAAAGCGCGGGCGCGATGCTGCGGATGGCAGGCAGGTCAGTTGCAATCGCGGCGCTGGCTCGATTGGCCGCTGGAATATCTACCCAATTGAGCACGCGCGTGGATTGAACCTTGCGGCTCTTGGCGCCAAACCAGCGTTGGCGCGTCAGCCAGCCGGGTAGCGCGCCTTCGAGTAGCGCCATTCCATGTCCGCTGAGCAGGCCGGACCACCCTCTTGTGAGCAGGTCGAGCGCGGCGGCCTGGCTCGCAACAGTCTCCCCCACCTGCGCTGGCAGCGGCGCAGGCGGACTTTCCTGCTTCACGGTGGAGGGCTGGAGCTCAAGCCACAGGAAGGAATACGGAGCGAGCGTGAGAGCGTACGGAGTTTCGTCGATGGGTGGGAATGGTACGTAGCCGAGCATTTCGACGGGTTCGAAGCCGGCGTAGGCCGCTAGATCGAGCGAGACCGGCTGGGCAAACCGGCTGAGGTTGGCCACGCAAAGCACGGTTTCATGCGAGCCGTCACCGCGATCGAGGTCGCGCAGGTAAGCCAGGATCTTCCGGTTTGCCGGGTTCAGGAAACGCAAAGTCCCGCGCCCGAAGACCTGGAAGAGTCTGCGCAACGCGATCATGTTGCGAGTCCAGTGAAGCAGGCTGGACTGGTCGCTGAGCTGGGCCTCCACGTTGATGACCTGGTAGCCGTAGATGGGATCCATGACCACTGGAAGGTAGAGCCGGGCCGGGTCGCACTTGGAGAAGCCGGCGTTACGGTCGGAGTTCCACTGCATTGGTGTGCGGACTCCGTTTCGGTCGCCCAGGTAAATGTTGTCGCCCATGCCGATTTCATCGCCGTAATACAGGATGGGCGTCCCTGGAAAGCTGAGCAGCAGCGAGTTCAACAGTTCGATGCGGCGGCGGTTATTGTCTACCAGGGGCGCAAGGCGGCGACGGATACCGACGTTGACGCGCATGCGCGGGTCGGCCGAGTAAGCGATATACATGTAATCGCGCTCGTCGTCGGTGACCATTTCAAGTGTGAGTTCGTCGTGATTTCGGAGGAACAGGCCCCATTGGCAGTTGCCGGGGATGGCCGGCGTCTGCGCCATGATGTCGGTAATCGGCAGGCGATCCTCCTGGCGAAGGGCCATGTAGATGCGCGGCATCAGTGGGAAGTGGAAGGCCATGTGGCACTCGTCACCATCGCCAAAGTAGGGGCGGACATCGGCAGGCCACTGATTGGCCTCGGCCAAGATGAGACGGTTGGCGTAATCGGCATCGATAGTGGCGCGGATGGTCTTGATGACAGCGTGGGTTTCGGGCAAGTTCTCGCACGAGGTCCCGTCGCGTTCGACAAGGTAGGGGATTGCATCCATGCGCAGCGCATCGACACCCATATCAAGCCAGAAGCGCAGGGCCTTAAGAACCTCTTCGATCACCAGCGGGTTGTCGAAGTTGAGGTCGGGCTGGTGCGAAAAGAAACGATGCCAGTAGTAGGCTTTGGCGGTTTCGTCCCATGTCCAGTTGGATTTCTCAGTGTCGGTGAAGATGATGCGGGCGTCCTTGTAAAGCTGATCGGTTGACGACCACACATACATCTCGCGCGCCGGCGAGCCGGGCGGCGCAAGGCGGGCAACCTTGAACCAGGGGTGCTGATCGCTGGTGTGATTGATGACCAGCTCGATCATCACCTGCATGTTGCGCTGGTGCGCGGCATCCAGGAGCACCTTGAAATCGTTCAGGGTTCCATAAGACGTGTTCACATCGACATAGTTGGCGATATCGTAGCCGTCGTCGCGCAATGGCGAGGGAAAGAAGGGCAGGAGCCAGATGCAGGTGACGCCCAGGTCCTGAAGGTAGTCGAGCCGCGAGAGCAGTCCAGGGAAGTCGCCGATGCCGTCGCCGTTCGAGTCGGCAAAGGCCCGCACGTGGAGTTCATAGATGATCGCGTCTTTGAACCAGAGAGGATCGGTTGCGCTTGCCAGCTTCTTCACGTTTTGCGTCTCCAAGGTGTTTGGATGCGCATTCTCCCGGGATCGGTTTACGCTGCATTGGAAGACGCCGGCTTGCGGCCATCCGCTCTCAATCCTTCCATCGGGCTCTCGCAGGTCCAGTGACAACGGAAGATCCTGAAGCCACTGCGCAGAGAGGTGGGTTCGCCTTCCGGCGAACCCGCTCAAGCGGCATATTGGAAGGGGGGAGCTGTATGCGTTTCAGGAATTGTGCGCGGGCTTGTGAGGATTGCGGCGAACTGGTTAATACGCGGGGTGATCGACACCATCGGCCGCAACAGACCCGCCGGCGCTTAGATTGGTTGCTTGGCCTTCCGCCGAGCTATGGAGATGCCAAAAGGTCGGCGCAACTTTGGCCGGTGTTTGGCATCGATCCCAGGTCAGCCGGTCGCTAACCTCGCTTGAACGGCTTCTTGCGCGCTACAGGCGAGAATCCGTAGTCCTCGCAGATTACGTCCAGCACAGAAGTACAGTGTCAGAGCCACTTCTGACATCCGCAGCTATATGGAAACGCATAAAGTCCCGGACAAATGCGAATTTCATGTTCCATAATATAGCAGCGAAACGCGATATATCCCCTTTACCTGCCTCCCGTGCGCGCCTTGCTTCCGTGCTCCGCGCAGCGAAGGAAGTTGTGTCCGTCGATGTCGCATCCCACTCCCTTGGAATCGATCGGCGCGAAGCGGCAAAGCTTCTATCACGCTGGCAGGGGCAGGGCTGGCTCCGAAGGGTCGGTTACGGGCTCTATGTTCCAGTGCCCTAGGATCTTGCCTGAAGCGACCAGGTTGTCGCCGATCCCTGGGTCCTAGTTCCCACACTCTTTGGTCAATGCTACGTCGGCGGCTGGACAGCCGCGTACCATTGGGAGCTCTCCGAGCAGCTCTTCAATGAGACCTTCATCTTTACTACGCGCCGCGTTACTGAAAAGCGCGTGGTCGCGCAGGGCGCTGCATTCTTGCTGCATAGCGTAAATCTCAAACGCATGTTCGGACTGAAAACGCTTTGGCGTGGTTCTGCCAAGGTTGCGATCTCCGATGGGGAACTCATTGCCCTTATTCTCTTGCGGCCTGCCGCGTCGAATAATCTCCGCAGTCGACATCCCGGGTGGCGCGACGTCTTTGGGGAGTTTGCCGGTCCATTCAGCCATGGCCAGTTGACGCCGTGCCTCGTCGACGGTCTGTTCTGCAAGGGAGCCGAGCAAGCTCTCGGCCGCCAGCCAGTTGCAGATCTCCCGGCAGGCTTCCCGAGCGGCCTGGGCGCGCGCGAGTTTCAGGACCTCCTGGCGCTTGGCATCCTGAAGCCCCCCGGCGGCTTTGGCGCGCCGGACAAGTTCATTGGTGGTGATCTTGCCCTCGCGGGCAAGATATTGGTCGCCCGCTGGGGCTTGGGCGGCCTGGTTTAGATGGCGGATCAAGGTAGCACTGCGGCCCAGCTTATTGGCAAGTTGGCGAAAGCTGGTGCCGGCCAGGTGAATCGCATTGATCGCCCGGCCGCGTTCCAGGTCGGATAGAGTTTGCCATTGCACTTGAAGGTCGGAAATCGATGCGGGACGGTCGGCCACGAGCTGAACGCCTGTTGAGGGGCTCAATATCGACGTTGCCCTCATCGAAGATTGGATATCAAATATCTAGAAGCTACCTGCTGCTCGATAAAAGGAGCTGTATCCTGCAGCACCTCGGTGCCACAAAACGGTGTTGGGCAGCCCATCTGCGGTGAGTGCACAACAGTTATTGGCATCCTGAGGGGTGTAGCGCAGCTCTTTCGGTACGAGTGCGCAACTGCAACGGGTGTTTTGGAGGGTCACGCCGGTTGCAGGCAGGCAAAGAAGAGGGGTAGAGAGGCCTGCGGAGTCATTCCTGGGACCAGAAACCGTGATTTCACACTGCCCAAAATGCAAATCATCCACTTGGGACGTGTCTTTCTATACTACCGGCCCTTTTGTCCCCGCTGTACCCCCGAGGTGTATCGTAAGTATCAAGACTTATTCGGTACAGTAGGGTGTACCCGGCCCCCGGCATACAAAATGGCCAAGTAGCTCAGGAGGCCAAAAGCAGCTTCTTTCGCGAGCCGGCATCACGAAAGTACCCTGGGCCGGTTGAAGGCTGGAAACCGGAGCGGCCTCAAGGGCCGCGAGGAGGTTTGGGGGAGTCCGGCGGCGTCCAAGGGAACCATCGGGCAACCGGCAATCTCCTCTATCTCCATCCCCCCCTTGCAAGGCAGATGAGAAGAATACGGTGATGGCCAAAACGAGCCTGCTGCCGGCCCCGAACCCAGCCCGTTTGAAAGAAGCAGGATCACCTGCTTTAGTCCTGTTCACCCCCCGGCAGGATGTCCCCGCTCTACCCCCGAAGTGTGCCGCAAGCACCAAGACCGGGGTGAAAAGCAGGCTTCACTGCCTCTCGGCGACCAGAATGACCGGC
>Ga0326727_10005853_pt1 | contig 34555 bp, 40 predicted proteins | sample MB2enrmetagenome_FD_207643 | JGI IMG/M metagenome (GOLD analysis project Ga0326727, IMG submission 207643) | Lab enriched peat soil microbial communities from McLean, Ithaca, NY, United States - MB29MY | ecosystem: Environmental > Terrestrial > Soil > Wetlands > Peat | place: USA: New York...
ACGTTTTCCCGGCCCACGAGCCGGGCCGCCCGTAGCAGAACCCACGGGAAGATTTCCGAGGTGGGGCATTCGGCCCAGTTGGTCCGGGTGATGGTGGACCAGAACCGGTCGGCACCCGCGAACTTGCGCCGGCCAAGCAGGTGATTGGCCGCCTCGTGGATTTCGTAGCCAAAAGAAACCGGGTGCTGTCGATAGTCGCGGGGATCGACCTGGCAACCAACGCAATGCAAAACGTGCATGGCCAGCGTGTTGCACACGTCGTCCAGGTCCAAGAAGATGCGGCGGATCATTGGCAGTCCCATTTCTTGAGGATTCGCTTTTGCAGTTTGCGGAACATCAAGTAGGCAGTCGGCAAGGGCTGATGGAGTGCTATACCGATCTCTTTGAACGTGTGGCCGGCGGCGCGCAGCCGTAGGCATTCGCGTTCTGTCTCGGTCTGGCAGCACACGTCGCAGACATCCTGCAAGTCCACTAAAGCAAATTGCGAACGGGCTGTGAGCGTTTCTGGCAGCACGTTGTAGACAATGGGCGTGTTGATGGGCCGAGCATTCCACGACACCGTTTCAGGATTGCGTGCGGCTTTCGCGGATTTGCGTGGAACTTGGATGGCTTGTTCCCGCGGGAGCAGTTCCAGCATTTCGTGCAGGATCGCACGACCCATCCACGTATTCAGTGCGCTCGCTGCGCGAAGACTGCTTTTGCGTGGCTTGGTGGTCGATAGCTTGTTGATTGCTTTAACCAGGCCGACGTAGCCCGCACTCACCAGGTCGTTACGCAGATAGGCAAAATGCGGCATTTGTCGGACCAGGCCATCGGCCTTAACAATCACCAGCGCCATGTTCTCTTCGATCAAGACGCGGCGGGCCTCGGCGTCCCCTGCGATGACGCAAGGCAATAGCTCGTTGTTTCGTTGCACACTGGAAGCCATGCTCAAATCCTGTCGATGCGCCAAAGGTGCTGAGTGAAGAAACCCCGTTGCTCGCAGGCTTCGCGCGAGTGGTCGTACTCGCAGCCGTCCGGGTCGAAGATGTGGCCGTACTCGTAGGCGACAGCATGGCCGCAGTGGGAGCCGACGCCTTCAATCACGCCGCGCGTCAGGTCAATGGTCCGCTTGAAGCGCTGCCACGCCACGTCGTCCGGCAGCACGGGCCACTCGGGGCTGTTGGGAGTGGCCATCAGGCACGGAGCCAATTCGATCCGCGTGGCCGCAAAGCCGCGGGCCAGGCACACGTCGATTAGCTCCTGGGGATGGAAGCCCCGCCGGCACACAGGCTCGGGCATTCCTGGGAACTTGATCGCGCTGCCGTCGTGGCCGATCTCGGCGAGAATCTCGTCAAGCGTCAGGTCCAGGACCATCGCGAAGGATGCCGGCAAACACATCCAACGCCGCGGCTTGCGTAATAGGCGCATAGTGTCCCCTTGGTGCGGATATAGCGGTGCGCTGGCGCGGTAGATCAGGCGGAAGCGTTGTTTCCAGGCGGCTGCAACGATTCGCCTTCGCGCACTAGCTCGTCGAGCATTCGGTCGATGTCAGCCTGGGTGGGAACCTGTCCCCACGAGGCTTTCCAATAGGTCTTCCAGTTCGGCGGCCTGAACAGCTTGTTGTATTGCTCTTGGTTGCCGGCTGTCAGAATCCAGATGCCGATGCCAAAGGAGTCCCAGATCGGCCACTTTCGTCGCTGGTCGCGGGTGAAGCTGTACTTCTTCGGCTGCTTGCAGTCGATCCAGCGGGTGCCCCATTTCTTGTGGGCGACGAACAGGTCAGGAAACCCGGTCTGGTAAAGGTTCCCGTGCGTTCGCTCGACGTGCCACCCGCGGGCGACCAGGTACTTGATAACGTCCTTTTGAATGTGCCATTCAGGGCCGTGAAGCGGCCGGGAAATCTTCCTCATACGGGCGGCTCCGGGCTTTCCCATTCCTCCTCAAGAAAGCGACGCACCCGCCATCGCCAACAGTCCTCCCACCTGTGCCGCAGCCTCCAGCCCCGACGTTCGCATCGCCAGACACGGTAGTAAGTCAGCGGCGCGGCCAGACAGAAGGCCGTCGCCGCCCCGATGGCAACGCGCCGGGCTAGCAACGCTTCAACGGCCGCGTTGTTGACGATCCGCGGCCGGCGGACCAATCCGAGAAAGAGCCAGGGGCGAACGACCCGCCATCGGTAGCGGGGATAGACGTGGCCCACCCTCTCCCACGGCCCATCGGCCGTCTTGAACTCAATCTCGTAGCTGTCGATGTAGCGCATTACAGCATCTCCGGGGCTCGAATCTTGACCGGGGCCGCACCGCCCTTCTTCTCGGCCCAGTTGTCCATGCCCTCGAACCAGGTCATGCCAATGAGCGGGACGTGGCCGCGGAACGATTCCACGACCTCGCGGACGCTGGCCGTAATCTCGGTGACGATCTCGGGCATGGCCACGACCATCAATTCGTCGTGGACGTTCAACGGGGCGAGGCGGAGCGGGTGGACGCCCGCCGGCTGCAAGTCCCACAGTTGCCGCTGGACCGATTTGGTGATTTCGGCACCAGGCGATTGAATCTCGTGGTTGGCCGCCGCCCGCATGTTGGCCGCCTGCATCTGGAAGGCGGCACCATAGAGAGCGCTGGCCACGGCCCCGCCGGCAGTCTGCACGCGGTCGCGGCGGACGACCTTGACCTTGCAGTTCCGCCAGTGTTTCGGCGGGTTGCGGGCCAGGTCGAAGAGGGCCTTGCAGATTTTGTTCTCCAGCGTGAAGTAGCGACGGAAGCCGAGGAAGGTTTCGATGTACTCGGCGGGCGTGGCCCAGACCACTGCGCTCCCGATCCCTGCGGGTTGCCGCATGGAGCAGAAGGCGTCAAAGGTCTTGGTGCGGGCCTTGCCGATGCCGGGGTAGCGCTTCACGAAGTCCGCGTAGGCCCGTTTCGCCCTTTCCTCCGTGACGCCCAACTTCTGCACCAGTGTGTTCCAATCGCCGCCGTACACCAGGGCGAACACGCCACGCTTGCCCTTGTCGTACCAGTCGTTGTCGCTGCCGCTGGACGCAATGACCTCGGCGTAGCTGAGGCCAGAGAGGGCCATGCCGAACAGGGCATGGAGCTTCTGCGGCGTCATGCCGGTTGTTTCGCACTCGCCGCACGGCGTCCCCTTCTTCTTGTCCCTGCCGGTGCCGCCGCACTTCGGGCAGGGGCCCTTCGTCACCAGGTCCTTGCGGAGGGCCGGGTCGTTGTAGACGGCATCGGCAATCGTCACCTCGAACGAATCGAAGTCGCCGCCGCAGAGGATCATGTTTTCCCAGAACAAGGGGAACATCTTGCGCACGTCCTTGGCGTGCTTGATGCCCTGCGGATTCAGGCCGTCCGCCCCGGCCATGCGGCTTGACAAGGTGCCGATCACCACGAAGCTGGCGTGGAACTTGCCGGCAAGCAGCAGCTTCTTGTAGAGTTCCACCTCCTTGGCGGCGATCTTCACGTCGAGGACTTCCTGCGCCCGGCGGGCCGCCGGATGCCTACCGGGCTGAAGGACCCCGGCACCGCCGCAACGGGCGCAGTCATGGAACTTGGCCGCCGAACCATTGGTCAACGTCTCGTAGGCCGTCTGCACCCGCTTGAAGTCCGCCGCATTGCCGTCATGGTCAGGATGATGCTGTTGGACCAGGCGGCGGTACGCTGCGTTAATCGCGTCAGTGTCGGCCGCTGGTTCCAATCCAAGGGCGTCGAACGATTGCAGACAGGCGGCCCCGTCACAACGTCCACACGGCTCCGGCGTCGCGATCTCCCAGCGAGTAATGGCTTCCAAATTGCTCTTCTTCGTGGACTCTTCGAGGACAATCCTCTCGGTGAGGTCCATCGCCGCCGTGATATACGCCCGGACCTCCGGCGGCTTGTTGATGTTCACTGGGCTGTTGGCGACCACTGCCTCGGCCTTGGCGAGCAGTTCCCCCATGCCAGCCTTGTTGATCGAGAAGCCATGCCAGCGGACGACTGGGACCATGCAAGCCAGCGTCGAGTCGTTGTCGCCCGGCGGCGGGCAGCCGAAGTGCTTGTCGAGCGCCCGCGTGTAAACGATGTCATCGTTGGCGTATTCGCGCGCATCTGCCCGGGTGGCCCAATGCTCGATGTGCTTGTCGATGACGCCCGGCCAGGCGTGGCCCAGCAGGGCATCTTCGCCTGCCTTGGGCCTCCGCCGCTTGGGGACTACCTCTTCGCCGTCATGCTCGTCGTCCAGAGTCAGGGCGGGGTCCGTCAGTTGCTCTTCGACGGCCACCTTGGCTGTTTTGCCCTTCTTCTTGCCCCACACCTCCCAATTCCGCTCCGGCGACGAGACGGCCAGTGCCGTGGGCGCATAGCCCAATTCGTAAGGCCGCCAAGCCGCCGAGGGCTCAACGTCCTTGAAATGGAACTTGGGCTTGAAGCCCATCGCGTGCTCAGCGAGGAACTTGAGGCCGCCAGCCGGGTTGAATCGCAGCACGACATCCTTGAAGTCGGTGTCGATGTCGCCGTAGCGATCCTTGCGGTCGAAGACTTGCCACTTTGGGGCATTCGGATCGGCCGACTTGGCGAAGTAGATGTTGTCCAATTGGACACGGCCCTCTAGCTCAGAAGCGAGGGCATAGGCCAGCGCCGAGGGCACCCGCTTGATGCGGATGTCCTCGCGGGCCATGAGGGACTGGTACGGTCCCTTGCGGGAATGAAGCATCAGGTCCAACGCCGCAGCCGGCTTGACGCACGGCCCATCCTGCCCCTGGGGCTCCAAGAGAGCGATCTCGTTGACGTGCTCCCGTGGAATCCAATCCGGGTCCGCAAGGCGGAAGATGGTGTAGGTCTTGACGATGTGGAACCAGTCAAAGGAGAGGTTGAAGCCCACGACCGTGTGCTCGGTCAGCCATTCGATCAGGCGCAGCGTTTCGCGGATCGGCCGCCGCCAGACCTCGTGGAGCTGGATCGGGCCATCTTCCTCGGCGTACTGCAACAGCACCATCATGCTGTGCAAGCCGCAGGTCTCGCTGTCGATATAGACCTTGCTCATGCGTCGTACTGCCCAAGGGCCATAAGCACGCGGCGGGCCTCGGCGATCGCAGCACTGGCATTATTGGCCCCGATGGCGTCTTTCTCGGCTGCCGTCTCGCACAGCACCTCGTAGCCAAGGGCGTAGGACTTCCAGGCATCAGCGATGGTGTTAGCGAGAACCTTCTCCAGGACGCTGCCGCCGATCTCGTCCAAGAGCACCATGTTGTGCTGGTCATGCTGCCTGGCCTGTTCAGACAATTGCTCCGACAAGCAACTCGTCTCAATCGCATGGAGCCTGTCGCGGTCCGTGAGCAACTGCTTGAAGTCTTCCGCACACCGCAGCGCGAGTCGTGTCCCCTGGCGACTGGTACGCAGCTTGTCTCGGGCTTCCTGCCACAGGCCGCGGTAGCGGCAAATCAATTCCACAGCCATCAACCCCACAATCAAGGCGGCGAGACACAAGAAGTACATGACGGTGTTTTCCCACAGTTAGAGGATGCGGCGGGACTCCCGGCCATCGCACGACGCCCTGCCAGCCACGGCAGTGGATACCATTCCGGGTCAGGCTTTACCCACCCCAGTCACCCGCCATGCGGTTATGGGTTCAGTGCCCCGGGCACATGCCGGGAGTCCTGCGCCTAGAACACGCTGTAGTGCCAAGTGTCGCCCTTCACTTCTGCGCCCTGGACTGCGGACGAGAGGTAGTAGCCATTGCGGAAGCGAAGGTACATGCGCAGTCCTTTGCCGAGCCAAGCCGGAATCTCGCACGCAGGCGTCATTCCGGCCGGGCCTTCGGAAGAAAGCTGGCTGCTGACGAATTGCCCTACGGTTGGCTGCCGCAGTTGCGGATCGCTGGACGAGATTTCCACCAGGCACAACTCCTGGTGCAGCACGCGCATCTCGTAAACGGCACTTTCCGTCTCGACCATCAGGCGCGTGCCGAGCTTGAGCCGTTTCATGTCGATGCCGGGCTCCTGTCGCAGCTTTGCCGCTAATGTCGTCATATCCAGCCTCCCCTTACTGAATCAGCGATTCTTCGTGAGCTAGAGTTGCTGCTTGAATATCTTCTTCAAGTTCCGCATCGCTGATGTACCCGGCGCACCACGCGCCCATCCGCGGGCCGAGTCCGGTAATTCCGCGTCCCAACATCTTGGCAACCATCTTGTTGATCTCCGCCTTCGACTTGCGGTAGCCGAACTTGCGGCGGTACTTCAGGTCCAGATGTGCCAGTGAGGCGGTCTTGCCGTGCTCACGCTTGGCCTCCACGATCTTGCGGGCTGCGATGATCTGCTCATCGGGCGGCATGGCCGCCAGAACTTGAACGTGGACCATTCCAAGCAGTCCCGCGGCGGCGAGTTGTTGGACCTCTTCAGGAAGCGCCAGCAGCCGTTGACGGTCATGGACCCAGCGGGTCGGTCGTTTTAGCTCGGCAGCCGCCGCCCGCAGCGACACACCATCAGGAAACAGGCGGCCTAGTGCCTGGGCCTCTTCCAGCGGGTTCAGGTCTTTGCGTTCAAGGTTCTCGGTGAAGTTGAGGATGCGTGCTTGGCGTTCGGTAAGGTTATGCCGGATGCCTGCGGGTATGGTCTTCCAGTTGAGGATTTGGGCCACGGCGACGAAGCGCCGGTGTCCGGCCAGCAGGCGGTAGGCGTAGCCATCCTGGTCCCGCGGCTCGACAATTACGGGGAATTGCAGGATGCTGTCCCGGATGCTGGCCGCCAGGTCCTCGACGGATTGCAACGTGAACGGCCCGCGGCAATTGAACGTCTCGTCATAGAAAATGCTGGCGATCGGCACTGCGTAGGCGTCGTACTGCGGCAGGCGCTCTAGGTTGTCGTCACGCTTCGTTTCCCTGGCGACTTCAACCTCTAGCCCAGCTTCGTGTTGCACGGCTTCGGCCATGTTCCAAGCCACTCCAAGACGTTGGTGGTGCCGTCGTCTTCGATCTTGACATAGGTGTCGTTCTGACGAGCCCACGACCCGGTGTTGAAGTGGTAGTCGCCGATTCGACCTGGGGCGTGCGTATGGCCGTAGACCACCACGTCGCACTGCTTTTCCTGGCGGTACTTCTCGACGCCCTCGACCATCTCAGCCTGCCGGCCGTGCTGGAACGTCAGCGTTCTCCACAGCGTCAGGGCGCTTTCCAGCGTGCCGACAAACTCGTCGGCGACGGCGTGGCCCTTGTGCGTGAACGGGCTCTTGTTGCGATCTTCCAGCATCCCGCTGATGATGGCCGTGATTTCGCCGACGCCGGGATTCGGCTCGCAGCAGTACGGATCGGCTTCGTGGCCGTGGAGGAAGGCAAACCTCCGGCCGCCGATGGTTTCCTCGAAGGGGTGGCAGGACCGCTGGAACAGCGGGTGGTCGATCATCAGCGGCGTGCCGATCAGCGGAGCCAGGGCGTTGTCATGGTTCCCTACAATCCACGTCGCCCCCATCGCATCGAGCCGATCCAACAGCAAGCGGTGCGCCACGATGGCAGCCCCAACCGGAACCTGCCAGAAATCGAGCAGATCGCCAAGAATCAGCAGCCGGCCGTGTTCGCTCTCCACCATGTCAAGGAACTTGCCGAACCGCACCTCCCGGTCCTGGAAGGCGAAGGCGTCGCGCGGGCCTTTATCGCAAGCGTGCAGGTCACTGACACAAAAATGCGGCATGAGTCTGGCTTTCTGGGTTAGCGTGGCCTGATTTCATCCAGCGAGCGGAAGCCGGGTGCCCCGAACACGCCGTCCATGAATCCTTTGTCCACGGCCTCCGCCGCAGGCATGTACCACTCGCGGACCTCGTTCATGCGTTGTCGCAGGTACTCGCGCACACGGTCCTTGGAGTATTTGTTGCGCCGGAAGAATGAGCCGCGGTAGCACTTGGCTGTGTAGATGGCGAGCATCTGGCCGTCCAGGCGATCATTCTGCTTGGCCTCCGCCAGAAAGCTGCGAGCATCGCCCTCATAGGCGGCCGTGCCGAAGTGGACCATGAAGTCCGCGTTGGGCATGATGACCCGCTTCTTGGCTGCCTGCGGAATGATGCTCGACATGCTTCGCGCGTGGGCGTAGGCAAGCAGTGTGACGGGCGATTGACTGGCCGCGATGGCATCGTAGATGGCGATGCCGTAATTCCAGTCACCGCCACAGGTGCATTGATGCACGAGGATGGACTGATGATTCAGCGAATTCAGAAAGAGAAGGTTCTTGATGAACGTGTTGGCGCAGGCGAAATCAATGCCGTCCTCCTCGTTCGCGGCCGGACTCATTAGTACGATCTCGCGCGTATCGGGATTGATCCCGAACTCGTGCAGGTCATAGACCAGTTCCGACCGTTGCGAAATGCTGCGGCGAGGCTTACGTTTCATCGGCTTTCTCCACAGTGAGAAAATGCACGTCCGCGGGATGGCTGTCGAAATCCAGCCACTCGCAGATTTGCCGCCGGAGAACGTCGCCGACCGTGTACAGGTCAGTGTCCGCCGGCATGTTGTCAAGTTGCAGGACAACTCTCACGTTCATAGGCTGCATCGCCAGGACTCGAACCTGGAACCACCGCATTAACAATGCGGCGCTCTACCAAATGAGCTACGATGCAGAACGGCTCGCACCGTCGTCCCACGGGCGGCCACGGTGCGGGTACTGTTTCCGCGCATGGCGGATCAGCTACGGTACGTCCTGGTTGTTGCGCGGGTCCTCGTAGGCGTCGTCCTCGTTGTCGCTGAAGTCCTCGTCTTCGTCCTCGTCGTCGAAGTCCTCGTCTTCGTCGAAGTAGGGATCGAACTCGTCGTCATCGAAGTCGTCCTCGTCGAAGTCGTCCTCGTCGAAGTCGTCCTCGTCGTCCCACTCCTCGGGCACTTCAATGGGTCGGTCGGCGTCGGGCATGGATGCGCTCCTGGTACTGGGGGATTGGGAAGCAGTCGCAAGGACGCGGGCGGACGTTTATCGGCGTCTCGTTTAACTGCCAGGCAGGAACCCCTGGCCAGCCCGCGGTTCGTTCAACGATGGCCGCCACCGCCGTGACCGCCACCGTGGCCACCACCGCCACCGTGGCTACCGCCATGACCCGGCGGCGGGCCGCCATGACCCGGCGGCGGGCCGATATGACCGGGCGGACAGCCGTGATGCGGGTCGTGCCCGGGGTAATGCGGCGGCCCCAGCGGGCCGACATGCCCCGGCGGCGTCGGATAGCCATAATGCGGCTGGTGGTAGGACGGCCCGTGGTAATACCAGTTGTCACCCCAGCCGTAGACGTAGGGCTCGTCGTTGTTGTCGTACCAGTAGTCGCTATACAGCGACGGGTAGAACACCCACGACTGGCTCGATACGCAGGGATTGACGCAGAGCCCGTAATGCGGCGCGTACACGGTCGGCGTCGGCGGCTCCGGCAGAGGGTCGTCGTCCGCGATTTCCAACCTGGCACCCGCAGGAACCAGGTATCGCGTGCCATTCTCCAAGACGAGCACGCCGCCCTTGGGAAGATTCACGGTCGCCGCCTGCACGAGGCCGGCGGTCAACATCACGACCAGGGTCAACAGATACTTCATGGCTGGCCTTTCTCCGCGTTGACCTTGGCTCGCAACTCGCCGAGCACTTCGTCAAGCGTCTGGTACTCGCCGCGCTCGATGGCGGCAATGCAACGGCGCTCCATTTCGGCGTCGTAGACGACCACAACGTCGTCCACGCTGTAGCAGCGGCCGAGCCACTGCCGCCAGACGCAGAAGTGAAGCTGGTGGCTGGCGTCCCAGTAGCGTGTCCGGTACATCAGCGGAAAGAGTTGCTTGAGGTAGTAGAGGAGCGTACTCATGGTTTCTCGATCTCCAAGCGGTTGAAAGCGATGATCCGCATGTCGTCCAGGTGCCGTTGGATGGCCTCTGTTTGCCCGACGCTGCTCCGGCTCCGGGTGGGCCGCAGCCCGCAATCCCAGAGCATGTCCATTAGCTCCTGGGCCTCCATCCCCTGAAGGCGAAAGGTCGGATCGAGCGGTGCGCCGTCCGGCAACTCCACGAACTCCAGGGGCTTGGCGACCCGCCGCGGCTGGCCGCTCACATGCTCCACCAGCAGGAAGCCCACCTGCTCGCTCCACGGGTCGCGGTGCGCGACCGCGCGGATGAACTTGTAAAAGTCATAGCCAGATAGATCACGCACCGGTATCTCCAATCACGTAGTAGTTGACGAGCAGGTCCATGATCTGATACAGCGTCAGGCCGTGGGCATAAATCAGCGTGTCGCCGTACCGCATGAGCAACTCGTAGCGGACCAGTACACCGGTCTGCATCCGCACGTCGCGGAAGCGCTGGTCGCCGTTGGCCTCCCGCTCTTGCGCATCGCATGGTCCGCCCAAGAAGATCGCTCTCATGCTCGCTCAGGGTCTCAGATGAAAAGGTGGAAAAGGAAGCCCAGGCCCAGGACCACGGCCCCTTCGGCGAACACGTTCAGGATGTTGCCGCCTTCCTTCGTCGTGCGGAGGAAGTAGTTGATGACCAGGGCCACGCCCAGGGCGGCGGCAATGGTCAGCCTCGGCAGCCCGAAGACGGGAACGATCAGCCAGCCCCACAGGACCGACAGGCAGAACCCGCGGACCAGCGCCGCAGCCACGATCAGGCAGATGGTTCCCAGCAGAAAAGACAGGGACAAGGAGACCTTGTTGAACATAGAGCACTCCGGGTTGGAGGAAAGGAAACGACTCGTTCTACTGCAACGGCCCCACGTCACGGCCGCCGTCGATGAGGTAGCGCCGCGGTCCTTGCTTCTCGCGCTCGTGCCGTAGCTTGACGTTCATCCGCCAGGTGATGCCGTGCTTGGCATTGACGCCGTGAATCCATTGCGACGGCTCGCGGTAGCCGGACAGCGAGTTGTAGGCGAAGGCGTCGGTGCCGACCCACGACCCGTTGACCAGCAGTTCGCCGTCCACGTCGGAAAGGACGCTGGCGGCATGGTGATGGCCGCAGCAGAAGTACCGGCAGCGTTGTGCGCCGGCCGCGGCCCCCAGGGCGATCAGGCCCTTCTGGCGGCGGACCATGCCGTACCACGGGATGCCCAGGTTCGATCGCACGTCGTCACCGTGCGAGACGTTGAACCCGACGCCGTTGATGTTCAGGTTGGCCGACCACGCATCGGGAATGGTGAAATGGACATTGGCCATTTCACGGCAGTGCAAGCGGGCCACCTCGGCGACCAGATAGTCCCAGTTGTCCTGCGCGCCGAGGTAGTCCTTCTTCGGCGTCCGCCGGCCGTGATTGCCCGCCAGGTACAGGATATGGACCTGCTCGAAGTGGGCCGCCAGGTCGCGGTACATCAGGGCGTGAAGCTGGCCGATGGCCAGGCAGTTCTTGAACTGGTTGCGGTAGTAGGACCGCTCGCAGGCTTTGTGGATTTCGCCGCTGGTGTAGTCGCCGTAGGCCAGCACCCAGAGCACCGGAAAGTAGAACTTCGGCACCAGGGTGTCCTGGGTCCATTCGACCACGGTGTCCACGTACCGCTCGGCGCGGGCGCAACTGACCGGGAAGCTGTAGTCTTCCAGGCCGCCGACCTCCTCCGGCCGCACGACCTGATCGTGGTGGCCGTCCGAAAGGTGCATGACGACATGCTCGGTAATCTTCGCCTTGCGCCGGAAGTCCAGAACCGGCGGAAGGGCGGCGAACGGCGTCACCCGCTGCTCCATTTCACCGACAATGGCCTTGAACAGGCCGGCGCTCTTGGCGCTGGCCTTGACCTTCTGCCGCTCGCGGTTGCGCTCTTCGGTCAGATGGATGACCTCGGCCTCCAACTCCATGATCTTCCGGTCGGTCGGGTCGTAGTCGGGGATCGCCTTGTGCTGGCCGCCGGCCGCCTTGGGTCCGGGGGCTTCCCCATCGGGCCACGGCACGTCCTTATGCACGCGGCCGGTGGCGATGTCGGAAACGATGGATCGGCTGACCTTGTGCCGCTTGGCAATGACCGGCTGCGATACGCCCGCGGCGATTGCCGTCTTGATCTTCACGACTGTTTTCTTGGACAAGCGCATAGTGACTCCGCTCTCGCCTCGCCGGTGACAGGAAATGGATAAGGCCGGACGGCCCCTGGGACGGGACCGTCCGGCATGGGAGGGCTGGACTTACTGCGTGCGAACGAACTGCTCGATCCAGCTACGCGCGGCCTCGAAGTTGAAGCCGCCCAGACAGGGCTCGGACAAGTCGGGGCTGCCGCGCCCGGAGCCGACTACCGCGGCGTCTTCCACCGGAATGGCCTCGATGTCTTTCAGGGTGGGCATCTTGACGGTCGGGTCGATAGCCCATTCGATCTTGGCTTCCTTGGCAAAGGCATGGATGCGCCGCACGGGAACGATGAAGTTGAAGCCCTGGAGCCGCTGCACGCCCTGGGTCAGCATCCCGACGTAGACGCCATCCGCCTTGATGTACACGCCGCCGCCCGAGCTACCGGGGAAAGCCACGGCCGTCACCTGGTCGAAGACCTTGACGTTCGCGCCCTTCATCGGCAACGTCCGCCCCACCTGGCTGAGCACGCCGGTCGTGTAGCTGTTCGCCCCGAATTGGCCGAGGAGACTGCCGCAATGCGCCAGTTCGACGCCGATGGCCGGGATGTAGTCCTTCTCCAGGTGGAACTTCGTATTCAGCGTGATCGGGTAGGCATTCTTGCAGCGGACCATGAGCAGGGCCAGGTCTTCGCCATAATCGGCGTCCGACACCTTGATGACCTTGGCGTCGAACTTCACTTCGCCGACCCGCCGGCCGCCTTCCTGCCGCTCCTGGACGATCTCGGCGTCCTTGTATTCGATCAGGGTCCGCGTGGTGCCGTTGGCCGTGACGACCGTGCGTGACGTGCGCAGATTGTCAACGACGTGGGCCGCCGTCCAGACGAAACTCACGGTGTCCTCGCCGATCTTTCGAGTGACGAGGTTGCCGGAACCCTGGGCCTCCCCGGACTTGATGGTCACGCTGATCTGCTGCAAATCGTCGGGCACGCCCGCCAGGGCCGTGCCGCCCAACAGGGCGAGGGACAAGGCGAAAACCAGAAACAGGCTACTCTTCATCGGTGCAACTCCAAAAGGTGAAAAGGAAAGGAAAACGCGACAGCCGCTCAGATGTCGAGCGACGAGTCCTCGTCCATGTCACGATCCGTGTCGTAATCTTCGGTACTCCTCCGCGTCAGGGTCATCCATGATCTCGACTTCGATCTGACGCTCGCACTCCGGTTTCAAGCGAACAACAAGTCCTTCGTGAAGGCGCTCGACAAGTGAACCCGGGTTGTCAGGGCACCACTCCATCAAGACTTCAATTGTCACGGCTAGGCCCACCGAATTCGGCTCGGTGAGCATAAACGCCAAGCCGACAAGTTCACCCTCGTCAGCAACGGCCTCGTGAACCGCGGCACGAAGGCGCTTGCCCCAACTACGACGAAAGCCGCTCGCGTCTTCGTCCCAGTGGCCGGAATACACCAGGATGCGGCATTGGATGTACTTCACAACACGGCCTCCACGATCTGGAGAGTTCCGTCCACACCATCCGAACTGGTGTCCCACTGGACGCCGGCCATCAGTTCGCCCATCGTCATTAGCTCCAACTTGCGGTTCTCACGAATCACGTCCAGCACGCGCTCGTCGGTGGGCAAATGGATCAAGTCCACAATCAAGCAGCCCAGGTTCAGGTCCATGCCAATACGGTGAATGCGGTCCTCGCTCTGGATGCGGTACTCCGGCTTCCAAGAGTTGGACCAGTAGACCGCCGTGCGGGCCTCGACCAGTGTCAGGCTCATGCCGCCGGACTCTGGGTTCGCCACGAAGGCCACCCGCGGATGGTTCATGTTGGCCCAGTAGTCCAGTGGCTCTTCGCTGACAGGCTCGCCGTCGTGCGTGAGCACTTGAAAAGTGCCCTGGTCGCACCGCACAACGGTCCACTTCTCCTTGAGGCACAGCCGGGCCACCCGATCCACCGAGCCCGTGAAGCCGGCGAAGATTACAAGACGGCCGGTCTCCTCGTTCTCGTCCAGGAGCATCTTCAGGGCGGCGTCCTTCGGGCACGGGACCTCGTGGGATGTGCGGATCATCCTCGGGACTTCGCGTGCGCCACCGCACACCGGGCACGTCACCGTCTGCTCAATCAGCCGAGCCACCACATCGGGCGGCAATAGGCCAATACCCGGGTACGATTGCTCCGGGTTCTGCGGGTCCACGTACTGCGTGACCGTGCCGTCGCTGCAATGTGTGCAGGGCTTCGTGCCATCCTGCTCTTCGCGGTACTGGAAGCCGTCGCTCAACTCCCGGAGCAGGGTCATGCCGGTGATGGCGTTCGGGGCCGACGACACGACAGCCTCGGCCACGCGGACGATGCTCGCGGACGGCTTGCAGATGATCTTGCGGTAGCGCTTGTCGGGCAGGTCCAGGCAGTCCTTCTTGTGCTTGATCGTGACCAGCCCCTTGAGCCGTTCGTGCAGGTAGGCGACCTCGTTCGTGCTCGCCTGGAACGGGTGATAGGCGTCCGGCTCCGTGAGCCCATCCAACTCGTGTGGCCCCGCCTCGCGGGTCTCGCCGCACTTCTCGCACTTCTTCTCGTCGTCCTTCCAGCCGATCCGCTTCTTGAACGCGCCTTCGTCGAACTGTTGCAGGACCATGAAGGCCATCCGCTCTTCCATCGCCTTCTGGCTCCCCTCGCGGAGGAACCCGGGCCAGGCGATCTCGCACTGGCTCCACCAATCCACCGGCGACTTCGGCGACGGGGTGCCGGACATCTCGATCACGAAGCCGTGCTCCAGCCCGTACTTTTCGCGGATCATGTCCGCCAGGCGTTGGCAGGCTTGCGAGCGCTGCGAGCCGGAGTTCTTGCACCGGCTGGATTCATCGCAGATCATTCCCGCCGGAAACGGCTGGCCGGGCTTCCACTCGTCCACCCACAGTTTCAGTCCCTCGTAGGTGAAGAACTCGACGTTGAACCGGTCGAAGGGGAAGTTCCACTTGCGGAACTCCCGCTTGATGTTCGGCAGGCTGGTCTTCGGGCCGACCCAGAACCACCAGTCGATGCTCGACCGCTCGATGACTTCCTGGGCCGACAGGGTTTTGCCCGTGCCCATTTCGGCCGCGAAGATGTGGTAGTGGTACGTCAGCCCGTTGTCGGTCAGGTCTTTCTGGTGGTCCTTCAGCGGTCGCGTGTACTCGTGCCGCACCAGCGGCCGGTCGAACCATGCGTAGGCATCTTCGCCTACGAGGAAGGAAAGCTGAAAGCGGTTGCGCGGGCAGTCCTCCACGGACCAAATCTTCCGCGGGTCCTGCTCGTCGTAGCCGTGCCAACGCGAGCCGCGCATCGCCTTGATCTCGTCCTTCAGGCTGTAGGGGCTCTTGATGAAGAAAATGCGACCATCCTTGTACTCCAAGGTGGCCGTCACCAGGATCGGCGTCCCGGAGGAAGTCGTAGTACGCAACTGGGTTTGGACGACGGGCATCAGAGTCTTCTCGCGTTTACACGCCTCTTCCAGCCTTGAGCACCGAGTAAGAGAGCTGACACTTACTGAATCAGCGAAAAAATGAAGGCTAGAGTGATTTCAGGCGGGCGACCGCGATTTCGCAGTTGTGCTCGCTGAGTTCGACGCCGATACACGGCCGCCCGAGCCGTTTGGCAGCCAACAGCGTGGAACCGCTGCCGGCGAACGGGTCCAGCACCATCCCGCCCGTAGGCGTAGACAGCAGAGTGAGGAGATACTCCATCAAGGCAAGGGGCTTGACCGTGGGATGGTCATTCTTCATCCCCGGCGGGTTGCGCTCTTTCTTGTTGGCCTTCGCCGTGTAGAAGAACCGGCTGGCCCCGCCCGAATCTCCGTAGGTGCCGGCGGCCGTGGCCGTAGGCGGAAAGCCGCGGTGATAGCCGCCGTCCTTGCCGTCCGAGCGCTGCTGCCCGGGCTTCATCATGCCGCTCTTGAGCGTGCCGGTTTGCTGGTCCAGCATGGCCGCCGCCCCTTCATCCAGGAGCAGGTTTGCCGGCCAGCGCCCGCATTCCGAGCCACCCACAGGAGACCGGTTGACACTGACCCAGCCGCCGTCCGACTCCGACCGTGGGTTGCGCGTGCGGATCGTGCTGTCCATCCCGATCCGGCTGGCGTTGATGTTCAACCCGGCCACGCCCCACTGCTCGGCGTTGTGCGCCAGCGTGCCGTCCAGGGGCTTCATTGCTAACGTGACCGGTTCCCAGGCGGGCTTCAGTGAGTTGGCCCAACCGGTCCATGCTTTCGCCAGGTCAGTGGCCGGGGCCGTAATGGCGCATTCGGCCGCCGGATTGTGAAGATCACCGTAGACCTCGTTCGTGCGGCCGTTGTCGGCAAGCGAGTAGCCGGGCTGACCGACCTTCGTACCGATGACCTCCCGCTTGGCCCCTTTCGCCTTGTCGATCATCAGGCCCACGTCCGGGGCCTTGGGAAAGCCCTGGCCTTGCAGCCACATGAGGCAATCACGGACCTCCCAACCGGCGTCCTCAATCGCGCAGACGAGCCGGTGATAGGTCCGGGTGCCGCCGAAGGCCATGAGCATCGCACCCGGCTTGCACACCCGAAGGAACTTCTCCCAGAACAGCGGACCAGGGACACCGTGGTCCCATTCGTGGCCCATGAAGTCCAGGCCGTAGGGTGGATCGGTGCAGATGAAGTCCATCGACAATTCGGGCAAGGTCGGCACGATCTCGCGGTTGTCACCGCAGTAGAGTGTGATGTTGTCACGCTGGTAGTACGGAGTCATCGCTGTGGCCTGTATTCCAAGAGAAGGGTGGCGTTGTCAGGGGCAGGGCGACTGCGGTAGTCGCCCCACACGTCCAAACCGGCACCACGAAAGATGCTGTGGACCTTGTTGAAGCCGGCGCGCACCGACAACTTCACCGCGGGCGTAGACCCCGCAGCGACGGCATCGCGCCACTGAGCCAAGGTGCCGCTGATGACGGCTGCCGACACGCCACGAGCGGTTGTCTCCGCGGTGACATACGGCATCCCGGAACAGCGCTCCAGGATGTCGTACAAGTCGCCGTCCTCGGCGACCAAAAAGACACTGAAGAAGGCGTGAGGCAACAAGTCCGCCGTGAAGCCAGCCGGGGCGTCCGGGTCCCGCAACGCCGCCAGACAACTCAGAAACTTCTCCGCCTCTGACAACTCGCGCGGCATCGCCGCCGCGGCGCGCACGGGCGAATAGCCCAGCACTTGCTGGCAGATGCTCGTGAACGCACGAAGGTTCACGGCGGGCGACGTTAGCAACAAGCATTCCGGCTTCATGGTGAACACGCAGAGAATGCCTGTCTTGCGGCACGATTGCCGCAAGACAGGCGAGGATCAGGACCCGCCAGAAGGCCCGTTGGCACGACTGGCGGGGAGCAAATACCTGCCCTTGATGCACGTCACCGAGCGTCGGTGGCCGATGCGCAGTCGGCCGGCGTTTGCGGGAGCGGTGCGGCAGGTGTGTCTAGCCCTGCCGGAGCCTTTCAGCAGGTCCAGCAGGGAACAGAGAAGCTACCGGGCACGGCTGGTCGGAGCGGGCGCGGCGCGCTGGACACCGTTGTTCTTCACGCTGACGAAGGCGTTGATCTCCTTCACGATGCGGTCCATCGACGGCATCCGCTCGAAGGTGTCCAGACACTTCACGACGACCGGGACGTGCCACGAGTAGGTGCCCTTTTCCACCAGCCGGCTCTTGAGCGTCAATGGCAATGGAGGATGCGGCACCAGGCCGGTCACGTCTTCGCCCCTGGCCACCTTGGCGTCGATGTCCGCCTGCGACAGCGGCAGATAGGAGAAGAGTTTCTTGGATTCCTGGCGACCCGATTTGTTGCCGCAGAAGAACTCCAGAAAAAGGTTCTGGCTCCGCTCGTAGACGAGGAAGCTGGGGCCGAACATGCAGTGGCTCTCCTTCTCCGCGGCCTGTGCCTGGATGCGCTGGAACTCCGCGGAGGCCGGGTCATAGCTGACGATGATCGCCTCGCTGTCGGTCATGTCGATGGCCTTCGGCCGGCGGGCCAGCGGGATCACGTCGATCTGGTCGCCCAGATCGGTCACTTCCTCGTCGGAAAGGGGAATGCCGTAGTTGCCGGGGCGCACGAGGTTGCGGTTGACCGCCTTGCCCTTGGTAAACAGTTGCAGGCGGAGGAGGTAATCTGCGCTCTTGGCCAGATCGGTGAACTGCTCATCGCTGCCAAGCTGCGTGGAGGGGAGTTGGTCCAGGTTCACGGGGACCAGGGCATTGTTCGTGTCGTCGGACATTGGTGCTTACCTCAAAACAGGTGCATGAAAACAGCGAAACAAAGCGGACAGAGGAGTCAGTCTTGCTTGTCGGGAATGTCCTTTCTCTTGCGGTTACGGTTCATCACGACCTGGCGTTGGTTCTCGACACTCGCGTGGTCTAGGTGCATCACCCAAGCCAATGCCGCCCGCCAGGCGTCTAGCAGCGTCTTGCAGTTCTCAGTGGCCAGGACCAGGGCCGAGACGGTCGGCCGCTCGTACTCCGGTTGCAGTTCCTTGAGGGGCCGCATGTACGGCTGCGGCTTGAAGTCCTCCGTGAAGAAGGCATCCAGCTTCCCTTGCCGCACGGCCTCTTGGAACTGCTTCAGGAATGCTTGGACCGCGGCCCGGAACTCGCCCACCGGCATCGTCCGGGCCATGTCGAAGAACTGCGCCTGGTGCTTGTAGGGCACCCGCGCCAACTCATAGGCGGACCCCAACGGCATCTCGCCACGGTCCACCGCCTTCTGATACTCCTTTTTCAGGTCCAGCAGCCCCAGGGTCTCGCTGACCCAGCCAGGGCTCTTGTGGAGGATGCGGGTGCTGATCTCTGCCAAGGTGGCCTCGGGGCGAGCCTCCATGATCCGTTTGATCTGACGGGCATAGTCCATCGGCGTCGTCTCTGGCCGGAGGGCGTTCGCCTGAATCTGAATCGCCAGCAGGTCGTCGTCCGTCAGGTCCTTGACGAGGCAGGGCGTGGTCGCCAAGCCGGCTTCACGGGACGCCGTGACACGGTACAGGCCATCCGCCACGTCGTATTTCCCCGGGAAGCGGGCGGACGGCCGGACCAGGATCGGGTTCAGGATGCCACGGTCGGCAATCGAGTCCCGCAACTCCAGGTAGGCCATCGCCCCGCGATTCACCAGCCGGAGCACCAGCGGCGGGTCCACAAGCTGATCGGTCGGAATCCATCGCAATTCGTCTGTCACACCCTTACCAGACGGCAGAACAAATCGTTTTTCTAAGACTCCTTAGAAAAATTGCCGCTTCTGCCGTCTGGTAAGGGTGGCACACCAATTACGCTCTTGAGCGATCGGCGTGTAAACGCGCTAAACGGAGCCACCATGCCACAGGTAAGTGAAGCCCTGCAAGCCTTCCTGCAAGCCCGCAAGACGGCTGCGAACACCGATCTTCTTGATCGGTGGTCCATTGCAATGGAAACCCAGGTAAATGTCCTGGCCGGCGATGGCGAGCCCGTGGCCGGCAAGCGCAGCACCTGGACCAACGGCACGGAGACCTGGTGGTCCATCCGCATTCCGCACGACGCCAACTCGGAGCCAACCTGGGACGACTACAAGCTGACCTTCTCCTTCACCGAGCGTGCCGAGGGGATCGGCTGCACGGGCTGGGACTGGCGGGCACGACGCTCCCGCCGGGTGGCTTTCGACTTTGACAGCCTCACGGCGCACGCCAAGGGCGTGGGGCTCAGCAACGAGGATTTGGAGAAAGTCAAGCAGGCCGCGATGCGGCTTCCCTATATTGAGGTGCGAAAAAGCACGGGTGGAACCGGCCTCCATCTCTATGCGTACTTTGACGACGCCGGCATCCCCACGGCCAATCACACGGAACACGCCGCCTTGGCCCGCTGCATCCTCGGCATGATGTCGAGCGAGTGCAACTTCGACTTCGCCTCGCAGATCGACTGCTGCGGCGGGGTCATGTGGATATGGCATCGCAAGATGACGAAAGCCAATCAGGGGCTCGCCATCATCAAGCCGGCCACCAAGGTCCTTGCTGAAGCCGATCTGCCGGCCAACTGGCGCGACCATATCGAAGTGGTCACTCGCAAGCGTACAAAGGTCCGCATCAATGAGGTGGCGGAGGATGACCTGGACCCCTTCGAGGCATTGACCTCCAGCCGGAAGATCATCCCCCTCGACGACAGCCACAAAGCGCAGATCGCCGCGCTCCAGCATACCGGCTACACCACGCTCTGGGTCGCCGACCACCACCTCTTGCAGACGCACACCTGTGCGCTGAACGAGGTGATGGAAAATCAAGGCAAGGAGCTTGGGCTAGTCGGTGTCTTCGGGACCAATTCCCAAGGCCGGAATCCCGGCAACCCAAACTGTTTCCTGTTCCCTTTGCCGAACGGCGGCTGGCGGGTCTTCCGCTTTTCGCCCGGCGTAGCCGAAGCAAACACTTGGACGCAAGACGGCCAGGGGTGGACCACCTGCTACTTCAACCATCGGCCGGACCTGACCGCTGCCGCCAAACTTCGCGGTGGAATCGAGGACCCGGACAAGGGCGGGTACACGTTCAAGACACCCGAGGACGCTATACACGTCGCCAAGATTCTCGGTGAAGAGAACATTGCCGTGGACCCGATGTTCGTGGATCGCCGCACGCTGCTCAAGCCGCACAAAGACGGCCGCCTCGTCATGGAGATCGAACGAAAGAGGGGTGACGCGGACCTGAAAGAGCCGGACGGCTGGCTGGCGAAGAAGACGAAGTGGGTCCGCGTCTTCGAGACCGTCGTTACCGACAAGAAGAACGACGACCTCGGTTTGACGGAGTACGACAATCTGCTGCGTGCCGTCGAAACCTCCGCCAAGCAATTCGTCGGCTGGGTCGTCCACAAGGATAAGGAATGGGTTGGCGAACCCGCGGCCAACGTGAAGATGCTGCTGCAAAATATCGGCAATGCCAAGGATGCCGCCGAGTGCATCATGGGCGGAGCCGTTGCGAAAGGGTGGCGGCTGGTCAGCCTGCCCTTCCATGCAGAATACCCCGGCGGCCGGCAGTGGAACTTGGATGCCGCCCAATTCTTGTACTTGCCAGCGGCCTTGGAACCGGACACGACGCCCGAGCATCCCCACTGGGACATGATCTTCGAGCACATCGGCGTCGAATTGACAGTGGCCCTGCGTGATCTGCCCTGGGCACAGCAGGCCAACATCAGGACCGGAGCCGACTACTTGAAGACATGGGTGGCGTGCGCCTTCCGCGAGCCTTTCGAGCCACTGCCCTACTTGTTCTTGTGGGGCAACGAGAAAGCCGGCAAGAGCGTTCTCCACGAGGCTTTGAGCCTCTTGGTGACAAAAGGCGTTGTCAAGGCGGACAAGGCCCTTACCAACAACAACGAGTTCAACGGCGAGCTGGCCGGGGCAGTCATTTGTGCCGTGGAAGAAAAGGATGTCTCCCTCACACCCGGCGCATACGCCCGCATCAAGGAGTACACCACCGCCACCACGTTGTCCATCCGCCAGATGCGGCGAGATGTCTACTCGGTCCCCAACACCACCCACTGGATTCAGACAGCCAACAAGCAGTCCGCGTGCCCCGTGATGTCTGGCGACACCCGCATCACGGTCATCGAAGTTGGCGACCTTCTCACTGAGCAGCAAGTTCCCAAGAAGACCATGCTGCAAAAACTGACCGCCGAGGCCCCGCACTTCATGCACACGCTCTTGAACATGCCGCTTCCGCCACTGTTCGACCGCCTGCGGCTACCGATGGTGTCCACCGCGAGCAAGACCAGAAGTGAAGAGCTGCACAAGACCGACTTGCAACGCTTCCTGGAGGAATGCTGCCAGGCCCGAAAGGAGACCTGCTCGCTGCGTTTCGGCGAGTTCTTCGACGCCTTCCAAAAATGGCTCGACGCCGGAGAAAAGCACCTGTGGTCCAAGATCAAGGTGTCCCGGGAGATGCCGAACCGGCACCGGATCATCCGGGGGCACGCAGGGGACCGCTACGTCCAAGACCTGGTGTTCAAGGCCCCTGTGGAGGCTACACCATGTTGATCCACGTCTACCGCACGGCTGGCTACGTGACCCGTTCCATTGTGCTCGTCGAACCTGTCGCCGAGGTTGAAATGGATGCCTTCCCGGATGATCCGCAGGACTTCGCTGACAGGCGTGACGGCGATTACCTCGAAGTTGCACCCGGAGAAGAAGACCGTGAGCAAGTACAGCATGTGTGACAACGGCAAGCGACAATCCTTCGGCAAGGGCCGGGCGATCCGCGACACCGCGGACGACAAGCCGCGGCCCGACCTGATCTCCCCCTTCGCCGAAGAGCGGCAGGGCCACTGGCTCCGCATGGGAGCCGCGAAATATGCCGAGCGCAATTGGGAGAACGGGATGCCATTCAGCCGGTGCGTGGCCTCCCTGAAACGGCACCTGATGAAGTTCCAGCAGGGGTTGAAGGACGAGGACCACCTGGCGGCCATCATGTTCAACGCGATGGCCCTGATCCACTACGAAGAGATGATCGAGCGCGGCGTGTTGCCTGCCAGCCTGAACGACATGCCAAGCTACCGGGCGGTCATCAAAAGCGCCTTGAGGGCCATCAAGCGGAAGGCCAAGAAGCCGGCCAAGCGCAAGCTGGCGAAGAAGGCCGCAAGGAAGACCTGCAAATCCTGACCCAATCCCAACCGCTCCGGCCCCGCACGCGCGGGGCCGGAGGCATCCGACCGAGCAAACCCCCATGAAGACCTATCCCGGACTCCTGAATCTCAATGGCAACCTGCTCGTGTCCGTGGACTTGGAGACCACCGGCCGGCGGCCCGGCTACCACGAGATCATCCAGGTCGCCTGCGTGCCGCTGGACGCCGAGTTGAAGCCGGCGGCCAACCTCCGTCCCTTCTACACCGAGATCAAGCCCAACTTCCCCGAACGGGCCGAGCAGCAGGCACAATTCAAGCACAACATCCCGATGGAGCAACTGCTGCTGCACGCCCCTGACCAGGACAAGGTGAAAGATTTGTTCGTCGAGTGGTTCGAGAGCCTAGACCTGCCCTTCAAGAAGAGTCTGGTGCCGATGGCGCATAATTGGTCGTTCGAGTCGAGTTGGCTCAAGGAATGGCTGGGCGTCACGCTCTTCGACGACATCTGGTTCAGCCACGCCCGCGATGGGATGCTGCTGGCTATTGCCATCAACGACCGGGCCGCCATGCGTGGCGAGGCGATCCCGTTCAACCGCGTGGGGTTGGGATCGCTCTGCGCCAAGTTCAACGTCGTCAACGCCAACGCCCACGACGCCCTGGCCGACGCCTTGGCTGAGGCCGAAGTCTACCGGGCGCTGCTGCAAATGTTCTAGGAGGTGTGACATGGGACCAGTTCTGAAACTCGCCGACTGGAACAAGATCATCCAGCAGGTCAACGACCTGGCAAACAACCCGCCGGCCGGTTGCAATGGCACGTCCGCACTGAGTCCGGTGACGGACCCGCATCGTTGGTCGAAGACCGACATCAAGGGGGTTCAGGATGCGCTGCAAGCCATTTGCAGCAGCAACACCTTCGACACCATTCCCGATCTCTGGAAACAGAAGACCATCGACGACATCAACACGGCGATTGCCAACGGCTGGTGCCAGCAATGCAAGCAGCAGTCCGTCAAGACCTACCAGGTCGTTCCGATCCACGGGTGCGAGGTGGCGACGTGCGGCGACCTGAGTAATCCCGTCCCTTACACGTCAACCATCGCCCTCGGCAACCAGGCATGGGCGGCCTGCACCGCCTACTACCTGGACTATCTTGCCCGCTGTACGTTGCAAAGCCAACTCGCCACGGAACAGGCGAAGCCGAAGCCGGACCAGGGCGTCATCAACGGGCTGCAAGGACAGATCAACACCAAGACTTCCGACATGGCCGTCCAACGCGGACTGGCCGACGCAGCGGCCACGGCGCAAAGTGCCTTCTTTACCAGCTATGATTCCTGCGCCCAGGCCCATGACCTTCCCGGGAACTGCCAGAATATGTGGCCGATGGTTGCCGCACTGACCGGCCACCCGTGGGCCGATAAGCCGTGCAGCCCGAAGGACATGCTCGGCCCCTGGCGCGAAAGTTGGACGCTTGCCGTCCGCTGGGGCACCAGCGGTCCTTTTAACCTCGTCCTAAGCGGCTACTTTTCACCAGGCGGTGTCCCGTTTGCCCTGATGACCTTCTCAAGCGCCGCACCCATCGCTGGAAAGAAGGCGGTCTGGTGCTATTGCGGTGCAGGTTGCTTGACTCCGAACCTGTCGTGGTTCCCTCCCTACAAGGACATGAACCCCTGTAGTGACGCCGAGAACACGACCGACTACGACGGCTCGACCACTTGGAGCGTCGAGTACCGCTGGTATGCGTGAGGATAAACTATGTTGCCAGTCATTGAACCTGACGGGATGATCCGCTACAGCGAGCCCCCGGCCAACGTGCCCGCGGGCTGGACGCCAAGCCCGGACAATCCGCAAATCTACTTGCCGCCGTGGCAGCCCTGCGCGCATCGCCTTGTCGGTTTCGACAACCGCACGATGGTCATTACGCCCACCTGCCTTCTTGCCCTGGGGCCAGTCCCCATCAGCCGTTGCATCGGCTGTCCCCTGCGGCAGGACCCGTCGCCAGACCACTACCGGAACTTGGACTTCCGCAACCTCACGCAGAAGACCTACCCGGTCCCGGCCTTGGGGCCCCTCGAACGAATCCAAATGCAAATACCCGAGGGTTGCAAGGACGCTAAGACGGCGACCATCACGACCATTGCCGACAAGCCGCTCGCGGAGGCAGCCCCCGTGACCCCGCCGACCCCGGAAGCCTACTCGCCGAATGTCCCTCGCCCCGACCTGGCGGCCATCAGCACCACGCTGCCGCCGGATGACGCGAGCAAGGACCGGACCTTCAGGCGGCCCGTGTTCGAGCCCGATGGTTCCATCGTCTATCCGCACGACGACAAGGACTGGGAACCGCCGCAGAACATCAACGGCTATGTACGCGATCCCGACAACCAGTGGCGCTTCCTGCCGCTGTGGCTGCCATGTGCGCTACGGATGCAGACCGCCTTCCTCAAGGCCAACTGCGGCTGCATCGACATCATCATGCGGTGCAACAATCCGCAAGCACCCACGTTCGGGCAGCGTGTGCCGTCCACCATCTGTGCGACTTGTCCCGTGAGGAGTGAGCCATGACCCAACCTTGTGATTGCCCGAGTACGCCGCTGCCGGTGCCCGGCGACAAGCAAGACGGCCTACAGATCAACTACGTGCTCAACTACGACGGGCCGCAGACGGACGTGTACCGGACTCTGGCACACGCGGTTCCTGAAGGTGATCTGGAATGCGGGCGGCCCGTCTGTCATCCAGACGGAGCGCTCGAATTCCCAACGGGCACACCAGCCGACATCTACGGCTACACCCGCGACGGCACAAACCCGCGGCTCTTCCGCCCTGCATGGCCGGAGTGCATCCACCGGGCCTTCGGCGTCCTCATACGGGACAAGCAGCTTGTGATCGCCGGCCGGTGCAACCGCCTCGGCTGTGAGCAGTTCGGTTGCCCGGTCACGCTCGACCTTTGCCAGGGATGCCCCGTGCGGCAGGCGGCCACCGTCCACAAGCCGAAGAGCATCCGCACCCTGATTGCTGAAATGGAAGCCCGCGGCAAAGCGGGCGCGGCAGCACGGATCGTGGCCGGCAAGAAGTAGGCACTGACACAGAAACAAAAGGGCACCCGGCGCTTGTCGCCGGGTGCCCTTTCTCTACTTCTGGACTGCCTCCACATTACGGGATTGGCACCGGGCAGTCGGGGTCAGGCCCCAAGGCTGCCACACGTTCTGCGCGAATGGCCTCTGCCGCAGACCGCGCCTTTGCCAGGTCCACTTGGACCGAAGGCGTATCGCGGCCCTGCGATTGCACGAGGACCATATCGGCATGGGTTGGTCGGGGAGGATTGATCGCCTGCATGGTTCACTCCCCCTCAGCGGCCTCGTCCGGGCAAGACTCGCTGGATTCGTCGTCATGGACCCACTGCGGGGCAGGCGACGGCCCCATCCGCCGCGCGTGATCGTTGGCACGCGCGGCGGCCACGTCTTGATCGACGGCCTGGGGATCGCGCCCCTGGGCCGGGATCAGCGCCATGTCATTGTGGGTCGGCTTCGGGTTGTCGCCGATTCCCTGCATGGCTTAGAGTCCCTTCCACTGCCCGTCGTACTTGGCGGCCTTGTTGACCTCGGGGGCCTTCACGTCGCCGGACTCGGCGAGGGCTTCGCCCATCGCGGGCTTGCGCTCGACGTGCGTGCCGGTTTCGCCTTCGGCCTGAACGAGGATGTTGTCGATGTTGCCGTTGCCGGCCGGTGCTCCGATGTTCTGCATCGTAGTGTACCTTTTCGTTAAGAGAAACTGATCGAACGAAACGCACGCCAACCGAACGCCGGCTGACGTTACTTGCCCTTCCGGCGGTGTGACATCGCCATCAGGGTCCGCGCCATTGCGACCTGGCGCTTGGTCGTCGGGTCCTTGTGGGCCTCCCGCATGAACTGCGAAAGGCTCTCGCCTGCCCGTTTGGCCTTGGCTTTCAGAGCCCCAGGGTGCTTGATTGCCCCCTGAATCCACTTTTCAGCCATCGGTTGGCCCTCCAGTTGAAGGTTGCACAAATCAACTCGAACACGAACCCTCAAGTCAGTTTCCGTCGATCCCTACGGTCGCCGCTCAAGGTGACTGCAAGAACGCTGTCCCTGCGCCTAGCTTGCCGGTGTTCGTATCCAACTTGAAGTCGAATAACGCACCATCCGGCGCATCGTCCGTGATGATCTTCACACCGCTACTGCTTTGACCATCCACCATCAGAAGATCATTCTGGACGATGAACACATCGGACAGAGCACCATGCGTACTGTCCGTCACGTTGGTCACGAACGCGGTCAAGTCAATAGCTAACTGGCCGTCGTTGACGACCAATACCTGTTTGAGCGCCGTCTGCGGGCTGGCCGCAGGCAGGTCGCCCGCACTGCTGTCCACCACCTGGGCGTTGACATCCAGTGCCAACGCGCCATGCGAATTGTCGCCGGGGGCGGTAAGCCGAAACACGTCCCCAAAGTATCCGTACTTTGCGACCCCCGCCTTGGAATCCATTACCGTAGTTGTTGACAGGTCGATCACCAGCGGATGCGGGTCTTGCGCGATCTGCATGGAGGGTCCTGGTGCCAACAAGACGGGTGTAAAGTCGAACGGCAAGTGGGCAATGCCGGGCGTGTCCTGGTACAAGGCAATCGCCGGCAAAGCCTGTGCCGCAAAGCCCACGTCGGTCGGTGTCCGGTCGCCCCAGTCCGCGGGGCCGCTGAACACCACGTTCGGGCCGCCCAGAAACACGGGTTTGCTGGGGAGGCTCGACGTATCGCCGACAGGCAGCGTCCCGGACGCATTCGTTCCCAGGCCGCCGCCGCCCGCGTTCCCGCTGTCGATGTCGGCCTGCGAGGGCCAGGTCGTCGATTGCGGCAGCGCCGCGGGCCAGTAAAAGGGGTCCTGCACCAGGGTGCCGCCGCGCACGGGCGTCGCACACTCGAAGTCGATGCAGTTTTCCGCCGAATTGTAGTCCGCTTTCTCGACAACCATCTTCACCGGCCCCAAGGCGACGTAGCCCGTCGCGTCGAGCGTCAGGCAGTCGAACGCCTCGAATGGCAGTTTGTGGAGGTAGGTGCGGAACTTCACCCGCTTCCAAGCACTCGACAAGCGGATCAACCAGAAGGTCGCCATCTTGAGGATGATGTCCGGCTGGTTGAAGATGTACCAATCGTAATCCTTCTCCCAGAGGCCGTAGCGCTGGACGTTGTGCCGCAAGACCATGTACTGGCTCTGGCTGGCCTGCTCGGCGGAAAACTCGTAGGCCGGCACGTTCGTCAGCCGCCACGTAATGTTCATCTTCGTAACGATGTCTTCCGTGCGCTGCGCCAGTTCCACCGCCATGCCCTTGTCAGCGTCGATGTCGCTGACCGTGATCGTGCCCACCGGCGTCGGCTCCTCGGGCAGGTACTTGATGTAGACAACATTGTCCTCCAGCCACAAGGCGCAACGCGACTGAAAGCAAATCTCCTTGAGCACCTGCACCACGTTCTTCCGCTGCAAGAGCGGGAAGTTCGCCGGGAACGGAGCCAGCTTCGTGCGAACGTAGTTGAAGCTGTCCGCGTCGTAGGTCAGGTCCGTGTAGTTGTCGATGATGTACTCAAGGGTGTCAACGATGTTCGGGCCGACCGACGACTGGAAAGTGATGTACAACTCGTCGGACCAGCCGCGCACGTTGTCCCCGTGGGCGTTCACGAACCACACCTGACTCAGTTGCTCCTTCAACACGACCTGCACGGCGGTGACGCTGCCGTAGGTTTTCGTCTCGATGGTGTAAAGGTCCTGCGGCACGGGCGTCAGCCGCCGCACGCCGTCCACGGACTGGAAGGCTTTCACGGCCAGCACAGTCCCCGGCGTAATCGACGCGATGTAGGTGATCGTGGGGTCCGTGTACAACCGCACCGGCGACCCGGCATCGTACCACGTCTCGTTCACCAGGGAGTTGATTAGCACAAAGCCGCCCGGCGGCGGCGTCAAGAACTTGTAGAGTCCGTAGTTGCGGACTTCGCACGAATTGCCTGTGCCCTCGGGGGTTGGCGTGCAAGGCACCGGCACGCGGAAGTCATACGGATGCCAGCCCGTGTCGGGAATCGGCTGGCAGTCCGGCAGCCGCACCCGCTGGTAGGCCGCATTCGTGATCGTGTTGGCGATCTGGTTGGCGAGTTCCGTTTCCAACTGCGGGTCCACGCGGCTGCTGATGTAGAAGGCGTCCCCTTGGAAGACCCCGTGGAACAGGCCGCTGCCGATCTGGATGGTCACGGGAGTGTTCTGCGGGAAGTCTTCGCCGCCGAGGATGTGGACCGGGTTGGCACCCTCGCCCTGGAAGTCCGCCTCGGCCATCTGCAAGGCCCGCCGCTCGACCGCGCACTTCTCCTGCCGCAGCATCATAAAGGCTTCCATGCTGAGTTGCTGGTTCAACTTGTTGGCAGCGTCCAGCAAATCGGCGGACTTCTTCGGGTCAACGATCTGCCACAACTCGCTCGCCTGCATGAGCGTGCTGTAGTGGATGTGCTCGATGGACATTTGCATCAACTTGTGATCGTCCCGGTTCGAGCCGTTCACGTACAGCGGACTGTTCGAGTATTCCTGCTGTCCGCCGAGGATGCCCACGCCTTGCAGCGTCGTACCCGTGACCGCCAGCGACATCTTGAGCGCCGGGTAGTCGTAGGCCAGGCCGAACACCATCGGCCACGCCTTGCCCACCAGGTCCGCAGGGATGAAGGGGAACTGCCCCTCGTCTGCCGAGAACCCGATCTCCTTGTCTTCGATCTGCGACACGGCGCTGAACTTGACCGTGCGGTCGCGCTCGTTCCAACTGGCCGGTGTGTTGATCTTGCCGGAGAACACCAGGAACTTGTCGCTCAACGCCAGGCCCGTGAACCACTGGTACAGCCGCACGGGCCGCTTGTGGATGTCGTAGGCATCGAAAATCTTCTTGAGCGCGCCGTCCGTGTCGTCGAGCGTGATGGCGATTTCCTGTGACGGGCTGTTCTGCATCGTCACGTCGATGGCTTCGTCCAGGTCGCCCAACTCCACGATCTTGCCTGGGATGGCCGGCGGCCCCGCGATGTCCTTGTCGGCATACGATGACGTGACCCCGCCTTCGGACCAGTCGATCTCCAGGATGCAGACCGGCTCGTTGCCGTGGGTGGTCGTCAGTTTCGCCAGACCGTCGCTAGAAATGGTACGCATTATTGCTGCACTCCCTCGAACTCGATGTCAATGGCTTGCAACTCGCCGCGCGGCATGGGCGTGATCGCCGGAGCCGCGGCGTTCGGCGTATCGAACTCGAACGGATTGTTGGTGAAGTGCCCCACCCACGTCCGCCCGCGGTGGTCCACCGCCTGCACCGCGACGGCGAAGTAGGCGAAGATGAAGGCCCGCAGTTCCAGCGCCTTGTTGCGGCTGAGAAGGAAGGTCCACTTCAGCTTGCGGCGGCCGTCCCGGCGCTTGACGTAGGTGTAGCGCGTCCCGTCCATCGCCAGCTTCCGAGACACCGTATCCAGCAGGTTCTCTTGATCGCTGAATTGCGGGCTCGGAAGCACGGTGGTCGTTTGCAGGAGTGGCGACGGTGCGGAAACTTGGAACATGCCTGCCTCCTTACGCCAGAGCGCCCTCAAACTCCAACGACGCCGCAAACATCGCGCCTTGACCGTCCTGCGTCACGGCTTCGGTCGGATTAGTGATGACCCCCTTCCACAGGCGGTTCTCCCAATCCACGAAGCCGATCTCCAGGCCCAGGTGGCTGGACATGAAGTTGAGCAGGTCGGCGGCCTGCGTCTCCGACAGGCCCGTGAAGGACAAGACTTGCACCTGGGTCTTCGGCCAGATGGGGTCCGCGTAGACCACCAGGGTTCCGCCGCGAGTCTCGCGGCTGATGCGGTTGAACGCCAAACGGTCCTTGTTGCCCAACTCGGGCGACCGCAGCGTCAAGGTGTCCGATGGCGACACCGCCGGATACAGGAACGTCGTCGGCGGGTAATCGGCGTCCGGGGCGTACACCAGCGTCCCCGGCGGGGGCGTCGGCAAGTCCGGCAGCGATTGCCCGATGCGCGGCTTGTAAAGGAACTCGATGTCGTTGGTCGGCGACTCGTAGACAAAGACTTGCCCGAGCGTCAAGCCGGACTCGGCCGACAGGACGCGCACCACCGTGACCGTGGCCTTGTGCCCAAGCGTCACTTGGTCGCTGGCCGGCTTGGACGACACGACCGTTGCCAGGTCGCCAAGCTGAAGAGCGCTGAACGTCGCCGATTCGCGGATCGAATAGGCCGCCTGCCCGAGGCTCAAAGCGCTGGTCGCGCCGACCGCGATGGCCGCCGCGTGCGTCACGCCGCCCAGGGCCGAATAGCCGAAGGACAAGTGGCTCGTCGCAGTGAGCACGCCGCGCTTGTCCACCGTCGTGGCGGCGTCGGACAGCCCGGCGAGGACCACCAGCGAGTTCACAAGCGTGTCGGGATCGAACACGAAGCCCATCGTCTGGATCGTGTCCGTTGCGTCCACGCGGATCGGCCGGTTGAGCCGGTTCGTGTCCGCCATCGCCAGGTGGCTGACGGCCCCGCAATGCTGCGAGCCGGCGCGTACAATCGTCTGGTCCAGAACCACCTGATCCACGGCGGACAGGCGGGGCTTCGTCGGGTGGACGCTGGCCGCATCAATCAGTTGCAGTGCGCTGGCGGCTGCCAGGTGCGTTGCGCGGTTCTTGACATCGGCGCTGGACACCACAGCCAAGGGATCAGTCGCCGCAACATGGTGGACCGTGTTATAGCCGGTCGCCGTCTGGGCGACGGCCAACACGCTCGTGGCCTGCGGCACGCTGCGCTTGTGGACCGTGTTGCTCTGCGACAGCGGCAGGTTGCTGGTGCCGCGCTTGCTGAGGCTGCAAATCGAGTTCTGCCCGAAGGTCAGGGCGCTCGTCGCCCCGCGGAACTGCACGCGCGTCCGCACGGAGGAGCCCGCCAGCGCCAAGGCGCTGGTCGCATCCCGCAGGGACGTGTGCCGCGCGCCCGTCGCGTAGTTGAACACCAGGGCGGACGCCGCCCCACCGGTCAAATGCTGGCCGAGGTACGGGATCGTCGAGAACACAACATTGCTGCTGGCCGCGCGACCGTGTACGGTCGCGGTCGCTGCCGCGTGGCCCATCGCCAGGTGGCTTGTGGCGTCTGCCAGCACGGCGGGGATGCGCTCGGTCATCAGCGACAATTCGCCGAAGGAGCAATAGCCGCCGTCGCCATTGTTGGACGTGACCGTCAGCCGGTAGTAGGCATACGCGCCCGTGACCGCCAGCGGGTAGTGCCGGCGCTCGCCGGGGTGCCAGTTCGTCTCGGTCGTGATCGCATTCGAGAGCGTGGTCCAGGCGATGCCGTCCGTCGAGCCCTGGAGGCTGAACGCCTGCGGCATCTCAGCGCCGCGGTCCTCGAACGGGGCCCAGAGCGCGAAGGACTTGATCTCAACCGGCGCGGTGAATTGGTACTGCCACCAGACCGGGAACGAAGCCGCCGACTGCGAGGCCACGCTGCTGCTGTGGTAATCGCCGTCGAACGCCTTGTAGGCGTTCGCCAAGGAGTCGGACGAACTCGCGGTGCCAGCCGGCGTCGTGTTACTTGTCAACCGCGGGATCGCCGTGGACGGCCCGTACAGGAGCAACTCGCCAATCGACACGGCATCCACGCTGCCGTTGTTCGACGTAACCGTCAGCTTGTAGTGCGTGTACCAGTCGGGCGTGTCCACCAGGACCACGCGCTTCTGGCCCACCTGCCAGTTGGTCGCGTTGTTGACGGCCGACACCTGCGTCCAGTTGGTCCCGTCCGGCGAGCCCCACAGCTTGAAGCTGCGGGGCATCTCGTCCGTGGCCCCATCCGACCGTGCCCACAGGGCATAGGCCGTGACTTTCTGCGGCGAAGGAAACTGGAACTGCCACCAGGCCGGGTAGCCCGCCGACAGGACGCTCGAACTGAGCGCACCGTTCAAGCCGTCGAAGGCCAGGTACGCCGGGTAGGTCCCGGAGCCGTAGAGGGCCGTCGAACTCGCGGTGCCCAGCGGGGCCGTGTCGCTCGTCATCAGCGGCGTCAGCGGCAGGTCGCTGCGGACCAGGGTGACGGTCGCCGTCTGGCCCATCGCCAGGGCACTGGTGGCCGGACGCGCGGACCCGGAAAGGTCCGCCGAGGCCGACTGGCCCAGCGACAGCGCGCTCGCCGCCCCGCACCCGGGCAAGCCGGCCGTGTCCAGCATCATCGCGCCGAGGCGTGCGCCGGCCGTGCCCAGGATGGAGGCTGAACCCTTCGGGGGCGCGCTCCCGCTGCTGCCGCCGCCCCCGCCACCGCCCCCGGTGACGAGCGCGCCAATCGGCAAACCCGAGATTGGTGAGCGTCCGAGCATGGTTAGTACGCCTGGTTGTATTGCAGGATCGTTCCTGTGCCGCTGTCCGAAATCGTCTGGCTGCCCAGGTCACAAAGGGCCACGGTGCAGTTGTTGCAACCGCTGTCGATGGTGACGGAATGGGAGCCGTTGGTCTGGAACCGGCAGCCGATGACGCTGATCGCCGAGGCGGTCTTGCCGCCGTTGTTGGAGATCACGATGCCTGGGCCGCCGTTGGCGACGAACACGCAGCCCGAGATGTTCACGCCGGCCATCGAGCCCAGGTTGTTCTGGAACTTGATGCCGGGCAGGCTGCTCCCGGTCGCCTGGATGATGCAGTTGGTGATGCGGGCCAGGTCGCCCTCGTCGATGCCGATGCCGCCCACGCCGCCGCTCTGGCAGTTCGCGTTCACGTTGCAGTTGTCGATCAGGCAACGGTACGATTGGTTGTCAATCGTGATCCCCTCGTAGCCGTTATGGTACGTGTAGCAGTCGGAGATTATCGAGTCCGTGACGTGGTTCTGCGAAATGCCGATCTGGCCGTTGTCGTGGGAATAGCAGGCGTGAATTCGGTTGTACGCGCACGTCGTCGATTGCCCGTCCAGGCAGATGCCGTGCCCCGTCGAATGGTGGTGGCTCTCCACGCCGTCCACGTAGTTGTTCGCGCCCTTGATGACCAGGCCGCTGCCGCCGCTCTGGCTGTTGCCGTCGATGGTGATGCCGCGAATCTCGTTGTCGTTGCCCGTGACCGTGAGGGCGTCCACGCCGGCCGTCTTCTTGAGGATCACGCCCTTGGGGCCGGACAGCGATTGGCCGTTGTTGCCGGCCGTGAGCCCCGTGCTGATGGCGTAGGTGGCGGCCGGAAAGTAGACCGGCAGCCCGCTGTCGATGGCCGCCTGGATCGCGGCGTGATCGTCCGCTGATCCGTTGCCCACGGCCCCGTAGAGCAGGACATTGGCGACCGCGAGGGCCGCCTGCGTGAGCAGCTTTGCCGGCGCGTCCACCCAGACGTTCTTCGTGCCTGCCCCGAAGCTGACCGCGCTGCCGCTGTTGCTGCTGGCGAGGATCAGGTCGCGGCTCAACGTGGTGCCCGAGCCCGTGTACGTCCCGCGGCCGACTTCCCAGTTGCCTGCGCCGTCGTCGATGCAGTAGAAGCACTCGTTCCGGTCGCCCACGACAGAGAACGCGCGAAAGCCCGAGACGGCCCCGCCCAGCGTCAGGGTGCCGGTGCCGGTCGTGGCCGTCGTTTCCTGGATGCGGTCTGCAACTACCAGTGTCATGTCGCTCTCCCTTAGCTGCCCAAGATGCCCGCCCCATCGTCCCACGCCGCCAAGGTCGCCCAACCGCCGACCGCCGGATTGATCGCCCCGAAGAAGATGCGGTCAATCGTGCCCAGGTAAGCGGACTCGCCATAGCTGCCGATGTTGAGCCAGAACTTGCCGTTGTCCGAAATGTCGAAGTACCAGTTGCCATTGTTCGGCCGGCGGATGCGAAACCACATCCACTCCAGGACGGGGCAATCATAGGTCGTAATCACGTCGGGGAACACGTAGCTGGCAAGGTTATCCCACTTGTTGACGTTGGCCTGCTTCTTGTGCGACCAGTAGTTCTGGCACACGACCTTCCCTTGCGTGTCCATGACCCCGAGGGAAGCGCCCGACCACCACACATTACTGTTAGTCGAAGGCCCC
>Ga0326727_10005854_pt1 | contig 34552 bp, 23 predicted proteins | sample MB2enrmetagenome_FD_207643 | JGI IMG/M metagenome (GOLD analysis project Ga0326727, IMG submission 207643) | Lab enriched peat soil microbial communities from McLean, Ithaca, NY, United States - MB29MY | ecosystem: Environmental > Terrestrial > Soil > Wetlands > Peat | place: USA: New York...
GGCCCAACACCAACAACTGTGTGCACATCAACTGCCCGAGCAACATCGTGGCCCAATGCACCGGTTCGGGCGGGGCGGTGGTGGCCTACACGGTCACGGCCACCAGCACCTGCACCACCAACCCGGTCACCGTCACTTGCGCGCCGCCCTCGACCAGCTTCTTCCCGGTGGGCACGACGGTGGTCCATGTCACCGCCATCGACAGCCTCTATAACTGGAGCACCAACTGCTCGTTCACGGTCACGGTGGTGCCCGGGCCATTCCTAGTGACCTGTCCGACCAATAAGACGGTGATCTGCGGCACAGCCTGGGACTTCGATACGCCGACCGTCTCGTCCTGCTGCAGCAATCTGACGATCACGGCTCTGCCGCCGGTCACGAACGGCCCTTGCCCGCAGGTCATCACTGAGCGGTGGACCATTACGGATGGTTGCGGTGACAGCAACACGTGCAGCCAGGTTGTAACCGTGGTGAACGCCACGCCCATCGTCACTCCGGGGATTCTCCTCGACTACAGCACGCTGCCTAACGCGCTCATTTCCTTCGCAGGAGGCGGTTTCACCTTTACCGGCAACGCCGGCAATCAGTTCGAAATAGACGACGTCTTCAACGGCTCCGGCGACTCCCTTGGCTTCAAGGGCTATATCACGTCGCCTGGCCCATTCGCCATCGGCGCCATTTACATTAACGGCTCGGTTCAGACGGCCCCGGTGACGGGCAGTGGCACCCTCCACCTCAGCGACGGCGTGAATCAACTCACCGCGACGATCCAATGGGTGGATATAACCACCATCGGCACGAGCGGAATATTGAACGTCAACGGGCAGGTCAACCTCACCGGAATCACTTATTCCGGTCCCAGCCTGGATTTGCAGGCCCTGGTCGCTTCGGGCACGGCGCAAGTGGACCTTAGCTTCCAGTTCATCCCGGCCCTCACGCTCACTCAGCTCAAAGCCACGGGTGGGGCCACCGACTTCTCGGGAACCATCCTGGGAGCGCCGGTGATTACCACGCCACCGGCCATCAACTGCACTACGAACAAAACCGTGCAGTGCGGCACCGCCTGGGCCTTCGATCCGCCCACACCGTCCAGCCCATGCTGCACCAACCTGACCATCATCCCGCTCTTCACGGTGACCAATGGCGCGGGCTGCGGCCAGGTCATCTCCCGGGCCTGGCAGGCGTTCGACTGCTGCAGCAACTCGCTCATTTGCACGCAGATGGTCACGGTAGTGGACACCGTGCCGCCCATGATTACCTGTCCCTCGAACATCGTCGTCATAACCTGCGGCACCAACGTGCCGGTCACCTGGACGGTGATGGCGACCGACACTTGCAGCGCAGTGACGGTGACCACGACCCCGCCTTCAGGCAGCACCTTCCAGCGGGACACGACGAACGTTGTAACGGCGGTCGCAAAGGACGCGTGCGGCAACACCAACAGTTGCACCTTCCTGGTGATCCTGCGCCGGCCCACCTTGACCATCACGCTGGGCAGCGTTCCCGGAACGATCACTATTACCTGGCAGGATGGCGGCATACTCCAACAGGCGAATACCGTTCTCGGTCCCTGGGCAGACGTGCCGGGCGCCTCGTCGCCATATACCACCACCACGACAGCGGCCCAGATGTTCTATCGCCTGCGCTGTCCGTAGCTTTATCCTGGCCACACAACGCCTCATGATAACGCGGGCTGCCTCATCACCCGGGAGCATTCCGGGTGATGGGGTCGCTTACTTGATGAATCCCAAACACGCCCGCCGGTGAACGGTCGGCAGTCGGTGCCGTGCAGGCGTGCAGCCTGCTTGCCGATCCGTGCATGGACCAATGCTCTTGGCAAAGTCCTGTTGCAGGGCGTCGAAACGGGGCCGGAGCGCCGGCATGTTGCCGGCTTAAGCCTTACGAACCGCGCAAACCGGCAACATGCCGGCGCTCCGGCCCAGCCAAGCCGACTTTGCCAGCCTTCCTGCTCGGTGGACGCGGCAGCCGCGTTGCGTTCTTGCCGAGCGGCGGCGCACCCAACTATCATTAGTCCGCGTCTGAGCACCTGCGCCGTTTGGTGAAAATCGGCGCTGGTGCCCGTCAAAGACCGAGATGAAACTCATACGCCTCCTCCTGCTGACCGCGGCGCTGGCCGCTTCCTGCTGTGCCGCCGAAAAGACACCTGACCTGCAACGCGGATTCCTGCATCCGCCCGACTCGGCGCGGCCCTGGGTTTATTGGTTCATCATGGACGGCAATCTCACCCGCAAAGGCATCACGGCGGACTTCGAGGCCCTCAAGCGCGTGGGCATCGGTGGGGTGATTATGATGGAAGTGGACGTCGGTATCCCACGCGGCCCGGTGAAGTTCATGAGCCCCGAGTGGCAAGCGCTGTTCAAGCACGCCGTCGCCGAGGCCGAGCGGCTGGGCCTGCAAATCAACCTGAACGCTGGCCCCGGCTGGACCGGCAGCGGCGGCCCGTGGATCAAGCCGGAGCAATCCATGCAGCACTTGGTGGCCAGCGCCGTCGAGGCCGCCGGGCCGAAGCGCTTCGATGAAGTCCTGCCCCGCCCGCAGCGGCGCCCGGCGTTCTTCGGCGACGGCCAGTTGCCGCCGGAAATGGAGAAGGCCAAGAACGACTTCTACCGGGACGAGGTGGTGCTGGCCTTCCCGACCCCGGCAGGCAACCAGCGCATCAGCGACATTGACGAGAAGGCGCTGTACGTCCGCGCGCCGTATTCTTCCGCGCCGAACGTGAAGCCATTCCTGCCATCCGCGGCGAACTACCCGACGCTCCCCGCGGGCACCGTAGTTGCCGCCGACCGCATCGTGGACCTCACGAGCCGGCTGGGCGCCGGTGGCCGCCTGGTATGGGATGTGCCGGACGGCAAGTGGACGATCATGCGCTTTGGCCGCACCAGCACGGGCGCCTGCACGCGGCCTGCGCCACTGCCTGGGCTCGGGCTCGAATGCGATAAGCTCGATCCCGCGGCACTGGACGCACACTTCGAGGCATTCATCGGCGCGCTGCTGCGGGAAGTCGGCCCGCGGAAGAAGAACACAGATTCAGGCTGGACGATGCTGCATATTGATAGCTGGGAAATGGGAGCGCAGAACTGGACGGCTGCCTTCCGAGAGGAGTTCCGCCGCCGCCGGGGATACGACCCACTGCGCTACCTGCCCGCCATCACAGGCCGCGTAGTGGACAGCCAGGAAGTGTCCGAGCGCTTCCTCTGGGACCTGCGGCAAACCGCGCAGGAGTTGGTCATCCAGAACCACGCCGAGCATCTCAAGGCCCTGGGACACCAGAATGGCTTCGGGCTTTCCATCGAGCCCTACGACATGATGCCCTGTGCCGACATGAGCATCGGCGCCGTGGCCGACGTGCCCATGTGCGAGTTCTGGCTCTACGGCTTCGATACCACCTACAGCGTGGCCGAGGCGTCCTCCATTGGGCACACGTGCGGACGGCCAATCGTGGCGGGGGAGTCGTTCACGTCCGGTGATGCCGAGCGCTGGCAGGCGTATCCGGGAGCGATGAAGACGCTCGGGGACTGGGCCTTCAGTTCGGGCGTCAACCGCATCGTCGTCCATCGCTCTCAGCACCAGCCGCAACTCGACCAGAGGCCGGGCATGACCATGGGGCCATACGGCGTCCATTGGGAGCGCACGCAGACATTCTGGGACATGGTGGGCGCCTACCATGAATACCTGGCGCGCTGCCAGTTCCTGCTCCGCCAGGGGCTGCCCGTGGCAGATGTTTGCTTCCTGGTGCCGGAGGGTTCGCCGCAGGTCTTCCGGCCACCGGCTTCCGCCACGCGCGGCAATCCCCCGGAGCGGTTGGGCTATAACTTCGACGGCTGCGCGCCGGAGACCCTGGTCGCGCGCATGTCCGTGAAGGGCGGGCGGCTCGTGCTGCCCGACGGCATGAGTTACCGGGTGCTGGTCCTGCCAACCACACCGACCATGACGCCGGCCCTGCTGCGCAAAGTGAAAGAGTTGGTGCAAGCCGGCGCCACAGTCATCGGCCCGCCTCCGCTCAAGTCTCCCAGCCTCTCGAACTATCCGCAGTGCGACGCAGAGGTGAAGGCACTCGCTGCCACGCTCTGGGCGGCCGATGCTGGAGCCTCCGCACGCCCCACGCTCCACGCTCCACGCTCCACCCGGCACGTGATCTGGGACGATTCTTATGGAACCTGCCAAACAGAAGCCGCGCCCCAAGACCCCTTGGCCGACGCCAGATGGATTTGGCTCGCGGAAGGGAATCCCGCAGTCAGCGCCCCGGTGGGGACACGTTACTTCCGCCGCAGCTTCAACGTCGCAGACAAGGCGAGCGTTGAATCGGCCCGCGTGTTCATGACCGCGGACAATAGCTATGAGTTGTGGATCAATGGCCGGCTCGCGGGCAAGGGCGACAACTTCCACGTGGCCGGGATGTTCGACATCAAGCCGCTGCTGCGGTCAGGCCTGAACGTGCTCGCCGTCGTGGCCGAGAACGGCGGCTCCAGCCCAAATCCCGCGGGCCTTGCCGGCACTCTGCTCATGAACTTCCGTGATGGTCACGCGCTCACTCTGCCCACCGACAAGACCTGGCAGACGACCCAAAGCGCTCAAGGCCCGTGGAAAACGGAAACGACCCTCCCAGGCGACTGGCAGGCGGCGATGGAATTGGGCCCAATGGGCATGGCGCCCTGGGGAGCCGTCGAGATGCAGTCTGCCGGGGCTGAACAGTACTGTGACTTCAGCGTCGTCACCGGGCTGCTCGCCAAACTGGGCATCCCGCCCGACTTTGAATCCGACGTCCCGCTGCGCTACACACACCGCCGCGCGAGCAACGTGGACATTTACTTCGTCGCGAACCGCGAGGACCACACCGTGGACGCCACCTGCACGTTTCGCGTCGCGGGCAGCGCGCCAGCGCTGTGGGATCCGCTGACCGGCGGCTTGCGCGACTTGCCCGAGTATGCCTCGCGCGACGGGCTGACCACCGTGCCGATGCGCTTCGAGCCTGCGCAGTCTTTCTTCGTAGTCTTCCGCAAAGCCGGGCGCAGAGCGACGGGCACGAACTTTCCACAAACCACGCAGGCAGTGGAGTTGAGCGGGTCTTGGCAGGTGTCGTTTGACCCGAAATGGGGTGGGCCCGAGAAGACCACTTTCCAGTCGCTCGACGATTGGACCAAACGGCCGGAAGACGGCATCAAGTATTATTCCGGCGTCGCTACCTATCGTAAGGCCTTCGACCTGCCCGCAGCAGCGCAAGGCAAACAGCCCGGCGCGCGAGAGTGGTATCTGGACCTTGGCACGGTAAAGAACATCGCCCGCGTCCGGCTCAACGGCCAGGACCTCGGCGTGGTATGGTGTGCGCCGTGGCGAGTGCAAATCACCGGAGCGGTGAAGCCGACCGGCAACCAATTAGAGATCGAGGTGGCAAACCTCTGGCCCAACCGCTTGATCGGTGACCAGGCGCTCCCGCCCGAAAAGCGCCTGACCTCGACCACGTGGAATCCCTTCAAGAAGGACTCAGCGCTGCTGGAGTCCGGCCTCTTGGGGCCGGTCAGTCTATGGACTGGGGAGAAATGAAGCTCGGGAAGCTGTCACCCAAAGCCGGTCGCAAAACGGCTATGAACCTCCATTTTCCCCTTATTCCCACCGTAACTCCACCGTAACTCCACCGTAACTCCACCGTAGCCCCACCGTAGCTCCTCCGTCGCATCACGCGTACCACACGCCACCAACACAGGGCCGCCAAGCCAGCCGCGTGCGTGCCGTAGCGGCAGGCATCCTGCCTGCCGTAGAGCCGGGCATCCTGCCCTGCGGAATGGTCCCTCCCGTCGGCGCAGCGAGATTCGAGCGCAGCTCCGGGCGGCAAGATGCCGCCCTCTACGGCAGGCAAGGATGCTCGCCGCTACGTGGTGATGGCGATCAAAGGCGCCCCAGCTACGATCGAGCGAGCCAATCCGCTTGCCCTCCCCGCCGGCACGGCTATTCTTAGAGTGCTTGCCGGGAGCGCCGCACAAATAGCCAGAAAGATTGGCGCGAGGGCGAGCGAATACAAGGAAAGACAGATTATGAATAACACAAAGAGAAATGCGACGCTGGCTCTCGTGGGCCTGCTGGCGCTTAGCGTCTACATCCTGGCCTGTACCTCGTTCAGTCCCGACGACACCAAGGTGCTCTACCCGGCCTTTGATGTCGCCAGCGGCGCCACTGGCATCGCCGGCTACGATCGCGAGGCGCGCACGAGCGAGTTGCTGTTCGTGCCCGTGGGGTATGACTCGGCAGAAACCAACGCCGAAGTAACCCCCGCCGTCCTTCGCGCCGGATGGCTGGCCAATGGCCGCGACATCGTCATCGCCTACGCCTCGCCGAAGGACGACGAGAAGGCAGGCATGACCGTCGCCGTGATGCCCTGGGGCGCGCGCAAACCCGTCAGGACTTTTCACGTGCCGGCCCTTAAGGACGCAGGCGAAGCCCTTATTTCGCCGCTGTGCATCGCCGGCGACCAGTTGTTCCTCCATGCATCCGGCAAGAGCATAGCGCGCCTGGACCTTAGGTCCGGGGCCCTTGCCACCAAGGAATTCGAAGACGCGAAGGGCGATCTCTCGTTCTATCCGGCTCCCGACGGCGCCAGCGTCTTCTACTTCGAGGCAGACAGCCCCTCCGGCGGGCAGACCACCATTGGCCGGTTGAACCCCAAGGGCTTCAGCCGGACGCCCCTCATGGTAGTCAGCAACAGCTTAAAGGAAGCGACTGCGGCCGCGTATGACACAGACGGAAAAGTCCTGGCCCTGCTGGCGGCTGGCGACGATAAGCCAAGCCTCCAGGTCTGGCGTGACGGCAAAGTCGTCTTCTCGCGTGAAGTGGATACCCACGGCAAGAAGACCGTTTTTGGCAATGCCATCCTCGCTCCGAGCGGAAAGGCGATCCGGGCCAGCTTCCAGCAGGCTAGCGGAACCAATGCGGTGTCCTACGGACTGATGGAGATTCCATTCAGCGAAGCCCCCACACGCGAGGTGATGCTCATCAAGGACGCGCCCCCGCAGGATGAAGCCAGCGTCAGCTATTTCCAAGCCGGCGTTTCGCACGATGGCAAGACGGCGGCACTGGCCTCGACTTACCTCGCGCTGATGGAGAAGCCAATCAGCGCCCCGGATTGCGCCCTCTTCTTCGTGGACTTGAGCGACCCGAACTGGAAGGTGACCAAGGTGCCGATCCCCATGCCCGCCAAGCTTGTCCCAGTGTTGAAGTAGGCTGCGCAGTCATGCTCGACGTCCTCTATCAACTGTTTGCGGCGGTGTGCGGCCAGAACCCCGGACACACTTGGGCGCCGGGCGGGATTTGGCTGCCCTGCTGCCAGCGTTGCACCGGGCTGTATGTCGGGGCCGGCGTTGCGGCATTGCTGCACGTATGGCTGCGGCCCAGGCTGACTAACCGGTTCCTGGAAATCCACGGCGCGTTTCTGATGGCTATGGCGCCGTTCGGCTTCCACTGGGTAGCCCAGGGGCCGGCGCTCAGGACTGCTTCCGGCGCGCTCTTTGGCTTCGCCGTGGTCACGTTTCTGTGGCTGCCGCTGTCCTCACATTTCACGTTTCACGTTTCAAGGCCGGGCGTGTGGGCTTACTTCCTCATCCTCGGCGGGACCCTGATCCTGCTCCCGCTGGCGGCGAGCATGGGCGGGACATTCGCCGCCTATGCTCTGTCAGCCCTTGTTGCTTGGGGAGCGGCGGCATTGTTTGCCCTCGTCGCGGCAGATGTCATCCTCGGCCTGCGCGGCGTCCTGTGCTGGCTGCGCCGGCTCCCCCCGTCACGCGCCCCAGCATGAACGAGCTGTTCCTCTTCGTCCGACCGCCGCGGCCGCTCTGGCCCTTGAACAGTCCGGCCAGCGCCTTCTGGCCGCCGCTGGCCTTCGCCTCCATGGCGGGGGCGCTGCGTGAGCGCCTGTGCGATTTGCGGGTGGAGATCCTGGACGCCCCGGCTTTGGAGATGGGCTGGCGCACGCTGACGGCGGAAATCCAGCGGCGTCGCCCGACCTTTGTCGGCATCGGCGAGGAAGCGGTCAGTTGCGTGGAAGGGCTGCGCCTCGCGCGCCTTGCGAAAGCTTGCGGAGCAAAGGTCGTTGCCGGCGGCTGTTTCTTCGGCCACGTGGCCCCGCAAGCTCTTGCGACCGGGCTGCTCGACGTCGTCGTGCACGGCGAAGGCGAAGTGACCCTGGTGGAACTGGTCCCGGCACTGCGAGAGGGCTCGACGGCGGCTCTGGCCCAAGTGAATGGAATTTCATTCCTGCCTGGAGAACCCGTCTCCGCCACACAAGGCGCATGCGAAATCGTCACCACTGCCCCGCGCCAACTGATAGCAGACCTCGATACCCTGCCGTTCCCCGCCTACGACCTGCTGCCCGTCGAGCGCTACGGCGCGCGCAGCATCAATCACCCGCGCCTGGCCGCTATCGAGCTGGGGCGGGGCTGCTTTGGCTCGTGCGACTTCTGTGTGCTCTGGCGCCAGATGGGCCGCTTTGTCGGCGACCGGCTCGTGCCGCAACTCCGCGTCAAATCCGCCGCGCGGCTCCTGGATGAAATCCGCCTGCTCGTGCGCCGCTACGGCCGTCGCTACCTGGGCTGGGTTGACCCGTGCTTCAATGCCGATCCGCGCGTGCCGGGCCAGTTGGCGGAGTTGCTCTTGCGCGATGGCATCCGCGTCGGCCAAAGCGCCTGGGTGCGCACCGATGCGATGGTCCGCGACGCTAACTCCGGTGCCTTGGCCCATTGTGTGCGCTCGGGCCTGAATGAAGTCTATCTCGGCATCGAGCGCCCGGACGGCGAGAGCCTTGCCTCGCTGCATAAGACGAGTGGTGTTGACCACGCGCGCGAAGCCCTCGGCATCCTGCGCGAGCAGTTTCCCGAGGTGCTGGCCATCGGCTCGTTCATCTACGGCCTGCCCGGCGACTCCCCCCGCACCATCCGCGCAATCCACCGCTTTGTGAGTGAGCTGGACCTGGACCAATTCTTCTTCATCCCGCTGACCCCGCTGCCGGGAACCTCCGAGTGGCGACCCGAACTCTGGGACTCTACCGGCGAGAGCTTTCGCGAATACAACTTCCTGCCCACTGGCCGCCCGCATGGCCGCCATGCCGAACTGGAGCGCGCGCTCCTCTGGTCCCTGCTGACCAACTGGCCCTGGGCCCGCGTGCGAGGCTATCTTCAACGCCTGCTGCCCGGAGACGAGCGGCGCCGCCGCGTCCAAGGGCGCCTGGCCGCCCGCGGCGCGCGGGTTCATTTGCGCCGACTTTTCCACAATGCGCTGGGCGGAGGCGATGAATTCGGCATGGTCTTTCCCCGCTGGTACGAGAGCTGAGCCACAGATTCGCTTGCCAAGGCTTGGCGCGCGGCGTAGAGGATGACTCATGGAACGCACGCTTGTGATGACGGTCATAGGTCCGGACCGGACGGGGCTCGTGGATTCAATCGCCGGGCTGGTGACCGAGCATGACGGCAACTGGCTGGAGAGCCGCATGTCGCGCCTGGGCGGGCACTTCGCCGGCATCCTCCGCGTGGAGGTCCCACAGCAGAAGGAGCCCCTGCTCATCGCCGCGTTGCAGAAGCTGCAATCGCGCGGCCTCACCGTCGTGGTGCATCCCGACGAGCCCAAAACGCCGTCGCCGACCGCCCGGATGAGCGTGCTGGAGATCGTCGGCCAGGATCGCCCTGGGATCGTGCGTGAGGTCTCCCATGCGCTGGCCAGCTTCGGCGTGAACGTCGAAGAGCTTCATACCGAATGCGCCAGCGCGGCCATGTCGGGCGAAACGCTCTTCAAGGCCCGCGCCACTCTGAGCATTCCCGAGTCCTGCGATGCCGACCAAATCCGCCAGGAGCTGGAGAAGATCGCGGAGGACCTGATTGTGGAAATCTCCCTGGCCGAGCTGCCGGTGGCGTCAGCGTAGGGCAGCGCGTCGCGCCTGCCCGAATTCATGGCACGTCAAAGGGCAGGCGGGACGCGCTGCCCTACGTTACTCGGCGCGAATCCACTGCGAGTATGCCCGCGGGCCGAAGTACTCGTAGCCTTTGCTCTGATTGGTCGTGCCCGACACCATGCAGTGGATGAACCCGTTCCGTTCCACTTGGACGGTGTGGAAGATCTTCCTCTCGGGGTTCTCCTTGAGGATAAACTGCACGCGGCCATCCAGGGCCGAGAAGGTCTGGAACTCGGCATTGGTCTGGCTCGTGAACTTAAGGTCCTCCGCCAGATCGCGTTGCATCTCGTGGCTCTTGCCCCAGGTCCCGCCCGCGGCGCCGACGAACGACTTGCCGTTGAGCAGCGCCACCGCGTCATTGTAAGCCAGCACGCACAAGTAGTCGCCGGTTGAAGCTCTCAGCCACTTCACGAGCTTCGCCTCGTGGCCCAGCGCCTTGTCGTAGGCGTAGTTGCTATCGAGAAAGGCGATCCGCACCACGTCATCGGGAATAACAGGTATGGCGTTCAGGTAGCCGAAGATGAAGCTGCCTCCGCCACTGTGGCCGCTCAGCACCGTCTTCACGTCACGCCCCGGGAAGAGCCTCTTCACGGTGGCAATGATCTCCGGAATGGATTTGTCCCCGTGCGCCTTGCGCCACGCAGGCCAGCTCCTGGATTGGGCTTCGAGATACACAACCACCACCGCCTCGTCTTTGAGCAGTTCACGCAGGAATCGTGTCTGGGCGCCGATGTGCTGGATGTCGTAATGCCAATCGTCGCCGGGCTTCAGCACTTTGCCTATGGTCTGGTCTGTGGTGTTGCCGTTAGGCAGCGCGTAGAAGATGAGCAATACCTTCTCGCCAGGTGCAAATGATGATTGCGCGGGCGCGTCAATGCGCACCTTGACCTCGGGCGCGAAGGTGAAGGAGGTGATCTGCTCAGAGACCTCCCGACTCTCAAGCGGGCTGCTCAGGTTGGTCCAACTGACTTTATCAGGCGCGCTTGAAGCCGCTGCACCGGTCTTTGGCGGCAGTGGCGGCAGGGCGTTGGTTGGATAGCGCGGATTCGGAACAACGCCTTCGTCACTGAGCAAGGCGGCGAAGGCGGGGTTTGCCAGGACCTCGACCACTGTTTGCGTGGCACCGTTGACCACCATTTGCTGCTGCACCAACCGGATGCACTGGCTGTAATCCACCCAGGACGCGATGTGCTTCAAATAGAGGGGCTGGATGGGCGTGCCGTTCGTCTGATGCCAGCCGTAGATGGCCACCTTGCCGGGGGTAGAAGCCAGCTTGGCCGTTATCACCACGTCCTTCTGGTGTCCGGCAACAAGCGCGCCAAGCGGGTGCGCCGCCAACTGCTCCGCACGCTGGACGTGGACAATCGCATTGTGGTTGCTGAAAACCGGGACCGTCGTCATCGCGGCGCTGGGCGGGATGGGTGCCGGCGCCAGCTTCGCCTGCGCCGCGGAGTAAATCTCGTTCACCATCTTTGGCGTTGGCAGGGAGCAGTGCAGCGCATCGGCGATTCGCTGCGCTGTGTTCGGCGACATCGGCGTCAGGAAGTAATCCTCGTCCGAGCCAACGGCCAGGTAATCCGGCGTGACGTAGAACGTCGCGGAGTTCATCTTGCCTTCAGCAACAACAGTGACCGGCACCGGCGCCAGCTTGCGCATGAAGTCCGGCACGTTCCCACCGAGGATCTGGGCAAAGATCTCCTTCTCCCGCTCCGGCAAATCCATCGGCGCAACGCGCTGGACGAACTCGGTGCCGGACAAGGCAGTGGCGGGACGCGGGGGCAGGTCGAGCGTCTGGGCACAGAGAGAACCGCACAGCGGGAGGCCCCCAAATACACCACAAATGAACACAGCCCGGCCCACCCCCATCCGACACCGCCCATAGCCAATGGCAAATAGCCAATGGCAAATGGCAAACCTCATGTCCCGCCCGCAGCGATAGACATCTGCGCAAGCTGTGAAGATCGGCATAGGTAGTAGCACACGCGTCCGGGGCTATTTGCTATTGGCCATTTGCCATTTGCGATTGGCTACGTGCCATCGGCTTTTGGCTATTTCGCCTGCGCCGTACCCGGTCCACGTGTCGTGCCCTGTGTCACCACGTCTCAGGGCTCCTTCCGCGGAAACAGCGGGGCCGGCGCGCCGATCGCATGGCCGCTCGCCAGCACGCCCCAGCGCGCTTCGGAGAGCTTGTCCGGCGCACCCGTCAGGCCAAGCTGGGCGTAAATCTTGGTGGCTGTCCCAGGCAGGAACGGCCAGAGCAGCACTGCGAGTATGCGGCACACCTCGGCCAGGTTATACAGCACTTCGTCGAGACGCTCCGCCTTGGCCGGGTCCTTTGCCAGTTTGAACGGCGCCGTGTGGTCCACGTATTGGTTGGCCCTGGTCACCAGCGACCAGATGGCTTGCAGCGCACCTTGCAGTTGGTTCTGCTCCAGCAAGCGGCGCGTCTCCGCGATCACCTTCTCGGCCTCCGGCGCCAGCTCACCTGAAACTTTGGGCACAACGCCGTTTCGGTAGCGCTTGAGCATCGACAGCGAGCGGTTGACGAGGTTCCCCAGCCCGTTGGCCAGTTCAGCCGCGTAGCGCGCCTTGAAGCCTGCTTCGGTCCAATTGCCGTCGGGGCCAATGTCCAATTCGCGCAGCACATAGAAGCGAAACGCATCCACGCCCCACTCGTCAATGACCGCAATCGGGTCCACGATATTGCCGGTGCTCTTGCTCATCCGCTGGCCGTCCTTTTGCCACCAGCCGTGCGCCAGAACCTGTTTCGGCAGGGGCGCGCCCATCGCCTTGAGCATGATCGGCCAATAGACGGCATGGAACTTCACAATGTCCTTGCCGACCAGGTGTATGTCCGCAGGCCACGCAGAAGGTTGAGGGTTGAGGGTTGAGGGTTGAGGGCGGAGCGCGGCAGGAACGCCGGGGTCGCCGCGCGAGGCGGGGACGGTGATGTAATTGGAGAGCGCATCGAACCACACGTAGGTGACGTAGGCGGGATCGAACGGCAGCGGGATGCCCCAGTTCAGGCGCGCGGCGGGCCGGCTGATGCACAAGTCCTCCAGCACATTGTTCTTCAGGAAGCCCAGCACCTCGTTGCGCCGATAAGACGGGGCGATGAACTCCGGGTTGTCCTCGATGTAGGCGATCAGCCATTGCTGGTGGTCCTTGAGTCGGAAGTAATAGTTCTCCTCGTCCAGTTCAACGACTTTGCCCCATGAGGGATCGAAGGTGCCATCCGGCAGGCGATCCTTGTGGGTTAGGAAGGTCTCCTCCCGCGTCGAGTAGAAGCCCCGATAGACCTCCTTGTAGAAATGCCCCTCGGCGTGAAGCTTTGCCAGGATGGTCTGCACCACTTGCTTGTGGCGCCCTTCCGTGGTGCGCACGAAATCGTCATTGGTAAGCTCCAGCTTCGCGGCAAAGGCCTTCCACACTGCCGCCAGTTCATCGCAGTAGGCTTGTGGGCTTTTCCCCTCGGCCACCGCCGCCTGCTGCACCTTCTGTCCGTGCTCATCCAGCCCGGTCAGGAAGAACGTCTCCTGCCCCATGCTGCGTCGCGACCGCGCGATCACGTCGGCGACCACCTTCTCGTAGGCATGGCCTAGATGCGGGTGGCCGTTGACGTAGTCTATGGCGGTCGTGATATAAAAACGCTTGCTCATCTGGCCCTACTTTGACCGAGGGACACCGGCTTGGCAACTGCTAGCATGGCAGCCGCCAGCCTCGCCGCGCTTGACTTCTGGCACGGGGCATGGCTCAGCTTAGCGCCACAGATCAACATGCGCGCATGAAACGAGTTTGCATCTTTTGCGGTTCCAGCCCCGGCTTGTTGCCGGAATATGCCACAGCGGCACGGCAGTGTGGTGCCGTTCTCGCCCAGCGCGGCCTGACGCTGGTTTACGGCGGCGGGAACGTCGGCCTCATGGGGATCGTGGCCGACGCGGCGCTCGCAGCGGGCGGAGAGGTCATCGGCGTCATCCCCCGCCGGATGGTGGCGCGCGAACTGGCGCACGGCGGGGTGACCTCCCTCATCGCCGTCGGCTCAATGCATGAGCGCAAGCAGAAGATGGCCGACCTCTCGGACGCGTTCGTCGCGCTGCCCGGCGGGATTGGCACCATGGAAGAACTATTCGAAGCCTTTACCTGGCTGCAGCTCGGTTTGCACCACAAACCCGTTGGCCTGCTCAACGTGGCTGGCTATTACGACGCCTTGCTGGAGTTCCTTGCCCACATGCGCGGCCAGCGCTTTCTCAAGGCGCAGCATTTCGACACGTTGCTGGTCGAGCAAACGATCGCAGGGTTGCTTGACCGCCTTGCCCGGTTCAACCATCGGCCTGTCGGCAAATGGATGGATAGGCAGCCGCGTGCAGTTAAGTCATGACGTGAAACCTCGATATTTCTCCCTGCTTCTCCTAGCCTGCTGTTCAACACTCCTGGCAGCCGAAGCTCAGCCCGGCGACGCCCCACAATTGCTTTCGGTCAAGAAGATATGGGACGCCGCGCCGCATAATGCCTTCACCGACCTGGCCCGCTTCAACGGCCAATGGTTCTGCACGTTTCGTGAGGGCCAGCGGCATGTCGGCGGCAATGGCTCGCTCCGCGTGCTCATTTCTACCAACGCCGAGCACTGGGAATCCGCCGCGTTGATCAGTGAGGAAGGCATGGACCTGCGCGACCCGAAGTTCTCGCTCACTCCAGATGGCCGCCTGATGCTCACAACCGGCGGTTCGCTATATGAAGGCAAGGTCCACACGGAGCGACAGCCGCGCGTGGCGTTCTCCAAAGATGGCCGGACCTGGACAACTCCGCAGCGGGTGCTCGACAAGGGCGACTGGCTCTGGCGCGTGACCTGGCACAAAGGCCTCGCTTACGGCATCGCTTATAATATTGCCGGCAGTCTGCGCCCAACCAACGAATGGACCGTCCGCCTGCTCTCCAGCGAAGACGGTATCACCTGGCGCCTCGTTTCGCGGCTCGCCGTGCCTGGCAGGCCGAACGAAGCCACGGTCCGCTTCCTTGCCAATGACGATTGTGTCGCCCTGGTCCGCCGCGAGGGCCTGGCGCCGGACCCCGATACAGATGCCTGGATCGGCCACAGCACCCCGCCATACACCAATTGGAACTGGCACCCCGCAGGCATGCAAATTGGCGGACCCAACTTCCTTGTCCTTCCCGGGGGCGCTATGATCGCCAGCGGACGCCTATACCGCCCAAAGCCCGATACAAGCAAAACCTTTGTCGGCCCCATGAGCCTGGAGGTTGTGAAACCGGACCTTGTCCTCCCCAGCGGCGGCGATTGCAGTTACCCCGGCCTGGTGTGGCACGAGGGATTGCTTTGGACCAGCTACTACTCCACGCACGAAGGGCGCACCTCCATTTACCTGGCCCGAATCCGCCTCCCCGGCCAGAAACCCTAAGACCGCCAGTTCCCCAAATGGGTCCTGGATGGTGCGGTTATTGCTGTCTCTAGCCATCAATGAGCATCATTGCCACGTCGCTGCCCTTGACATCGCCTGCCCCGGCAGGCGTGGGAGTGCACTCATGGAAACCCCTCCTCAAGGCGCTTTCGGTGCTGGTCGGCTACAGCGGCGCCCTCTGCGCCGCCTGCCTGGCGGTCTATATCCAGGACCTCAATACACAAGGCACTGACGCGCAAGCCTCCCCTGGAATGTATGCCTTTGGCGACAGTCTGCTTTTCGGCGCCGTCTTTGGCTTCGGGGCGCTCTTCCCGACCGGGCTGGGGCTCTACTTCCTTCGGCCTTTCCGAACGTTCTGGACCCTCCTGGCGATCGCGGCGCTGGCGCTGGCGGCGACGGGTCCGGTCTGCGCGATCGGCTACGAGTGCCTGCGCCACCTCGAACGCCTCCCGGCTCTCGTGGAGGTCTGCATGTTGTTCGGCATGCTTCGGCTGCTCGGCTCGCCGCTGCTGGCCGCCGGCTTTCTCCTGGGCGCCTGCCTCGCGCCGACGCGGTTCGCCCGCTGGGCGCTGCTGGGCGCGACCGTGGTTGAGGGCGTGGTAGCCGCCTGGGGCACCATCAATTGGTACATCGTGCCGAGCCTCCAAACACCATTGCAGCCTGATTTGACGGTGTTTTTCTGACGTTCGGGGCTTGCCCTCCATGCCTGAATCGGGTGCAGCGCCTCCCGTTTTGCCCCTCCGCTGGCGATTCGAGCCGGGAGAGGCCTGCATCATGCCGGGGTGCCCGATGCGCTGGCGGGGCGTTTCCGGCAAGCGGTGATGGACAGGCAGCGGGGATGTTGCATGTGGCCAGCCGCTGAAGGCTGGCGGGCATTACTCCTCGTGCTCAGGGTGCAATCTGGCGGCTGGGTCTTCGGGCTGCGGGTCGTGCTTCCGGGTGGCTCCGTAGTCCCTTTCACGCCATGTCCTACCCGTGCCCTGGCCATCTATTGGCCTTTGGGACGCCACAAATGCCCGGCCCACTCATGCATAGGCATGTCCCAGGAGTGGATAGAATTGAACGGTTCTCCCGGTAAGATGGCCATTGTAGTAGCGCGCTTTAGCACTGAATAACAGTCAAGACAATCGGGTGAAGCAAGGAATTGATTGCACAATTGGTTTGCCAAACACTCAAGGACAAACATATGAAGAGATTAAAGCTATTCGCCGTGGCTTTGGGAGTGGTCGCCATAAATGGTTCCGCCCTCGGTGCCCTAACCTTAACCGTTTCGGACGGCCTTAATACCGCCTCGGTAGCCGGCAGTGACGGTAGTGTTTACTATGGCGGCCCGCTCGATAGCCTCTGGAACGTCACCATCGCCTCCGGCGAAACGAAGCCTGCCATTGGCACTGCTTCCAGTCCGGAGTTTGAACTGGCCGTTACGGCTCAATCCACGTCACAGGGCGGCAACGCGCCTGCGAACAACCTGGTGATTACGGTTTCGGATAATGGATTTGGGCCAACGGACGGAAGCTTTCAGGGGATCTTGACCGGGCAGGTTGTTAGCGGAACGGGCCAGAACGTCTCGTACAACACGTATTACGATGCCGGCGACATCACGGGCGCGACCACCACGCTCCTGACCACGATCGGGCCGTTGCCCGGTGGGCCGGCGTCCGGTCCAGTTTTCTACAACGGCACTGCGACTGGCGGACCGGTCAACCAGACGCTCTACTCAATCACTCAGGTCCTGACCATCGGGGTCAACGCACCTAACGATCCGGGTGGTTCCTACAGTTTGGACGCGTCGCTGAGCGTTCCTGAGCCCACAACGATCGTTACCAGCGCGTTGCTGTTGCTGCCGTTCGGGGCGAGCGCACTGCGGAGTCTGCGCAAACGCCAACAGGCGTAAAGATTGAACCAGTCGGCGTTCCCCAGCCTTCTTTACCTCAGTCGGGCCGGTCCTCATGACCGGCCTGATTTTTGGGCGCAGTCTTCATCGGCTGCGCCCTGACGCCCCGGCTCCTGTGGGGGCAAGTTGCACGGCATGACAAGTGCAGCGCTGTTCTGAGTCGCGCCCGGTGACCTTGTCCCTGCCGAATGGCCTCCGGAGTATCTCCCATGCCCTGCCACACTCGATGACGATGCCCTACACGAGGCTGAGGCAATGTCTCACCAAAGGATGTTCGAGGAATTGGGGCCGGTCGTCCGACGGATCCTGCTGGCGGTGCTGGATCGCCGAGATGTGAAGCTGACTTGTGACATAATCGGCAGCGTCTTCGGATACTCGCTACGGCGAGGCTATTCTGACAACATGCTCTCCCAGCGCCACGGTTTGAGTAACGAGGCCTTCCAGCAGATGAAGCGCGACCTTATCCGGCAGGTTGGTCTGAGAGTGGTCACTCGCGGGGAACTGTTGCCCTACTCCTAAAAACCTTCCAATAGGGAGCAGGCATCCTCAGGGAACGCGATATGATGCGGTTTGATCAGCGGGGGGTGTCCTATGACCTCCCGGGCCTCATCTGCGAGTAGAAAACGGCATCGAAAAGCCCAGCGACAAACTCCTCGCCCTGACCGAACTGGACTCCAACACCTGGGTCAGCGAAGTGAAGCGCCTCTGTGGCAAGAAGCAGCCCCTCTCCTCCGCCGGCCTCCACGCTTTGCGCGACGAATACACCCGCACCGGCGAGCCCGCCCGCGCCCTCGCCGCCGAAACCCTGACCTTGGAGCGCACCCTCAGCGAATTCAGTAATCAGTGATCGGCGTGGCCGAACTCTCAGCTTCGGCGCTTCTGCGCCCGGCGTTTGGCTTCAAGCAGGCGGCTGGCGGTGCTGGCTGGCGGTTCGCCCGCGGGCTTGGGCTCCTCGGCGGGCGGCGCGGCTGCCTGGGCTGGAGGGGCGGCGGCTTCTTCCTCGCCTGGCAGCGGCATGGTAGGCGCTTGCTGCGGCCGGAACAGGTCGGCGCTGGGCTCGGTGGCTGGGCCGGTGTGCTGGGCGCGAACCTGGTGACGGCGCGCCAGCAGAGCGGTCAAAGATTCCTCCGCCTCCGGGGTACGCGGGACGCCCTGCCAGAAGAAGAGCCAGCGGCGCACGGCCCTCATGGCGCGCAACCATTCGTCGTGGCCGATCTGGATGCGCCGCACGCCCACGTCCACAGTGAAGAGCACAATCGCGAACTTCAGCAACGCCTCCCACAGGTCGCGCGGCTGAAAGGTGTTCTGCCGGTCGTGCAGGAAGGGGTTCACCGAGGGAGCGCCAAGGTCCAGCAACTTACCGCCGCCGCTCTCAGCGAGGCGGCGCAGCAGGTTGTAATTGGGCTCCGAAGTATTGAACTCCGGCGAGTAGTTCACGCTGGCGCCGAGAATCTGCGAGCCGCGCACCTGGCCGTCCTTGTTGTCGGTAAGATTGAGCATGTAGAGACCCACCTCCTTCGTGGGGAAGTGTGCTTCGTAATGGCCGGGGCCGGTCTGTTCGAGGCGCACAGTCGTGCGCTCGCCTTTGGGGCTGGCGACAAGGGCCTGGAGGTTGAGGAAGTTGCGAAAGTTGCCTTGCTCGTCCAGCGCCTCCACATTGATCAAGCCCTCGCCCTTATCCACCGACACGTCGGTGGTGAAGTCCGCATTCTCCAGCCGCCGCATGCTCCATTGCCCGATCTGCGACCAGAACTGCCGGTATTTGTCCCAATTCAGCCAGATCTTAGCCCACTTGGATTTGGCGTCGGAGGTGAAGGCCACCGCGCGGCCCAGGCCATACTGCCAGTGCGCCAGGAGCGGGTCACCCTTGTCGGTCCACAGGGGTGTCTCCGCGCGCGGCTTGGGAGTCGTGGCCACGTAGCCGAGCAACTTGGGATACTCGTTCGCGCCGATGCCGCGCACGACTTCGCTCGCGGCCCGCAACTGGGGCGTGAATGGGTCCTCGTAAATGGCCGACTTCAGGATGACCGCGGTCTCCTTGATGAATATCTGTGGCAGGTCGTTGGGTGAATCCACCTTGTAGAACTGCCCCTTGCCGTGGTCCGCCATCCAGATCATCGTCTCGGGGCCGACGTGCCCGGAGATCATGACGCTACTGACGGTGATGCGGTCGTTCACGATGTCCTGCATCAGCTTGGCGGTAGGTGCTCCTGGATCGCCATCGCTGAAGACGATGATGTGCTTTAGGTTGGCCGTGGACTTCTTCAGGGCCTCGTAGGACTGCTCGAGCACCCCCTGGAAGCTGCCGAGGTCGCCCTGGTTCATGCCGGCGATCGCGGTGGCGAGGGCTTTCTTGTCGCCTACCTTCTGGAGCGGGAACACCCAGTGCTCGGTGCCGTCCCAGAGGATGACGCCCATTTCATCGCTAGGCCCCAGGGCCGCCAGCACGCCCTGGGCGCAATCGCGGGCCACCTGGTTGCCATTGTTGAACTCCATGCCGTGCATCACCAGCACGACCGCGCCGCTCGGCAACACTTTCTTGCTGTCCAGCTCCATGCTGACCGGCAGGGTGGCTTCCAGCGGCGTGCCGCGATAGCCGCCCGCGGCGTAAGTTTGCTCGCCGCCCACGCAGACCAGGCCCACGCCGAAATCGCGCACTGCGCTTTCAAGCAGCTTCAGCCGGTCGTTGCCCAAGTCCCCCGCCGAGAGATTGCTGATGAATATGGCGTCATAGCTCTGCATCTCGGCCAGCGTGCCCGGGAAGTCTTTCAGCCCGACGAGGCGGACCTGGAGGCGTGAGGATTGCAGCGCCGAGGCCAGCGGCCGGTCCTGCTCGGGATCGGCGGAGACAACCAGCAGGGTCGGCTCGCCGCGCACGGTGGCGAAGCTGGAGGCGTGATTGTTCTGTGGCAAAGGGTCGTTCGGCGCGTCCACCTGGACGTCGTAACTGTAAAAGCCGGCCTCGGGCAGCGTCTGCGGAAACGTGAACAGGTTCTTGCCGGGCGAGAGGTCCACCTTTTGCTCCCCCAGATATTGTTGATTGCGAATCAACCGCACCGTGGCCGGCGTGGCCTGGTCGGATTTGATGAAGATCTTCACCTCGAACGCCTGGCCCTTCTTCAGCTTGGGCGGTATCTGCAGCCTCTGTACGGCGACGTCGTTGATGCGGGCCACGCCCATCGGCACGACGTCCACCGTAACGCCCAGCGGCCTGGCGGCCAGCACGGCGCTCATGGCGTCGCCGACGTTCTCGTTGCCGTCGGTGAGCAGGACCAGGCGCTTCTGGCCGGTCTCAGGGAAGGCGGCGGTCGCGAGGCGGATCGCGCCGGCCAGGTCGGTCCGCTCCGTGCCGACCACCGCCTGGATCTTCTGCAAATCCACTGCCGCGTTGGGCGACGACTCTATGCTGGCCTCGGTGCCGAAGACGATCACGCCGCCCTTATCCACGCGCTTCTTCTGGCGGGCGACTTTGTTAACGTATTGCTTGGCGGCGTCCTGCTGCGGAGCGGGGACGCTGTCCGAGCGATCCAGCGCGAAGAAGACATTCATGCCTTCCATGGGGCGCCGCCATTGCAGGCCGGCAACCGCAAACACAATTGACATCAGCACCAGGGTGCGAATGCCCAGCGCTACCCAGCGCCGCCAGGAGCTGACCTGCACGTCGCTCTTCCACGCGAACCAAATCACCCACGCCAGCGCCGGCGCCAGAAGCAGGAGGTAGAAAGGATGGGTGAATTGGAAACTCACTTGTGAATCAGCTTCTGCACGCGGTGGTTCTGCGAGTCCGCCACGTACAGGTTCCCCGCCGAGTCGAGGGCGATGCTCCAGGGGTCGTTGAATTTGCCCGGCTCCGCCCCGGGGCCGCCAATGATCTCGATGGGGCGATCATTCGCGTCGAACACCTGGATGCGGCTATTGCCGAACTCGCAGACGTACTGGCGCCCGGCCTTGTCCACGCAGATGTCATACGGATAGCTGAACTCGCCGTTGCCCTTGCCGGCCTTGCCATAGGCGCGAAGGAACTTGCCGTCGCCCGAAAAGACCTGGATGCGATGGTTGCAGGAATCGGCCACATAAAGGCGGTCCTGGGAGTCAATGCCCAGGCCTTCCGGGCGATTGAACTCGCCAGGGCCGTTGCCGGGATGACCGAAGCTGTCCAGGAATCTCTCCCCCCTCGGGGCAAACCGCTGCACGCGCTCGACCAAGCCGTATTCGCTTACGAGCACCTCGCCGCGGGAGTTGACGGCCACCGCGCGAGGCATCATGAGTTCGCCCGCGTTGGTGCCGTGCTTGCCCCATTGCACCAGGAGCTTGCCCTCGGGCGAGAAGACGTTCACGCGCTGGTAGTGAGGTTCGACCACAAGAATGTTCCCGTCGCGATCGTGCCCCATGCCCTTGGGCCTGCCAAGGTCTGTTTGCGGCATCTGCCACGAGAGAAGGAACACGCCGTTCGAGGAGAACTTCTGCACGCGCCCGGTCATGTCCACCACGTAGAGGTTGTCCTGCTTGTCCACGGCCACCGAGCGCGGCTTGTTTAGCTCGCCCACGCCTACTCCCCGCGAGCCGATGATCTGGACGCGCTGGAAGATCTGGCTGTGAAGCGGCGCCTGGTTCGACGGAGTGCTGGGAGTGCAGCCGGGGAGGACGAGCGGCATGGCACCGACGAACAAGAGCGTGTTGCGTGCCGCGTGTTGCGTGGAGACGGAACACGCACCACGCACCACGCACCACGTCTTCCGGGCTGCCAGTGGCGCAACCGCCAGCGCCAGCAGCATCAGACAGAGCGCGTTGACTTGCGCGTTGTGGCCGTAATGCAGCAGGTTGAACACGCGCAGGGCGAGCGTCTCTCCCCCGGGCGGCACCACCAGAATCATGGATTCCACGTCCCAGAGGCAGAGCAGGAAGACGATATACCACACGGCGGCGGCTTGCGGGGCGATTTGCGGCCATTGGACGTAGCGCAGCATCTGCCAGCGCGTCGCGCCGTCCAACCGGGCGGCGTCACTCAGATCGCGGTCCACCGCCCCTAAGGCGCGGACTAACGCATTCCAGCCCACCCCGAGGTAGCGGATGACAAAGGCAAGGATAACGATCGCTGCGCTCTGATAGATGAGCGAGAACCAGGGCCGATTCAGCGCCACGATCAGCCCAATGCCCAGCAAGACGCCCGGGAGCAGGAAGGGCAGCCAGGAGAGCCAGCGGAGGAAGTCCGAAATCCGAAGGCCGAAGGCCGAAGGAAGCCCGAAGGCCGAAGGCCGAACGGCAGGGTGGTTCCAGGCCTTTTCTTGCAGTTCGGATGTTGGCCTGTGGGAGTCGCGGCGCGTAGCGAACAGAAGCGCAAGCAGCAGGACCAGCGTGGCTGAAACCGCGGCGTAGGTGAACGAGTTCCCGATGGCGGTTTGTCCTGCCGCGAGAGCGCCGGGCAGCTCCGTCCAGGTTCTCTTCACAGAAATGAGTTGCAGGACGGGCAGGCCGACTGCGAGGAGACAGAGCACGCTCGTGCATGCCCCGGCAGGCCAAAACCAGGCTGGGCCAAGCTGCCGGCGAAAGAGTTTGGCTGAGACCGGCCCTTCCGTGCGGGGCCAGGGGAGTTCCCGGCGGGCGAACCAGAGCAGCAGAAGCAGCGGCGCCAGAACCAGCGGCCAGCTCAATTGCAGCGCGCCCAGCGTGTCGAACGTCGTGTTGAAGCGCACCCACAATTCCGCCGGGAAGACTTTTACTTGCAGGATGGCCGGCACGGCGAAGTTGTTCAAAGCCAGTACGAAGGTCAGCACCGCTGCCTGTGCGAGAGCCGTTCGTGCGAGCGGCCAGAGCAGGACCCTAACCAGCCACCAGCCGCGCACCGCCATGTCGCACTCCAGTTGCGAGGGTTCCAGCCGCTGCCAGGCGCTCAACACCATCAGGAGCGTGATCGGCCACGTCAGCAGGCTTAGAATCCAGACCGTTCCACCCAGCGAAATGATGTTCAGCGGCAGCCAGCCGCGCCAGACGCCCGCCAGGCCAAGGAAGTGCAGCCAGCAATTGGTCACCAGGAATGGCGGGAGCGCGAGTGCCGTTACAGCCACGGCCAGCAGGCGGTGGCGCCAGCGGCTTCCCAAGCCCTCCAGCCAGAGCGCTGCCAGAAAGCCGAAGCCCGCCGACAGCACCGTCGTCAGGCCGGCCACCAGCAAACTGTTCTTGAGCAGGATCCAGTTCACCGCAGGAAGATTTGGTTTAGCGTGGCAGTCGTGCTTTCCAGATCGTGCAGCAGGGCATCCCAGTTCACTTTGAGCGTTGGGACCGAGACTTCGCTGGCGGAAACTCCTTCCAGCGCTTGAGCCGCTACCAGTTGCCGCACCACTTCAGGCCGCTGCAGATACTCATAGAGCTGTTGCGCCTCTTCCGGATGCGGCGCGCCGCGCACCACCCCAACGGTGTTCGGGATCAAGAGCGTCTCCTCGGTCATAGGCAAAGCCGCGATGGGCAAGCCCTCCGCCTGCCCCGCAGCGATGTCATCCGAATCAGTCAGGCCAATCCAGGCGTCACCGCGCCCGACGGTCTTCACGACGACTGAGTTGCCGTCCACCAGGAATGGCTTATTGGCCGCCAGCGCCCGACACCACGCTTCCCATTTCACGGCTCCCCAATATTGCCGCAGGGCGTTGAGATGCGTGCCTGTGGTGCCGAATTGCGGATACGCCAGCGCCACCTTGCCTCGCCATATCTCGTTGGTCAGGTCGAGGAGGGAGCGCGGAGCGGATGCCAGCGAAAGCCGGTTGGTGTTGATCACGATCCGGCGGCTGCGGTAGCCAAAAGCGGCCCAGCCGTTGTTGGCGCGAAAGACGTCCTGCGCCGCCATCTGGCGTGTGCGCAGCTCTTCGTTGCCCCAGAACACGTCGCATCGAGGGTGCGGGCGCTCGGCGAGGAGGCGGTTCGCCAAACCCACAGTCTTCACCGCCTCGCTGTCATAGACCGCAGGGGCCTTAACTCCCGTTTGCTTGGTGAACTCGCGCAGGATCGGCTCAGCGAAGTCCTGGTCTTGGGCACAGTAGGCCAAAGCCATTTGAATCTTGATGCTAGGGAGCAGTGCCGCTGCCAGTAGCGCCACGCCGACGACCAACGGCACGCCAATGGAGAACCAGATCCAAGCGCCTGCTTCCCTCTGGCCGAATTCATCCTCCGGCCAGTTGCCTCCCTTATCGGGTTGATGGTTCGGGGTGTTCACTCTGCCTTAGGGGCCAATGGGAGATCGTAAATCGTAAATCCTCTATCGTATATCCTCACACCGTCCTCCGATGGTAGTACCACCACTCGAACAGCAGCATCCCGAGGCCGATCGTGGCTATGGTGCGCCACAATTCCATGTTCGCGCGCTGCTTGGTCGTGGCGGTCACCTTAGTGTATTTGCCGAGCTCCATCGCATCGTGCGGCTTGATGTTGCTCTCGGCTGCGTCCAGCAGGTTCACGCAGAAGACCGTGTCGTTCGTCCCCAGGCGTACCCGGTAGATGCCCTGCTTAAGCGTGTCGCCGAACACAAGTTCGTTTGCGTTGGGGTCCAGGGCCAGCGTCTTGGCGGCGCCGCCAGGCACGGTGACCTGGGCGCTGGTGACCGGCTCGGTGAGCGCCAGGCGGAAGGGGTCGCCGGCTTTGACCAGCAGTTGGCCGTTGCGCGCGTTAGCCGGGTTCAGCCATTCCACGGCATTGGCGATAAAGATGGGGAAGGAGACGCGCCGCGGCCACTCGCTCTCCAGCGTGTCGAAGCCGATCCAGATGATGCGCTGGCGCCCCAAATCACCGGCAAACATGAGCGACGCCTGCGGCGCCTCGGCCAGCGACGTGGCCCACGTGGGGGTCTTGGCGACGAGGCTTCGCATGACGCGCACGTTGTCGAAGCCCGAATACCGCAGCAGCGGATGCGCCGCTTTCCAGTCCACAATCGGCGGGGTCTCCACCTCCGTCACGCCCTGGACCCAGTTGGTGTTCACCACATGAATGGCCAGCACATTGCCTTTCGGCCAAACGGTTGGTGTGACGCCGTCCAGAACTACGAAGTCGAAGCCGGTTGCGGGATCAGTCAAATCCGTCGCCGAAGCCAGGACCACGTTGGGGACGGCGCGCAAGGCTCTTTCCAATAGGTGGTTGCCCTTGGTGATCAGCAACACCTTCACCGGCAGGGGCAGCAGGCTGACGATGGAAGCCTGGTTATCCACGGCCAGGTCATCCTTAAGCGTCAACTTGACGGTGAATACGCCGTCGCGCGGCTGGGCGGCGAGGAAGACCTGCGGCGAAGTCTCGCCCGCCGGGATCGTGATGGGGCGCGTCTCCAGCAGGCGGTCGTCGAGCCACAGCTCCACCTCGGTCTGTTGGCTGTTGGTGGAGAAGTTGCCTACGCTGGCGTAGATGGCTCGCTGGCGAGGGTCCTCCGGGTTGGCGCGCACGTCCAGCGCGGTGATGCCGACGTTGTTCGAGTCCTTGCCGACGCGATGAAAAATGAGCGGCAGTGCCTTATTCTCGAACTCGTTTAACTGCGGCACGGCGCCATCGCTGAACAGGTGAATCTCCGGGTTGGTCTTGGGGTCGAGGTCGCGCACGAGCGACTCCGCCATCTTGAGCGCCGGGACAAGCCGGGTAGGGCCGTCGGAGCAGACGCAGGCCTGGAGCGCGCGCCGCAGCGCTGCCTTCTCGGTCGTCGCAGACTGCTTCACCTCGGTATTGGGGCCCGCCTGGAGGACGACCATCTGGTCGTCGCCGGCCAGGCTGTCCACCCATTTCAGTGCTTCGGCGCGCGCCTTCTCGAAGCGCGAGGGCGTCTCATCGGTGGCCTGCATCGAAGCCGAGGCATCCAGGATAACCACGCGCAACTGGGCCGGCTTGGCCTTTGTGGCGAAGTAAGGCCGGGCCAGGGCGAGCACGACCAGCGTGAGCAGGATGATCTGCAGGATCAGCAGCCAGTTTTTGCGGAGCTTCTGGAACGGCGCGCTGGCCTGGGTTTCCGCCAGATACTTCTGCCACAGCAAGGTGCTGGACACCAGCTTCACCACCCGCTTGCGCTTGAGCAAATAGAAGACCACCACCACTGGGATGGAGGCGGCGAAAGCGAGGGCGAGTGGCGCTAAGAAGTGCATGAAAATGACGAAGGACGAAGGACGAAGGACGAAGGAATGACGAAGTCTGAATGACGAAATTCGTGTTGCTCGCCTGGCACTCCGGGCTTCGTCATTGGGGCTTCCTTCGTCATTTGGCCTTCGTCATTCGTCATTGCACAGTCTCATCCCCACACTTCCGCTTTCCGCAGTTGCTTGAGCAGCAGCTCCTGCAGATCGGTGCTGGAGCTGGCGCTGAAGAAGTTGATGCCGCGGGCTTGGCTGTATTCGCGCAGGCGCTGCATGAAGTTCTGCACGGTTTGGCGATACGCCTTGAGGCGGAACCGGCCAAAGGTCACTTCCTGGTGGGAGCCGGTTTCGGAGTCAACCAGGTTGAGATCGCCGAAGGTCGTGGGCGAGAGTTCATCCGGGGCCAGGATTTGCACCAAGTCCACCTGGAAGCCGCGCCCGACCAGGGCATTCAGCCCGGACTCATATCCCGCCGGGTCGAGGAAATCGCTCAGCACTAGGGCCAGACCGGTCTGGCGGGCCTCCAGTGCGCCGCGTCGCAAAGCCTCATTGAGATTCGCGGGGCCGCCGGCGCTGAGGGCGCCCAGGTTCTGGAAGAACTGGATGGCCGACTTCTTGCCTCGGACGGAGCGAAGGGCGCCTCGCGCGGCCAACTCCTTCGTGACCGCTGCCGGGTCCGACTCTGCGTCTTTTCCCAGGTCCGGGAAAGGAATCACGCTGACGCGGTCGAAGCCGGAGAGAGCGACGTAGCCCACGGCCGCCGCAACCTGCCGGGCGAAGTCGAACTTGCGCGGCTCGCCGAAGGTCATGGACTCGCTGGAGTCCAGGAAGATGCGCACCGGCAGCTCGCGCTCCTCCTCGTAGAGCTTGAGGAACAGGCGCTCCAGCCGCCCATAGAGGTTCCAGTCGAGGTAGCGGAAGTCATCTCCGTGCACGTAGGTGCGGTAGTCGGCAAACTCGACCGATTGCCCGCGGGCGCGGCTGCGACGCTCGCCTTTGGCCGAACTCTTTGCCCTGCGGGCTGCAAGGAGTTGAAACTGCTCCAAGCGGCGCAGGAGTTCCGGAGTAAGCAGAGCGTTAGCCATGACGTTTGAGGATCACTTCCTGGCAGGGTGCCGCAGTGCCTCCAGTTCAGCCTTCAAAGGTCGCCAGTACAGCCGATCCTGTTCGCGCTCGGCGCGCTCTTCCAGAGCCAGCGCCTGGTCCAACTCCTGCAGCTTCTCGGGCTGCGCGAATGCGAGCAGGTGTCGTTGCACTTGCAGTGAGCGCGCAACTTCCGGCCAAGCCGCCGCAGCCTCCACGAGCAGCTCTGGCGTCCGTAACTCGCGCAGCCAAAACTGCTGCTGCGCCGCAGTAGGAGCCGCACGATGCCTCAGATATTGCGCCTCGACCAACCGTTGCAGCATCGGCCAATCCTTGCTGCGCTGCGTCTTCTTGGCCAGCACCAGGTCAGGCAGCGAAAGCAGAATGTAGTTGCCGCCGTCGTTATCAGTGAGGGTTGTGCGCCGCTCCCAGACCACAGGGAATGGCTCGACCCCGCGCAACTTCGCCATCACGTCCACCCGCATGTCAGCGGCTTCAGGGTGGTGGCATCGGAAGTGTACCGCGTGGCCGCGTTCGAGATAGTCGGCGGAAAAAGGCGGCACAGCAATGCACTCAGCCTGGAGTTCGCGCAAGGCAGCCTCCAGATGGCCAAGGTTCGCGGCATCGGCCAGGACGAGCAAGTCGGTATCCCGGCTAAACTCCGCTGCGCCGTAGAACACGCAAGCCTGTCCCCCCATCAGCAGGGCACGGACCTGGCACGCTGCCATCGTAGAAAGGACTTTCCGTATCCGGCTCGGGATCAAGCGAACCTCCAATGCTCAGGTAATGCTCCCAAAGCTCGCCGCTCGCATGCCACCGTTCCAAGGGGGTCATGCGATACCACTCGGCCCATTCGCCGCCTACAATGTCCTCTGGTTGTATCATGCGAAAGAGACGCCCGTTCCAGTTGGCGGCTCAAGTCTGCTCTTCGTGCCACAGAGTGCAAAGGCTTCCGGTGTTCACCACAGCCCTAGACGCTCACCGCCTGCACATCTCTCGGCACGTCTTTCAAGATCTGTCCGATAATATGGTCTGTGGTCACCCCTTCGGCCTCGGCCTCGAAGTTGAGGATGAGGCGATGCCGCAATGCAGTGGCGGCGACGGCCTGGATGTCATCGAAGCTCACATTGAAACGGCCATCGGTAAGGGCGCGCACCTTGCCGGCGAGCAGCAGCGTCTGGCCGCCGCGCGGGCTGCTGCCGAAGCGCAGATACTGGCTGGCAATCGGCGCAGCCGTCTCGGTCTTTGGATGCGTCGCCAGCACGAGCCGCACCGCGTAGTCCTTTACATGCGAGGCGACCGGGACTTCGCGCACTAACTTCATCAGGTCCAGCAGGGCCTCGCGGGTAAGGACTCGCTCGACCTTTGCGCCGGCGCCCGTGGTCGTGCGCGAGAGCACTTCCGTCAGCTCATCCGCAGTCGGGTAGCCTACAATGATCTTGAAGAAGAAGCGGTCGAGCTGCGCCTCGGGCAACGGATAGGTGCCTTCCTGGTCAATGGGATTCTGCGTGGCCATGACAAAGAACGGCTCCACCAGCTTGCGGAGTTCTCCGCCGGCGGTGACCTGGTGTTCCTGCATGGCCTCCAGCAGCGCAGATTGGGTCTTCGGCGTCGCGCGGTTAATTTCGTCCGCCAGCACCAGGTGGGCGAAGATCGGCCCGCGCTGGAACTGGAACTCGCGCCTTCCGCCGGGCACCTCCATCACGATGTTCGTGCCCAGGATGTCGGCGGGCATGAGGTCGGGGGTGAACTGGATGCGGCTGAACGAGAGGTCGAGCGCCTCGCCGAGCGTGCGCACGAGCAGGGTCTTGCCCAGGCCGGGCACGCCTTCGAGCAGCACGTGCCCGCCGGCGAACAGCGCGATGAGCGTGCCTTCAACCACGGCGTCCTGCCCGACCATGACTTTGCCGATCTCGGCGCGCACGGCGGCATGGGCCTGGCGGAACTGTTGGATTTGGTCTTCGGTATTCATGGGTTCACTTCTTCTGATCGTCAAAGTAGTCCCTGACGGCCCCCTGGTAGGCGCGGGGCACCTTTTCCTGGCTCAGCGCGCTCTGGGCATCGGACTGCGCGGCGGTGGCCGCTTCCTCGTACTCCACCTTGCTCTGGCCTTTGATGCTCACGCCTTTGAGCGTGATGCTCGGCATGGGACCGCCCTGCTTGTATTGGCCTTTGACTTTCGTGGGCCTGAGAGCGTCGTTGAGTTCGCCTTCGCCCCGGTCGGTGTGGCCGCGGGGGTCTTCATCCGGGCGCTCGAAGCCCGAGTTGTCCCAGTGATCGTTATACATGCCGTCCCACTCCCGGCTGTCGTCTCCCCACGTGCCAACCCCGCCGCCGGGACCTTTGCCCTTCGGGCTGAAGCCTGGCCGGTTGCCTCGGCTCCACCCCTGGCCCGAGCCGATGGCCATGGCGGCCTGGTTCAGGGTGTCCAGCGAGGCCAGCATGGCCTGCGCGTCACCGACTTGCTCCATCAGGTCCCCCAATTCCTTGGCTGCGGCGGCGAGCGACTGGCCGGCGCCCGCCTTATCGCCGCCTTTCATTTGTGCCGCGGCCTTTTGCAGATGGTCGGCCACTTTGCCGTAGTTACTGGCGGGGTCAATCGCCTTGGAAACATCCGCCACCATCTTCTGGAGCTGCTCATTGGAGAGGTTTGAAGACTTCAACTGCGAGATCATCTTCTGCAAGGTCATCTGCGCCGCCTCGGGCTGGCCGTTCTTGAGCTGCTCGGCCAGGTCTTTGCCCATCTTCTCCATCTGCGCCTGCAACTGCTGGAGCTGTTTCGCCATGTCCCGCACCTTTTCCAGGTCCACCAGCGAGGACTTCAGGTCTTTGAGGACGAGGTCAGGCTGGTTAGCCGCCAGCGCGGCAATCGCCTCGTCTATCTGCGGCAGTTGGATGCCCATATCCTGCATCTCCTTCGACAGCGCGGAAAGGGCTTCGGACATCTTTTGGCGGTCGGCCTCGCTGGCGGGAGAATTCTTGTCGGCCATCCCTTTGGCCGCCTCGGTCAGCTTTTCCAGCTCCTTCTTCAGCTTGTCGAGCGCCTCCGGGTTGCCGACCGGCGTGCCCAACTGCTTCTGGAGAGCGTCCAGTTGCTTCTGCAACCCACCCGCGCTCTGAGAATCATTCCCGCCCGACGCACGCGCCGTCTGCTCCATCTTCTTCAGCCCCGGGTCTTTGCCCATCTCCCTAATATCGTCCTTGAGCTTCTCGGCCACGTTGGCCAGGTCTTTGAGCGCCTCGCTGCGAGTCATCGTCTTGATGGTCAGCCGGTCGCCTATCTCGGCGACGGATTCCAGCGCCTTCTGGGTCGGCTCCAGGGCCGGCGGGCGCTTCTCCAGGTTGCGCCGGGTCAGCTCGGCGAGTTGCCGGCCCACATCCTTGACGTTCTGCTGCTCCGCCTTCTTCTGCAGGTAGCTCTTGCTGCGGTATGCAGGCACAAACCCCAGCCCGGCTCCCAGGGCGAGGATCACCAGCGCCCAGCGCGTGGCCTTGGGCAGGTGGAACGGGACCAACCGGCGCAGGTCCATCCCTTTGATGTGCTGCGCCGCATCCGTCACGACGAGATCGCGCCAGTTGCCGCCGTCCTTGTCCGAGCCGACTTCCAACGCGGTGCTGAGCCGTTCCTGCAGATGCTGCCGCAGGTCCACCCAGCGGGCGACCTCGTTCAGCACCGGCTTGCGCCAGCCGCCAATGATCAGCCCTGTCAGCGCGCATGGGAACGGCGCTATGATGGCGCAGGCCAGAGTCCAGTACGGCAGCGGCAGCAAATGCCATGCGCCGATCAGCAGAAGTGACAGCACGGCGCCGACGAGCAGGCCGTACCATAATCCACGCAAAGCCCGCGCCCAACGGCGGCGCGCCGCCGCTTTTTCGAGGGCCGATTCGATTGCTTGAAGTTCGCTCATGGCTGACAAAAATTATGCGGCACCCGGGCCGCTTTGACCAGTGCTAATTGGTTAGACAAGGCTGCGGCCAAAGAGTTCCTGCAAAATGACGAACCCTTGTCAACTAGGAGTGATCACTTCTCTTCGCAGATTGTTACAGGGAAAAGAATCCCTGTTACAGGGTTGACGCGGGCGGCAGTTTAGGGAATAAATAGGGCATGGCGCGATCTTCAACCACCTATCCGCGGAAATGGGCCTCGGGTAGAACCACCGTGATCCGTGTTCCTGAGCGAATTGCGGATCAGCTTTTGGATATTGCGCGCCGGTTGGATGCTTCGCCGAAGTGTTGCCTCCGGGAGGACGGGAATACTTTCGTGCTGGAACTCGTTCCAGCGGGGCGCGTACGCTACACGGCAGACAAGCCAATCAACGTGGCTAGTGTGCCGCAACGCAGTCCGTTCCGCTATCCCGGGGGCAAGACGTGGCTGGTTCCGTACATTCGGGACTGGCTACGGAGCAAGAAGCATGCTCCGGCCCGGCTCATAGAGCCGTTCGCCGGCGGGGCGATTGTCAGCATGACTGCGGCTTTTGAGCGGTTGGCCCGGCATGTGATCTTCGCGGAGTTGGATGGGGGCGTGGCAGCGGTCTGGCGCGTGGTGCTGAACGGGCAAGCGGAGTGGTTGGCGAAGCAGATATTGAATTTCGAGGTCACGCTCGAAAGCGTGACCACGGTGCTGGGGGCCGACGCGCCTGGACTGCGGGAGAAGGCGTTTCAGACTGTCCTGCGGAATCGCGTGCAGCGGGGGGGCATCCTGGCCGCCGGGGCGGGTCTGGTGAAGACGGGTGAAAACGGGCGCGGTCTGCTTTCTCGATGGTATCCTGAGACGCTGGTGCGGCGCATCCGCGAGATCAACCGGCAGAAGGATCGGCTGACCTTTGTGGAGGGCGATGGATTCGCGCTGATTGAGGAGCACAAGGCGGATGCCGAAGCGGTCTTTTATATTGATCCTCCTTACACGCTGGCCGCCCGGCGGCTTTATACGGTGTGGAAGATTGACCACGCCAAACTTTTTGCGGCTATAGCACAGTGCCGGGGTGATTTCCTGATGAGCTACGACAACACCGCTGAGATCGCCCAACTGGCCAGGCAGCACGGGTTCCAGAGCCGCGCAATCGCCATGAAGAACACTCACCACGCCAAGATGACAGAGTTGCTAATTGGCAGGGATCTGTCGTGGCTGAGCGAGTGAGAATGACGGTCAGGCTTGTCTGATTCCAAGCGGGTGAGCCGGGACGACTGTGCCGAGTTTGCGGCGTAACTGCTCTTCAAACTTTTCCTTGGAGAGTGGAACCCCACCGGTCAGGGACTTGATGGAGGCGTCCAGCTTACTGAATACCAGTTCGCGAGGAACCAGTTTCCAGCCCCTCGGCGCCGGGTCATACCCGACGATGAACCAGGCAATTTCTGCGTTGGAGAGGTGCTTCTCGCGCTCCAGCCCGACGAGCGAGGAGAAAAAGGCTTCGTCAATGACAACGGCCATCTTCTTGCCCCAGGTCCTGATCGTGGGGATTTTGGTCTGTAGTTGCGGCAACAACCGCTTCGGGCCTGAGCTGCGCCAGTCGGGCCGGCGGTGCATTGCCGGATACGGCATGGCTTCTTGCTGGGTCTGGCTGAGCATTTTGAACTCGTTTCTCATGCTCTTGCCCGAGAAGTAAACGGCCTGGAGCTCCAAGGCGCACCAGTCCAGGGGCTGCCGCGTCGGGTGGACGAGGACGTTGTCTATCCTGCCGATGAAATCGCGCCTATCCTGCTCGTCTTCTCCGGGCGGCTTTTCGGGGCGGAGGCGGTCCAGGAAGCCAACTTCGCTCAAGACGATAGGGTCGGGGGTTTCGAGAATCTTTTCCCCAACCCAATGGAAGATCGCGTCGGCCTCCAAGAAGCGAGTGGGGCACGTGGTGATTACGGGACCCGTGCCGGTGACTGGGCCTTCGCCTGTCTGCTGATACAAACGTAGTGAGCATACGCCGCCCTTCTTATTGCACTTCATCGGTTGGAATGGACACGGAGTGCCGGTTAATGCGTCCAGTTCCCACTCGGTGTTGGCGAGGCGGAATCTGTCCCAGGGTGAGAGCGTCTCGAAGCCGCGTCCGTACCACTCGCCTATGGAGTACCTGGTGCGGATCTTAGGTGCCTTCGGCTTCTTTGGTTCTGCCATACGCGTGGTTTATCAGACGGGTTCAGAAATGGCTAGGAGGTTGTTTGGCGCTACGAAAGCGCGAGTCATACCAATTCTGAGGTCAAGGGTCATGTCCATGCAGGAACGGCACGAAGTCATGGGCTTGCTGGGTGAGAATGGTTGCGAATCTGCCGGAATACCGTGATCTTGCGGAGTGCGAAAAGCTGGTGAAGGAAGTCGGCGATGAACTCAACATCCAGAGTCCCTTGCATTCCGATTGAGGGCTCGATCAGTTGGGAGGATTGGCTCAAAGGCCGGCGGTTTCGTCGCGAGATGAGCAAGCGGGTCGCGCCCGGGGTGCTCCGCCGCAAGAGCAGTTCCAAGGACCGGCGGCTCAAGCGGCTGTTCAAAGGCGAGCGGGGTTTGCCCTTCACGCCCACAGAAGAGCTTTGATTTCGCTCAGCCCCGCAAAGCGCCGCCTGCCCGGTTAGCACGGAGCGCGGACATTCTTGTCCGCAGCAACGTGTTTCCTTGTGCCACACAGAGGTGCGGAGCCTCGCGCGCATCCTGGAAATGCTGCGGACAAGAATGTCCGCGCTCCCCTAAAGTTACGTACGACGCCGGGCGGGCCTACGGTGCGAGGACTCTTGTACCGCAGCCAATTATTTCGCGGGGGCAGAGCCGCGACGGCGGCGAATTGACTCTTGGAAATAGGTTCGTGGACACGGAAGGACTCTGCCAATCCCAAGTGACTCTCAATAGCAGACTTGGGCGTCAGCGGGCAGCCGCCGGTATGCCCCAAAGATTCAGCCAGCTGCCAGGTGGCTCCTGATGAGCCCGCTTTCCGCCCAAAGGCTGGTTTCTGAGCTCAGGCGCCCACCCCACCCCCTCCCAAGCCCCTCCGTAGTCTCCCCGTAGCCTCACCGTATGCTCACCGTAGATAACAATGTTATCTAGCCTGAATTTCCACGGAAAACCTTTCGCCTAACCAAATGCTGGGCTCCGGGCCGGCGGCGTCGGCTTTTTGGCCCGCAATTGATTAGCCATTATGGTGGT